>Ga0306921_10000214_pt1 | contig 46056 bp, 34 predicted proteins | sample sta12Cox44000080_FD_203760 | JGI IMG/M metagenome (GOLD analysis project Ga0306921, IMG submission 203760) | Lab enrichment of tropical soil microbial communities from Luquillo Experimental Forest, Puerto Rico - statoxic.12C.oxic.44.000.080 (v2)... | ecosystem: Environmental > Terrestrial >... | reverse complement strand
CACGGTCGGCGAGCGGCCCTACGAGATCGTCACCAGGGTCTACGGCCGCGACGGCGTCATGGGCGCGCTGGAGCCGCAGCGCGGCAGCGTTGGAGGCCACGAGGTCTTCATGCTGTGGGACGTAATCAGCGAGTCGCAGGAGCTGTCCCGCTCGATCGCGACCAGCGTCTCGCACCTCGCCGTGCACAACCCGATCCCGAAATGGCACGGGCTGATCTCGGGCGTTGCCTTCCCGTATTCGCCGCCGGAGATCGACCGCGGCCCCGTTTACGAGTTCCACCTGAACCACGTCCTCGTGCCGGATAGCCCGACTTCCCTGTTCCGCACCGAGTACGAGGCGATGTGATCATGGCGACGCTTGGCGACCTTGCAAAACTGGTGCGATCAAAGAATGCCGGCCCGTTCTGGCTGACGATCGACATCATGTTCGACGATGCGGACGCCTATCGTCGCGCGCGCGACGCCGAAATCGTCAACCTTCGCCTACCCTTCGCCGAACGATGTCCCATAGCGGGGAGAAATCCAATGGCCGACTCTCTATCTGAGTCCACCATCATCCCTATCAGCCCAGCCGTGGCCGAGGCCATTAACGAAGGCATACATAAGGACGGCGAGACCCCTTCGGCACGCGAGCAAGATTCCGCTGCCGACCGGTGTGCCGGTCCAAAGGCGAGCCAAGGTTCGGAGACGGTTCCAGCAATCCCTCGGCAAGCCGATGCTCGGGGCCAAGACCGTCAGCAGCGCTTCACACTCGGAGATATTCGGGTAGGCGCTCCTCGAACGTGCTCCCCAAAAATGACCGTTCCCTGGCCAATGGGGCAAAGGATGAGAATTCGGGGTTCGAGAGCCGCTCGCATTCTGTTCACGCACCTCGTATCTTCCTCGCGCCTCGGCAAATATGTCGTCGATGGCACGCCCCTTCACGAAATACGAGCCTGATCCTTTCGCGCTCGATGGGCCTCCTGCTTCATCAACACCCGCAATGGTCCGCCGCTTGCCAGTTACACACCGGCAGAGATTAGCATTATGCCAAGCCAGTCGGTCCTGTTGGGCCACTCCCCGACCAGCGGTACGGCGAACAGCGCCGATAGCGCAGGCACCAACGCGCCAAATGCCGAGCCGCCTGAGGCGCCCAGGATCACCACCGCACGGCCATATAGCACGAGACCGGGATCGACGGCGCCGTTCTCTAACGCTCCGGCCAGGCTCTGCAGGCGGCGCCGCAGCGCCCGGCTCACGCCGCCATACCTTCGCTCTTGTAGCTGATTGGCGAGGGCTCGGATCAGCAGATCGCGACTGACCCCGAGAGGCGATCCAGTGTGTTTCAACTGGCGCCAGCCAACCCGTAGATCTTGCGTCGACCGATTGGCCAGGCCCGCAATTTGGCGCTCGACCGCGGTGATGTCAGGACTACGCCGCCGATCGTGCCGATTGCCGTTCCGGTGGCGAACCGGCGATGGCTCGCCAGCGAGCCGGCGAGCCGAAGCGTCGTAGATTGCAGGTTTCATACGCTTGCCGGTCCGTCGACGCGGTAGACGCGGCCGCGTTCCTCTTTGGCGGAGGCAAGTGTGTGCCCGAGCTTCTTCTTTAGGGTGCCCGAGAAGACGCCGCGAACCGTATGGCGCTGCCATCCCGTGGCCCTTGCCACCTCATCCACGGTTGCGCCCTCGGGTCGCCGCAGCATTGCAATCACCTCGTCCTGCTTTGACCGCGGTTTTGCGTCGGGCTCCAATTCCGGGTCCGGCAAGTCTTCGATTGCCGGCCACAGCCGATCGATCAGGGCCCCGCGGTCGCCGACCTTCCTCCGCTTTTCGACACCGGGAAGAGCGTTCCACAGCGCCAGCAGCCGCTTGCCGCTGAGCGGCGCAGCGTGCAATTCCTCTTTCGACGCGACCGCAACCTCGCCGTCATTGACAGTGGCCGGGGCCTCGCGGCACAGCGTGATTCCGTCATTGCCGATGATGTAGATGCGCATGGGTGGGTTCTCTTGATTGACCCGGCAGCGGCTGCCGCCGGTGACCCACACTGACGCTCTCTTCGCCGACCAAAGCCAGTCTATTCTGGATAATCTCGTCGCATTGTTGGGCCAGAGCTCAGCCTGGAATTGCTCGGACCCAGAACGCAGTGATCCGCAATACGAGTGGGCTCGCTAAATGGTGAAACGCGCTCCTGACAATGTCCGCTACCTGGGCAAGACGTCGTGACAGCAACGTAGCTCAGAGCATTTCATATACGTGGTCGCACGTATTGTCCGGCGAGCTAACGGGGCTCTTATTTGAGGAATGTCGATTAAAGTCACCCAATCGGAGTTACAGCATTGCGCGGTCATGTCCTTCGAGACGCCGTCGGTACCATGACCGCTCGTGTTTAACGCGATTCTATGAATTCGCGCTCAACCGAATTTGCAGAACCTTCCGCACACTATCCCTGCATCCGACTAACCCGACCTGACAAGTTGACGGTGCCGCATCTTCACCGCGCACGCCCGCAGGCGGTAATTGTGCGCCTTGATCTTGCGGCGGCGGATCGTCTTTGCCGTCATTTGGAGCGGTCGCCGGCGCCTCGGGGCCGCATTTATTTCGATCGTGTGAAGTGGCTAACACTTGCGGACCTCATACCGTGTAATTAAACTCCCTCTTAAGGTTAAGAAGGCTTCACTAGTCGCCTGAAGGCTAGGGGTCAAACGAGAAAGGGGAGGACTGGTGCTCCACAACAGGAACTCAGGCCAGGAGAGGGAACAGGAGACGGCAGACGACATATTTGTCATCTCTGTGTCGACGATCCGATTTCTGAAAAGGGGGCGGGCCGATCCGCGGCATCGGCGAGAAATTCACGGCCCATCCGGTGACCGGCACGGACCGGATTATGGAGCCAGTTGCGACGAGCCTCGGCGGGAGTCCCGGCGGTGCCATTGCAAGGGGCACCACGACCGAGCGCAATCTCTTCAACGATCCCTATGCGTGATCGCCCAAATCCCGGCGGATCGCTTCGGCGATCGCGGCTCGGCGCTTCGCCAGCACCGTAACCGACGAACGACGGATGTGCTCGCGCCAAGCGAGACTAACTCGCTCACGTTGAGATCAGGACTCCGCCGGATCGCTCCAGTAGCGATTCGGATCACTGCAGTGGCAGTTAACAGGAGACAGTCGCGATGGTTCAACTGACTTATCCCGGTGTTTACATCGTCGAGAAGCCGAGCGGCGTGCACACGATCACCGGTGTCGCCACCTCGATCGCCGCGTTCGTCGGCTTCACCCGAAAGGGTGAACCCAACCGCGCGGTCACGATCACCAGCTTTGCCGACTTCGAGCGCCAATACGGCGGCCTCGACCGCGACAGCCCGGTTTCGTATTCGTTACGGCAGTTCTTCTCCAACGGCGGCACCCAGGCCATTATCGTGCGCGTGGCGACCGGTTTCGCTACCGCAGCATGGACGCTCAATGACGCGGCCGCGGTGCCGGTGCTGGTGGTGTCCGCCGCGAGCCCGGGCCGCTGGGGCAGTGATCTGCGCCTCGACGTGCAGACCACGGGCGTGCGCAACGCCGACGCCGACTTCAACCTCGTTGTCCGGCAACTGCAGGCCGATGGCGTAACGTTCGCACCCATCGAAACGCACCGCAACCTCAGCATGGACTCGCGGTCGTCGCAATCCGTCGCGTCGGTCGTTAACAACGCGTCGGCGGTCATTCGCGTGAGACGTAGCGCCGGGCTCGTGTTCTCGCAGGCCGGTATGGCGGTCAGTGGTGCGCCGACCTTCCCACTGAACCCCGGGGACACCATCATCGGCGGCACCGTCGACGGCACGACGCCGTTCTCCCTGACGCTCGCCGGCGCGCCCTTCGCCGACATGACCGCGCTTGTCACCGCGGCGACGAACGCCATCGCGGCGGCAGGCGTAGCCGCGTCGCTGGTCGCGTCGGAATCGGCGGCCGATGGCTCGGCGGGTACCGGGCATCTGCGGTTGGCCTCTGTAACGGCGGGCGAGTCATCGGCGGTCGTGATCGCAGGCGGTGCCTTCGGCGGCCTCGCGGCCGCAATCCATATGGGTCTGGCCAATGGCGGGCGCGAATTCACCGGCGCCGCGGAGCACCGCCCTGCCGCCGTGACGAGCGTCGCACCGTCTACGGCGGGCATCGATGGGTCGCCCGGCACGCCCGTCGACCTGATCGGCAATGAGTCCGCCAAGACCGGCATCTACGCGCTGCTCGACACTGACCTGTTCAACCTGCTGCTGATCCCCGAGACGTTCAACATAACGACGCCCGGGCAAGAATTGGGCGTGATCTCCGCGGCCATCGCTCTGTGCGAGCAGCGACGAGCGTTCTACATCGTCGACGCGCCGTCCAACCGCACGCTGGCGAACATCGGCACCTGGGCGGCGGGGGCAAGTTTGTCGCGCAACGCTGCCACATACTTTCCGCCGGTGCGCATCCTTGACCCGCTCGACAGCCTGCGACCGCGCGCGATGGCGCCCTCCGGAACGCTGGCCGGCGTCTACGCTCGCATTGACGCGCAGCGCGGCGTGTGGAAAGCCCCGGCCGGCACCGAGGCCACGCTGAACGGCGTGCTCGACCTCACGCTACCGGTGAACGACCAGGAAAACGGCCAGCTCAACCCACGGGGCGTGAACGTGCTGCGCAACTTCCCGGCTTACGGCCGCGTGGTGTGGGGCGCACGCACGATGCGCGGCGCCGATGCGCAGGCCGACGAGTACAAGTACATCCCGATCCGGCGTCTCGCGCTGTTCCTCGAGGAAAGCCTGTACCGCGGCACGCAGTGGGTGGTCTTCGAGCCGAACGACGAGCCGCTGTGGGCGCAGATCCGCCTGAATCTCGGGGCCTTCATGAACGGCCTTTTCCGCCAAGGGGCGTTTCAGGGTACCACCCCCGCGGAGGCTTACTTCGTCAAATGCGACAAGGAGACCACCACGCAGGCCGACCGTAACCTCGGCATTGTGAATATCGCGGTGGGTTTCGCGCCGCTGAAGCCAGCCGAGTTCGTCGTGATCATCATCCAGCAGATCGCCGGCAATCTGCAATAAAGGGGAAATTGTGACATGGCCCAGTTCGCGGTCAACACCCATCGTTTCGACCCGTACAAAAATTTCAAATACCGCGTTAAGTGGGACGCGCGCTTTGTGGCCGGCGTCAGCAAAGTCGGCGCGCTCAAGCGCACCACTGAGGTCGTCGAACACCGCGAGGGCGGCGACCCGTCTACCTCGCGCAAGTCGCCGGGTCGCACCAAGTACGAGGCCATCATGCTCGAGCGCGGCGTCACGCACGACCTCGAGTTCGAGGCCTGGGCCAACAAGGTCTGGCATGTCGGCGCGGGCCTTGGCGCCGAGGTGAGCCTCAAGGACTTCCGCAAGGACGTGATCCTCGAGATCTACAACGAGGCGGGGCAGCTCGCCATCGCCTACAAAATCTTCCGCTGCTGGGTGTCGGAGTTCCAGGCGTTGCCGGACCTCGACGCCAATGCCAACGCCGTGGCCATCCAGCACATCAAGCTCGAGAACGAGGGCTGGGAGCGCGACACCGAGGTCCCCGAACCGAGTGAACCGACGCTCGCGGGTTGATCATCGTCGCGCTGTGGCACCAGCTTCATGGAAGCCAACGCGATGCCAGTGGCGATGCGGGTGTTCGGTTATGTGGAGGACCTCGACCTGGAGTTCACCAGCGCCGACCGCCCCGCGCTAGTGACCGCGCTACTCGCGCATTGCGCCGGCGGCGGCGCCGACCATTGGTGGGCGCAACCAGTGGGAACGCGTATCGCCACGCTCCTGCACCTGTTCATGTTCAACGAGGGCAGCGATCGCATCGAACTCAGCGCGCGCTGCATGCGGGCCGAGTGCGGAGAGCCCTTCGGCTTCGACCTGCCGCTGCGCGAGTTGGCCGCGCGGGCGCCGCAGGGGGAGACCTGGGAGGTCGCGCTCCCTAGTGGCCGCGGCGTCACGCTGCGTCGGCCCATCGGGCGCGACCTCTCGCGTTGGCGCGCGGCACGGCCCGCCACGCGGGAGCAGGCCTTGTGCATGATGCTGGACGACCTGATCCTGCATGGCCGGCCCGAGCCGGGTGAAGAAGCGGCAATGGCTGACGCCGTCATCGAATGCGATCCTCTTGTGGCGCTCACCGTGGCCGCCGAGTGCCCTGTCTGCGGCCATGCACACGACATTGCGGTCGATGTCGAAGGCTTGGTGCTCGCGCATTTCGGCAGCCGCCAGCGCGCGATGCTGCACGACGTGCACCGCCTCGCCACCCATTACGGCTGGACGGAGCAGCAAGTACTGGGCGTGCCTCCGCCGCGGCGCGCCGTGTACCTGGCGCTGATCGACGGGCAAATAAGATGAGTGACTACTTCGATGGCCTGATGCGTTCCAGCGGTCTGCCATTGGGGCAGGCTCCGGTGCTCGGGCCGTCGCCGCGGGACGCCGCGCCGCTGACGGAGATCGATGTCGAGGTGCCAGCGGCAGCGCCACTGATCGGGCCGCTCGATGTGACCGCACAGGCCGTCCAGCACGCGTTTGCCGCGCTCCCCGTGCCTCGTGGCTCGGCGTTGGCGCCGCAGCCGGTTTCGAGCAAGACAGCACCCGTGATGGCGCCCGCACCTGCGAGCGCGGAATTGCCGCCCCAGGTTGACGAAGTCAAACCATCACCCGCAGCCGCGCCGCCGGCTTCGGCGTTGGCACCGTTGGCTGCCTTTCCTGCGGTCGAGCCGACGATGTCGCGCGAGCGGATCACCCAGGCCGCGATGCGCTGGGTGGCCGCCGGGCCCGCCCAGGCTCCTACAGACCCAGTGCCCGCGGACACCACGCCGGCAACCTCAGCCGAGATGCGCCCCGTCGAGCCGCCGGCCTCGATAGCTACCGCCACCCCCTCGGACCCGCCGCGGCCGCCCGAGAGTGTGCCCACGATAGCGCGGCGGATCGAGTCCCCGCCGCCGCCCGCCGTCCCTGAAGCCCGCCTGCCGTCGCGCGCCGTGGTCGTGCCGACGCCGCAAGCCACGCCGCCAACGCATGAGGACGCGTTGCACGTCTCCATCGGTGCCATTCATCTTCGCGTAGAAGCCCCATTGCCGCCGGCCTTGCAGGCAGCACCGGCGCGACGCCTGCCGGCCAGTGTCCCCGTCACGCCGCGATCCGGTCTGTCCCGGCGCGCCCTGCGCAGGATCTGAACATGGCGCTCGCTGACTCCGGCAGAGCGATCGGCGCAGTGACGCGGCTGCTGCGTGACCATCTCATCCGCCGTGGATTCCACGTATCCGTCGGCAAGCCCGAGGACGCGGCCGACACCGACACGAACGACAAGCTCAACCTGTTTCTTTACGAGACCTCGTTCGATCCGTCGATGCGCAACCTCGCGCCGCGCGAGGGCGACCCACCGCCACTTTGGCTGGTGCTGAAATACCTGCTCACAGCGTTCGACAGCGGCGAGGATAGCGACTCCGCCACTGCCCACGAGTTGCTCGGCCGTGGTCTGTCGGCACTGCACGAGCTCAGCTTCCTGCGTCTGGACCCGCTGGTCGACGCGCAAGTATTGCTCGCGCTCGAGAACAACCCCGAGCCGCTGAAGCTCACGTTCGATGAGTCCGGCGTCGAGCTGCTCTCCAAGATCATGCAGGGCTCCGACGAGCGCTACCGGCTGTCGGTAGCCTTCCAGATCCGGCCGGTCATGATCGTTCCGGCGCAGCTGCCGCGCGGCAGCCTGCTCGTTGGCATCGACTATACGACCACTCCGCGGACCGTGATCGGCCCTGACGGTGTGCAAATCACCGTGCTGCCATCACTCGGCCCGCGCCTGGAGCGCGTGGAGCCCGAGCGCTTCGAGGTCGGTGTCACATTGACGATCCGTGGCGACGACCTGATGGAGAGCGACCTTGAGGTCGTGCTTGGCAACGTCATGCTCGACGTCGTCGAGCGTCGCCCCGACCGCCTCACCGCAATAGCCGAAGGCAGCCCTGGCACACCCATCGCCGACGGCGGTACGCTGTCGGCGGGCGAGATGCCGCTGGTCGTGCGGCGCCGCCTCTCTGCCACCCGCACGCGTACCAGCAACCTGCTGACGGCACGCCTGCTGCCGCGGGTGACCGGGGCGTCGCTTGGCGCCGGCACGCTCACGATCACCGGCCGCCTTCTCGGCAACGACACCGACGACGTGACAGTGCTGCTGTATCGCGCTGACAACGGCGCCACAGTGCGGCTGTTCGACACCGTAGGCGCCGTCGCGAACCAGCAGACGCTAACAGTTGCGAACGCCGCCACCGGCACACCGGCCGGCACTTACCGTGTGATCCTGCGCGTGAACGGCCAGCAGGCACTCTCCAGCCCGAGCGTGGTGGTGCCATGACCCACGAGAGCACCCGATGATCCCTACACGGCAGCGCGAGAGCGCCGAGGTGGCCTTTATGCCAGGCGTGCGCGGCCACGATACTTTGGCCCGGCACTGGCTCGGACAGGTCACGTTGCGCCTGCGACGGGAGGTGTGCTGGCTTTGGCGCGAACGCAGTCTGCAGTCGGGCGACGCCGCCGACGCAGCCGGCGCGCTGCCTCCGCCGGTGGACCGAGCACTCGCCGCACTGGACCTCGTGCGATACGAACGTGATAAGCGCCGTTTCTTCGCCGAGGACGTTACTGCGCGCTATCTGAGCGAGCGCCTCGCCGCGCTGCCGCCGCCCGCTGGCGGAGACTCTCGCGGCTCCTTCGGCTGGGTCGTCGAGCAGCTCGACCTCTCGCCCGTAGAGTGCTTCGTGCTCGCACTTGCTCTGCTGCCCAGCGTGGACAGCGCCGCGGGCCCGGTGATCGCGAGTTGCCTGAACGACGCGACGCGGACCAGTCCAACGCTGGCGCTGGCACAGCGGCTCTGGGACGATCCCGAGCAGCTGCTGCACTGCTTCGACCCGGCGCATCCTCTGCTGTCGCACGGGCTGATCGTGGGCCAGGGTGGCACCGGCGCCGCGGAGTGGGACACAGCGCTGCGCGTACCGTCGCTTGTAGCGCGCGAGTTGCTGTTCTCTGGTGGAGCGTTACCGCCGGCACTGCAGATGCCTGAGGCCGCACCGCTGCCGGCCCCTCTACGCGACGCCGCGAAGGCACGGGTGGCTACCGCGCTGGCGGCGTCGCAACGCACCCTGGTCCCGCTTCTTGGCGCTCCTGGGACAGCGCTCGCCAGTGTGGCCGCGGCCCTCGTACGGGCGGCTGGCGGCACGTTGGTGCGACCGGCCGTGTCACTCCCGCGTGAGCAACACGCGCAGGTCTTTACCGTGGCCTGGCTGCGCGGATACGCATTGTTTGTGGACGTTGCCGCGCTGGCCGAGCTCAGTGCGCACGAGGTCGGCCTGACGCCGCCGCCGTTGCCTTCACTGCCGCTCGCGGTGCTGGTCGGCGCCGCCGACCGGGGCGCCTTACGCGGGCTCGGAAACAGTGCTCCCGCCATTGAGGTACCCGCGCTGTCATACGCCGACAGGCTGGCGTGCTGGCAGGCCGTGATGCCCGACCCGGCGCTCGCGCCTCTCTTGCCCGAGATGGCGCGGCGCTTCCGCTACGAACAACCGGCAATCGCCCGTGTGGGTGCCGAGCTCGCGCGCCTGGGCCGCCCGCCGGAAGCGGTCGACTTGCTCGCCGCCGCGCGTGCCGACCTCGATCTCGGCACACTTGCGCAGCCGGTGCCACCCCGCTTTCGCCGCGAGGAGCTGATGCTGCCGCCCGCGCAAACGCGCCAGATCGACGAGATTGTACGGGCCATGAGCAACCTCACCCGCGTGCACCATGAGTGGGGCACCGCGAAGGCATGGAACGAGGGCGGCCTGACGGCGCTGTTCGCCGGGCCGCCTGGCACCGGCAAGACGATGGCGGCCGAGGCGATCGCCGAGGAACTGGCTCTGCCGCTCTACCGCATTGACCTATCACAGGTGGTCAACAAGTACATCGGCGAGACCGAGAAGAACCTGCGCCGCCTGTTCGACACCGCCGATGCGGCCGACGTGATCCTCCTCTTCGACGAGGCCGATGCGCTGTTCGGCAAGCGCACCGAGGTGAAGGACGCGCATGATCGGTACGCCAACCTCGAGATCAGCTACCTGCTCGAGCGCATGGAGCGTTTCAAGGGCCTGGCGATCTTGGCTACCAACCGCAGGAAGGACCTCGACGAGGCCTTTCTTCGACGGCTTCGCTTCGTGCTCGAGTTCCCGCTGCCCGGCCCGACCGAACGCCTGCGCATCTGGCAAGGCGTGTTCCCTCCGGGCGTGGACACGAGCGGGCTCGACTTCGATTTCCTCGCGCAGCGCTTCGCGCTCGCCGGCGGGCATATCCGCGCCATCGTGTTCCAGGCCTGCTTGCAGAGCGCTGCCGAGGGCGCGCCGCGAGCGCTGGACATGCCTGCCATCGTGCGGGCGGTGCAGCGCGAATACGAAAAGCTCGAACGCGCCAATAGCCTCGACCAGTTCGGCCCATACGCGACGCTTGTGGCCTCCGAAAGGAACCAGCGATGACTCGACTTGTGCACATCGACCGACTCGAACTCGAGCTGCGCGGCATCCCGCCGGCCACCGCCGAGACCGCGGCGCGGCTGTTTGGCCCCGCGCTGGCGCAGGCGCTCGGAGGTGCAAGGGTCGTTACAGTAGCCCAGGGCCACATCGATGCCGGCCGCATTGACGCCGCCGCCGGCACCGGACCGGGGGCGCTGGCTACGCAAATGGCCGGGCACATCGTCCAGCGCATCCTGGTTGACCGGTCGTGACCCGGCTACGCGGCGCGCTGATCGAATACGGCTCAGGGCTGATCGGGCCGATCCCCAATGCCGTGATCTTTCAGTTCAACCCGGAATCGCTGTCCCGTTCGCTGCAGATCCCGCAGCGCCCAACCGGCGCCACGCAGCGCGAGACCACACAGGCCGGTGAGAAGACGTTCGAGAGGATTACGCTGAAAGCGCACTTCACCGCCGCCGACATGCTGGCCGAGGACAAAGTGCTGGCAAAACTTTTCGGCATCGGCCCACAGCTCGCGGCGCTCGAAAAGATGGTGCTGCCAAGCAGCAAGATCGCCGGCGCGATCGGTGCAGTGATCGACGCCATTGGCAAGGCGCTTGGCGGCGGTGGCGATCCGCCCGCACAGCCTATCCCGCGCGAGAAGTACCCGCGCATCCTGTTCATCTGGGGCCTCACGCGCGTGCTGCCGGTGACGATCGATTCAATGAGCATCTCCGAGCTCGAATACGATTCGGTGCTGAACCCGCTACGCGCCGAGGTCGACATGACGCTCAGCGTCATTTCGGTCGACCAATGTTCCGATGACACGCTCGCGAAGGGCGCGCTCGAGTTCTCGACCATCGCCAAGGAAGCGCAGGCGATCGCAAACCTGGCGAACACTGCCGAGGCGATCGTCGAGTTGATCCCGTTCTAGGAGAGCGCTCCATGTTCTTGCCCAACTCTCGCTACGTCAACGTCGCTACCGTCAAGACCACCACCTCCATCGGCGAAACCGTGGTGGCGCTCAAACTACGTCGACTGACACCGGTGGCCGGGACACCACACATTGTGGAAGGCGGCGACCGGCTCGACCTTTACGCACACACGATCAACGGCGACGCCACTCAGTTCTGGCACGTGGCTGATGCGAACACCGCGCTCGATGGCCGCACGCTGGTCGAGACCGTGGGCGACACCTTGAACCTGCCCAAAGCCTGACTCCATGGCAGAGACCCGCTTCCGCATATGGTTTGGTGACAACCCTGCCACCGAGGATGAATTGCGCGGCGTCGTGGAGATCGAGGTCACGCAGGAGATGGACGCGATCTGGGAGGCGCGGCTCGAGATGGTGCTGTGCCTCGACGAGAAGGGTACCTGGCTGCACTGGCCTGGCGACACCGCCACACCGTTCTCACGCGTGCGCGTCGAGATCGACATCGGAGACGGCCGCTTCGCGCCGCTGATCGATGGGCCACTGGTCTCGATTGACGCGTCGCTCGACTCGCTGCCCGGCCGCAGCATCGCGACGATGGTAGTGCGTGATGACAGCGCCTTTCTGAACCGCGACGAAGACACGGAGCAGCCCTTCGAACACCGCCGCGACAGCGAGATCGCTGAGGAGCTGTTTGGCCGCTTCAGCGAGATCCGCGACACGCGCATCGAAGGCACCGACGCCACGCCCGAGACCACCACGCGCCGCGGCACCGTTCTGCAGTTTCTGCGCCAGCTGGCCATCGCGAACGACCGTCATGCCTACGTACTGCCGGGCGATACAGCTGGCGCCAGTATCGGCTGCTTTCTGCCCGACCCCACGGGTGCCGCCGGACTGCCGCCACTGCGGCTGATCGGCGACGGACGTAATCTCTCGAACGCACGCGTCGGTGAAGACCCCGATGGCGCCGAACGAACGCGCGCGCAGGTATTGCGCGTCGACGACCAGGGCACGACCACATTTGAAACCAGCGCCGCCGATCTTGGGCTGATGCGCGACCTGCCAGCGCGGCCGGTCGACCTCACGCCGCGCCGGCTGCTGCACCCCGGCGACAATGTGCGCCCTGACCCAACCGCCGCCGCAAGCGGCCGCGCGCGGCGGGCCGGCTATGTCTACAAGCTCACCAGCGACGTCATACCCGGATGTTACCCGGCTGTGCTGGTGCCCTACCAGAAGGTGCGCGTGGACGCCGGTTCCACGCCGTACAGCGGCGACTACCTCGTTACAAAGGTCGTGCACCGCATCACCCCGTCGCTTTACGCGCAACAGATCGAGGCGAAAACCGATTCTGTTACCTCGATGTCCGGCGCACAGGTCGCCGAAGCGCTGGCCGGCGGGCTGCAACTCTCGGTCTCTGTCAGCGTGGGGATTTTCTGATGTCTGACCTCATGGAGCAGACCGTCGAACGCCTGGTCGAGCGTGTCGGCTCGACCTATTACGGCAAGTACCGCGGCATCGTCACCGATATTGACGACCCCGAGAACCGCTGCCGCATCCGCGCCACGGTGCCGGCTGTGCTCATCGATCACCCCTGCGGCTGGGCGATGCCGGCAGCGCCGTTCGCAGGCGACGGGCACGGGTTCGTGATGTTGCCGAAGGTTGGCTCCGGCGTGTGGATCGAGTTCGAGGCTGGCCAGTTGGACAGCCCGATCTGGAGCGGGGCCTGGTGGGCGAAAGGCCAGCGGCCCGACCCGCAAGGGCCGGGCGTGCGCGTGATCGTGTCCGAGCAGGGCCATAAGATCGTACTCGATGACGATTCCGGCGAGGTCACAGTCGCCCATGGCGACGGACCGGCGGTCAAGCTCACGGCAGACGAGATCACCATCACCGTCGGAGCCTGCGAGATCAAGGTCGGCACCGATTCAATCTCACTGAACAACGGCCTTATCAAAGTAGGGCTGGCGGGTGTGAGCCTCGTCAACGGCGCCATGAGCTTCGGGGTGCCGCCGACATGATCCCGATCCTCAGCACCACCAGCATTGTGATGTGTCCGCACGGCGGCATGGCGCAGCTGATCACGAGCAGCACCGAGGCCCAGATCGACGGCGCATTCGCGCTGCTGCTGACCGACGTGCACCCCATCGTCGGCTGTCCATTCGCACCGGTGGTGCCATCGCCCTGCGTCTCGATCCGCTGGGTCACCGGCGCCGTGCAGACCAAACTGCACGAGGTGCCGGTGCTGCTACAGACCAGCGTCGGCCTGTGCCTGAACGCAGCCCAGGCGCCACAGGGCCCGGCGGTCGTAGTGCAGGCGCAGCAGCGCGCGCTAGCTACCTGAACGATGGAGCACAGCATGGCACTTTCCTCGGGTCGTCATCTCGCCTTTCCGTTCAGCATCGGAGCCAATGGCCGTACCGCCACGCCGGCGAACGACGCCGCCCAGGTGCGGGACGAGGTGCTGCAGTTGTTACTCACGAGCCCTGGAGAGCGCTTGTTCCAGCCCGACATCGGCGGCGGCGTGCGCGAGCTCGTGTTTGAGCCCGCCTCTGAAACATTGCGCAGTGTGGTGAAGGCACGCATCGCCAACTCGCTGTCGCACTGGCTCGGACACCGGCTCACGGTGGAGCAACTCGAGGTCGTCTGGGACAGCGCTGCCGCGATGATGGAAGTAGACGTCAGCTACCGCGTCGCCGGCACCCAGGACACGCGCGTACTGCGCTTCCAACGCAGTACGACCTAGCGGAAGCAGGGCGTGGTCGCGATCACTTACCCCGATCTCGTCGAACATCGCGCGGACGCGCTGGCCGCGCTCGGCCTCGATGGTCTGCGCCTCGCTCTGGTCTCACTTCCGGCTGGCGCCGACCCCGATCACGCTGACGTCGAACTGCACTTTTACACCGGCCAGCATCTGGCCGCGATCGTGGCGGACATCGGCGGTGATCCCGTGCGAGCCCGGCAGGTGTTTCGCATTCGCGGCGGAACCCGCATCGTCGCCGGCAATCTCAGTGGGCAAGTACAGGTAAGCGCGGTGTCGCCGGTGGACGCGCTGACGCTGTCGCTGCGTGTGGCGCCGGTGGGTGACTATTCCACCTACACCATCGAGCTGGTCTGGAATGCGAGCTTAATCGACCCGTTCTTCAGCCGCATCGACTTCAAGTTCCGGCCCGGTTGCTTCACCAACGACTGCGCGCCTCCCCTCCCCGGCAGGCCGGCCGAACCCGATCCGGCAATCGACTACCTGGCGAAGGATTTTGACTCGTTCCGCCACACGCTGATGGTGGCGATGGCCGAGCGCGTGCCCGGCTGGCAGAGCGCGAGCGAGGTCGACCTTGACCAGGTGCTGATCAGCCTTCTCGCCGCGTCCGCCGATGAATTGAGCGACTATCAGGACCGTGTAATGGCCGAGGCGACCCTCGCCACTACGCGCCAACGGGTCTCGCTGGCCCGGCACGCCCGGCTCATGGATTACCACATTGGGGAAGGCCAGCAGGCGAGCACGTGGCTCGCACTGGAGATCGCCGGTGGCGTTGCGCCCTTCACGTTGGACGACCAGGAGGTTGTCGCCTGGACCGGCGCCAACCCAGCGCGGGATGGCGCGGTATTCTTCGCCAGCCGTCAGCAACACCTACCGCTCGCGCAGCGGCAACGGCTGGACCCGCTGCTCAACCGGCTGCGGCTGCATACATGGCGCAACGCGCAACCCGCGCTCGCGGCGGGTAGCACCAGCGCCGACATCGCGCCACTGTCGGACCTGGCGACCCAGGCTAATGCCGATGCGCTGCGCGACCTTGTTCGGCACGGCCTCTGGCGCGAGATGGTGGTGGCCGAACTGCTGAACCCGCTAACTGGCGCGGCCGCCGGCGCGAAGCGATCGAAACGCCAGTTGCTGCGCTTGCGCGACGGTGAGGACGCCTCGCACTCCGTGTTCGACCCCGTCACCGTCACCTGGGTCGTGCGCGTGAACTGGCGGACCGAGGACGCGCTGCGCCAAGACTACAGCTTTACTACCTTCTGCCCCGGCCCGCCCGCCACCACGGTGGGCGACGTGTCGATGTTCTTCGGCAACGTATTGCCCGTACACGAGGGCCGGCCGATGTCCGTGCATTTTTTCGAGCCGGGCAGTGTGCTGCCCACCGAGACCGCGACCGAGAAGTTCCGCGCCTTCACGCGCCGGGGCCGCCGGCCCGATGACTGGGTGCTCGCTGCACTGCCCGACGAGGGGCCGCTGGCCTACCTGCCCACGCGGCCCGGCGCGGTGGCCGGTGAGGAGCCAGCGCGCTCGACCCTTTTCGTGCGCGTGGAACCTCCCGGGGCGGCGCGCGAAACCTGGGACGAGGTGGAATCACTCGTGCATAGCGACGCTTCCGCTGAGAACGGCGACCACTTCATGGTGGAAATCGACGAGCGCCGGCGGGGCACGCTGCGCTTTGGCAACGGCACCAACGGCCGGCTGCTGCCCGAGGGCGCCATCGTGCACGCCGAGTACCAGATCGGCCAGGGCGCCGGCGGCAATGTCGGCGCCGACCAAGTCGTGAACTTCCGCCCGCTTACCGGTGCGCTTGGGGGTGCGGTGCTCGCGGTCCGGAACTTGTTCGACGTGACCGACGGCCGCGATCCCGAAAGCGCCGAGCAGGTGCGCCGCTTCGCGCCCGAAGCGTTCCGTGCGCACCAGCTTCGCGCGGTCACATTGGCCGACTATGTGAAGCGGGCCGAAGAGGTGGACGGCGTCTCGCGCGCCGTTGCCCGCTATGCCTGGACGGGCAGTTGGCGCACAGTGTGGGTCACCATTGACCCGACCGGTTTTGTCGCCGAGGGCGATGTCGCGTCCGACGCGCTGTGGGATGAGTTGCGCCCGCGCGTGGCCGACCATCTGGGATCCGTGCGTCTGATCGGCGAAGACATGGAGCTGCGCCCTCCGCGTTACGTGCCGCTGGAGATTTATATCGTGGTCTGCGCAGACCCGGACTATTGGCGCGAGGACGTTCGTTTCGTGCTCGAGCAGGAGTTCTCCGACGACTGGACGTCGGACGGCCGTCACGGCTTCTTCCACCCCGACCAGTGGACTTTCGGTCAAGCGCTGCATCGCAGCGCGATCGAGGGTCGTATCCACCAGATCGCCGGCATCGCGCACATTGTCAGCATCACGATGCGGCGCTTCTCGGCGCCGCAGCCCGGCGTGCCTGGGGCCGAGGTCCTGGAACTGGCCTTCGATGAAGTGCTGCTGGTCGCCAACGACCCCGATCATCTGGAGCGTGGTCTCATCCGCTTCGAGGTGCAGGGCGGCCGCGCCTGAGTAAGGATCCGCAACCATGGCCTGCGAACCGCTGATCACCGACCCCTTCGCGTTCCCGCGCCGCGCGGAAAACAGGCCAGGGCTGTCGCGCATCGCGTATCGCATCGGCCGCTATCGCGACTTCTTCGAGGCAATGGAGCGCGGCATCGACGCTGCGCCCGAACTCGCGGCCTGGACACATCGCGAGGCCGATGATCCTGGCATCGCGCTGATGCAAGGCGCGGCGATCCTTGGCGACATCCTGACTTTCTATCAGGAGCACTACGCCAACGAGGCCTATCTGCGAACCGCGGCCTGGCGCGACAGCATAGCGGAGCTGGTACGGCTCACCGGCTATCGCCTGGCGCCCGGAATCGGCGGACGCGCGACGCTGGGCTTCGAAGCACGCGGCACCACGGCGCTGGCGGTGCGTCGGGGCTTTCCAGTCAAGCTGGAGCTCACGGGCGCAACTGTGCCAGCCGATTTCCAGACCGATGCGGAACTGGCGGTGTGGCCGCATCTGGGCCGATTCAACCTATACCGCGCACGCCACTACGCCAACACCATCGTCGCAGCGTCCACACGCTTTGAGATCACCGCTGTGGACGGTGCCACTGACAGCCTCAGTCTGGCCGCATTCGAGCTAAAGGCGGGCGACAAGCTGATGCTGCAGCCGCCCGAGCCGCCGTACACCTCAAGCGGCTCCGTCATTACGGCCCAGCAGGCGCCGCAACTCGCGAAAGTCAAGAGCGTGACACGGTTGCGGGGCCGCGTAATCGTCGAGATCGATGCGCCACTGGTGGCATCTTGGGCGGCGCCGGCGACCGCGTTCCGCATTGGGCGCAGCTTTCGGCATTTCGGCCACAACGCACCACCGAAAACGGTGAGCACCACTCTCGACACCAACGGCAAGATCAACGGAGCAACCGAGGCAGACACAAGCTTCGACCGGCATCTTCACGCGGGCCACGAGTGCACGAATACGAGCCTTTCCATTCCACTGCCCGCCACATTGTGGCCGCTGGACATCGAGGTGAATGACCTCAGCGTCGGAAACCGCGTTCTAGTGCAGGTTCGCGTCGCGAACGGCGTCAACAACCCGCGGCGGCCGCTGTCCGTCACGCGCAGCATTGGCGGGCTGCATCACGGCACGCTTGGTTTCGGCAACCTCAATGGCGCTAGCACCCAGCTGACACTGGACGCGGCGGTGATCCGGCATGCAATGTCACCGCGCCCATTCAGCGACGTGCGCGACATTCGCGTGCATGAGGTCACGAGCCCGCCACTGACGGTGCGCCCCGTGTCGGACCCGTCCTCAGGCGCTTTCGCGAACGGCACCAATGCGCTGCGTTTCTACGGCACGGTCGATCAGGTCCTGACGCTCGCGGGCCGGCGGCTGTATCTTTCGCACGCCGACGGGCGTGCGACGGAACTCGTCAACACCAACGAGGCGGGCGACTTCGTCACTACGCTGCCCAAGGCACCGCGGCAGTGGGCGCTGTCATTCGATCGTGCTCCAGCGCCGTTCACACGGGCCGACTTCGATGAAATAGAACCCACCGTCACGGTGTTCGGCAACCTCGTCGACGCCTCACAGGGCAAGGCCGAGCCGAAGGCCGTCCTCGGCAATGGCGACAACCGCCAGCTCTGGCAGACCTTCGCGCTGCCGAAGGCGCCGCTCACCTACTTCCTCGCCAGCGATGCCGTGCCGCCACAAACGCCCGAACTCGAGATCGGCGTCGCCGGGCGGGTGTGGACGCGTGTCGACACCTTCTTCGACCGCGGCCCGAAAGAGACGATCTACATCGTGCGAGAGGATGCCGATGGGCGCAGCTTCGTGCAGTTCGGCGATGGACAGACCGGTGCGCGGCTGCCGTCGGGTCTGAAGAACGTGGTCGCGGTGTACCGGAGCGGCGTAGGTGCGCGGGGGACGCTGAAAGCCGGCAGTACGCCTAGCGCGCCTGAACGGCCGCCAGGCTTTGATAAGGTCTCGCTCGCCGGCATCGTCTCTGGCGGCGCCGACCCGGAGCCCAGCGACAAGGCGCGCGAGGGCGCGCCTGGAAAGGTGCAGAGTCTTGGCCGTCTGGTCGGTGTCCGGGACTACGAGACGGAGATGCTGTCGATCCCCGGCGTGGTGACCGCCGTCGCGGCCTGGGACCTTTATGCCGGCGTGCCTGCCCTGATCCTGCGCGTGCTGCTCGAAGCCGGACGCGAAGCCGAATTCGCCGCCGTCCGCGATACCATCGCGCACGCCCAGAGGTGCCGCGGACCCGACCGCTTCTCACTCGTAGTGCAGCAGGTGCTCCCGCGCTTTGTATTCGCCGATCTGGCCTATGCGCGCGACCCGAGCTTTGTGCAAGCCGACGTGGAAGCCGCGCTGCGCGCCGCATTCGGCCTGTTCGACGACGCCGTAAATCAACGCGGGGGCCTGTTTGGTCTGCACGCGCGGCATCTGGGGGAGCCAGAGTATGCCAGTCGCATCGAGGGCCGCGCGCAAAACGTGCCTGGCGTATTGTGGTGCAAGATCACGGGCCTCGGCCGCTTCAGCGCCGGCGCCACCGACCCTGCGACGCTAGTACTGCCGGCGGTGCCGCGGCCGCTGGCGGCCACGCTTGCGTGCGACTCGCTCGAGCTGCTGCTACTAGCGTCCCAGCATCTCACCCTAACGCCGGTGGACGAACCCGTCGCGGGAGAGTGCGTATGACCAGCCCGCGGGTGCCATTGTTCGAACGGCTGCCGGAGATCTACCGTACGCGGGACGCCGAGCAGACGCCCGCCGGCCAGTTGCGCGCTTTCCTGGGCGCCCTCGAAGGCCCTTTCAGCGCGTTGCACGAGAACATCGCGCAACTCTACGACGACTTGTTCATCGACACCTGCGACGACTGGGTCATTCCCTACATCGCCGATCTGTTGGGTAGCTCGCACCTGAAGGGCGAGCCCCGCACATTGCGTGCGGACGTGGCCGACACGATCGCGCTACGCCGCCGCAAGGGCACGGTAGGCGCGATCGAGCGGCTCGCGGTGAATCTGACGGGCTGGAGCTGCCGCGGTGTCGAACTTCGCGAGAACCTAGGCTGGACACAGCATCTGAACCACCAGCGGCCCGACGCCGGTGGTGAGCCGCCTTATGCCGATCCGACGCTCACACGCTTCAACGTGCCGCGCGGCGGCACCGCACCGCTGCGCGATCCGGCTGCACTGGCGCTCCTGGGCACACCGTTCGATCCCTTTGCCTACATCGCCGACGTGAAGCCGCCGCTGGACGGCCAGCGGCATCTTAACCTGCCCAATCTTGCGGTCTTTCTGTGGCGGCTGGCGGCGTACCGCCTGGCTCGTGTTCCGCCACTCGCCAAGGGGCGCACCGATCTTGGTGTGGTCCCCGCGAGGCGCGCGCGCTTTGTGCTGCGCTTCGACCTGCATCCGCTGGATCTGCCGGTGCGCCTGTTCAACACGGGCCGCCCAGGCTTCCTGCGCGCCAGCACGTCGGGTGGCGTGGTGTCGCCGCTGACTGAGCCGGACGCCGTGCCCGGTCCGATGCTCGATGCGCGTCTGACCAGCGGCACGCCGGCGGGCCATCCAGAGGCCTACACGCAAATCGACTTCTACGATGCCACTGCAGTACCGCCTTCCGGCTTCGACCTGGGGGATGTGGGGCTGCAGTTATTCATGCCTGCGGCGTTGCTGCCGCTGCTGTCGCCCGGGTGGGTGTGGCGTTTCCGCGGCGACAACCTGTGCGCCTGGGAGACCGGCCTACGACGTCCGATCGGCATCGGCGAGATCGTGATCGACCCCGATATCGGGCGCGTTATGATCGGGCTCAACGCCGCCGCTCAGGCGGATCAGTTGATGGTCCCTGTGGGACCGGGCTTCGCTTCCCGATTGTTCGTCGCGTTCACCTATGGCGCAGTGGGGCCGGTGGGTGCGCATCCGGTCTCACGGGACGTGTTGGCGCCGCCTGAGGGACCGGCGCCAGAAATTCGACAGGTCGGCGACGTGACCGGGGGAACCACGTTGCAGGCCGCCCTCTCCGGGCTCGAAAACGCCACCCTACCGGTGGTGATCGAGATCCACGACAGCCTTGTGCACAACGTTGACCCGGCAGCGATCCCAGGCACTGCGGTGGATGGCGGCACGTCGCTGCGGCTCGCGCAGCCCTTGACGATCCGCGCGATCGGCGAGCAGCGGCCCATTGTGCTGCTGGCGGGGCCGCTCGCGATGCGGCCCGTGGTGGCCGCCGAGGCAACACCGCTCGCGGCCGCAGTACGGCTGGAAGGTTTGTACCTGGCGCCCGACCCGGCCGTACCCTTTCCGGCCGGCAGCGCGCTGATCACCCGCGCCGCGGTCGCCCGGCTGGAGCTTGTAGGCTGCACGCTGGCGCCGGGTGGACATCAGCAGCGTGACGGCAGCTGCGCGCCCGCACAGCCAGGGTTACACCTCGAGAACGGCTACGGCTTCACCGACCCGAACGAAGAGCAAGCCTTCGCGCCCACGCCGGACATCGTGATCCAACGTTCGATCACCGGCAGCCTGGCGGTTGACAGCCGCTATCGGCTGGACATCGAGGACAGCATCGTCGACGCCGCCGGCGGCACCGCTAGAGCGATCGCCGCCGCCACAGTTCCGGCCTCAGGCTGGGGCGCCGCGCTCGACTTCGACGGGCTCACCTGCTTCGGCGCTGTCCGCGTCCGGGCTGTAGGCGGCTTCGGCGGCATCTTCATGCGCCGCTTCGAGGTGCTGGACAACCAGCACGGCTGCATCAAATGGAGCGCATTCAGCGGCGATCCGCTGGACCGGCTGCCACCCAACCATTTCTGCGTGCATGCACCGGACGCACGCATCGTCTTCACATCGGTGCGTTTCAATGACCCCGGGTACGGGCAACTGGCCCGCGAGACCGATCGCCGTGTACGCGAGCTTGGCCCCAACGACGACGCGATGGGCGCCTTCGGCTTCCTTTTCGACGCGCACAAGTGGACCAACCTGCAAGTGCGGCTGCGCGAATTCATGCCGGTCGGTGTGCGTGCGCTCACCATTCCGGTGACATGAAGACAAGGGGTTCCCATGAAGGGCGACTTCTCAGTTCTGAACTTCGACCCGCTTGAACAAGCGCGCGGCGTCGCCACGCCGGCCGACGGTGTGCTGCGAAACCTTGGGGCGGTGCTGTACCAGCAAGGCCGCGTCATGACGGACGCAGACCAAACCGACGGCGAACTGCTCGACCTGGGTTGGCAGGGCGAGGCCGCGCGTGACGTCATCGGCGCCGATGTCTGCGCCGTACCGGCCGACGCGCCCGAGGGCTTCCGCGTCACGGCGGCGCAGGTGATCGGCGGCGAGGTCCACGTGTCGCTGCACCCCGGCCGCTGCTGGGCCGACGGCATCCTCACGCGATTGGCCGGCAACCTGCCGAACGCCGACACGCCCGTGGCACGCCGCGCCAGCTATTTCGGCCCGCCGATCGCGAACCCCGCGCCGACGCCCAACACACTGGGCGATAACGTGCGCGACGCTGTGATCCTGGAAGTCTCGCACGACGCCTTACATGCCCTGCAATACCCCGAGCGCCTGATTGAGCCGGCGCTTGGCGGCCCCGACACGGCCGAGCGGGCCTTCGTGAATTGGCGCATCCGTCTGCTGCGACTAGCCGATGGCGAAGACTGCACGACCATCACCGGACGCCTGCACGAGGATTTTGCCGCCAAAGGCCGGCTCAGCGTGTCGCTGGCGCCGGTGGTGGCGATTGCCGGCGACTGCCCCGTGGTGGGCGGCGGCGGCTACACTGGCTTCGAACACGCGCTGTACCGCGTGGAGATCGCCGACACCCGCCCAGCCGATCCGGTGCGCTTCAAGTGGAGCATGTGGAACGGCGGACTCGCCGGCCGCGGGCTTTTCGACGCCACGGTCCACCCGAACCGTGTGCTCATCGTCTCTGGGCGCACGGCCATTGTGACCTCGGGCGTGACCGACTTCTATCTCGAGGCCCTGCGATACGACACGCTCGATGGCACCTGGAATGTGGTCTACGCCACACACGCGACGCTAAACACCGACCACGAGCTCGAACTGGCCGCACCGCCCACGTTCGGCGCGCTTCCGTCCACCGCCGATCCGGTATTCTTCCGGCTGTGGAACGGCATGGCCAACGTCGCAGCGTTTACCAACGCGGCCAATCCGGTGGAGTTGCGCGACGGCATCCGACTTGTATTCGACGCTCCGGCCGTCGGCAATTTTACACCTGGCGACTACTGGATCTTCAAGGTTCGGGCGGGCGAGATCGCGAATCCGCAGGTGCTGATCGACGACGCGCCGCCCACCGGCGTAGTGCTGCATCGTGTGCCGCTGGCAGAGATCCATTGGACGGCCCGGCTGGATACCACGATCTCCGGCGAGATCGAGGACTGCCGGCACCGCTTCCGCCCGCTGACCAATCAGAAGATCTGCTGCACGTTCCTCGTGGGTAATGGCGTCACAAGCTTTGGCGACTTCAACTCACTGGAGGAGGCCGCCGCGCACCTGCCGGCCGCGGGCGGCGAGCTCTGCCTGCTGCCCGGCCTGCATCGCGCCAACCTTCGGCTTCAGGCCAGGACGCATGTCAAGATCCACGGCTGCACCTGGCGCTCGACCGTGCTGCCGCGCGCCGAGACACGAACGCAACCGATTCTGGCATTCGTGGACTGCACTGGCATCGAGGTTTGCGACCTCGACCTCATCACCTACGACGGCATCGCCGTGCTGGCGGAAGGTACCAAGCGCGACAGCTGCATCGATGTGCGCATCCACCACAACCGCATGATCGCGCGCACGAACGCGATCCGTGCGACAAACGTGCAGGAACTCGTGATCGCTGAGAACAGGCTGCACTTGCTCGACACTGTGGAGGGGCGCGCCACCGTTTCGATCTCGGCCGATGATGTGGTGGTAGAACGCAACACGCTGGTGTTGCTGCCCTTCGTGGATCAGACGCCGGGCGGGGGCACACCTGACGACGACCCCACACGCGACCCGGCCGATCCCTGCGCGCGGCCGCAGGTGCTGTATCAATTCCCGACGTTGATACTCCTCTATGCATTTCGCGTTTGGACCTTCCTTGTAGCGCAGCTCGTGCCCGCGCAACCTTACCGCGCCCTGGGCGGCGTTCACATTATGCACGGGTCCGAACGGGTGCGGCTGCTGGAGAACCGCATCGTCGGGGGCGCGGGAAACGGTGTGGTGCTCGGCGGCGACGTCGATCCGCCACCGCCGCCGCCGGATCAGGAACCGACGCCGACCCCAGTGGTGAACGTCACCGACAACGGGCAGTTTGTCGCCCTCGTGCAGGACGAGACGGGACGACCCGTGTCCAACGTGGACGTCTACTTGGAGGCCGACGAGACCGCCACCGATCGAAGCGACGTGCAGGGCATGACGAGCGTGAAGACCGCGCCCGGCGCCTACACCCTCTCGGTGGCGCCCCAGTACCGCGTGGTGCGCGTGGCCGAGGCGCGCGACGACGGCGTACTGGTCAACGCCATCACGGTGACCAGGAATGCCGGTGGCGTGGCCGCGCGCGGCTTCCTGCACGAGATCATGATCGAAGGTAACGACATCTTAATGATGGGCCTGTCGGGCATCGGTTTCGCCCTCCGCAACGGTGTCAGCGCAGCAGGCAAGAAACCCGCGATCCCCACCAACGACCCGAAAGCAGCGCTGCTCGCGTATCTCGACCTCGCGATCTCGAACCTGGCGCTGACACCGATGCTGCGCGCCACCGACCCGGTGCGCGACTTGGTAATTCGCGACAACCGCATCCACCACAACCTGCGCAACCCGTTCTCCGAAGCGCTGCTCTCGGACGCACAGGACATCGGCCGCGGCGGTGTGTCGCTAGGCGTGGTCGAATCCGTGGTGCTGGCCGGAAACCACATTTACGAGAACGGGCCGAACGCGGCGGACCCGGCCTGCGGCGTCTTCGTCGGTTACGGCAACGACCTCGAAATCACCGACAACGTGCTCGCCGCCAACGGCACCACCACTGCCGACTTCGAGCGCAACCGGCGCGCCGGCATCCGCGGCGGCTTCTACGTGCGCTTCGCCGGGGCGCTGACGACGCAGTTCTCGACCTCCACTGGCCGCAAGCCAGCAATCCGCGTGCTGGACAACCGTGTCGATCAGCCGGCGGGCCGCGCGCTGACCGTGTTCGCCTTCGGCCCGGTTTTGGTGGCGAATAACCATCTGAACAGCGAGTTCACTGGGCTGTTCGGCTTCATCGACACCGCAGTCGGAAACTTGCTTCTGCTGAACCTCGGTGGCATCCACCGCATCCTCGCGCGCCTCTTCGGTCGATACCTGGGGCGCGACCGCACCTATGCGAACGTCGCTGAACTGTCGCTGCCCGGCGGTGAGACGATGATCGACGACAATTACCTGCGCCTCGGCCAGGTGAACCGTTCCATCACCTCGCAGGTGGTCGTGGCCTTCGACGACGTGGGGTATTCTGCCAACACGTCATCGGTCTATCGCACCGACCCTTTCTTCGCCAATGGTGTTTTGGCCGCCGACAGCCTGCGCGCGACGGCATCGCGCCTGCGCGAGGACGCGACCGCGACGATCTCGCTGCTGACGCAATCGTTCCGCGTCAACCTGACGGCGCTCAATCAAGGCGACCACTGCATTGTCGTGCGGCCTCAGGCCTCGGGCAGCGACAACCCGCTGCCGACGGTGAATCAAGGCAATCAGGTGCTGAACCCGGAGATCTGCGCGCGCTTTGCCGAACCTGCGGGGCTGTTGGAGTTCTTCGTCACCGTGCTGCAGGCAAACGCCGGCCAACTCGGCGGCGCATTGCAGACGAACTCGTTCACTCCCGCTGAACTGGTCATGGTCGGGCAGCAGAGCACGACGAAGGCAATCGCCACGGTGAACGCGACGCAGGCCGTCACCGTCAAAACCTACCAGTTGGAGGCAGCGCGTCTCGCCGAAAAGCGCGGCAGCGCCTATCCCACCACGGTGGCAATGCAGGCGCAGGCCAATGCAGGCGCGCAAAGCGTGCGCCTGCTCGCGCAAAGCGCGGAGACCTTTACCTTCCAGGCGCCGAGCGCCGGCGGCTCCGGCTCGAGCGTGAGCGGTCGGGTCATGAACGACCGCGGCCAGGGATTGCGGGATCACACCGTTCAGCTGGTACGCGCCAACGGCACGGCCGTGGAGACTGTGGACCGCACTGACGCCTCTGGGTACTTCACCGCGGTGTTCGACGAGTCCTACACCGCCGTTCTCGCGCGCGAGAACGACCTGTTCGCGCGCGTGCTTGACCCCGCGGGCAAGGAAGTGCTGCTGGACACGGAGGCGATACATATTATCGCCGGCGGCAATGTACAGCTGTCGCTGACGGTACCGCTGCGTGTGGTGCCGAGGTCAGTGATCCAGAACGGGACAGTGATTTACGGCACGCCGGGAGCACCGCCACCGCCACCGCCACCGCCACCGCCGCCATCGCCGCCATCGCCGCCATCGCCGCCATCGCCGCCATCGCCGCCATCGCCGCCATCGCCGACGCCACCAACGGGGGTGCGCACGTCGCTCGACAGGCTCGACATCGACGACGCGACCCGAAGGCGGCTCATCGCGGGCGGCATCCGCGATGTGGAGGGTGTGCTCGAAGTCGATGTGGCCAAGCTCGCCGAGATTGTCGGCAACAACGCCTTGGCGGCGAATCTGCGCGATCGCGCAAGCCGCATACTGAACCAGCCACCCAGTGGCCCGGCTGTGCCCTAGCCCAAACCGTGAAAATCAAGAGGCACTCGACGAAGAAGTCTCAAACGCCCATTGAGCTCCCCTGCGCCGCTGCCGATGCCAGGCGAACACGAGGTGTTCCAGGGGTTGGTCGGCGGCACGGCTTTGGCGGAAGGAACGTGGAAATGCATACCCATGCGGCCAACCCGATCCGACCTCAGCGCCATGCAGCGTCGAACGTGGCACGATCGCAGGGGGCAGCCCGCGGGATACATCAAGCGGCATCTGGGCGGGTGCCCGTATCTCTTCACCCCCAGGCCGTTCTCCAGACCAAGCTGGCGGTCAGTTCCCCGTCGGATGCCTACGAGCAGGAAGCCGACCGCGTCTCCGACCAGGTCATCCACATGCCGAATCCACAGGCGTTTACGCCATGCGCCTGCGGCGGCGGCTGCCCGCGCTGCAACGCCAAGGCGGGTCAGCTTGGGGCGAAGCGGGTCGCCCAGCCGGTAGGCACCGGGCAGCGCGAAGCCAACCCCGTTGCCGCGCCCACCGACCTGTCACCGGTTGTTGCACGCGGGACAAGCGGCGGCGGACAGGCCCTCGATGGGGACACGCGAGCTTTCATGGAGTCGCGCTTCGGGCGTGATTTCGGCAATGTGCGGGTGCACGCCAACTCCAACGCCGCGGAGTCGGCGCGAGCCCTGGATGCGCTCGCTTACACCTCAGGGCGCGATGTCGTGTTTGGCAACGCGCAATATGTGCCGGGAAGCGTCGCCGGCCGGAGATTGCTGGCTCACGAACTGACGCATGTCATCCAGCAACGCGGGGGGATGTTGGCCGGAGGGAACGTGCTGCAGCGAAAGGCCAAGGCGATACGATTCCAGGACGAACCGACGCTCGACGAGATTTCAGATGGCAAAAAGGTGCTGAAGGAAAAAGACAAGGGCGAAGCCGTCATACGCATTACTACCGCCCTGGCGGAATTGGGATATTACACCATCAGCATCATCGATGAAAATTTTGATCCCGTCCTGACCACCGCAGTCAGCAAGTATCAGGATGCCAAGGGCCTCAAGGGAAAAGTGATCGACGGGCAGGTGGAAAAAGGGACCTTCGACAAGCTCGATCAGGATTTTTCCGCTTCCTTCGGGGTCGAGCGCGATGTGCTCGGCAAGCAAAAATCGACTGACCTGATGAAGGGGACGCAGACTCTCGACCCCGCCGAACAGACGGCCAGTGCCAAGGCTATTTCCACCGAGGTGCCCGTCAATCCCGTAACGGGCCTGCCTCCCACGTTCGTTCACAAAATTGTCGGAAAGGGCGAATATGAGGACCGGCTTCGCAAGGCCGTGGGCGACAAAATCCTCGCTCAATACGATTCCCTGGGGAAGGGGAAAGCGGCGCTCCACGCCGACCCGAAGAATCTCTATGACTGGACCCAAACAGAAAAGATCGCTAACGGCTCGAAAAACGCCGTCGATAAGGTTTTCGGCGAATATAAGAAGGGTCCCGCTCTCAAGAAAGGCGTGAATATTTTCGATGCGTGGGAAGATAAGGTCAATCAGCTGACGGTGGGCGGCAAAGCCAAGGAAGACAGTTCGGCCAATTGGCGCGTGGAAAAAATCCTTTCGGGCGACAGCGCAGTCAAATTGATCGACCAGGAGCACGGGGCCATTCCCTCGCGCGCCGCGGAGAAGGCAATTGTCGACAAGATCAAGGCGGACCTTGTCACCAAGTACAGGACAGAGTTGATCGAAACGCACAAGGGCTGGCGGGGCTATGCTGAGAATGGAAAGATATTCATCCAAATATTCAAAGAAGGAACCGACGACGCCAACACGAAAAATATGTGGTATTTCTATCAAACCTTCATTCATGAGTATATACACACGCTGGAACATCCCGATCACGTAGCCTACCGCAATACGATCGACCAGAAGAAAGGCGGATTCACGCTCCGCGAAGGAACAACCGACTATTTCACAAAAATCGTCTGGAGCAGCATTACGATTGATGATGCTCTACGCAAAACCATCGAAGGGCCGCTCAACGATCCCAAGAAGAAGTTCTCGATACCGCCTTTGAACACTTACGACGAGGCGAAGAATGCCGAACGACTGGCGGGCGTAGTCGGAATTCGTAATGTGGCGACAGCATTCTTCCTGGGAAAAGTCGAACTGATCGGGAAAAAATAAGAGCGTGTCGCAGGGCCGACTCCCCGTCGCATCGGCAATCAAAGGCCTTAACAGGACCCATGTAATGGACGCTTGCCAACAGAATATCAGCGAGTTTCTCAGCAGAGACATCGGCCAATGGAGCGGGTTGGCGACCGGCTGCCGGAAGGAAGACCTGGCCGGGTGGCTTCCATTTAGCGAGGGAGCAGGAAAAGCATTTTTCGGAACGAAAAATGTTGACTATGCTTTCCGCGCGCTAATCCACGAGGGCTTCATAGGGCCAGTGATGTTTTACTTTCACGATGACGAACTGAGCTTCATGGCTACGGAATTCTGGTCACTTGATGAGAAGGAATGCGCGAGCCTCCTCCAGCAATTGGGCGAGCCTGGGGATCGGCTAGATTTCTTTTGGCGGGATGAGAAAATAGAAAGCGGCGAATGGATCCATGTCGGCAGAGGCATCACCCTGGGTGTCATCCCGGCTACCCGGCTGATTGCAAAGGTCACGATCTATCCCCCCTGCACGCTTAAGGACTATGAGGAGAAATATTATAATACGAAGCTCATCAGGGAGTTTCGAAAAACCGACTGACGAGCCCGAGGATGCTGCGAACGCCTGCACGTCGGACACGACATCGCGTTTGATGCTGGTCGGTTCGCGCGGGGGGACGCCGGCCGCTTGTCCACGAGCTGAGGCACGTGGTCCAGCAGAGCGGGACGGCTGGCTCGCCGCCTCCGCTCGCCACCGTGCAATGACACGATGTAGACCTCGACCCGGGCCATTCGCCGCCCGTGGAAGATACCCGCGATTCAGCCGTCACCGCAGCGCCCAAGGCCGGCTCCTCATGAACCGCCATTTCGGCGCGGAGTAGATCCATGACATGCCGGAAGCTGCAACTTATAGTATGTGTAACGAGAAATAGATCCCTGTATAGTGGTTCGAAATCTGCGAGCGTCGAACCGCCGGGGTACTCTCTCCCAGCGCCGGAGGGTCCGAGCCGTTGTCCGAGTGGCTCGCCGAACGTATTCGCGGCGTGGTCCGCGCGCTTGCGCCGTTTTCCATGTTAGAGTGTCTCCAAATCGAAACGCGCGACGCCGGAGAAACCGCGTGTGTGCTGGAAGGATCGCAAGGCTCGATCCTGCGCAAATTCGAGAGATTTGCCGCCGCTGAGCGGAGGATGGTCGCGGCTCGCGTCACGCTGATCCTTAATTGCTTCGATGGCGACGAACGGCCGTTTTCGATCAGGAGCAGAGCGCATGCCGTCCTTGAGCCTCTGTTCAACAAAGACGGCGAGGTCATCGAGACCGACGACGGGATTGACCTGCGGCTGACGCTCAACGTCGATATCTATACACCACGCAATCCGAGCCCACAGCCCGACAACCCCCGTCTCGCGGCGCTGAACGAGCCGTTGCTGAGTGGGTTCATCGCCCGCCTCGAAGCCGAGGTGCCATGTCGTTTCGACAATGGTGTCCGGTGACGAGTACATTGATTTCATTTCACGCCGCGGCTTTGGGCTCGAGATGCCCCCCGAGAACGAGGTTTGAGTCCGCTTGAAAGCAGGAGTCAATGAGAATGCGCTACTTCCTGGCGAGCCTGGACCGTCAGATCAGTCGCCGCGTATCCCCCGGCATCGTAGCCGGATCGCAAACCACGAGGAGAGCGCCGTCAGTAGGCCAAACCTTTGTGTCGGCGCTGTCCCGGCGGTGCGCTTGCGGCGGAAGCTGTCCACGCTGCGAGCCCCACCATCAAGCGTTGCCGGCGCCGCTGCGCGGTTCCATGGAGTCGCGGCTGGGTGCGAGCTTTGCCGATGTTCGCGTGCACACGGACGACAATGCAGCGCGATTGGCGGCCCACGCTCATGCCCACGCCTTTACAATCGGCTCTGACATCTTCTTCGGCGCTGGTCGTTTCGCACCCCACACCACAGAAGGTGCGACGCGTTTGGCGCACGAACTCGTGCACGTCCAGCAGCAGCGTATCGGTCTGCGGGAGGGCTGGCATCCGAGAGCACCGGAGGCGGAGCGCGAAGCCCGAGAACTCGGAGCAGCGGCGGCGGCCGGGGCGCATGTAAGCGTGCGCGCTGCCGCACCACCTTCGGTGCAGCGCGACGGCCCAGAATCAGAAGGCAGCGCACCGCCAGCATCCGCGCAATCCGCCACACCGCAGTTGCAACTCGACCCAGAGATCGAGCGGCTAATGCTGCAGCACTACATCCGCTGGTGGCTCGGCGCCACGTTGGTTTACAGCAATGCGCCCGCCACCGTGCCCACGTCACCCGATCCGAATGTCACCGCCGAACCGGCAAAGCAGGCCGGTGTGCCATCGATACCCGGGATTCCCGGCCTGCCGCCGGCCCCGATCTGGTCGCAGTTGCCGCTGGATCCGCCGTTCTTCGCACCGCTGCCGCCGGACCGGCTCTTTCTCGAGCCCGATGTGGGCGCGCTTTTCAGCGGCTTCGGCCAGCGTGGTGCGCCGATCGGCGCCGGTGACAGTCGGGCGGTATTGGACATCTACCTCCGCAACGAGGCGATCGTCCGGGGACTGCCCGACCTGCGCAGCATGGCACCACGCTTTCTGCAGCCGCTGATTCCGCTAACTTGGCGGCGCGATATCGCCGGCGCGCTGACCAGCGCGGCAGTAGGCGCCTCCCTCAAGCGCGACTACCCGACGGCGATCGAGGTCTCCGACCGCGCCTGGCAGGGCATGACCGGCGCTAGTACGACCGTGATCCCGCTGCCTTCCATTTCCTTCGACTTGTTCTGAGCGGACCGCCCCTTATGCGATCGCCAACGTTCGAATCTCACCCTCGCAATGCCGCGCGGACCGGGCCGCGCCAGTCGGTCACGAGAGAAGGGGCGGTCCCTGTGCCGGCACGGATGCGCTCGGGCGGATCCTGCGCTTGTGGCGGCGAGTGCCCGCGCTGCGAAGCGCCAGGGACGACCGACACCAGCCCGCTGGACGGCGTGCGCGTGCACTTCAACTCTCAACGTGCTCAGGATCTGGGTGCACTGGCCTTCACGCAGGACCGTCAGATCCACATCGTCCCAGGGCAGTGGGCGCCGGATACGGCCGCCGGCCGTGACCTATTGGGCCATGAGTTGGGCCATGTGCTGCAACAGCGCCGCGGCCGTGTCGCGCCGAATGCGCGTCTGGGCGCGACGGCGCTGAACGATGATGGCGCGCTCGAGCGCGAGGCCGACACGCTTGGCCAGCGGGCGCTGCGCGGCCGCGGTTGGTTCGACGCACTCGCGGTCGGCAGCGCCAACGGCGCGGCGATGCCGCATGGCACGGTGCAGCGCCGATCGTCTCCGGTGCCGCAGATCTGCCCGCCGCCCGCGACCCTGAGTTGCGCGCGTGGGATCGACAATCCTCCGCGGATCAGCCAGCAGTTCCTTTTCGATCAGGACTCGGACAAGCTGGACGCCGCGCAAATCACTGCGCTCGATGCGGTAGCCGCCGCCTGGCTCGCAAGTGGCGGCGGCACTGTGCTGCGCATCGACGGCTATGCGAGTGCTGAAGGCGGCTGCGCCTACAACTGGGCGCTGTCGTGCCGCCGCGCCGCGGCGATTTCGGCAGCGTTGCAGGCACCCTCCAACGGCGGGGCCTGCGTACCGGCGGCGCAGATCCAGACCCTGGCCAAGAGCGAAAGTGATGCCGCAGGCGACGCGCTGAGCGACAACCGGCGCGCCACATTGTTGGTGCCGCCGCCGCTGCCCATCGCGCACGGCCCAGACCAGCGTGTCTCCGCCCTTGGGGGCGTGGCCGCTGAGCCGAATGCCGCGCTTGCCGCCGAGATTGGCTTCGAGTTGGACCCCAGCAGCCGCCCGGCCCCGGCCCCGGTTCCACCGCCCGCACCGCCTGGGGCACCGCCGCGCGCCGTGCCGCCTCTGCCGGTGCGACGCCCCCCTGGGACGGTCGCGCCGGCTCACCCACCGAGCTGGCGTCGCGCGCGGCGATGCAGTCCGAGTTGTTCGCCGCCTTCGACGCTTACCTCAAGTTCAAACGTCCGACCACACTGGCGCGGCTGGGTCGGCCGCGCGTGCCGGGATGCGCAAATGAAATGGGAGGATTATTGCAATGAGCGGCATCCAGTTGGCAAAGGTCCCAGTTACTGGTCGGACGCCTGCTAGGCTGCAGCGGCTCGGCCACGCTGCGGTGCAGTCGCCCGTGCCGGTGCCTGCTAGGAGCCCTCATATCCGCAATTTCGCTGCCCACGGGCTGCTCGACGCGCCGACGCGCACAATGCCGGCTTTGCCGGCCAACTTCAATGGGCGCAAGAGCGCCCACTGCGCCTGCGGCGGATCTTGTCCGCGGTGCGAGGTAAACTCCAGCGAGCCCGATCCGCTGCGCGCCAACCACCTTGGGGACGCGCATTGTGGCGAAGCCTATACTGGCGTCGCCGTTGCTACCCTGGGGATCCAGCGCAAGCCAACCGTCAGTTCGCCGGCGGACCGGTTCGAACGCGAGGCCGACAAGATCGCCGAAACGGTAATGCGGATGGCAGTGCCGGCGCCGGTTGGCTGGAGGCCGCCTGCGATCCAATCCACATGCACGGTGTGCGAAGACGAAGAGAAGAAAACGTTCCGAGCCAAGCAGGCATCTTCGGCGAGCGGCGAAGCCGGTTTGGACACGGCGAGCGCCGTCCGTGCCGCGGCACAGGGCGGAGCACCCTTGCCGGGCGCGCTACGCTTTTTTTTCGAGCCGCGCTTTGGGCACGCTTTCGGCCACGTGCGGGTGCATACAGACGGTGCCGCAGCCGATGGCGCGCGCGCAGTGCAGGCGCGTGCCTATACCATCGGCAGCGACATTGTCTTCGGTTCGGGCGAATATGCACCCGCGACAGCGCAAGGAATGCAACTCCTCGCGCACGAGCTGGTGCATGTGGTGCAACAGTCGGGATCCGCTCCTACCGCGTCACGCGTGTCCCTGCAGCGCGCTACAGGGACAGCGGAGGCCGCGAGCCCGCCTGGTACCGGGGCTGGTGCGCAGGCGCCAGCCGCCGCTTCCTCTACTTCGCCGGTGGGGTCACCAAACCGGATCAACGTGGATGTCCTTGCCGCTGAGGGAGCGGAGGACTTTCTGATACGCGCAGCCGCGGAGGATCTCGGCGTCGATATCACCGTCAGTTCGATCGAGGACATGATCACGCAAGTGGAGCGGCGGGCAGGATCGGGCACTTGCATTGCTAGTCTGGATGTCTTCAACCATGGAAATCCGCAAATGCAGGCCGTCAGTGGCGGCAGCAAGGTCAAGCTCGCGAGCGGCGAGGTCCAGCGGCGGCAGACCAGCGGATTTGCCCTTAACTGGTTGCTGTCCGATGCGAACCAGCCAGCAATCAACCGTCTGCGCGGCTCGTTCTGCTGCAACGCCGAGATGCGATGGTACGGCTGCTCGACGGCGGGCGTCACGGCCGAAGGCGGACAGCGGACCGCGGAAGAGCTTCGCGGCGACGAGCACCGCTACCAGGGATATGCCGGGGCCTTCTATCACAGTCTCCAGGACGCGGCCGCGCATGGCGCCACAGGCTTCGGTTACATTGGTCCGGTCAACGTTCAGAGCTGGGCGAACGCGCTCTGCACGGCGGTCACGGGTGCCACGGATTTCAACAGCTGGACGACCCGAGGGTCACACGTCATCCGCACAGTCATTCACGGCGGCAGCGAAATCCGGGTGACGCCGCAGGCCGACGTCGGCTGCGCCTGCGACGCCACGACCGGCCGCTTGTCCGGCGCCGCGCCAACGGGCGCTCAATTGCGCAAGCGGGAAAGCCAGCTGCGCGAGCAGGCGCTTCGTCCGCTCTACGAACAGGCGCGCAGCGTGATCGGTAGGCCGACCGTCCCAATCGCCGAGTCGGAGGAGATGTCGACCGAGCGCGAACGGTTCGAGCAGCGCCAGACCGAATTCTTCCAGACCCAAGGGGAACTCATCCGTGGCAGCGTGCTGACGCGTGCTAGCTTTGCCGCCGGCAGTCAGCCAACCACGCCCGAGGAGGCGCTGCGCGTCACGGCGTTGTGGAATCTGCCGATCGACAGGATCGTCGCTGCGCTTGGCGCGCCGATCGGCACGCTTGCGAACCGGCCGCGCGGCGCGGTCGCGGAAGACGACATGGCGCAGCGCCAGCGCGCCTTCGAGGCCGCGCTCACGCCGCGCGGCCGGCAAACCTTCATACAGGCGCTGCGCTCCGTGCGCAGCGACCGGTTCTGGAACGACTATTTCCTGAACCACACGATCTACGTCTTCCCCGACCTCACAGGAACGAACCGCTACCGCGGCTACACGCAACGCGGCACGCACCGCGACGAGTCGGGACGGGAGACCTCGGTCTTCATCATCCACATCAGCGCCGATCTGCTGAATGATGAGCACGACCAGACCGCGCTCGTCGCGACGAATCTGGTGCATGAGCTGACGCATACAGTGCACGAAACGACGACACTCGAACGTTCGATGGAAAGCTTCCGGGGCTATCTCGCCGAACTGCTGATGGATCATCCGCATGTTCAGGCGCTGCGCGCCAACGCGACCGATCCCGCCGCCGCGCGCCAGGAGCACCTTTCACGCATCCGCCAGTTGCTCTACGACGCGACCGGCTACGCCGAGGGCGAAATCCTCTCGCTGCTCCAGCAGATCACGCACCAGCCCTCGATGACGGTCAGCGGCACGGCGGTCAGCGGAAGCAGATTCATCCTCGAGCAAGTGATCGCCTATGTCCGCCAGCTCGGCCGGATCGGCATGCCACCGCGGATGCTGGAGGGCATCTTCGTCTCGATCCAGCGGCGCACCGCGGCCCTCTACGACAGACGCATCGCCGCCGCACCGGAGGGCTCTCGCGCGCGCGAACTGATGCAGCTCAACAAGAATGCGGCACTCGCAACGCTCAGCCTTGCGATCAGTGACGCAAGCGGGACGCCGTGAAAGCCGGGCACGTGCATGCATCGGCGCCGCGTCGTCAGGGCGGCGCATCGCGTGGCCCGGCCGACAGCCGCAGCACCCCGAGCAAATCGTGGGCGTGGCAGACTTCGCTGCGCACGACGCCGGGAACGATCCAGCGCCGTGCATCATGTCCGTGCGGTGGGAGTTGCCCGCGCTGCCAGGGCTCCAAACATGCTGGCGACGCGCTGCAAGGCAAGCTGCGGATCGGCGCTATCAACGAGCCGGCCGAGCGCGAGGCGGACCGTGTCGCGGATGCCGTCATGCGGATGCCGGACGCGGGGCTCGCCGGCGCCGCCGCGGACGTGCACGCCGAAGCGACAGGTGAGTTTCAGCGCAAGGAGAGCGGCGCGGCGAGCCTACCGGCAAGCCTGGCGATCGAGGGCGGTCTCGGCTCGCTCGGCAGCGGCGCGCCGCTGCCGGCTTCCGAGCGCGACTTCTTCGAGCCGCGCTTCGGACGTAGCTTTGCGTACGTGCGCGTTCACACCGACGACGAAGCGAGCCACGCAGCACAAGCCATCGGTGCGCGTGCTTTCACGCTCGGCAATTCGATTGTGATGGGTGAGGGTGCATACGCGCCCGGAACGCATGCCGGTCGCACGCTCCTGGGGCACGAGTTGACTCATGTGGTGCAGCAGGAAGCAGGGGAGCTGATCGTCCGCCGTCAAACGATCAGTCCTGATTGCCGCGGGCATGAAGACGTCCTGCGCGACGCCTGGGCCGAAGGACTCCGTCTCACGGTGCAGACGATCGAGTCGCTGAACACGGCACTTTTCTCGATCGGCATGGCAGACGGTACAGTCCCCTCGTACCTGGCACAGCCCATCTCAAATGCATTTGGCGATGTCGGGCTCACCGCGGGCTTTTCGCGTCTTCCGGACCTCATCAGGCGATACGAAACGATCCGCAACGGCTTCCAGTCCGGGCGGACCTTGCGCTGCGACATCAGCACCGTGCCGGTCGACCAGAGCGAGTGCGATCGGTACGCCGCATTCGTGATTCCGGGGAATTCGACCGACATCTTCATATGTCCGTCGTTCTTTGAGTCGCACATGGACACCGCCAGCCGTGGGACGACGCTTCTCCACGAAATGGCGCACAGCGCTCTGGGGATCGCCCATCGAGGCGGAGTCATACAGAGCTTCGACTGCGGCACGCCGATTGGCCTGGAGTATGACGACGCGAAGCGGAATGCCTACGCGTACGACATTCTGGCCAACTGCCTGCATGGCTCCGGAACGCAAGCCACGGATGTTACGGTCAGGCGGCCAGCTCCTGCGCGTGCGTCTGCCCGCGGCCGCGCCGACTCGCGCTGGTCGATCTCGGCGGCGGCCGGCGCCGACATCACCCCGGGCGCGGAACGATTAGCTGCGGCGCTCGGAGGTCAGGTGTCGCTGCGGACCGGCGAGTTCGTGGTGTTCAACCCGGTGATCGGACTTAATCTTCTCTACCTCCCGTCAAGCGGGGCGCCAATTCGTCGAACCTGGCTGCGGCGACCGCCGATATCGGCCTGCGCATTCAGCGGCCGATTGAGGGTTTTTATTTCGACGTCTCGGCAGGCGGATATGCGGGGTTCAACATTGATCCAAGGCACGATCCGTCGACACAGTTCACCCGCGGCCCGACCGCCGCCACCGGTTTGGGGTGGCGCTGGCAAAGGCTGGAATTGGGCGCGCAGGCGCGCGCCCTCGTTCCCGAGCTAGAATTCAACCAGACACAGTTTGTGATCTTCGGCCGCGCCGCGTTGCGGTTTCCGTGATCCCGGGAGAAGCGAGATCGTAGTCATGAAGGCCCACGCGCATTCGCCAAACCTGCAGGTATCGGGGAAGAAGGCGGCATCAAGCTCCGGTCTCGCATCCGCAACGCTCTCGCGCCGCGCTCTGCTTCGGACAAGCCGTGGCATGATCCAGCGCTTTGCGTCGTGCCCCTGCGGCGGAAACTGTCCGCGCTGCCGGCATCAGGCCGCCACATCCGGCGTGATGATGAGCGAGTCGAGCGACCGGTTCGAGCAGGAAGCCGATCGTGTCGCCGACGAGATTGTGCGCACATTGCCAGTCGACGGGACGGCGCTGGAAGCGACTGCGGCAACGCGGCTCCAGTTCAAGCGCGTGGACGCGAGCGGCGCCGCGGCGCACGCCATGCCGCCCGCCGTCGGCGATGCGTTGTCCTCATCCGGCCGGCCGATCGAGCCGTCGGTCCGGGCCGTCACGGAAGCGCGCTTCGGTCACGATCTCGGCGCGGTGCGAATCTACGAGGGACCCGCTGCGGCCGCAGCCGCACGGTCGGTCGGCGCGCTCGCCTTCACGCTTGGACATCACATCGTGTTCGATGAGGGTCAGTATCGGCCGTCGGTCGGGGAAGGGCGGCGCCTGCTGGCGCACGAGCTGACTCATGTCATGCAGCAGTCTGGCGCTGCGCGGCCCGCGCTGCAGGCGCAGGGCCGCCGGTACCACGAAGAGGAAACGCCGACAGGTGGCCTCAGCTGCACCCTGACGGAAATGGCGAGCCATGACTTCGATCCGGGCCGTAGTTGCTGCGACGACCACGTCATGGAGCGCCTGCGCTCGATGCTCTCCGCGTCGCGCGCAGCCATGCAGCTCGCCCTCAGGCGCATCGAGTCCGGTGCTTCGATCGAGGGCCTGCTGCGCCTGCACTTTGGGCCATCGGGCCCATCAATGCGCTCGACCATCCTCGCCAACATCCGTACCACGCTGTCCGTCGCGGAGGCGTTTCCCTCGCGCCACACGTTCCTGTGCCGGCCGCTCAGCGACGAATGGGGTTGCCGTGGCGAGGAACTGGCGCTGGCGGACACGGACTCGGACATCACGGTGTGCCTCGGCGGCGGGACCATTACGTTCGACTGGCAGACGATCCTTCACGAGCTGTTCCACGTGTCAGGTGTCGCGATCCTGCCGGTCTACGGCAGCAGCACCATCACGCCGGCGCAAACGGCGGCCGGGGAGTTCGAGACCTATTACCGGCCGGGCGGCGCTGAGTCAGAGGATCCGCGATGGAGCCGCTATCCGTCGTCCGATCCGCGCCGCAATGCCGACTCGTACCGCCAGCTCGTGGCCGCGGTCGCGGCCAGCAATTGGTCCGATTCACCGCCGTCCGGCCGCTTCGTCCCGACGCTCGCGGTCGGCGTCGGCGTCGGCGTGCCGGACTTCAGTCCAACAATCATCGCGCGGGTGGCTTTCACGCCGCTCGGCCGTGGCCTGCATTTCATCACGCCCGGCGCCATCGGATTCTGGTCGCCAACGCTGGGGACGGTCACGTCTTCCGATCCGAACGCCAGGCAGGCGCGCGGCTATGTGGGTGGCGAACTCGGCGCGCGCGTGGTCACGGGCGTCGGACCGGTGGCAGGCGTGTTCGATCTTGCGACCGGCGCGGGGGCGGCGTTCACGCGCGGCGGATCGATCGATCCCGCCGCGATAGTGCGCGGTTCGGCGGGCGTGCGGTTCGGCGGGCCATCCTTCGGAGCTAGCATCAACGCCGATCTCATACGCATCTTCGATTTCGCGCTTAACGAGCAGCGAACCGATGGTTGGATTCTCGGCCTGTCTGGTGGCCTGCACTGGGGCGGTCACTCCGGTGCGCCCCGTTAGACCCGATGTTCGCTGAGTGATCGGCGGCCCGCCTCTCGACATGCAGAATGTCGAGGGTTGTCCGCGACGGCCGCGGAAGCAGAACACATGACCCGAGAACGGATCCTGCTTCAGCACCGTCTGGGCCTGCGCCGCCAGGCTGTCGAACGCTTTGCGCATGCCAGTGGCGCCCGCCGCCAGCCACGCCCGGGTGCCCGACGGCAGACCGTTCATCGCAGCAGTTCGATTACCCGCCGAAGAGTCTCAGAGGAGACCTCCCCGCGAAGGCGCACCCGTGTACCACAACCAAACGCGATCTCGATGACGCCCTCACGATCCGCCTGCCGAGGTCGGCCGTCATCCGGCGCGATCTCAATCGGCACCATCGCGCCGCTGTCGACCACCGCCTTTGGCAACAGCTCCCGCCGCCACTTGAACAGCTGGTTGCTGTTCACGTCATGGCGCCGCGCCACGAATCGACACCGACGAACCCGGCTCCAGCGTCTCCGCCACGACCGCCCGGCCCAACGATCACCCCGACGCGCTGGATTACATTCTTCGGGGACGCGCTGCACGCGCGAAGGGGGCGGCGCGCAAGAACACCGCCGAGGCCATCAGCCTATTCGAGCGGGCGTTGGCGCTCGACCCTCGGTCGGTCGAGGCGCAGAGCCGATTGGCGGGCGTACTGGTGCACCGCGTGGCCAATGAATGGAGCAACTCCGCCTCGACCGACCTCGCACGTGCGGAAGGGCTGGTCGATCGAGCCTTGGCGGCATCACCCCGCAGCGCGTTTGCACATTCCGTCAAAGGCAGCGTGCTGCGCGTGCAAAACCGATGGGAGGAGGCCATTCCCGAACTCGAGACCGCGCTCGCCTTGAATCGCAACTTGGCGGTTGCTTTAGCCCGACCCGGAGGCGGATTGGGACGCGGACGAGTTCAGCTACGCCTATGATCCGCGGTCGACGGAAGATCGCTCGTTGTTCCTCAACCCATTCGAGGCGTTATCGCTGGTGGAGGTGAAGGTCTTTCCGAACCGGCTCGATCCCGTCCTGATCGCATCGACCGACGTCCGTCTCAGCTGGATCGGCGACAAGGGACAGACGCGCGAGCGCGTGCTGACCGTTGTTCCAGGCGGGCCGGCCCAAACCTGGCGAGTGCGACGCCGCGACCCGACGCGGCGGGATTACACTTGGCGGCTGGTCCATCATCTGAAGGATGGCACGACGCGAGAGACGGATCCGTCGACAACGGCGGCGACTACGCTGGCGGTCGACGACTCATTCGTGCGGCCGCTTGAGATCGACTTTCTGCCACTCTTCGACCCGAATGCGACGAGCATGGCTTTCATCGACGTCATGTATGGAGCTTGTCGGTGGGGTAACCGAGGATGGTGGTGGTCCTGCCGGTATCGCGATCGGAATAGATGAAGGCCGGTCCCTCGATGCGATAGCGGCCCTTCCAGGCGATCGCAAACGTGGTATCGCTTTCCTCGATGTGGATGGCTTCGCTGTTCCCATCTTGCGCCAGCCTTAGGGCGAGCTGGTCGGCGGGATCGAGCAGCCAGGCATCGCCGGTTTGGGTGGCGAACAGCACCAGCTGACCGATGGTGACGATGCGGCTGTCGTGATCGGCGGCCCGGCGCTGAATGTAGCGCACTTCATCGGCCAGCCGAAAACTCCGGCCGTCGACGATCTGCTGGCCCGGTCCACGCTTGACGGTTTTGCGGCCTCTGGCGGGTCTCCGGAGGAAGGCCATGGAACTGTTCACCCTGCTGTTCGGCGACCTGCTGGCCTTTGTCTACCACTGCTTCGACCGCATCGTTATATACGGTTACCTGAGCGGCCTGTCGCGACCCGAGCAGGTGGTGCACTTCTTCCGCAACAGCCTACCCCGGCAAAGGCCGGGGTGGTCGGCGTTGCGGCCGTCGACAAGGAGATCCTCGGCACCAAGCCTGTGGTGGAAGCCTTGAAGCGAAAAAGGATGGCTGCACTTGCATCCCAGAGGACACGAAAGATAGGGCGTCACCGTGTTCGGCGAGGGATTCGGGACCGAGCACAGATGCGATCGGGATGAGACCCACCAGGGCGACGCGGGTTTGCATGGGCTCACCACTGGCGGAAGAGGGAGAGACCGCGTTGCGGCCGCCACGCCAGTTCGCAACCTCCTGTTCATCGAGGCGGTGGGCATCCACTGATGTCGGAACCGGTTTGCTGCCGACTCTGCGCTGGAGGAAGCGGGATTCGAACCATTGGTCCCGCTGAAGGCACCCGGCGTTCTGGTCGCTTCGGTTCGAAGTTCGTGCCGAGTTTTCCGTAGGCGGGGAATCAAGCGGAGGCGGCATGAGCCGCTCTTCAAACCTTGATCTTGTCACGCGGTTCCGACGGTTCGAATCCCGCTTCCTCCAGCGAAGAGTCTGTCTCTCTCCCGAATCCGCTGTCGTAGGTCAAGAACCCCGGCTTTCCGCGCGGGTGTGCGCAGCTGGCTTGGCGAGCGGGTCGGCAGAGACGCGCGTGGCGTGTCGAAGCCGCGCCAACCGGCCGCAATATCTCTGTCGGGCCATATTCCAGTACCGCAATGCCGCTGACGGGGTCGGCGAGAATGCCATGCTGGTCCCAACGAAGTCGGAGCCCTCTCCGGGCTTGACCGTGCGGTAGATCTTTGAATTCGTATCGGGCTCAAGCAAAGCCGAGCACGGTCCGCTGATCGTGCCAGGCAAGCGGCAGACGTGAGTGCGCGAGGAGCTTCTCAGCCGTCAAATCGCGCGGCTGCCGCCCATCCAGGATGGCTTGGGTGATATCGGGCGCGAGGTAGCTGAGGCGGACGAGCCGCGTGAAATAGGACCGGCTGACACCTTCCCGCTCGGCGAGTGCGGCAAAGAGAACACCTTCGCTGTGGGCGAGTGTCATTCCATGAACTAGCACGACAAGAGACTGGCCTTCTTTGTTGATCAGATCAGCGATCACCGGCCGTTCGCGGCGCTGATTGCCGATGCTCCGCATCAACATAATGAGTATTACGCAGGCACTGAGTGCGATGACCACGATGGTAATAGCGAAAAATTGAGGCATTACTCCCCCCATGCCGAGTTACCCCCGAGGTGCCTGGACGATATGGACTGGTAAGCATGGAACCCACCTTGATGGTGGCAAGCAGTCGGCCGGGCTTCGGAGTTCGTGCGACTCTCCGCTGGAGAGAGCTGGATTCGAACCATCGGTTCCTATCCAAACCTGAAGTCTTCCTCCCGCGGTATGTCTCGGGTTATCGAGATCATGCAGACATATCTCGGCGCGGGAGCCGCCAGGTTCAGCCCTTCTTCTTCTGCGCCTCGAACCACTCCACTGAACCGGGCTGCCGGGCTCGGATGTGTTGGATGATTTGCTGGTCGGCCTCGGTGAAAGCCGGATCGGAGGGATGAGTATCGTTGTCGCCTCCAGATCCAGCGCGGAATGTCGACAGCGAACCGGAAATGCCAGACGACCAGCGCATCAGGTTTCGCATCGGCATAAATCTCGGAGTTAGGATGATCGACATTACGGTTGGGGTGCCGCCGCTCAGACCGCAATCTTCTTTCCGCGGCACGAGCTGGTCCGAGAAGTCAAGCCAGGTGGTCGAGCGCCACCTCGCGGTACTCGAGGGATTGCTTCCGGCACGACTCGATGGGCGTTGGTCAGCGCGGCCCAGAACAGCCCCTCTGCGGGACTACTAACGAGCCTCCGCCCAGCCCAGGCCACATAGATCGCCGCCCAGAGACCTGCTAGGATGAGTGCCGCGCCACGCCACGTAGCGCTATCGATCGCCGCGAACCCCTCGGCCTTCGCTTCGCCTATGCTCAGGAAAAAATCTTTCGGTGGTAAACTCGGCGGTACGTATCCGAAAATTCGTGTGATGCCGTCTACGCCGGTCACCTCCTCCCATCCTGCCTCACCGCCATCCATGATCCTCTCATGGGTCCCTCTCATGTTCTTGCCGACGAACTCTTCGGGATGCGGCAGCCGCGCTATGATGTTGCCCTTGCGATCGGCAATCAATTTGGATGATGTTGCGGGCAATCCGTTTTCCTTGAGATGCTCGGAGAGCCAAGCCAAGTCGAGGCCGGCAAATACGACGCCAGCGAGGTGGCCGTTACTGTCGTCGAACTGCTGCCCGAAATGTATCATTTTTTGGCCGGTGGTCGGATCGACCCAGTAGTTTCCGACGGCAAGCCCATCGTGAGCCATCGCCCGCGTGAAAAACGGCTGATCTGCAACCGAGGCTGCCGTGGGCCCGCTTGCACAAAAGATCCGCCCATCTGTGTCGGCTGCCGCCAGTTGGCTATAATTCGGGTAGTGGGACTTCAGCTTCGCAAGCAGCGTGCGACAGGCCTCCGACTGGCGGAGTTTGACGGCCTCCAACTGGGCAATCGCCAACAACATTTGTCGAGCACCTTCACGCAACTCGCCGATATCAGCGGCAAGGTGCTTAACTCGATGGACGACTTGTTGTCGGATAACCCCCTGGCGCTCGTTGCGCAGGTCGTGTTCGCGCCAGCCCTGGATTGCGAGTATGGGGATAACGGCGACGACCACGAGCAACAATAACCGGACTGTCCAACCGATTTGCACGCCGCGCGCAGGGATCGGCAGACGCCCGATCTCCGCCTCCGCGCCCTTGTCGTGAGGCAGCGACGCCACGGCAGCGGCGCTCATCCCGTATACGTGCACAGGCCGCGCAATGTTCTTGACGCTGTGCTCGCCCATGTCCGCAAATGGATAGGACAGCTTATCGCGAATTTGCTCGCGGACCGTGCGCGAGATGCAGATGCCACCCGGCTCTGCTAATGCTTCCAGCCTCGCGGCGATATTGACGCCGTCACCGAAGATGTCCTTAGGTTCGACGATTACGTCGCCAAGGTTGACCCCAATTCGGAACCTGATGTGCTTGTCTTCCGGCATATCGGCATTGCGGTCGACCATCGCGCGCTGGATCTCCGCCGCGCAGCGCACCGCATCCACCACGCTCGGAAATTCTGCCAACATCCCATCGCCGGTGTTCTTCACGATCCGGCCGCGATGCACTTTGATGTTTGGATTAACGAGCTGACGAAAATGTGCCTTGAGAAGTTCGTGCGTCCCCTCCTCGTCCGCGCCCATCAGACGCGAATAGCCTGCCACGTCGCTGGCGAGGACCGCGGTAAGACGGCGTTCGACGGGCTGCTTCATACCTTCCTTCAGCAACGGCGAAAATATCAGAAACGCAACCGCTCGTACCAAGGAGAGACCGATGGTCCAGCAGCTTCCGTGGTCAGCGCCCGGAGGGAGCCGCCCACCTGCGGCAAATCGACCCCGCGCCGCAGATAAAATGCGCTGCAGTTCAGCCCTGAGGCCTACGCCACGACCCTGCTATGCTCGCGCCATGTGTGGCGGCTGTGTGAGCTGGCTCACACTCTGCGAAAAAAAGATCGGCGGCTCTCGCTGTCGGGGGCTAAGGGTCGTCCGGTGACAAAGCTGCAGCGCGCCGCGCTCGACGCGGACCTGGTCGAGAATGCGTGTGATAGCTCGCATCACCTCGGCACGTGCGGTCGCGGTCGGCGCGCAGCGGGAACTGCGCGAGCGGGGGTACACCAGGGGCTACACGAGCTGAAGGCGTTATTGGGCTCGGCCAGGCCAAAGGAGGCAGCAGCCGCGATCGTCCGTTTCGAGACCGGGCCAAGCGAACAGCTGCAGGTGGATTGGGCGGCCACTCGCCGCGGTAGCAATCGGCTTTCGGTGTTTGTCGCTACCTTGGGGTGGAGCCGGGCCTCTCAAGCGTCGCGGCCTGCTCTGTGCCTACGGCTACACGGCGGGCGTGCAGGCGCGGCAGCGCCTCGTCACCATTTTGATATGGATAGCGCGTGTGTATCTATGGAGGCGGTTGCTGAGTTGGTTGTCTGGCGGCAAGCGCCTCCGCATCTACTCGATAAACCTGATGCGGGCGCTGCATCCCGGCTGGTTCCGGGAGGACCTGGAACGGCTCTTCGGCCTGTTGCAAACTGGTAATATCCGGCCGCATGTCGCCGAGCGGATCTCCTTCGATGAGGTCGCCGAGGCACACCGCCGTCTCGAGGCGGGCGGTCTCGAGGGCAAGCTCGTCCTGTGCCCGGAGCTCCCGTCGCGACGCGACCGGGTGCTGCCTTAGCGCGAGCCGGGCCCCACTTCGGCCCACGCCACGCCCGCGGCCTGAGCTGTCTCCGTAGCCCTCATTGCCTTGCCGGCGGCCCACTCGCTCCCGGTGTCGGCAATATCGTAGCGACAACGTAATCGGGAAGGGGCGTCATCGGAGACCCCGCTCGCCCTTTCACGCAGCGCAGGAAAGGGCGAGCCGGGGTGAGAGTCGGGACAAACGGACCGGCCGAGGCATCGGGCCGGGGCGAGCGATCGAGGTTTCCCTGATCGGGCGAGAAGTTTCCCTGATGAGCTGATTTAATTCCCCTGCTGCAGCCCATTTAATTCCCTGTTCCGTCGCGTAGGGAATTTGCCGCTGACCGAGAGGACAACCCTGGATCGCAGCAATGTTCCGAGTGTTAGCGAACAGATTAGGCCGGTTATAGGATGCTGCGCGCCCGCTCCCGACCGATGTCGCGTGAGTTCGATCTTCCGAAGGAAGTACGCTTCTTGGGGGTTTAGCCTTTGCGATTGCTCGTGTAAGATAGTTAATAAGCGTCTCTGGGCGTTACCGGTCTGAGGAACTCACATGCCCGGATAAAAAGGCGAACAGAAGCAATCTGGGAACGAGAACGGGAGCGAGGACCAACATGCGGTCCATTTTGAATGAAGCCTTCGAGTGGCTTTATCGCGCAGAGCAAGCGCGGGAGGTGGCTGGGCAGTTGACCGATCCCGGCGCAAGAAAAGCGGTCTTGGAGCTTGCCGAAAGTTTCGATCGGCTCGCCCGAGCCGCCGCTACACCCGCCGTGCTAAGGAGAAGGGAGTTGGCCAGGAAAGACTAGGAAAGAACCTGATCATTTCTCAACAAAACAGCAAGTAAGT
>Ga0306921_10000213_pt1 | contig 46059 bp, 40 predicted proteins | sample sta12Cox44000080_FD_203760 | JGI IMG/M metagenome (GOLD analysis project Ga0306921, IMG submission 203760) | Lab enrichment of tropical soil microbial communities from Luquillo Experimental Forest, Puerto Rico - statoxic.12C.oxic.44.000.080 (v2)... | ecosystem: Environmental > Terrestrial >... | reverse complement strand
TCATAGGCGACCGGCGCTCGCTGGCCGGATAGCGAAAGTTCAAACGCGCGCTCGGTGGTTTTCGGCATTCGTTCCTCGGAGATGATCGCTGCTGGGCGGGTTGATTGCGTACGGGAATGCTTATCATATGCCGCTGCTGGCCGGCGTTGCTTGACCTGCGGCGGTGAAATCCCCAACTTGGCAAGACGGCGCAAGCGCCAGGTCGTCCACAAAGCCCGAATTCGTCTTTCCAAAACACATGCGCACGCCCGCTTCTTTCCAAGCCGAAGTGGAATCACCGGCCGCCTGGCTGCGGGTCGTTATCGCCGTGCTGCTCGGCACGATCTCCAGCGTGGCGATGTGGTCGATGCCGGTCGTGCTGCCGGCAATCGAGGCCGAGTTCACGGCGGCGCGCGCCGATGCCTCGCTTCCTTACACGCTCGCCATGCTCGGCTTCGCCCTGGGCGGCGTCGTCATGGGACGGCTCTCCGACCGCTTCGGCGTCGTCGTGCCGGTCGTGTGCGGTGCGTTTGCGCTGAGCGGCGGCTACGTCGCCGCTGGGCTTGCGCCGAATCTCATCTTGTTCGCACTGATCTACGGGCTGATCGGCTTCGGCGCTTCCGCGACATTTGGCCCGCTGGTCGCCGACACCTCGCAATGGTTCACGCGCCGGCGCGGCATCGCGGTCGCGATTGTCTCGTGCGGGCAATACATCGCCGGCACGATCTGGCCGCCGCTGCTGCAGCACTTCATCGCGACGCAGGGCTGGCGCGCGACGCATATCGGAATCGCCGTGTTCTGCGCGGTGACCATGCTGCCGCTCGTCTCGGCGCTGCGCCGGCGCGCGCCGACCCCGGCGACCACGGCGGACCCGTTCGCGGCAGCAGCGGAGCTTGGCCTGTCGCCGAACGCTTTGCTGATCCTTTTGTGCGTGGCCGGGCTCGCCTGTTGCGTGGCGATGTCCATGCCGCAAGTGCACATCGTCGCCTATTGTAGCGATCTCGGTTATGGCGTCGCGCGCGGTGCCGAAATGCTCTCGCTGATGCTCGCCTCGGGCATCGTTAGCCGCATCGCTGCGGGTTTCATCGCCGACCGCATCGGCGGCGTCGCGACGCTGTTGATAAGCTCCAGCCTGCAAGGCGTGGCGCTCTTGCTCTATCTTTTCTTCGACGGCCTGGCGTCTCTCTACGTGATCTCCGCGCTGTTCGGATTGTTCCAGGGCGGGATTGTCCCGATGTATGCCATCATCGTGCGCGAATATTTTTCGCCGCGCGAAGCCGGCATCCGGCTCGGCATCGTGCTTATGGCAACCCTGTTTGGGATGGCGCTCGGCGGCTGGATGTCCGGCGCGATTTTCGATCTCACCGGCTCCTACCAGGCGGCATTCCTCAACGGCCTGCTCTGGAACCTGGTCAACGTGTCGATCATGCTCTGGCTGCTCATGCGGCCGGGCCGCCGCCTCGTCGCGGCCTGAGCAGCTGTTGCGTGCTCGCTACGGCGAGGTGCAGCGGGCGATGCGGCCTCACTCGCCCTTGTAGACGTGCTCCTTCAGCCAAGAGATCATGCGATGCATGATTTCCTTGTTGTTCTTCTCCAGCATCAGGGTGTGGCCGTTACCACGGATGCCCGCCTCGGGGAGCACATCGACGGTCACATCGCCGCCGAGCGCCCGCATCGTCTTCTGAAACGCACGCGAGGACTCTACGCGGTCCGGCGCACGATCGCCGATGACGATCACGATCGGCACCTTCGCGAGAATCTTCAGTGCGTCCGGCGGAATCTCGGCAAACGCTCCGGGACTGGTCTCGACCGCCAAGATGCCTTTGACCAGCTGCGGCCGCTCGGCCGCGGTCAGATATCCCATCAAGCCCGAGGACGACCAAGTCTGCAACGTCGCCGGCCCGACCTTATCGAGCAGCGCAGCAAGTGCGCTGACCGATTTGCGCAATTCCTGCGGATCGCGATAGGTCGTGACAGTCTGCGGATAATAGTTATCAGCCGCTTCGACGGGAAATTGCGTGTCGGGATAGGGCTTGCCGAATTCCGGACCCCAGCGGAACGTCACCCAGGCCGATTCCGCGGCATAGCGATTCATGGCGGGCAACTCTGGTGCGGGGGCCGCACCGAGCTTGACCGCATTGATCTTGCAGATGTCGGTGCCGGCGCGCCCGGTGTTGACGCGGTCGACGCCATAGGTCGCGAACCCTTCGCGCAGGAACAGGGTGAGCCAGCCCTCGCGCCCGTCGGGCGTCGTATCGTAGACCCGCGCAGTGTGACCGCCACCCGGATTGAACAGGATCGGATATTTGAATTTCTGCTCGAGCGGATATTGGTACGACGCGTAAACGTGGTTGATCACGACGCGTCCTTTCGGCCAGCGCGTACTGTTCGGATTGCCTCCATCATTGGTGGCGCAGAAGACGGTTTCGCCGCCCGCTTCGAGGCTGCCTTGCCGTGCGATGTTGAGCGGCGCCTGGGCCGCCGCCGCTGTGTTGGCGAGGGCGAAGGCGGCGATCACGAGACGACGCATGCCATGTTTCCGGGCAAGGAAGCGTATGGGAGTTCGGCGTCCGGAAGTCCGGGCGCTCACTGGGAACACCCGGACTCGCGTTGCTTGCAGGCGTTGGGTGTCGTCGCCTGGTTACTTCAGATCGGCGGCGACCTTGTCGATGCCGGCCTTGACGCAGGCTTCGTCCTTCTCGCCGCCCGGAGCGCCCGACACGCCCGCCGCGCCGATCACCTCCTCACCGATCATGATCGGCAGCGCGCCGCGCGCGGTGGTGAAGCCGGTGAGATATTGTGCGCCCATCGCCGGATTTTTCTTCAGCCGCTCTTCCATCTCGCCCGACGGGATGCGGAACGTGCGGGCGGTAAACGCCTTCTTGAAGCTGTTCTCCATGGTGTGCGGGCCGGTGCCGTCGCCGCGCACCTGGACGAGAACTTCGCCATTGCGGCCAACGATGGTCGCAGAGACACGATAGCCCTGGGCGGTGCAGGTCGCGATCGCAGTTTGTGCGATCGTGAGCGCCATGTTCGCGGAAAGGTCCTTGCGGGCGAGAAGTTGCGCGCTTGCAGGCGCCGCCAACGCGCAGGCAAGGCCGACACCGGCCAGGCGATACAACACGACAGACATGATGGAATCCCTCCCTCTCATCAGCAGACCGCTTGGTCGAAACGCGGCTGCAGATCGATGCTAGCGCATTTCCAATCGTTTGTATGGGCTTGCGCGCGGATTTCCGCTCGACGCTGCGGATATGCTATCTGCGGGCCTGGCACAGGATAATCCAGCATGATCGGCGTCGGCATCGTCGGCTGCAATTATGGGCGCGCCGTTCTGCTCCCGGCGTTTCGCACCGATCCGCGTTGCGAGGTGGTGGCGATGGCGGGAACCGACGCCGCCCGCACGGCCGAGCTCGCGCGCGCCGTCAATGTTGCGCGCGGCTTCGGCGACTGGCGCAGCCTGGTCGAGGAGCGTGCCGTGACCGCCGTTGCCGTCGCCGTTCCCCCGCAGCTGCAGCCTCCCATCGCTGTTCACGCGCTCGGTCTCGGTAAACCGGTTTTCGTCGAGAAGCCGCTCGCGGCCGATCTCGCCGGTGCCAAAGCCATGCTCGAAGCCGTGCGCAGGAACGGACGCGCGGCGATCATCGATTTCAATTTCCCCGAACTGGCGACTTGGCAGCGCGCGAAGGCGATGTTGGATGCCGGCGCGATCGGCCGGCTGCGGCACGTTGTGGTGACCTGGAATCTGGAAAACCAGGCAACGCGGCTGCGGCTTAAGAACTGGAAGACGCGCGGCGATGGCGGCGGCGGCTTGCTGGGTAATTTCGTCTGCCATTGCTTTCATTATCTGGAATGGTTTTGCGGGCCGATCGCAGGCCTCTCCGCCCGCGTCTTCCCGATGCCCGACGGAAACGGCGAGGGAAGCATCGCACTCGCGCTCGCCTTCGCGTCTGGCGCTGGCGGCAGCCTGCAGATGAGCTCCGCGTCTTTGCTCGGCTCGGGACACCGCATCGAGTTCTATGGCGAGGACGGCACGCTCGTGCTCGCCAATCCCACTCTCGATTATTTTCGCGGCTTCAAGCTGTTGCACGCGCGGCGCGGCGATGCCGCCTTGCAGCCGGTGCACGTCGAAGACATGCTCGGCGATGAGAGCGCGGACGCGCGCATCATTCCGGTATCGCGGCTGGTCCGCCGCTTCATCGATGCCTGCGAAAGCGGCGACGCGGCCTCGCCAAGCTTCGCCGAGGGCTATCGCGTGCAGTGCCTGATCGAGGCGGCGCGGGGCGCCCACGCATCCGGCCGCTGGACCGAGGTCCCGCCCGATCGGGAGATCCGCACGTGAGCGCGCGTCGCATCCTGGTCACCGGCGGTAGTGGCTTCATCGGCTCCGCGCTGGTCAAGGCGCTCGTCGCGCAGGGCGAGGCGGTGCGCGTGTTCGACGATCATTCGCGTGGCGCGCAACGCCGCCTGCGCGAGGTCGAGCGCGACATCGAAATGATCGAGGGTGATATTCGCGATGCAAATGCAGTCGATGCCGCGATGCGCGGCATCGACGAGGTGCACCACCTCGCGTTCATCAACGGCACCGCGGCCTTCTACAGCATGCCCGATCGCGTGCTCGATGTCGGCGTGAAAGGCATCGTCAACGTCATCGGTGCGTGCCGGCGCCACGGCGTCGGTCGCCTGATCCTCGCCTCGAGCTCGGAAGTGTACCAATCGCCGGCAAAGGTGCCGACCGACGAGAGCGTGCCGCTTATCATCCCGGACCCGCTCAACCCGCGCCTTTCCTATGGCGCCGGCAAGATCATCAGCGAGATGATGGCGATCAACCATGGCCGCAAGCATTTCGAGCGGGTGCTGATCTTTCGTCCGCACAACGTCTACGGCCCCGACATGGGATTCGATCACGTCATCCCGCAATTCGCCGTGCGCCTCAAGCGCGCGACGGCGGAGCATGCCGGCGCCACGATCCCATTCCCGATCCAGGGAACCGGCAAAGAAACCCGCAGCTTCTGTCATATCGATGATCTCGTTGCCGGCGTGCTGATCATGCAGGAGAAAGGCGAGCATCTCGGCATCTACCATATCGGCATGAGCGAGGAGATCACCATCGCCGCGCTCGCGCAGCTCATGGCGGCGATTGCCGGACGCGAGATTGCGCTCATCCCATCGGCCGCGCTGCCCGGCAGCACGCCGCGCCGGTGCCCTGATATTTCGAAGCTCGCCGCGCTCGGCTACCGGCCGCGCGTCGCGCTCGCTGAGGGGTTGCCGCCGACGCTCAAGTGGTATTGGGATCACGCGAGCATGGCGCCGGCCGCGTAACGAACGTCAGGAGATCGCGTTGTTCCCCGCAAAAGTCGCCCGCGCCGCCGGCACCGGATCGAGCGTTCCGGTCGAATGCTGCCAAACCTGCGGGCACGCGCCGCTGACCAAGGTGCTCTCGCTCGGCTACATGCCGCCAGTGAACCAGATGGTTGCGATCGGGGAAGTGCCGCGCCAGCAGGCCTGGTTTCCCACTGACCTGCTGCACTGCTCCAATTGCGAGCTGACGCAGCTTGGCCTGGCGGTTGATCCCGTCATCATCTTTCCACCGGACTATCCCTACACCAGCGGCACGACCAAGCTGCTGCGCGACAATTTTGCCGATCTCCATCGCGAGGCTTCGGCCATGCTGAAGCTTGGCCCGCGCGACCTCGTGATCGACATCGGCTCGAACGACGGCACGCTGCTCGCGAATTTCAAAGACGGCGGGCATCGCGTCCTTGGCATCGAGCCGACCGAGGTCGGGAACATCGCGATGCGGCGCGGCATCCCGACGCTGGCCGGCTATTTCACCCCGGCGCTCGCCGCACAGGTGAAGCGCGAGCACGGATCCGCGCGCGTCGTGACCGCGGCCAATTGCTTCGCTCATATCGAGGATATCCATTCCATCGTCGAAGGCATCCTCGACCTCCTTGCGCCCGATGGCGTGTTCATATCCGAATCGCACTATCTGATCGCGTTGATCGAAAAGCTGCAGTACGACACGGTCTATCACGAGCACCTGCGTTACTATTCGCTGAACAGCCTCGCCCATCTGCTGCAGATGCACGGGCTCGAGGTGTTTCACGCGCGGCCGATCCCGAGCCATGGCGGCTCGATCCGCGTCTACGCCGCGCGTCCGGGTGTGCAGCCCGTGAACGCGAGTGTTGCCGAAATGCGCAAGGGCGAGCCGCGCGGCGAGGCAATGCTGGCACGGCTCAAGGCGTTTGGCGAAGCCGTGATGCTCTCGAAGCTGCGCTTGCTCGCGATGATCCGCGAGCTCAAAGAAAATCGGGCGCGCATCTGCGGCATCAGCGCGCCCTCGCGCGCGTCAACTCTCGTCAATTATCTCGGCCTCGACGCGGCAATCATCGACTACGTGTGCGAGATCGCCGGCTCCTTGAAGATCGGCAAGTACGTGCCGGGAACCTCGATCCCGGTGGTCGAGGAGAGCCGGCTGTTCACCGAGCAGCCGGAATGCGCCATCATCTTTTCCTGGCATATCGCCGACGAGCTCGCACCCAAGCTGCGGGCGAACGGCTATCGCGGCAAGCTGATAACGCCATTGCCGGTCCCGCGCGAGCTTTGAACCGAGTCTTTCGCGCTCAACGATCTGGCGAGCTCCGGCCGCCGCAAATATCGACCACGCGCCGGTCCCGTCGTCTTTCCACCATGATAGATCGGAAGCCCACGCAGGAAGGTGCTCTTCACGCGGCCGGTAAGTTCGAGACCCTCGAAGGGCGAATAACCTTGTTTCGATTCGGACTCGCTGGCGCGGACGGTGAAGCGTTCATCCGGGTCGACGAGAGCGATGTCGGCATCGTAACCCGGAGCGATGTCGCCCTTCCCGAGCAGGCCGAACCGTTGCGCCGGCTTCCAACTCAAAAGCTCGGCGACGCGGTTGTAGGACAAGCCACGCTTGCCGCCTTCGCTCAGGACGCCCGAGAGGAGGTACTCGGTGCCGCCAAATCCGGCTTTTGCCAGCCAGATATTGGTTGGATCGGTTTTCGACCATTTCTGCTCGGCCGAGCAGCAGGCGTGATCGCTGACGATCCAGTCGATCTTCCTGTCGAGCACCGCCTGCCATAGCGCCTCGACGTCACTGCGCGGACGGATCGGCGGATTGACCTTCGCGTGCACCGCGCATTCGCAATCGGCGTCGAGTAGAAGATGCCCCACGGTCACTTCCCGGCGAAACGCGATGTGGGGAAACACCTGCTGCATGGTCCACGCTGCGTCTATGGCCTTCTGCGAGCTCAGGTGCAGCAGATTGATGTTGAGGCAGTTGGTTTCATTGGCGAGATAAGAGGCGATCCAGATGGCGAGCCCTTCCGAGTGGGGCGGGCGGGCGGCAGAGTAGGCGTGCAGACCGGTTAGCTTACCCTCCCGCTCGACAATCTTCGTATAGGCGTTGAGAATCTCGGCAAGCTCGCAGTGAAGACTGACGCTGATGAAAGGGGCAAGTTCGGGATATTTCACCATCAACCGCTGCGCGGCGCGCATGATGAATTCGAAATGCGCGATGTCGTAGCGCTCTTCGGGACCAATCATCAGAAATTCATTCTGATCGGCAGCCGGTCCGTGCAGGCCGTAGCCGCCATAGAACATGAAGATCTTGAACGAGGTGACGCCGTGATCGAGGGCGAGCTGTTCCATTTCATCGATATGCCCGGCTTCGATCGGAGCAATGTGATAGCCGTAATCGACCCAGAAGCGTCCTTCCGACTGTTTGAGCACCTCGGGCATGAAGTCGCGGTATGGACCGCCGCGGTAGAGATAGTAGCGGCCGGTGCGGATGTAGTTGAGGCTCGAGGTTACCCCGCCCATCGCCGCGGCCTTGCTTTCCGAGACTGCGTCCTGGGCAAGGGGTGCGTAGATGCCGACATGCATGTGCGCATCGACGCAGCCCGGGAAGGCCAGGAGGTTCTTCGCGTCAAAAGCCTGCTTCGCTTGTTCAGCCGGGATAGCGGGCGCCAGCGAAGCGATCGTTCCGTCCTTGACCGCGATGTCGAGCCGGTCGACCGAGCTTTTATTGGGCCGCACCACCCGAGCGTTCTTGATCACGAGGTCGAACAGCTTTTCCATTCGAAGATCTTCACGCGCCGCTAATTGGGCGTTGCCCCTGACTGTTTGACGATGGGCGCCCAGCGTTTGATGTCGTCGCGCACGAAGGCGGCAAACTCGGCGGACGAGCTGCCCACGGGCGCGGCGCCTTCGTTTTCCAGGTGTTCGCGCAGCTTCGGATTGGCAAGCGCGGCGATGATCACTGCGTTCAATTTGTAGGCGAGCGCGGCGGGAAGATTGACAGGCGCGAAAACGCCAAACCAGGCGTTGGATTCGAATCCAGGCACGATTTCTCCGATCGCGGGCAGATCGGGAAATGACGGCTGCCGTCGCGCACTGGTGACGCCGTAGGCGCGTAGTTTCCCGCCGCGAACTTGCGCGCTTCCCGTCACCAGGCTGATGAACATCAGATCGATTTGGCCTCCCAGCAGGTCGGTCAGCGCCGGCGACGTCCCTTTGTAAGGAACGTTGAGCAGACGAATGCCGGTCATCATCTTGAGTTTCTCGCCGGCCATATGCACCGAGGAGCCGATCCCTCCGAGTCCGATCGTCAGCGTATCGGGCCGGTCCTTCGCGAGAGCGATGAGCGCTTGCAGGTCCTGCGCAGGCAGTTTGCGATGGCCCACCAGCAGGCTCGGCACCGTCGCCACCATGGTGATCGGCGTGAAATCGGCCACCGGATCGAATGGCAGCTTGGGATAAAGCGTCGCGTTGATGGTATGACTGCTGAAACTCACAAGCAGGATATGGCCGTCCGGTGTGGATTTTGCGACCGCGTCGGCCGCCAGATTGCCACCCGCGCCCGGCCGATTTTCCACGATGACGGGCTGGCGCAGGGCGCTCGCCATCGGTTCGGCAAGCGCGCGAGCCACGGTGTCGGTGGTGCCGCCCGATGGAGCACCAACCAATAACTTAATTGGGCGCGAGGGATAATCTTCAGCTTGGGCGCGCTCCGTGGTCAGCAGAGCGCACGCGAAGATGGCGGCAAAAAAGGTCAAACTTCGAACCGACGGAATAGGAGCCCAACCCTTCCGGATGTCGGCTCTACTCGCGGCCCGCAATTTAATGCCAAGTATAATGTGCAACGTCACCGCCGCCTGCCTGCCTTTTTGCTCGATCGAGGTTCGGAGGATGCGTAGCGTTTGCCGAGCGCGAGCATCTCGGGCGTTCCGACCAATTCATTAATGCCGGTGAAGTCGAGCATACGCGAGCGGAACGCCGCGGATGTGCCGCGGGCAGCGAGCGAGGCATAATATTCGCTCGCGGTGCGCGCCAATGCGCGCACGACGCCGCCCGGGAAGATCACCAGGGCAAAGCCCATCGCCTCGAGCTCGGCAGCCGAGAGCGGTGGCGTCTTGCCGCCCTCGACCATATTGGCCATCAATGGCACCCCGCGAAGCGCCGGTGCAATCCGTCCAAGCTCCGCGCGCGTCTTGGGGGCTTCGACGAATAGCAGATCGGCGCCGGCATCGCGATAAAGCGCGGCGCGCTCAATCGCACGTTCGAAGCCTTCGACGGCAATCGCGTCGGTGCGCGCGATCACCAGCGTCTCGCGCGAGCGGCGGGCATCGAGCGCGGCCTTGATCTTGCCGGCCATCTCCGTTTCCGCAATGAGCGTTTTGCCATCGAGGTGGCCGCAGCGCTTCGGGAATTCCTGGTCCTCGAGCTGGATCGCGTTCGCGCCCGCGCGCTCGAACAGGCGCATGGTGCGTGTGACGTTGAGCGCGTTGCCGTAACCCGTGTCGGCGTCAACGATCAGATCGGCGTTGGCGCGGTCACGGATCATGGCGATGATTTCGACGACCTCGTTCATGCTCACGAGACCGATGTCCGGCCGGCCGAGCCGGGTATACGCGATCGCCGCGCCGGAGACGTAGAGCGTCGGGAAGCCGGCTTGTTCGGCGATGAGCGCGGTGAACGCGTCGTAGACGCCCGGAGCGACGACGATCGGCTTGCCCATGAGGCGCTGTCGCAGGCTTACAGTTTCGGCCATCGTTACAATCCGAGATAGGCGCGTCTGAGATCCGGATCGGCGCGGATATCGGCAGAGCTTCCCTGCCGGATGAACGTTCCGTTCTCCAGGATATAGGCGCGGCCCGCGATCTCAAGGCACTGCACCACGTTCTGCTCGACCAGCAGGATCGCGACGCCCTGCGCATTGATCCGCGCAATCAGCGCGAACAGCTCGTCGACCAAGAGCGGGGAGAGTCCGAGTGAAGGCTCGTCGAGAACGAGCAATTTCGGCTCGCCCATCAGCCCGCGGCCGATCGCCAACATCTGCTGCTCGCCACCCGAAAGCGTGCCGGCGCGCTGCGATTGTCGCTCGGCGAGCCGCGGGAAAACGGCAAACACCCGCTCGCGGTTCTCCTTGCGCCGGGCGCGGGCGCGCCGGTAGCTGCCGAGATCGAGGTTTTCCTTGATTGTCAGGTTGGGAAACACGCGGCGGCCTTCGGGCACGTGGATGAGCCCGCGCGCGACGATCATCGCGGGCTTTTCCCGTTCGATCGCGCGGCTGGCGAAACGGATGGAGCCGTGCGTTGCCCGCAGCACGCCGGAGATCGTTCGATTGAGCGTCGATTTGCCCGCGCCGTTCGATCCGAGTACGGCGATGATCTCTCCCGGGCCCACCTCGAGATCGATCCCGTGCAGCACTTCGATTGCGCCGTAACCGACGGCAAGTCCGGTGACCGAGAGCAGCGCCTCAGGCATGTGCGTCCCCGGCACTGGCCAACGTCGCTCCGGCGCCGCGGCCGAGATACGATTCGATCACGCGCGGATTGCCGGCCACCGCTTGCGGAGGACCTTCGGCAATGATGCGGCCTTCCGCCAGAACGAAAACGCGCTCGGCGAGGCTCATCACCGCCTGCATGACGTGCTCGATCATCAGAATCGTGACGCCGCGCTCGACGAGCGCGCGAAGCATCGGCACGATCGTGGCGACTTCACGTGGATTCAGTCCCGCCAGCACCTCGTCGAGGAGAAGCAGCTCGGCTCCGGTTGCCAGCGCACGCGCGACTTCGAGCCGCTTGCAGCCGGCAACAGTGAGGCTCGCCGCCGGCCGGTCGAGCACGTCGCCGAGGCCGATCGTGCCGGCGATTTCGGCCGCTGTCGCGAGCGCGTGGGCGCGCGAGCGTCGCGACAAATGCGCGCCGATGGCGATGTTTTCCTGTACGGTAAGACCGGCGAACGGCTGCACGATCTGGAACGTGCGCGCGATCCCGCGTCGTGCGAGAAGATGCGGCGGCATGCCGGTAATGTCGGTGCCACGGTGGAACACGCGACCTCCGGTCGGCGGCAGGAAGCCACTGATAATCGAGAACAGCGTCGTCTTGCCCGCTCCGTTGGGGCCGATCAGCGCAGTGATGCAGCCGGCCTCGACCGTCAACGAAACATCGTCGATGGCGAGCAGGCCGCCGAAGCGTTGGGACACGCGCTCGACGCGCAGCAGTGGCTCAGCCATGGGCGCGCTGCAAGACTGATGACCGCAGCCGCTCGATGCGCGAACGCAGATCGGCGAGAAGGCCGACGATCCCGCGCGGGGCAAAGGCCACGATCAGGACCAGCACGCTGCCGTAGATGACAAGGTCAAGACCGGGTGCGTCGCCGGTGGCGAGCTTGGCCAGTTCACCGAGTGCCTTGACCACGAATGCGCCGAGCAGCGGACCGAACGCGGTTCCGATCCCGCCCACGATCGGCGCCAGCAAGGCCTCGATGGAAATCCACGGTCCAAACGCGATGCCGGAATCGATGAACAGGAAATACTGTGCATAGAAGCCACCGGCGGCCGCGGTGATGGCGGCGGATATCGCCGTCGCGGCCACCTTGATGCGCGTCGCGTCAACGCCGAGCGCGCTGGCGGCGTCCTCGTTTTCCCGCACGGCAACCAGCCAGGCGCCGAATCGGCTCTGCTCGATCCGGTGGACGATGATGAGCGAGCCGGCTACCAGGGCGAGGACGATCCAATAGAACGGCGCGCGACTCTGGAACTGGAACGCTTGCGGCCGCAGGTCGAGCGGGATCAGGATGCCGACCCCGGCGCCGGTGATCGGCGCGACGCTCGCGAGAATGCGCAGCACCTCGGCGAAAGCGAGCGTGACGAGCGCAAAATAGGAGCCCCTCAATCCGGAGCGGAAGGTCACCGCGCCGATGGCGGCGCCGATCAGCGCCCCGCCCATGATGCCGAGCGCAAACGCTCCCCAGGCATTGACGCCGTAGCGCGTCTGCAGGATGGCGGTGAGATAGGCGCCGGTGCCGAAGAAAGCCGCATGGCCGAACGAGTACTGGCCGCCATAGCCGCCGAGCACGTTCCAACCCTGCCCGGCCAGCGCGATGAGCAGCGCGACGATAAGAAAATTAAGCACGACGTTGGAGGCGGTGAGCAGCGGCACGGTCGCGAGCACGGCGATAACCAAGAAGATCTGCGTGGTCGAGGGTCGACTCACGCGCGCGCTCCGAACAGACCGGTTGGCCGGAACAGCAGCACCAGAATGAACATGACGAAAATACCGATCTGCCCGAGCGATTCGCCGAGATAGAGCCCGCAGAGACTCTCGACCACACCAACAAACAGGCCGCCGAGGAGCGCGCCGGTCACCGAGCCCATGCCGCCGAGCACGACGATGGTGAAGGCGACCAGCACGAAAGCGTTTCCGACGTGCGGATTGACGTAATAGGTCGGGATCAAGAGACAGGCTGCGACCGCAAGGCACGCAGTCCCAAGGCCGAAGGTAACCGCGAAAATATGCGCGACGTCGATGCCGGAGAGCTCGGCACCGAGCCTCTCCTTGGCAACCGCGCGGATCGCCTTTCCGGTGTCGGTGAGGCTCAGGATGAGCCACAGCAGCAATGCCACGACCAGCGCGACGCCGAACGCGACGACGCGCGGCACCGCAAGGAAAGCGATGCCGAAATCGACGACGTCGAAGGCATAGCCGAGATTGAGCGTGCGCGTATCGGCACGAAAGGCGTAGAGCAGCGCGTTCTCGATCACCACCGCCAGCCCGAGCGTCACCAACAGCACGTTGCGGTCGTCGCCATGCGCGGCGGGACCAATGACGAACCGCTGCAGGCCGTAACCCAGCACGAAGAACAGCGGCGTGAGCACGAGGGCTGCGAGATAGGGATCGAGCCCGAGCAGCCGGTGGGCGAAGAATGCCGCGAACATGGTGGCGGTGAGCAGCGCGCCATGCGCGAAGTTGATGATGTGGAGGACGCCGTAGATCAGGGTCAGCCCGAGCGCGACCAGCGCGTACACCGCGCCGGTCAGCACCCCGTTGAGAATCGCGGGAGCGAGAATGGTGGGCGACAGCATGCGGCGATGGAACCGGCGACGGCGCGGCCCCGTCCCTTGGCCGATCAGGCGCGCGGCACGGGGAATACCGGCTTCGCCGTGGCAAACGCCTGCGGGAAGATCACCTGAATGTCGTTGCCCAGCACCTGCGTGTTGACCGGCGCGGCGCCCTGATTCTGACCGTTGACGAACTTGGTCGGGCCGTAGGGCATCACTTGCTCGGAAAACATAGAACTCTCCAAAGCCGCGATGATCTTGGGACGCTCCGCGCTCGCGGCGCGCTCCAGCGCGTCGGCGAGAAGGAGAACGCACGAGTAGTTCATATACACCTCGTAGGTGTAGAACTCGCCGCGGTCATCGACCTTCTTCTTGAGCGCCAGCGCTTTCGGATTGCGCGGGTCGAACCAGTGATTGCAATCCATGATGTATTGAGCGGCTTCCGGAAATTCCTTCACGAATTTATAAGAGGATGCGGCGCCGCCAAGGACCGAGTAGATGCCTTTTGGCCGCACGCGCTGTTGCTGCATCGTGCGAGCGAGCAGCACATATTCATTGTAGTAGTTCGCTGGAATCACAAGGTCCGGATTCTGCGCCTTGATTTTCAGCACCACGTTGTTGAAGTCGCGGGTCGGCGTCGGGTGCGGAATGGTCTCGAGCACGTGGAATCCGCGCTCGGGCAGCTGCGCGTTGAGCAGCTTGGCGAGACCTGATCCGAACAGCGAATCCTCGTTCACGATCATCACCGTCTTGGCCGGCTTGCCCGCCTGGTCGTTGATGGTGACGAGATTGTCGAGCGCGGTCTTGGCGATCACGCCGAACCCGGGCCCGAACCGGAATGTATTCTTGAGCCCGCGCGTGACGATGTTGTCGGCAACGCCCACGTCGACCAGGTACGGCAGGTCGTAGCGGGCTGCGGTCTGGCTCGCGGTGAGGCAGATCGAGCTGGCGTAGCCGCCGACGATGGCGGCGACGCCCGCCGCGTTCATCTTCTCGACTTCGGCGTTGCCGCCCTCGGGCGTCGACTGCGCGTCGCCCAGCACCGGTTCGATCTTCGCTCCGCCCAGCGCCTTGATGCCGCCCGCGGCATTGACCTCCTCGATCGCGATCGTTGCACCGAGGCGACCCTGTTGACCGGAATAGGACAACGCGCCGGAAACCGGATGCAGCACGCCGAGCTTGACCGCGGAGCCCTGTGCGCGCAGCGCCGCCGGCGCGCTGACAAGCCCGGTCGCCGCCGCGGCCGCGCCCAACCCTGTCGTCCGCAGCAGCCGGCGGCGCGTGATCCATCCTGACCCGTGGGACATCGGAACCTCCCATGTGACGTCGGCGACAGCCTAACATTGGCGGGCGAGCCCTTCTATATTCGGCTCGGTGCGCCAAGCGCCGATTTCCTCTTGTCCGCATGAACACGCCTCTGACCCTCTTCGACAAATTGTGGGCGGCCCACGAGATCGCGCGGCGCGATGATGGCGAGGCCCTGCTGTGGGTCGACCGGCACTTCGTGCATGAGGGTTCGTTCAACGCCTTCAGTCAGCTCAAGGCACGAGGGGGACGCGTCGCGGAGCCGAGCCTCACGTTCGGCGTCGCCGACCATTACGTCCCGACGCGCGGCTCTCGATGGAGGATCGAAGATCCCGATATCGCGCGCATGGTGCGCACGGTCGAGGAAAACACGGCCGAACACGGCATAAGCCTGTTCGGTCTCGACGATCCGCGCCAAGGCATCGTGCACGTGGTCGGGCCGGAGCAGGGGCTCACGCTGCCCGGCCTGCTGGTCGTATGCGGCGACAGCCACACCTCGACCCACGGCGCGCTCGGCGCCTATGCCTTCGGCATCGGCGCCTCCGAAGTCGCCCATGTGCTGATGACGCAGACGCTGTGGCAGCGCAAACCGAAGCTCATGCGCATCACCGTTGATGGTCGCCTCGCGCCTGGCATCGCCGCCAAGGACATCGCGCTCGCCGTCATCGCGCGCATCGGCGCGGACGGCGCGACCGGCCATGCCATCGAATTTGCCGGTTCAGCCATCGGCGCGCTGTCGATCGAGGGGCGGCTCACGTTGTGCAATATGTCAATCGAGGCGGGCGCGCGCAGCGGCATGATTGCGCCGGACCAAGCGACCTTTGAATACGTGAAAGGACGGCCTTTTTCCCCGACGGGGACGGCGTGGGAACAGGCGGTGGAAGCGTGGTCGGCGCTGATGACGGACCCCGGCGCAGAATTCGACCGTGAAGTTGCGTTCGATGCGGCCGATGTCGCGCCGATCGTCACCTGGGGCACGAGTCCCCAGGACGCCTTGCCGATCGACGCCAGCGTGCCGGATCCCGCCCATCAGCCCGATGCAGCACGCGCAAACTTGATACGTGATGCACTCGACTACATGGGATTAAAGGCGGGTACGAAGTTGACCAACGTTGCCATCGACCGCGTGTTTATCGGCTCCTGCACCAATGCGCGCATCGAGGACCTGCGCGCGGCCGCCGCCGTCCTGGCCGGCCGGGTAAGCAAGGTTCCCGGGCTCGTTTCGCCAGGCTCGTCCGCGGTCAAGCGCCAAGCCGAGGAAGAGGGGCTCGATCGCGTCTTCCGCGCGGCCGGTCTCGAGTGGGGCGAATCCGGCTGCTCCATGTGCATCGGCATCAATGGCGATCTGGTCTCGCCCGGCGAACGCTGCGCCTCGACCACCAACCGCAATTTTCGCGGGCGGCAGGGACCGGGCGCGCGCACCCATTTGATGTCCCCGGCGATGGTCGCGGCGGCGGCGGTCACGGGAACGCTGGCCGACGTGCGGCCGCTGCTCGCAGAACGCAAGGTGTGAGGCGCGCATGAACAAGTTCACGCGGCTGAGCGCAATCGCCTGCCCGCTCGCTATCGCCAATCTCAATACCGATCAGCTGATCCCGGGCCGGTTCCTGAAACTGCCGCGCTCGGCGGGGTTGGGCGCGGTGCTGCTGCATGACCTGCGCTTCGATACCGACGGACGCGAGCGGCCGGATTTTCCGCTCAATCGGCCGGTCTGGCGCAATGCCAGGATCATCGTCGGCGCGCGCAATTTCGGCTGCGGCTCATCGCGCGAATCCGCGGTCTACGCACTTTACGATTACGGCATCCGGTGCGTGATCGCGCCGTCCTTCGGCGATATCTTCGCCGGCAACGCTGTCCAGAACGGTCTCTTGACCGCCATCGCCTCAGATGAGGAGGCGACCGCACTCATGGAACTGCTCGACGCGCAGCCGGACCGCCCCGTGACCGTCGATCTCGAGCAGCAAACGATCCAATGCGGCGATCGAAGCTTCCGTTTTGCTATCGATCCGGTCCGCCGTACGCGCCTGCTCAACGGCTGGGACAGCATCGCGCTGACCGAGAGCTATCGTGAGAAGATCGCTGCCTTCAAGGCGGCCGATCGCGCACGGCGCCCGTGGGCCACGCCGTCCCGCATCCAAGGCCCCGCGCGCTGAAACACATCCGCCGAAGCAGCGGGTGGCCGCTGTGCTGCCGAGGTGTTTCGGCGGTTTGTATAACGGCGAGCACTGCGCTATCAGACTTTCGTGCCAAGCCGCGTAGGCGGTTGGTGCAAACCTGCGGGGCGAACGTATGAATTTTGCCGATGCGCAACGAGGCGACATAAAGTCGGCACGGTCGCGCAGCGCCGATTTGACCATCGTCGGCGGCGGCGGGCATGTCGGCGTTCCGTTGGTGCTGGCCTTCGCCGATGCCGGCTTTCGCGTCAACGTGCACGATCTCAATCGCGACGTGCTCGCTACGTTGAAAGCGGGACGGCTGCCGTTCATCGAATATGGCGGCGAGGAAGTGCTCGCGCGGGCGCTCAAGCAGGACCGGCTGGTGTTCACGTCCGCGCCTCCGGATATTTCTCGACACGGGCCCGTGATCATCACCATCGGCACCCCGATCGATGAGTTCCTAAACCCAGTCCGCAAGGTGGTGCAGGATTGCATCGACGGGCTGCTGCCGCATCTCGCCGATGGCCAGCTCCTGGTGCTGCGCTCGACCGTGTTTCCCGGCACCACCGACTGGCTCGCTGGCTACCTGCAACGGCGCGGCCGTGACCTCAAGGTCGCGTTCTGTCCCGAGCGCATGGTGCAGGGGCACGGCATCAAGGAACTCAAGGAGACGCCGCAAATCATCAGTGGCGCGACGCCGGCCGCGGAACAGGAAGCGGCCAAGCTGTTTTCCGCAATCGCGTCCGAGCTGGTCACGGTCACGCCGCGCGAGGCGGAGTTCGCCAAGCTGTTCAACAACGCGTATCGTTACATCGAATTTGCCACCGCCAATCAGTTTTATCTGATCGCCAAGTCGGCCGGCCTGGATTACCGGCGTATCGATGATGCGATGAAGCGTAATTATCCACGTGCCGGCAGCATTCCCACGCCGGGCTTCGCCGCCGGCCCTTGTCTATTCAAGGATACGATGCAGCTTGCAGCCTTTGCGCAGAACCAGTTCAGCCTGGGCAACGCGGCGATGCTGGTCAATGAGGGACTCGTGCTGCATGTCGTTGCCGATCTGGCGCGCCGCTTCGATCTCACGCGCATGACGGTCGGACTGCTCGGCATGGCATTCAAGGCGGACATCGACGACACCCGCGCGTCGCTGAGCTACAAGTTCAAGAAGGCGCTGCTAAGCCAGGCCGCCGCGGTGGTGACCACCGACCCGTTTGTCACCACCGATCCGGAGCTGCGCGCGCTCGACGAGGTCATCGCGCGCAGCGATCTGCTCGTTCTCTGCGCGCCGCATTCGGCTTATCGCGATCTCGATTTCGCCGGCAAACCAGTGGTCGACGTGTGGGGCTTTCTCAGGAAAGCGAACGTGGTCGCATAGTTCGTGGCTGTCATGCCCGCGAACGCGGGCATCCAGTATCCACGGCCTGTGCCGTGAATGCATTATTGTACCTAAACATAAGCGCCGGTGATTACTGGATCGCCCGCTTTCGCGGGCGATGACGCCGATGATTACAACGCCGTCTTGTCGATCTGCCCGTTCGCGCGCACGAACCAGTGCTCGTTGGCAAACGGCTTGCCGGCGAGCCGCTCGGCGAGCCAGTCGGCCACCAGGATGGGCGGAAACGGACCGAGATTAGCCGCCGGCACGTTGCCGACGGAATGGCGCGATTCCTGGTACACCACCATCTGCTTCGGTCCTTTGACCGTCTTGAGCAGTCGCTCGGAATGCTCGAGCGGGCTTAGCTCCTCGCACTCGCCGGCGACGATCAGGTACGGCGCGCGGATTTTCTCCGCGTGGCCTTCCCAGGTGATGCTTTTGCGGAATTTGTCGAACTCGGCCTCGTCGGTAATGCCCGACATGTACATGAACCGCTTCTTGAACGTCGGCGACGCCTCCTGAAAAATCGTGTGGCAGCCGGGCTCGTGACACACCGACGTGGCGGCAAACGCGCGGATGCGCGGCTCGTGCGCGGTAAGGATGGTGCCGAAGAGGGTGCCGAAGCTGGTGCCGGAGCAGCCGATGCGTTCCGGGTCGATCTCGGGCCGCTGCGCCAGCCAGTCGACGAGCGGCTTACCTGCCGCCATCCAGTTCTCGACCGAGAAATAGACGCCGATCATCGGCGCCTCGTATTGGCCCGGCCCATCGATGGCGAGCACCGCCATGCCGCGGTTGAGGAAGCGGTCGCCGTAGAGCGCGACCTGAATTTCCTTGAAGCTGTCCATACCGGGAATCGCGATCACCGCCGGGATGCGGCCGCCCTTGTAATTTGGCGGCAGGTGAAACCAGGCCGGGATCGCCTTGCCCTGGAACGGCACCCACACCGCTTCGACGTGATGATCCGCCAGCGCGGCGTATTCGCCGAAGCATTCGCGCTTCTTGTTGTTGTAGGCGATGTTGGTCTCGTCGTTCTGGTCGTACGGCCACTGCGCCGCGCCCCAGTGCACGGCGGCCATGAAATAATTGTCGCGTGCGGTCACCGTCCGGCCCGCCTCTTCGGCGGCCTTGGCCTTGGCCTCGCGCCGCCGCGCGACCGTTTCGAAGGCCGGGCCGATGTCCGCCATCTTCTTCACCCGCTCGCGGATGCCGGCGAAGTCGGCATTGGCTTCGGCGCCGCAAGGTCCGCTGAGATAAAGCGAGCGCGGCTGATCCCAGTCGATGCCGTTGGCGCGGATGATGTTGTCGATGAGCCAGCGCTGCTCCTGGAACCGGCGCACATGCGGCTCGCCGCGCTTGTCGAGGACGGGTTGCGCTGGTTTCATCACGTTCATGGCGTCCTCCCTTTGAGCGCGTAGCCCGGATGGAGCGCAGCGAAATCCGGGATTCTGGATTTGGCTGTGCCCCGGGTTTTGCTTCGCTCCACCCAGACTGCAACCCGCGCGCTCACTCCGGCTTGATGCTCATCGATTTGAGAATCGGCGTCCAGCGCGCGCGCTCGTCCGCGAAGATTGCCGCCGCCTTGGCGGGACCAGCATCGCGTACCGGTTCGAAGCCAAGCTTGAGCAGCTCCCGCTGAAAGTTTTGGTCGGCGAGCGCCTGCTATGTGACCTGGTCGATGCGCTCGAGGATCGGTCGCGGCGTACCGGTCGGCGCGAATATTCCGAACGTGGTCTGCGCGATCATGCCGGGCAGCCCGGCTTCGGTTGAGGTCGGAATATCCGGTGCCGCCTTGATGCGCCGCGCCGAGTTCACCGACAGAATGCGCACCTTGCCGGCGCTATTCAGCTCGAGGATGTGCGCGGTGGCGTTGGCCGAGAACATCGGAATCTGTCCGCTTGCGAGGTCGGCCAGGCCCTGACCGATGCCTCGGTACGGCACAACAGGGATGTCGAGACCGCCTGCGAGCTGCTTGAAATATTCGCCGGCGAGATTGGTGATCGAGCCGGTGCCGGCCGCTCCATAGGAGAGTTTGCCCGGATGCGCGCGGGCGTAGGCGATGAGCTCGGCGAGCGTGCGAACCGGCAGCGACGGATGCACGACGATCGACGTGGAGCTGTAGGCAAACACGCAGACCGCGGAAAAATCCTTGACCGGATCGTACGGCGGATTGGCCATCGTCGGCGGTACCAGCACATGCGTGGACGTGCTGCCGAGCAGGATGCTGTAGCCGTCGGGCTGCGCATGCGCGACATCGTTGGCGCCGATCGATCCGCCGCCGCCACCGCGGTTGTCGATGACAATGGTGCCGAACTGCGGCTTGACCCGTTCCGCCCAGACCCGGCCGATGACGTCGTGCACGCCGGCCGGAACCGAGGGAATAACGAGGCGAACCGGCCGGCTCGGATAACGGTCCTGTGTCCGCGCCCGTGACGCCGAGGCGGTGATTGCCGGCGCGAGGAGAGCAAGGATCAAAAGATCGCGGCGATTCATCGCTGTTCGCCTCTGCTGGTCAACGCGTTCCGCGCTTTCGCGTCTTGTATGACCTGCCAGATCTTGAATGGCGTCGCTGGCATTTTGATGTCGCGGACGTCGTAATCGCGCAGCGCATCTACGATGGCGCTGATGACAACCGCCGGCGCCGCCGTGGTGCCGCCTTCGCCGCCGGCCTTGATGCCGAGCGGATTGGTGGGAGAAAGCACCTCGGCAATCTCGGTCTTGAACGGCGGCAGCGTGTCCGCGCGCGGAATGCCGTAATCCATCAGTGAGCCGACCAGCGGCTGGCCGGAATCAGCATCGAGGCGGCACTCCTCCCACATCGCTTGCCCGATCCCTTGCGCGATGGCGCCGTGGGTCTGCCCGTGAACGATCAGCGGGTTGATGCAGCGACCGACGTCGTCGACCGACACGTAGCGGACGATTTGAGCGCCGCCGGTTTCCGGATCGACCTCGAGCTCGCAAACCGCGCATCCATTGGGAAACACCGGATCGTGCATTTCGTTGTCGGTCACGACCGCGATTCCGTCCTTGAGATCGCCAGGGAGATCGTGGCGTGCCGCCTCCTTGGCGAGTTCGAGGAAATCGAAGGTGCGGTTGGTTTTGAGCGCACCGAAGCGGCCGTCGTTGAATTCGATCTCGTCCTGCGTGGCGCCAAGGACAACCGCGGCGATTTTCCTGCCCTTAGCAATAAGCTCGGGAAGCGCCTTCGCGAACACCGTTGCGGAATGCCGCATCGACCGACCGGAATGCGAGCCGCCGCCGACTTTCACCACGTCGGTATCGCCGAGAATAATGTTCACGCTCTCGACCGGCACATGGAGGAAGTCCGCCACCACCTGGGCAAAGCTGGTCTCGTGGCCCTGACCGCTCGGCTGCGTGCCGATGACCACATCCACGCATCCCTCCGGCTTAACCGTGATCCGCGCCTGCTCGACCGGCGCACCGATCGAGGATTCGACGTAATTGGCAAGGCCGCGGCCGAGCAGCTTGCCCCGCTTTGCCGCCTCGCGCCGGCGCCGTGCGAAGCCGTTCCAGTCGGCGAGCGCCATGGCCCGGTCCATGTTCTCCTCGTAGCGGCCGCTGTCGTAGATCATGCCGACCGCATTCCGGTAAGGCATGGCTTGCGGGCGGATCAGGTTCTTGCGCCGCAGCTTGATGGGATCGACGCCAAGCCGCGCCGCGGCGATGTCGATGAGCCGCTCAATCGCGAACGTGACCTCCGGTCGGCCGGAGCTGCGATAGGCATTGGTCGGCATCGTGTTGGTGAAGATGCCAAGCGCGCGCAGGCCGGCAGCGGGAATAGCGTAGGGTCCAGGGATCAGTCCGGCGCCCTTGGAAAGCGGCGACAGCGACACGCAGCGCGCGCCGAGATTGCTGATATTGATGGCACGCATCGCGAGGAAGCGGCCGTCGCGGGCCAGCGCCAGCTCGACCTTGGTGACGAGGTCGCGTCCCTGATAGTCGCTGAGGAAGGCCTCGGACCGCGTGGCAGTGAACTTGACGGGACGGCCGAGCTTGCGCGCGGCCCAGACCAGGAGGCCGAACTCCACGAAGACGCGATTGCGGGTGCCGAAATTGCCGCCGACATCGCAGGAAAGGACCCGCAAGTTCTCGGCCGAAATGCCGAGCACGGCGGCAAGCTCGCGCTTCTGCCGCACCGCGCCGCCGCTGCCGGCATAGAGCGTGTAACGGCCGCTTCTCGCGTCGTATTGGCCGAGCGCGGCGCGCGGCTCGAGCGGTACACCGGTCACGCGGTCGACGTGAAACTCCATCGCCATGACGTGATCGGCACCGGCAAATGCGCGATCGGTGGCGTCGCGATCGCCGAACAGCGTCTCGACCGGCGTGTTGTTCGGCACCTCGTCCCAAATTACCGGCGCTCCTGCGCGCATGGCATCTTCGGAGTGATAGACGCCGGGCAAAACCTCGTAATCGATCTCGACCGCTTCGGCTGCATCGAGTGCCTGCGCAAGGCTTTCGGCAACCACCATCGCGACCGCTTCGCCGACGTGACGGACCTTGTCGACGGGCAACAGCAGGTGCGGGCCGATGAAGGGCGCACCGCCGCCGGGGCCGGTGAGCTTCATGTCGTACTTGGTCTTGGGCACCGGATCGTGCGGAATGGCGCCAAGTCCATCCGCCGCACAATCGGCGCCGGTGAAAACGCCGAGCACGCCTGGTATTTCGTGCGCGCGCGTCGTCGCGATAGCGCGAATGCGCGCATGCGGATGCGGCGAGCGCACCATCACCGCATAGGCTTGCCCTTCGAGGTTGAAATCGTCGCTGAACCGGCCGCGGCCCGTGGTGAGCCGCGCGTCCTCCTTGCGAACGAGCGGCTGGCCGATGAGACGAAAGGCGGTCGGCACGGGACGCGTCTTTTCAGCAAGGGCGCTCATCGGCTGCGGTAAGTTGGCATGTTCGGACGCGGGAGCACGCTCCAGCTTTTTCGCGCAAAATGCAATGCGTCCTAACAGCCGGTCAAGCGCGATTGCTTCGTCTCAAGCTCCGGCGGATCAGTTCGGCGAGTGTGTGGTCCTGCGGCCCGTGGTCTGCCGGATTTGGTCGCTAGTGTCCCGATTCCGAAGTTCGCACACGCTTACGGCAGCCTCGAATGCGAACTTCGGAATCAAAGGGACACTAGCAATCCTTATGTTTCTAGTGCCGCTTTGAACCCGAAGTTCGCAACCATACTCGCGGCACGACACGTGCGAACTTCGGGTTCGCGGCACTAGCGCGTAATGCGTTTAGTGAGTGTCGCGGATAGGGCTGTGCCAGCGCGAGCATGACGCAGAGAAAATGAGAGGGCGCGAATGATCTGGATCAGGTAGCAGTTGAATTGAAACGTAATCAGGAGTGTTGTCTATCAAACCTAAGGCGGACACGCCCCAAAATAGTGCGGCATAAGATCACGCGACCCTCTCCCGCCGATTTGCTACCGTCGACACTGCTGAAAGTGTGGCGTCAGGCCGTAAAGCCAAAGTCGCATGGCACCTTGGAGCCGTTCATCGGATTGTCAGGTTCGCTTTGGCAAGCTTGACGAGCCCCAAGTTGGGTTCGGTGACCTGCGATGAACATTGCCGCAATGTCCGATCTGCGCCGGCCAATGCCGCGGGTTTTCAACCCCTCGCATCTCGCCGGCTGGCTGGTCTGCTGCTTGCTGCTGCTAGCCCCCGCCCTGTGGAATCGCTACCCCTTGCTGCAATTCGATACCGGCGGCTATTTGGTTCGCTGGTACGAAGGATATCTGGTGCCGAGCCGCTCCACCGCGTTCGGACTGTTTCTTCATGTCGGCGAGGGCCTGCACTTCTGGCCTGAACTCGTCCTGCAAACCGTCTCTGCCATTTGGATCATTTCTCTCATCCTGCGGGTGATGGGGCTTGGCGCGCGAACCTGGCAAAGCGTGGTGACTGTCGTCGGCCTCTCACTAGTGACCGCGCTACCATTCCTTGCGAGCACGCTCCTCACCGATATTTTTGCCGGCCTGAGCGTGCTTGCGATCTATCTCTTGATCTTTAATCGACTGGATTTGCGACGCATCGAACGAATTGTGCTTTTTCTGCTCGTCGCTTTCGCCGCGGCCACTCACAGCGGAACGCTTGCGGTGCTGCTGGCCGTCCTGGTTTTTGCGATTCCGGTGTCGCTTCTGTCTGGCCATCGCCTCTTGCCAGCACTTCTGCCCGCGGGCGGCGCCATAGCGGGCGGAGCGGTACTGCTAGTCGCGACGAATTTCGCCTTCTCCGGTCAGCTCGTCTGGACGCCGGGTGGCTTCGGAATCGCCTTCGGCCGCATGTTGCAGGATGGAATCGTTAGACGCTATCTCAACGACCATTGTCCCAATCCGGGCCTCCGGCTTTGTCCCTACCGCAACAAGCTTCCCGCTACGGCAGATGAATTCCTCTGGAACGGAGGCATCTTCAGTGAACTCGGTCGGTTTGATGGTTTAGGCGAGGAAATGCGCTTCATCGTTCTGCACAGTCTGCAGGAATATCCGGTACAGCAGATCGAGACCGCCATTGCCGCATCCGCGAGCCAGCTCGGCCAAGTCGCGACCGGCTACGGAATGCATAATCGAATGTGGCACACGTATGGAATCATCGAGCAGTTCGTTTCTGCGGAAGTGCCGGCCATGCAGCACGCCCGACAACAACGGGGTGAGGTCAACTTCGACGTGATCAATCGGATTCACGTTCCAGTCGCACTCGCTTCGATGCTCTTTGTGCTCGCGCTGCTCGTGCGAGAACGGCTTTCCGGTCGCTTCGACGCATTGGGTCGACTTGCCGCGACCGTGACGGTTGCCATCCTGGCCAATGCATTCGCGTGTGGGGCGCTGTCGGGGCCGCACGATCGGTACGGGGCACGCATCGTTTGGATCGCGACGCTCACCGCCGCAATCGCGATCCTGCGCATGATAGAAAAGGTGTTGCCGAACCCGGAACGCAAACGCGCTTGGTTGGAGCTTGTGCCTGGCTCGTCTGCAGCGGTTCTGGAACAGACCGTCGTCCTTGAGTCGCGACCAACTCAAGAGATCCCGTAGATGCTGGGATGGACGCCAAGCTCTCTGACCGGCGCTGCCGCCGACAGGAGCTAGTGTCCCGATTCCGAAGTTCGCACACCCTCGCGACGCACTTGAATGCGAACTTCGGAATCAAGGGGACGCTAGCCAACTCTATGATTCTAGTGCCGCTTTTGAACCCGAAGTTCGCAAACGCGCTTGCGGCACGGTGTGTGCGAACTTCGGGTTCGCGGCACTAGGTGATGTCTTAGGTTCTTCGTTGCCCGCCAAAACGAGACTCATCACTGTTGCAAATTTTGCGCTCGCGGCAGCGGTCGGATTGCTGCTTTGGCATTCGCTGGACTGGCCGTTAATCGGCGATGCCGCGATTTTTCATTTCATCGCCGATCAGATGCGAGCGGGCGCAATGCCTTATCGCGACATCTACGACGTCAACATGCCGCTGATTTACTTCATCCACGAGGCGGTCGTGACGACTGGCGGCATGAGCGATGTCGCCTGGCGCGCGTTCGATTTGGCTTGCGCCGCTGCCATGTCGGGACTGGTTCTGATGCTGGTGTGGCCCGCGGGACGGGCCTGGGCGATCCATGCCACACTTATTGCGTTGGTGATGCATCTTTTGCTCGGCCCCTATTCGGCCGGGCAGCGGGACTATCTGATGTCGATCGTGGCGCTGGGAGCCACCTTGGTATCGGCCACGGCAGCGGAAACTCCCGAGCCCAGACGAATTGACCTTTTGCTCTCCGGCGCTCTTGCCGCGATCGCGGCGTCGATCAAGCCGACCGGCATACTGTTGCTGGCACTGCCTGCCGTCGCAATGGCGCGGGTGCGTTGGCGCGACGCGATGTGGACCCTGCTTGGTGCCGCTCTCGTGGGCTTGCTGATGGTTGGATTGCTGGCGGCGCTCGGCGTACTGTCGGCTTTCGTCGCGATGTTGCGCCGATTGATGCCGGTCTATGCAGCATTGGGTTCGCGCCCGCTTCTCGACGTGATCCGGGATGCCGCCATTTGGCTGGCGCCGACGGGGGGATTAGCGCTTGCTGCCGCGCTGAACCTGTCGACGCCGAAGCCGCCGCGGGTGCGCGCGATGATCGGCCTCACGCTGTTTGGATTCATTCATTTATTTGCTCAACGCAAAGGCTGGTTCTATCACGTATATCCGTTGGCTCTCGGGCTGATTTGCTGGGGCGCCTGGAGCCTTGCTGCGCTGCCGACGCGGCGCACGGTTCTGTGCTTGACAGCCACGGCTACAGCACTCGTATGGTTGGTGGCCGGAACGCTCACGCAGGCAAAATCATATCCGGCCTTGCGTGCTGCTGACGCCATGCAACGCGCGCTGGAAAGCCGCCTACCGCGAGGCGCGAGGGTTCAGGCGCTCGATTCGGATAACGGCGCCTTCCTGGCCATGGCACGCGCGGGAATGCGTCAGGCGACGCCGCATATCCAATGGTTCTCTCTAATTCTCGCCGCGAATTCCGTTCGAGCAGCGTTCATCGCGGCGCTAGAAGCTGATCCGCCGGCCGCGATCCTCTTAACCAACTCTCAGTGGCCGCGGGAGAGCGGTTTCGATGCGGCCGATGGCTGGCCGGCGTTCGCGGCGCTGTTGGCTTCACGCTACGGTTTGGAGCAAACCGGGGATGAAAATGGGATTGCATGGCGCCTCTACGTCAGGCGGGCGAGCAAGGAAAGTACGAACAAGGAAAGTAAATGAGTGTGGCATGTCGCTCATCGCCTGGTCACAAGCTCTGGCTGATCAGCTCGGCAATGTGCGTGGTCTTGCGTCCGGTGGCTTGCTCGATCTGCTCGCGGCAACTGAATCCATTGGCCAGCAGGATGGTCTCCGGCGCCGCCGCGCGCACTCTCGGCAGCAGGACGCGTTCCGCCGCGGTCATCGACACGTCGTATTTCTCGGATTCGAAACCGAATGAGCCGGCCATGTCGCAGCAGCCCGACGGCAGGAATTCGCACGCCACGCCAAGGCGCTCCAGGATGCGTTTCTCGGACTGCGGCTTGATGACGGCGTGATGATGACAGTGGATTTGCGCCAGTGCCGATCGCGCGGTGTGCGGCAGCGGCCCATCCGCCGCCACGGTAAGTCAGATAGCGGACCTAGAAGGAAATGAGTAAGATCGAGCAAGACTCACGAAAGCGAGTCGGGGCTTGCGGAACCTGTTTGTTGTGAGGCAATTTTGCAGCAGTCGCTTGGCCAACGCGCTGCCGATCCGGTCATGTCCAGCCCGCCAGCAGGGGAGCCTGATCTTCGCTTGCTGCACCACGTAATCTTCGGATTTGATAGCCTGTTGCGGCGCAGCGGTTCGGTCATGGAGTTCACGTGCGACCCTGATTGTATATTCCGCATACAAATTGCCCGGCTGCACCAGGATGTTTTATTGTTGGATGGGACCTTGGGGCGCTCCGACGAGCGAATCATCAACCTGCATTTTTGGAACGAGCACCTTCCACTCATGCTGAACGAAGTGCCATCGGTCGGCTGGGCGCGGCGAATGTCGCGCTGCGTCGAACGGTCGCTTCAGGCGCTCGCCCGATACCTCGTCGCTCGGCCCGAGTTCGAAGATATCGGCCTGTTGCGGGCAAACATCACCTTCAGCTCTCCGGAACGGCGCGATCGACTGACCCGCGTGTGCCGACGCTTCGGGTTCGAGGAAGTCGCCGATTCGGAGAACGCGACGTTGGTGCGGCGGCTGCACGATATCGGTCAGAACATCCTCACATCGCTGATGATCAAAGCCTTACATGGCAGCGGGCCGCGTGAGGATGCGTTGCGCCGCGACCGGACTCAGCTTTTCATGTCACGAAAGTGGCTCATTCACCGGTATGGGTGCGACCTTGGCGTGGTTTGCGCCGAGACTGCGGGGGACGGCGGCGTTGAGTGACTACAGCATAATTCGTTGGACGGCGGAGCTCTGCGTCGCGGGTGCAGTCCTCGGCTGCATCTATGCGCTGCTGGTCTCAGTGCTGGTCGTGCGCTATGCAAGAGCCCGCAACACGCGGCGGGGTGCGGCCATTCCGGTGAGCATATTGAAGCCGCTGCACGGCACCGAGCCGCGGCTGTTTGCCCAGCTCGCCTCATTCTGCAACCAGGACTATGGCGCGCCGATTCAGATCGTGTTCGGCACGCAGGATCCGCACGATCCTGCGCTCTCGGTCGTCGAGCGATTGAAAGCGGCGCTTCCTGACAAGCGGCTCGACGTCAAAATCGATAGCCGCGAGCACGGATCAAATCGCAAGGTTTCCAACCTGGTCAACATGATGCCCTTGGCGCGCCACGACGTGCTTATCGTCGCTGACAGCGACATCAAGGTCGGTCCGAACTATCTGAGCCAATTAATTGCGGAGCTGCAGACGCCGGGAGTCGGCGCGGTCACGTGCCTCTACCACGGGATCGGCGGCGCGGGCATCTGGTCGCGACTTGCCGCAAGCGCGATCAATACGCACTTCATCCCGCAAGTCATCATGGCATTGAGCTTTCGCCTGGCGCAGCCATGCTTTGGCGCGACGATCGCGATTCGGCGGGAGACATTGAATCGTATCGGCGGATTTTCCAGCTTTGCCGATTACCTGGCCGAAGATTATGCCATGGGCGACTCGGTCCGTGCGCTCGGTGAGAAGGTCACGGTCCCGCCGTTCGTTGTCGGCCATGTCTGCTATGAGAACGACATGGCGGAACTGCTGGACCAACAGTTGCGGTTTTCGCGAACGATTCGAAGCATCGATCCAATTGGTTATGCCGGCTCGATCATCACCCATCCGCTGCCGCTCGCGTTGATCGCGGCGCTGCTCGGCGGCGAGGGAACCATCCCATTGCTGGTGGCGGTGCTTGCCTGCCGCGGCATCCTTTGCCTCGCGGTCGAACGTGCCTTCGGCTTCTCGGGAGAATCTGTTTGGCTGATCCCTCTGCAAGACCTGATCTCGTTCGGCGCCTATTGTGCCGCGTTCTTCGGAACGGCGGTCAACTGGCACGGGCAGAGATATCGCCTGTCGAACGGTAGGCTCGTTCCCGATCAGAGCGAGACTGCACCATGATGCGGACGCTGTTCCTGCAGGCGCCGTCCTGCGAGGGCTACGATGGCGGCGCAGGCGCGCGCTATCAAGCGCGCCGTGAGATTCGATCGTTCTGGTATCCGACCTGGCTGGCTCAGGCGGCGGCGCTCGTTCCGGGTAGCAAGTTGATCGACGCAGCTCCGCATCGGATCGGTTTGGCCGCGATCGTCGAACAGGCACGCAACTACGATCTCGCGGTGCTTCACACCTCGACCCCTTCGTTCGCATCCGACGTGCGCACGCTCGAAGCGCTCAAAGCGGCAAATCCAACTTTGCGGGCCGGATTTGTCGGAGCCAAAGTCGCCGTCGAGCCGCAAACCAGCATCGAGGCGTCTGCGGCAATCGATTTCGTCGCGGGATCTGAATTCGATTTCACGATCAAAGAACTGGCCGAGGGCCGGGACTGGAACAGGATCAGCGGGTTGTCCTACCGCGACGCCCATGGCCAGGTTCGGCACAACGAGCCGCGCGCGATACTCGAGGACATGGACCAGCTGCCGTTCGTCACGCCGGTCTACAAACGCGATCTCACGATCGAGAACTATTTCATCGGCTATCTCAAGCACCCGTATCTGTCGTTCTACACCGGCCGGGGATGCAAATCGCGCTGTACGTTTTGCCTGTGGCCGCAGACCATCGGCGGTCACCGCTACCGGACCCGCAGCGTCGGCAGCGTCATCGAGGAGGTTCGCTGGGCCCGGCAGGCGTTGCCCCAGGTGCGGGAATTCTTTTTCGACGACGACACCTTCACCGACGACCGCCCGCGCACCGAAGCCATCGCGCGCGAGCTTGGAAAACTCGGCGTGACCTGGTCATGCAATGCCAAAGCCAATGTCCCGCGGCAAACCTTGAAGGTCATGCGGGACAACGGGCTGAGGCTTCTGCTGGTCGGATACGAGACCGGGAACCAGCAGATTCTTTACAATATCCGCAAAGGGATGCGCGTCGATGTGGCGCGGGAGTTCACCAAGAACTGCCATGAGCTGGGCATTACGATTCACGGAACCTTCATTCTCGGCCTTCCGGGCGAAACGCGAGAAACGATCGAGCAAACGATTCGATTTGCGACTGAAATAAATCCGCATACCATTCAAGTTTCTCTCGCCGCGCCTTATCCCGGCACTGCGCTCTACAGAGAGGCAGTGGAAAAAGGCTGGCTCGATGCGGCTCATGCCGAACTGACCGACGCGTCAGGCGTTCAAATCGCTCCGCTGCATTATCCGCACCTGAGCCACACCGAGATCTTCCATTCGGTGGAGGACTTCTACCGCCGATTCTATTTCCGCCGGTCCAAGATTGCCGCGATTGTTGCAGAAATGGTTCGCAGTCCTCAGGTCATGCGCCGGCGCCTGCGCGAGGGAGTCGAGTTCCTTCAGTTTCTGCGGCGACACAAGGAAATTGCGCACTAAATCACATTCCCTTGAGATAGCCGTTCTCGCGAAACCACTGCACGGCTTGCTCGAGCCCTTCGATGTAGGGGCGTGCATAAAACCCGAGTTCGCGCTCTGCCTTGCGCGCCGTGAAAAACATGCGGTGCTTGGCCATGCGCACGCCGTCCAACGTTGCAAACGGCTCCTTTCCGGTCAGGCGCGCCAGCGCCTCGGCGGCATAGGCAACCGGAACAACCATGGCATGGGGGATTCGCAGCCGCGGGGGACGCCGGCCCACAATGCGCGCGATGTTCGCCAGAATCTCGGAAAAAAAGACATTCTGGCCCCCCAAGATATACCGTTCGCCGATTTTTCCGCGCAGCAGCGCGGCGAGATGCCCGGCGGCCACATCGTCAACATGGACGAGATTGAGGCCGGTATCGACAAAGCCGGGAATTCTGCCGCACGCCGATTCTATTATGATTCTTCCGGTCGGTGTCGGTCGAACGTCGCGCGGGCCGACGGGCGTCGAGGGATTGACGATCACGGCGGGCAGGCCGCGCTCGGCAACCAGCCTTTCGACCAGTCGCTCCGCGGCGATCTTGCTGCGCTTATACGCTCCGATGCCCTGCGCCTCCGCGAGCGGCATGGTTTCGTCCGCCGCGAGCCCTTGCGGGTGGGGCGAGATTGTCGCGACGCTGCTGGTATGGACGATGCGCTCGATCCCGGCCCGCAAAGCCTGCTCCATGACGATGCGCGTCCCGCTGACGTTGGTCTCCATGATTTCCCGTGGATCACGCGCCCACAGCCGATAATCGGCAGCAACGTGGAACAGGTAGCGGATATCGGCCATGGCCTCGGCGACCGAATCGGGCTCGCGAAGGTCGCCTTCGCAGAATTCCACGTCCGAGCCGGCAAGCTGATGTCGGGGACTGCTCGGCCGCGCCAGCACGCGCACCGCAAATCCCGCGTTTTTGAGCACCCGGGCCACCGCCGAGCCGACGAAGCCGGTCCCGCCGGTGACCAAAACTGTGTCTTTCTGGCTCATTGGGCAAACCCGCGAACGCGTTTAAGACGGAACACGGAAATGAGTCGGCAAGCCAACGAAGTATCCGGCCAAGTTATTGGCACGCACAAGCAGTCGATCTAGCATTGCGCGGACTCTCTCCCAGGGCTTGACCGGTTCACACACGCCGCGCGAGAGTGCTTTCTGGGTTATCGATGTCGATGCGGGGGTTGGGATGAAAAGCCGGGCTTCTCCGTTCTCCTCGGTCGGGCCACGGCCCGTCCCCAGCCCGGATCGTGTAACGCTTTCCCGCAAACGCGAAGCAGGCGGCACCGGCGAGCCCTTGGTCATCGCGCTGGTCGGCCTCGCCCTCGAAGCACGCATCGCGATGCGGTCGAATGTCTTTGTCGTATGCCACGATAAAGGATGCGACCTCGCCACCTCGCTGGAAAGCGCCATGGAGGCCGGCTGCCGCAGCATCATCAGCTTCGGATTTGCCGGAGGTCTGGCGCCCGAGCTGCGAGCCGGGGACAAGATCGTCGCTTCCGCGATCGTGGATCGACATTCAATCAGACCTACCAATGCAGCCTGGTCCAATCGGCTCTGCCAAGCGTTGCCGGGATCCCACTACATGCCCCTGGTCGGAGTCGATATGCCCATCGTCGACGCCGCCGCGCGGCGGGAGCTGCATTTCAGTGCAGGCGCAGCGGCAGTTGATACCGAATCGCACATCATGGCGCGCTTTGCCACTGCTCACGGCATGGCATTCGCCGCGTTGCGGGTGATTATCGATCCCGTTCACAGGTTCGTACCGGAAGCCGCGCTGCTCGCCATGCGCGACGATGGGACGATCGATATCGCCGCCATGCTGGCAGAGCTGACGATGCGGCCGTTGCAGACGCTGGCGCTCTTGCGGCTCACGGGCGACCTTCTCCTGGCACGTTCGAGCCTCGTTCGTGCGCGCCAGTTTCTCGGCACTGAAATTTCAGCGCCCGATCCGATTTGGCCGGTGGCCTGCAGCCCCGCCGAGTTGATGCCGGAGAGCGACCGATAGAATTGCCCGTCTCGTTGGCTTGGCTGGCGATCGTCTGCTGGCTGATCGCTCGCGCCATCGCTCAGAGTCGATCGTTCCGCCCGCTCCGTTGTGGCCCGACACTCATCGGGAGCGGCGCACAAATCGCCGTCATTCTCCCGGTGCGCAATGAAAGCGACAACGTCGCGGCTTGCCTCAGTTCCTTAGTTGCGCAGAGCTATCCGACAAGCGACGTGGAGATATTCGTCATCGACGACCATTCCGCCGACGATACTGCGGAAATCGTCGCGCGATGGACCGAGCATTGCGGCCGCCTCCACCTTCTGCCCAGTCCCCCTTTGCCCGCTGGATGGATCGGCAAATCGCACGCCTGCTGGATCGGCGCCCGGAACGCACCCGCGAGTGCAAATTGGCTGTGCTTCATCGACGCGGATGTCCGATGCGAGGCTACGCTGCTTGCGTGCGCGCTCGACGCTGCCACGCGGGAACACCTCGACTTGCTCTCGCTCGCCCCGCGCCACGAGCTGCACAGTTTTGCCGAGCGGTTGATTCTGCCCTGCGGACTTTATCTCCTGGCTTTCTATCAGGATTTGCGGAAACGCCAATCGAGCCATGGCCCGGATGTGACCGTCACCGGCCAGTTCATGCTGATTCGCCGGGAAGCATATGAAGCCGTCGGCGGGCATGCTGCCGTTCGCCGCGAGATCTGCGAGGACTTGGCGCTGGCCCGCCTGATCAAGAACTCGGGATACAAGGTCATGCTGCATTCGGGAGGCGACCTGCTCTCCACGCGCATGTATACGGGCTGGCAAACGTTGTGGGTCGGCTTGACCAAGAATCTTGTCGACATGCTGATGGGCCCGGCGAGAACCGTGGTAGCGGCGTTCCTCGCCGTTCTGCTCGCCTGGGCCGCGATCGCAATTCCGGTGCTCGATGCGGCGAGCTGTGCGGCGGGCGGCTCGTGCTCGGCATTCGCCGTAGCCTTGACCGGGTCGGCTGCCATCCTCGCGCTGCATCTGGCAGGCACGCGGCATTTTCGCATCCCGCTTTGGTACGGCTTTCTGTTTCCGCTCGGCTACACGATCGGCGCGCTCATGGCGCTCGACAGCGTGCGGCGGCGGATGCAAGGGCGTGTGAGCTGGAAAGGCCGCACCTATCCATGACGTCGCAAGCACGCGGAATACGCTCGGCGATCGACGAGGGGCGGCAGGTCGCGCGGACGCTCAATCCCGCGACGGTCCTCGTGTTGCTTGCTTTTTTCGTCGTTCTGCATGCGATCAGCTGGATCCTGCTCCCGTTCGTTCTTTCCGGCGTCGTGGCCTACGTGTGCACGCCTCTGGTGAACCGGCTCGCCCGATCGTTGCGCCTGCCGCGCACGCTGGTCGCGGTCGCGATCTTCGCGATCCTGGTGGCGGCAGCAGCTGGCGTTGCGGCGCTCGGGATATCGCCGCTCACCGGCGGGTGTCGCTCGTCATCGGCGACTTCAGGGGTACCGTCGAGGACTTCGCTCGCGTGCTGATCGGCGACAACAAGCTGAACCTGTTCGGTCAATCCATGGATGCGCCTGCGATCGCCGAGGCAATGACAAACAGCGCGCGCGATTGGATCAACGAACGGCCGATCACTTTGGTCGCTTGGAGCTTCGCCGGCCTGTTCGGCGTATTGCTAACCCTGGTGCTGCTGCTTTATTTCCTGGTCGGCGGCCCAAGCCTGGGCCGCAGCTTGTTCTGGCCCGTCCCGCCGGGCAGCCGTCCCTTCGCTGATCGCATCTGGTCGCGACTGGATCCGCTCCTCAAGCGTTATTTCATCGGCGTCATCGTCGTCGTGGCCTATGCCGCGGTGGCGGCTTATATCGGCCTCGGACTGGTATTGGGCATCAGGCACGCCGCTTTCCTGGCGCTCCTGACCAGTGTTTTGGAAATGATTCCAATCGTCGGACCGGTTGCTGCGGTGACGATTGCCGGCCTCGTCGCGGTTCAGCAGGCGACCAGTTTCTGGGCGATCGTCGGCTATGCCGTGTACGCGACGGTGTTGCGCCTTTCCATCGACCAGCTCATCGGGCCGCTCGTCCTGGGCCGGGCGGCACGGCTGCATCCGACCGTGGTCATCTTCTGCTTTCTGGCGGGCGGCCTGCTGTTCGGAGTCGCGGGAGTTATCCTGGCGGTGCCTCTCGCCCTCACCATCAGGGTGACGTTGCAGGCGCTTTACGAGGATGCATCACTCACGGCGCAAGGCGAGTCGACGCATTCATAACGACTTGGGAAGGCGCGACGCTCGCGACGCGGTTCTCAGAGGGAACTGGGCATGCTCGCCGCCGCCGCCGGATAGGTCAGTGATCCATCGGAAAGGATCTGGGCTGCGCCGGTTATGCGCGCCGGCTCGATCCGCTGCCCGGCAAGGATGTGGAACACGGATTCGCCCGTCGCGATCAGATAATCGGCAATGATCCGCCGATGGCACTGCCACCACACCGCCTCCGAACACATGATTGCGCAGCGCTGGTCTTGGCCCAATGCGCGGAGCTGCGCCAAACCGGCGCGGAACTCTTCGCTCAACGCATAGTCCGCGAAGTTGTGGAAACTCTGATTTTGCCAGAACGCGTTCACGTCCGGAGGCACGTCTTTGGCGTGTGCGCGCAAGCCTCCGAGCGCCGGCATGTGGTGATAGGCGATTTGGAATTCACCGAGGGTGACGGGCAGGACCTCCTGGTTGTACTGCGGGTTCGTGCGCGAGCGCGGCATCTTTCGCACGTCGGCGAGGAGTCGGATCTGCGCTGATCTCAACAGGTCCACGAACTCGGGGATACTGCGGGTCGAATGTCCGATGGTGAAAAACGGCTGTGTCATACCGGGTCGCGCATGTCAGCGGCGCAGCAATCTCAGGGCCCTTCCTTTGTGCATAGCGATGTGGTCGGTCTTGTCGCTTTTTATTTCGTATTGAGGATCATCCTTGCTGGCGTGGTGGACATAGCCCTTGTAGTTCACGTCTTTCGTATGCACCTTGATGATCCGGCCGCGCACGCGCCCAGCTTCGGAATTCCAGCTCACGTGATTGCGTACCTTGAATTTTCTTGCCATCGACGCCTCAGGGCTGCGGACCCTTGAACATCCTTGCATAACTATGGTGACGGCCGCAGCGGGGCGCAACGTGCGGTTTCGCCTGTCCGCGTAAACGCGAAACCGTCGCCAGTGTTGTGGTGCCCGAGCCCCCGGCGTCGTTGCATCGCAGGGCCGCGTCCGACGGCGAGCCATTTGAAACTGAAAGGTGGATTCCCTACACTTGAGTTTTGCTCGCTTTGAGGAATCCAATGGACAAAGTTCTCAAGCTCAATCGCCCGAAAAAACGCGGCGGCACAGGTCAAGCGTCCACGTCCGCGGCGCGGCCCTCGCGCGCCGAGGCTGAGAACGCCGTGCGCACCCTCATTCGCTGGGCCGGCGACAACCCCGATCGCGAAGGCTTGATCGGCACGCCGGCCCGCGTCGTTCAGGCCTATCAGGAGTGGTTTGCCGGCTATGCCGAGGATCCGCGCGAGTACCTGCAGCGGACTTTCGAAGAAGTCGGCGGTTACGACGAGATCGTCCTGCTCCGCGATATCCGCTTCGAGTCCCATTGCGAGCATCACATTGCACCGATCATCGGCCGCGTGCACATCGGCTATCTTCCGCGCGAGCGGATTGTGGGAATTTCGAAACTCGCGCGCCTGGTCGACGTCTATGCCAAGCGGCTTCAGGTTCAGGAAAAGATGACCGCCGAAATTGCCCGCTGCCTGGACGCGGTGCTCAAGCCGTTCGGGGTGGGCGTTGTGGTCGAGGCTTATCACGAATGCATGACGACGCGGGGGGTGCACAAGACCGAGGTCAGCATGGTGACCAGCTACATGTTGGGAACTTTCCGAACCAAGGCGGAAACCCGACAGGAATTCCTGTCCGCGATCAATCTCAAAGGCAGATCGAACGGCGGCAACATCTTCGATTGATGGGTGCGGCTGGAACACCGTACCGGGGGGAGTCGTTTTCAAATTGCATCGCCGGCAGTCGGAGGCTGAATGGCCCAAGAGCAAAACAAGCCGGCCGGACCCGATTTGACGCAAGGGTTGGCTTTCGCTGCCATCCCTGATGGCGGCAAGCTCGTCGGCCATGTGGGCGAGGAGGAAGTCCTCCTCGTGCGGCGCGGCGACGAGGTGTTCGCCGTGGGCGCGCATTGCACGCATTATCACGGGCCATTGGTCGAGGGACTCGTGGTCGACGATACGGTGCGCTGTCCCTGGCACCATGCCTGCTTCGATCTGCGCACGGGAGAAGCGGCGCACGCGCCGGCGTTCGATTCACTGTCCTGCTGGACCGTGGAGCGGCGCGGGGAAACCATTTTCGTACGCGCGAGAAAGGACGCGCCAAAACATCGTGACAAGGCGCCAACCGCATCGCCCGGCAAGATCGTCATCGTCGGTGGCGGTGCCGCCGGATTTGCCGCCGCCGAGATGTTGCGCCGCGAGCAGTACCCGGGCGGCATCGTCATGCTCAGCAATGACAATGCGGCACCCGTCGATCGTCCGAACCTTTCGAAAGATTACCTTGCCGGGAACGCGCCAGAGGACTGGGTGCCGTTGCGCCCGGACAGCTTCTACCGCGAAAACGGCATCGACTTGCGGCTCGAAACCAATGTCGTCGCGATCGAGCCAAGGACGCGCGAAGTCGTGCTCGCTGGCGGCGAGAAAGTCGGCTACGACCGGCTGCTGCTGGCGACGGGCGCCGAGCCGGTACGCCTGTCGATTCCCGGCGCCGAAGCGCCGCACGTGTACACGCTGCGCTCGCTTGCCGATTCCAGAGCCATCATTGCGCAGGCGAAGGCCGCGCGTCGCGCGGTCGTGCTGGGCGCGAGCTTCATCGGCCTCGAAGTGGCGGCCTCGCTGCGCGCCCGCGACATCGAAGTGCATGTCGTGGCGCCGGAAAAGCGACCGATGGAGCGGGTGCTGGGGCCGCAAATGGGCGATTTCGTGCGCTCGCTGCACGAGGAGCATGGGGTCATCTTCCACCTGGAAAACACGCCCACAGCGATTAATGGGCGGAAGGTGACACTCAAAAGCGGCGGCGCGCTCGACGCCGATCTGGTGGTCGCCGGCATCGGAGTGCGACCGCGCACTGGCTTGGCCGAGGCGGCCGGGCTTGCGCTTGATCGCGGCGTGGCGGTCAACGCTTATCTCGAAACCAGCGCACCGGGCATCTTTGCCGCCGGCGATATTGCCCGCTGGCCCGATGTCCACAGCGGAGCAAACATCCGGGTCGAACACTGGGTGGTGGCCGAGCGCCAGGGCCAAACCGCCGCGCGCAATATGTTGGGTTATCGTGAGCCGTTCGCGGCGGTGCCGTTCTTCTGGAGCCAGCATTACGACGTGCCGATCAACTATGTCGGTCATGCCGAAGCATGGGACGAACTCGTGGTCGACGGCGACATCGCGGCGCGCGACTGCATGCTGCGTTACAAGCGCAACGGACGCGTGCTCGCGGTCGCGTCCATTTATCGCGATGTTGATTCGCTCAAGGCGGAAGCCGCGATGGAGCACGGGGCACGCGCGTTCTAGGGGACGCAGGACCAGCGCCTGGCGGGCCGCGAACCGCCATATCTCTATCCTTCAACCTTTTGCCATGATTGCTGGCTCCAATCCCGCGTGTCCAAGTGCAACGGGGGTTGGCAGCATGGGGACTGTCGATTTACTGCGGAGTAAAGCGGAAAAATATCTGGAGAAAGCACGGGCAATCGGCGACCGACAACGCGCCCGGCTGCTGCTCGTCAAGGCCCACAATTATCTTAAATCCGCCGAGGAGGCCGAGGCCCAGCAATTGAGTGCCCGGCGACCGGCTACCGACGCAGAACGTGAGCGTGCCGCGTAATTCCGTGCGCCGTTAGACTCATTCCGAACCAGCTGACAACCGAGCGCATCCGGTGCTTCGGCGCTGATGAGAACGGTCACGGCTCGAGATTGTTCAGCACCCGCTTGCGTAGCGCTGCGATTTCGATCTGCTGCACGCTGCCGCTCCCGGCGAGGTCGAGGGCGTGCGCGGCGGCGGCCCCCATCGCGATGCAGGGGCCCATCACCCGCACGCTTGATAGCGCCGCGCTGTCGCCATCGATGCAGCGCCCGGCAGCAACGATGTTATCGCCCTCGCCGGGTACCAGGCTGCCGAACGGCACATAGTGCACGTGATCATCGGGAAAGGGTTCCCAGACATAACCCTCCGGGCGATCGTGCAGCTCGATCGGCCATGCGGTGCGTGCGATCGCATCGGGAAATTCTGTGCCGCCGCGCACATCGTCGACCGTGAGCTGCTGGCGTCCCACGATCCAGCGGGTCTGGCGAATGCCCGGCAGCCCGTAGCTGCGCACCCGCGCGGCGCCGAAACCGGCTGGATACTCCGTGCGCAGAAAATGCAGCACCCGGTCGGCTTGCGCTTTGCCGAGAAGGGCGTTGCGCGAGGCCGCGAGCGGATCGAGCGGCGTCTCCACATGGGTGAGGTTCACCAGCGCGGTCCCGCGGCCGGGGAAAACAAAAGCGAATCCGTCAGTGCGGACGAGACCGTAGGCGGCGGCCGTGGCGCGCGCCCGCGCCGCTAACGCATCGCGGCTTGGCTGCTGGCTCTCATCGACGCCCTCGAGCACGATCATCTGCGTGCCGTAGATGGGACCGTCCGCATGCTCGCGGCAATCGAATCCCGCTTGCCAGGTCAGCGCCGCATCCCCGGTCGCATCGACAAATCCCGCCGCCGAAAGCTTGACGTCACCATAGCGTGTGGCGAGATCGAGTTCGCGAATTCTGCCGCCATCGCGCTTCACCCCGCGCAAGATCGTGCCGAGCAGCACGGCAATATCGGCGGCGCGTACCGCCTCTTCGATCCAGCGGGACAGTGCAATTTCATCATACATGACCACGGTCGTGTTCGATGGACCGCCGCGGCGGTAATGCAGGGCCCCCTGCGCGCCGAGGTCGCGCAGGATGTCGTCGGCGATGCCATGGGTGAGCTGGCGACCGTGCGGACCATTGGCGAAGAGTCCGCAGAACGTACCAATAATGGAGTTGACGGCCTGGCCGCCCAGCGCGGGCAGCCCGTCCAGCAAAGCGACCTTACGGCCGAGCCGCGCCGCTTCCAGTGCGGCCGAAATTCCGGCGATGCCCGCCCCGAGCACGCAGATATCGGCCGAGACGTGGCGCGATATTTCGCCCAGCGGCCGGCGGACAATCCGCGTGGCCGTTGAAGCGCGCGCTTTCTCCGCACTCATTGCCGCAAGCCGACTGAATGTTGAGGGAAGCTACACGTGATCGGCGCGACCGTGAACCGATACCGGGCGATTTCGGATCAGCCGAACACGGCCGAAACCTGAACGTGGCCGCGGCGCTCCAGGACCTCGACCGAGACCTGGTGGCCGTGGCGGCGGACTTTCAGATCGACGCTCGATTGGTTGAGCGATAAATTGCGCAGCACGAGCTCGTCCAGAAACGAGGGAAGGCGCGGATCCCGCAGCCTGATCTCCTTTCCGGCGGGATCGAATTCTAGCCCGAGCGAAGCCTCGATCAAGGTGAACGGCGTGGCGCTCGCCCACGCCTGCGGCGAGCATGCGACCGGGTAGAGCGTCGGCCCGCGACCGCGGCTGCGTTGGAAGCCGCAGAACAGCTCCGGCAATCGCCGCATCTCCAGGTAGCTCGCGGCGTCGAACAGACCTTTGAACAGGCGGTCGAGCAGGTGCTTGCGGCCATAGCGCGCCAGACCGAGCGCGATCAACGCATTGTCGTGCGGCCAGATCGAGCCGTTGTGATAGGACATCGGGTTGTAGCGCGCCTCGGTATTAGCGATGGTGCGAATGCCCCATCCAGTGAAGAATTGCGGCTGCAACATCCCATCGGCGATCTGAATCGCGTGCTTGGGTTCGGCAATGCCGGTAAACAGGACTTGACCGGCATTGGAGCTGCGCACGCGACACGGTTCCTTGTTGCCGTCGAGTGCCAGCGCGTAAGTCCCGAGGTCCGGGCACCAGAAGCTCGTGTTGAAGCGCTCGGCCAAGCGGTCGGCTTCCACTCGCAGCTGCGCCGCGCGGGCGCTGCGGCCCAGCAGCTCCGCGCAGTTCGCTGCCAGACATTTGGCGCAGTAGACGTATCCTTGCACCTCGGCGAGCGCGATCGGGCCTTCGGCCAGACGGCCGTCAGCATGAAAGATCGCATCCTGGGAATCCTTCCAGCCCTGGTTGGCGAGCCCCTGCTCGGTCGCCCGATAGTATTCCGTGAATCCATCCCCGTCGTGATCGCCCGGCCCATCGATCCAGGCGAGCGCACGCTCGATTGCCGGCCACAGTTGGGCGATTGTCTCCGCGTCGCCGGTCCGCTCGAAGTAAAGACCTGCAAGCATGACGAAGAGCGGCGTCGCATCGACGCTGCCGTAATAAAGACCGAAGGGAACCTCGTGCAGTGCGGCCATCTCGCCGCCCCGCATCTCGTGCAGGATCTTTCCGGGCTGCGCGTCGGAAGCGGGATCGTCGGTCTTTGCCTGGTAAAAGGCGAGCCTGCGCAACACGCCCTGCGCGACGCTGGGATCGAGCCACAGCATCTGTAGCGCCGTGATCAATCCGTCACGTCCGAATGTGGTCGAATACCAGGGAATGCCGGCATAGGGATATGGTCCCTGGCTCGTGTTGGTCATCAGCATGTAGAGATCGGCCATCGACCGGCATACGACTTCATTGAAAATATCGTTCGAGGTGACGACGGTCGCCGCGTTACCGGAGGTCACGCGCATCTCGCGGTGCGCGGCGCGCAGTCCGTGCAGGAACGGCACCGGCTTTGGCGGCTCGGGACTGCCGCAGCCAATCGTCAACACAATGGATCTTGCAGCCTTCGGCGCGAGATGGACGAGATAATCGGCGCCGCTCGTGGTCAGTTTGGTCGGAGCGGGGTCGAATGTCAGCCTGGTTCGTCGTTGCTTGTTGTCAAGACCGTCGTAGGTCAGGACGGCCGCCTCGGCGCCGGCGGTGCGATGCACCGCACCGCGTTTGGCGCGGTGCAGTCCGCGCACTTCGAACAGGTCGGCGAAATCGCCATCGAAACGGATGTTTACGGTGAGTTCGATCGGCCCATCGCCATGATTGCGGATCGCCAACCGTTGATAGGCCGTGTCGCGCCACAAGAAGAAGCTTCGTACGATGTGAATTGTGTCCTTCGGCAGGACCAAATGATCGGCGCGATAGACGTCGGGATTGGTGAGATCGACGGTCAGCGAGGCGTTGTCGTCGCGTACGTTGGACCCCAACAGCAGGGGCTGCACGCTGTTGAGCAGCAGCTCGAGGTGCGAGAGAAAACGGGTGTCGCAATGGAACAGCCCGTCGGGCCCGCCCGCCGAAGCGCCGATATCGCCGTGGGCATCGAGCACGACGAACGTGTCGTCGTGCTTGAGCGTTCGGCGCGGGCGCGTGCCCGGACGGGTGGCCGGGATGTAGAACGGTGTTTCCTGGGAGGTATGGAGCAAGGTCCGCGCGAGCGCGGCGCCCTCGGTCGCCATGAAATTCCCGTCAGTTCATTTCTTTTTCCAGCTGCATCGGCATGGCCGCCGCGCGCTCCGGCAGAGAGGGACGCTCGAGCAGCGAACGGTACACTTGAACATAATCCTTGGCCATACGGGTGGCGGTGAATCGCTCCTCGAACCGCCGCCGGACGCCGCGCCGATCAAGCGCGATCACCTGCGGCAGCACTCTAACTGCTTCCTCGACGGTGTCGACAATCGCGCCCGTGACCCACTCGTCGATTATTTCGGCTACCGCTCCGCATCGGAATGAAAGAACCGGCGTGCCACAGGCCATCGCTTCGATGAGGGACAGCCCGAACGGCTCCGGCCAGTCGATGGGGAACAGGAGCGCCGAAGCCTCGCCCAGGAATTCGGTCTTGTCGCGCTCGTTGATCTCGCCGATAAACTCCACGCCCGGTCCATCGAGCAACGGCGCAATCGACGCGCGAAAGTAGAGTTCGTCAACCTTGTCGACCTTGGCCGCGATCTTGAGCGGAATTCCGAGCGCCCGCGCGATCGCAATAGCGCGGTCGGGACGCTTCTCCGGCGAGATGCGGCCGAGGAATGCGAGATATCCGCCGCGCGGATTGTAGGTCGGCTTGTGCAGCTGTGCCGGGATGCCGTGGTAGACGGTGGCGACGAAGTTGCTGTTCAACACCGGTCGGCGCTGGTCGTTGGAAATCGATACCAGCGGCATGTCGCTGAACCCGATATAGAGCGGCTTGAGATCGTGCAGATCCTGCCGCCCGTGCAGCGTTGTCACGGTCCGTTGGGACATCGGCCGGAACAGGGGAAAATGAAATTGATCGATATGGAAATGCAAAATATCGAAATCGTCGGCGAACTCGCGCACCCGGTCGAGCATCAACATGTAGTACGGGATTACGTCGCGCACATTGGCGTCGAGACGCAGCGCCTGAGGAACGCAACGCACGAGATTGGCGCGCGACACGGAATCGCCACTGGCGAACAGGGTCACGTCATGACCCAGCCGGACCAGCTCATCCGTGACATAGGAGACAATTCGCTCGGTACCACCATACAGCCGCGGTGGCACGCTCTCCATGAGCGGCGCAATCTGCGCAATTTTCATGTTATTCCTCTCAAGCGGGACCAGCTTTGCGCGCAACGTAGCGCGATGCGAAAAGTTCCCCGCGGCGGCAGACCAAAATTTAGCGTATCAAGCTTCGGCATAGGCCACCGTTGACAGAAGTGCAATTTCGGCGCGGCGGGAATCGAGCCGCGTGTGTTGCACGACGATCGGCACGTCGGATTCGAAGACCGATGCATATGCAGTGTCGCGCGGGATCGGTTGCGGATTGCTCAGGTCGTTGAAGCGGAGGTGCAGGGTGCGGCGGGCGTCGACCGTCACGCGGTACGGGCCAACCGGCTCCCGGTCTTCAAAAAAGACGGTGATTGCGACGCGCGCCTCCCGAGCGCCCGGGTTAAGGATGCAGGCGGTCTCGTGTGAGACGAGGGCGGGATCGGAAAACGAGCTCTCCGATGGGATCTCAGCGATTGCCCAACGCTTGCGGCCAATTGCCTCCATGGCCGGCCTCCGTCTCCTCACGAACTAAGCTAACGCACAGGGACCGGGTTTCGTTGCATGCGGGGGAACTTTTTTTCACTTTCAGCCATAAGATTGAGTGCGACTGAACAGGGTGGCAAATCGCGCAAGGAAGGGAATGCGCGCAATCACGGTCATTCCGGGGGTCGCCAATTCCGCGCGGCTTGACGACATCGCAGATCCGCCCGCCTCGGATGGTGCAATCCTGGTGCGCACGCGCGCCTTAGGGGTGTGCGGCACCGACCGTGAGATTCTCTCCGGCGCTTACGGCGCTGCACCGACCGGCGAACGGTATCTGGTGCTCGGCCATGAATCGCTGGGCGTGGTCGAGACGGCACCGCCGGGATGCGGGCTGGCGCGCGGCGACCCGGTGGTCGGCATCGTGCGCCGGCCTGACCCCGAGCCGTGTCCGGCCTGCGCTGTCGGCGAATGGGATATGTGCCGCAACGGTCGCTATACCGAACGCGGCATCAAGGAGCGCCACGGATACGGCGCCGAGCGGTTCCGTCTTGAACCGGAATTCGCCGTCAAGATCGATCCCGCCTTGGGCATTCTCGGCGTGCTACTCGAACCCGCCAGCATCCTGGCCAAGGCCTGGGACCATACCGAGCGAGTTGGCCGCCGCGCGCGCGGCTGGCGGCCAAGGACCTTGCTCGTCACCGGCGCCGGTCCGATCGGGTTGCTGGCGGCCCTGATGGGGAAGCAGCGTGGCTTCGAGGTGCATGTGCTCGATCGCAACAAAGGCGGACTGAAAGAGGCGCTCGTGTGCGATCTCGGCGGCAGCTATCACAGCGATGCCGCCGGGCTCGATCGGCTCGCGCCAGACGTCATCTTTGAATGCACCGGAGCCCCCGCCCTGATCCGGGCTTGCCTGGGCACCACCGCCGCGGCCGGGATCATCTGTCTTTTGGGCGTGAGCGCGCCCGGAAAAGTGTTCGACGTGGATATCAGTGGGCTCAATCGGACGATGGTGCTCGACAACGACGTCGTGTTCGGCTCCGTCAATGCCAATCGCAGCCACTATGAGATGGCCGCCGATGCGCTTGCTCGGGCAGACCGGGAATGGCTCTCCCGCCTGATCACGCGCCGGGTGCCTCTTGAGCAGTGGAGCGAGGCACTGCAGGATCGGCCGGACGACATCAAGGTCGTCATCGACTTCGAGCCATAATCATCGACGGGTCATCATGTCGAAGCGGATCGAAGACTATGCATTGATCGGCGATTGTGAGGCGGCCGCGCTGGTGAGCCGCGACGGCTCGATCGACTGGCTGTGCTGGCCTCGCTTCGATTCGGAGGCCTGTTTCGCCGCGCTGCTCGGCTCCGAGGAGCACGGGCATTGGCAAATCGCTCCTTGCGACAGTGCTGCGCACGTCACGCGCCGCTACCGGCCGAACACGTTGATTCTGGAAACACGCTTTGAATGCGAGGAGGGCGCGGTATCGATCATCGACTTTATGCCGGTGAAAGCGGCGCACTCGCACGTCGTTCGTCTTGTCGTCGGAGAACGCGGCTCTGTCGCGATGCGCACCAAGCTGGTGCTGCGCTTCGGCTATGGTGCGATTGTTCCATGGGTCACGCGGCTCGACGGGACGTTGCGCGCGATTGCCGGGCCGGACATGGTTGTGCTGCGCACCCCGGTCGAGCTCCGCGGTGAGAATCTGACCACAGTCGGCGACTTCACGGTGGCGGCTGGGGATGCGGTGCCGTTTGTGCTCACCTATGCGCCGTCGCACATGCCGCCGCCGCGCCCGCTCGAAGCCAAGTCAGCGCTCGAGAGGACGCAGCGTTTCTGGACGGGCTGGGCAAAGAAATGTCGGCCGTCGGGGCATTGTTCCGAGGCGGTGACCCGCTCGCTCATTACGCTCAAGGCACTCACCTTCTGGCGCACCGGCGGAATTGTTGCCGCGCCCACGACCTCGTTGCCGGAATGCCTGGGCGGCGTGCGAAACTGGGATTATCGCTTCTGCTGGCTGCGCGATGCCACGCTCACTTTGCTCGCGCTGATGAACGCCGGTTACTCGGACGAGGCGCAGGCGTGGCGCGAATGGTTGTTGCGCGCGGTGGCCGGCAGCCCGGAACAGGTGCAGATCATGTACGGCATCGCCGGCGAGCGGCGGCTGGACGAGTGGACCGTGCCCTGGCTGCCCGGGTATGAAGGATCGGCCCCGGTGCGTATCGGCAACGCCGCGCACGGCCAACGTCAGCTCGATGTGTTCGGCGAAGTGATGGACGCGCTGCATCAGGCACGGTGCAGCGGTTTGGCCGCCAGCGAATCCGGCTGGG
>Ga0306921_10000210_pt1 | contig 46213 bp, 35 predicted proteins | sample sta12Cox44000080_FD_203760 | JGI IMG/M metagenome (GOLD analysis project Ga0306921, IMG submission 203760) | Lab enrichment of tropical soil microbial communities from Luquillo Experimental Forest, Puerto Rico - statoxic.12C.oxic.44.000.080 (v2)... | ecosystem: Environmental > Terrestrial >... | reverse complement strand
GATATTGGGTAATCGTTACCGCAATCTTTTCTTGCACCTCTACAGCCCGCATGACGATGTTCAATAGATATCCGCTGATCGTCCGGCGGTCCCGCTCCGCCCGCTCGCGGATCAACTCTGCCTGTTCAACCGAGCAATAAATTAAAAGGGCTGTCCGGCCGCTCATCGGCCTCTAATATCACTTGATATTAAGACTTGCAATTCGATTTTTCACTTTGTTATTTTTCGTTTTCAGCCGAAGGCGCCCGGCAAACCTCTTCTCTCTTACGCTCACCTTCCTTGTTGGGGCGCCTCCCGGCTTTCCGGAGTTTGTGCAATGTTCGAAATATTCAGGGAACACAGCAAGGAGGACATACTCTGGCTCGAAGGTATGCCCTCACTTGCCGACGCTATGAAACGCATGGAAAAAATTGCCGCTCAAACTCCCGGTGCGTATTTCATCTACTGTACGTCGCTCAGTGAGGTCGTGGGGTGCGTGGATAACCGCGGGCGCGGCTTGCCGAAAACCAAGCTGGTGAATGAGGGTCGAAAGACACTATAGGTTAAGCATTTTCAGTCTCCCAGGTCTCGATGACTATAATTCCAAAGTACGACATCTTCAGGAAAACCAACGGCTCCGTTGTGTGGGTCGAGGCCGTCGAAGACATCTTCACCGCCAAAAAGCGGCTGATCAGCCTCTCATCGAACGGACGCGAAGAGTATCGGATCTGGGATTCGTCGAAGGAACAGTTTGTGGATCTTGACGATTGTGCGTAGCTGCATCGTACGCCGAATCAGTAGCCTGCCGCTTTGTTGCTAACTGCTAGTTCCCGCAAAAGCCTTGACTGCCACAGCCCACGCACCTAACATGCGCATCCCGAATTAGTTTTCCACAAAGACTTTCTGGAGGATTTTCGTGCGTTTTTGCCCACGCCTGCTTGCTGTGGAACTAATTCTGCTTGCGGCGCCAATCGCCGCTCCGGCTAGTCCGCCAAAACCACTGGTGTTCGAAATTGCCTACTCGAAAGAGCTGTCCGCATCACCGATGGACGGCCACGTCCTGCTGATCATCGCGAAAAGCGATGATCCTGCCGCAACCGGCTTCGGCGTTCTGGAAGGCATCGAATCGCAGCAGATGTTTGGGGTGGATGTGGGCGCCTGGCAGCCGGGCGCCGCCGCGCGCGTGGATTCGTCCACGCTTGGCTATCCCCTCGAAAGCCTGCGCGAACTGGTTCCCGGCGACTACACAGTGCGCGCCGTGCTTAACGTCTACGAAACCTTTCACCTCGGCAACGGCAAGGTGGTGAAGCTCCCTCCGGACAAAGGCGAAGGCCAGCACTGGCAAACGAAGCCCGGAAATTTCCTGAGTGCGCCGCAAAATCTGCATCTCGATCCCGCAACCTCCGGCACGATTCGCATCACCCTCGACCACAAAGTTCCTCCGCTCGATGAGGAACTCGCCGATGTGGACTCAGTGCTCGACTGGCGCCCGATGGCGCACGCGGCAAGCGTGGAAGACAACAAGTGGGAGAAGCACGTCCACATGCGCAGCGAGCTGCTCTCCAAATTCTGGGGCCGCCCGACGGAAATCAGCGCGGTGGTTTTAGTGCCCGACGGCTGGGAGGAACACCCCGATGCGCGCTACCCGGTCTTGATTTCCGAAGATCATTACCATCGCCATTTCTTCCCCGGCTTTCGCACCTCGCCTCCCGATCAGGCGGCGCAAGAAAGAGAAGAGCGTTCGCAACAATCGGCATGGAGATTTTTTCAGGATTGGACAAGCGGGCGGCTGCCGCGCGTGCTGATCGTCATGCCACAGCACGCGAACCCCTATTTCGACGATTCCTACGCGGTGAACTCAGAGAACCTCGGCCCCTACGGCGACGCGATCATGCACGAGCTACTGCCGATGATCGAAAAGAAATTCCACGGTCTCGCGCAAGGCTGGGCGCGAACCGTATTCGGCGGCTCGACAGGCGGCTGGGAAACTCTCGCGGCGCAGGTGTTTTATCCCGACGACATCAACGGCGCGTGGGCCGGCTGCCCCGACCCGATCGATTTCCGCGCCTACGGGCCGGTGAATATTTACGAAGACGAGAACGCGTATTTCCGCCAGGGTCCTTTCATGAAGGTGCCCCGGCCGGAAAAACGCAAAACCAACGGGACCATCGACACCACGATGGAAATGGAGAATCGCCACGAGCTGGTTCTCGGCACGCACGGCCGTTCCGGTGAACAATGGGATATCTGGCAAGCCGTTTTTGGCCCCATGGGCGACGACGGCTATCCCAAAGCAATCTGGGACAAGCGCACCGGCGAAATCGATAAATCTGTGGCCGATTACTGGCGCGAGCACTCCGATCTCACCTACATCATGAAGCGCGATTGGGCCACGCTGGGACCCAAGCTCGCGGGCAAGCTGAATCTTGCGGTGGGCGACATGGACACCTGGTACCTTAACAATGCGGTGCACCTGGCCGAATCCGTGCTCACCGACCCGAAGCTGTTCCCGCCGGCAAACGCTAAGTTCAAATACGGCCCGCTTCAACCGCATTGCTATCAGGGAGTCGCGCTCAATTCGTCGGCCATCGAGCGGTCCAACGAATTGCAGATGCGCATCGGCGAAATGGTGAAGCACATTGAAGACACAGCGCCCGCCGGCGCCGACGTGAAAAGCTGGAAATACTGATTCAACTTATTGCAACCGCCTAGCCACAAACCCATCCAATGGGAGCATATCGGGCGATTGGCAGCGGCTTGCTACTGCGGAAAATCACGAGGATATGGTTGATGACACTTGGGCTCATGCGGATGTGTATGCTGGTGTCCATGCTGATGGCTGCGGCGGTCGCGAGCTTTGCGCAGGACGTGAAAACGCTGCCGGCTCCCGACGAGCGCTACAAGCTGGATATCTTGCTGGTGGTGGCACATCCGGATGACGAAGCAGCCGCCACGGCTTATCTCGCCAAGGCGATGGACGAGGGCAAGCGCGCCGGCGTCGTATTCGGAACGCGTGGAAGCAGCGGAGCCAATGAAGCGGGTGCGGAACAAGCTGCCGCGCTCGGCGACATCCGCGAGATCGAAGCGCGGCAATCGCTCGCGAAGCTGGAAATCACGGACGTGTGGTTCATCGACGGACGCGACACGGCGTCGCAGGATGTGTTGCAGTCGCTTTCCAGTTGGGATCACGGTGCGGTGCTCGAACGCATGGTGCGAATCGTTCGATTGACGCGCCCGGAAGTGATTCTCACCTTCTTGCCGGGGACCTTCATCGGCGAGGACCACGGCGATCATCAAGCAGCGGGAGTGCTGGCCACGGAAGCCTTTGATCTCGCCGGCGATCCGCTGGTGTTTCCCGAGCAGGTCACAGGTCCCATGCGGCGCCTCGAGCCCTACTTGGATAATTTGCGCCCGTGGCAGCCAAAGAAAATCTATTACTTTGCGGACGCCACTCGCGAAGACATTTTCAAGGGCAAGGGACCAAGCATCTCACTCACCGGTATTTCCAAGTCAACCAAGCAGCCCTATTGGCGCATGGCGCTCGGAGGGTTCCTTGCGCACCAGACACAAGCGAAAGCTTACATCGATTCGTTCGCTAAAATGGACGAAGCCGAAATCGCAAAAAAGGCCGAAGCCAATGGCTGGACGCAGTCGCTCGATTTCGTTCTGGGAAAATCGCTCGTCGGCGGCAGCGTCACCGGAGATATTTTCGAAGGAATTACGCCCGGAGCAATCCCATTCGCGCGGCCACAAATCCCACCCGCACCTGAACTCCCCGACGTTGCAATCGAGCTGGCCGGGCCATGGCGTTTCTACGTGGAATTTCGTCGCGCCCACGCACTCGACAACCTGCCGCATCCCGAACCGCCGGAAATTGCGCTTCAGGCCGGCACCACTCTTGTGATTCCACTTTGGGTGCGCAATGAAACTGCTGCGCCGCAAGAAATCACGTTGGCAGTTGATGTGCCCTCGGGATGGAAAGTGGAAAGCGGCGACGGAAAATTCCGAGTGGCCGCAAAGCAAGTGGCCGCGGCGCGCGTCGAGATCAGCCTGCCTGCACTCACCAACGGCAAAGAGACAAAACAAGACGCCCAGGAAGTGACGGTGAACGGCTCGTCGAACGGAAAATCGATTGGAACGGTAAAGCTGCGCGTGGAGTTGCGCAAGAGAGCGCTTCCCGAGTAGCGTCCCCGAGAGAGCCGCGCTCGAAGTGTGAGACTATAGCGGCGCCGAAATCCGCGAACTGCAGAAACCGGGCGTAACAGGAGAGGCTGCGAGTGGCTGAAAAGCTGGTGATGGTAGGGGTATTGCCGGAAGTGATCGTCCTCGATGCGGGCGATCATGCGGTGTGGTATTCAAACGCCGGAAACCTGAAAATCGAATTCGATCCGCAACGCTGTCCTTTTTCCTCGAATGTGTTTCAAGCGCCGCCTGAAATTCGACTCGTCAGCGGACCGGTGCGTCCCGGAACAAATCCCGGATCCTACCGCTACAAGCTATCGCTCAACGACGCGGTCGTCGCGCACGGCGAGATTCTGTTGCGAGAAAAATAGCGTCTCGATCGCACCTTCCTCCTCGATCGCCCGAAAGCCGAGACGTAACCGGCGCGTAGCTCAGCCTCCTCCCGATGCCGTAGCTCAGGTCCCTCCCGATCGGGATGACCTAAGGCCTTTGACTTTCGCTATATACGCATCTCCTGAGGAAACGCGAACGTTAAGGGAATCGAACGTTGGCAAGGTGAAGCACCACAACCCCAATTATGAGGACGATCAGAGCGATCAGCAGAAGATATTCGCTGTGGTCGGCACCTTCTCGTTTTGAGAGGTTCGATGGAGAGCGCGGGCCTGATTTTGGTATTCGCATCAACTTTTCCAGCTTGTGTGGCCGGCCGTTGCCGACGACTGAATCGAGAGCCAGACTAAGTTTTGTGGTGGCTGGGACGGGCGCGCTTGGAGGGTGAACTGGAACGTGGCTTGGGTTTTGAATTTTCCGGCTTAGCGGGACGGCGCCCAAGATCTAATATCCGCTACTTTGCAAACGCGCGCCATAGAAAAAGTACCGCTTCGGCATGCGTGAAATCCGGTATGCTGCGCCGCGTCGGGCAGCGGAAAATCTGCCTTACAAACTGTCCAGTTGATTCCACTTGCTGTGAGCGGCAATAATTCACTGTGTTCGCAGCTTGGCGCTCCGCCCGCATAAGGAACCCACGTGGCTGACAGCGTGAAAATCGATTCCGGCGCGATCGCGACCGCAAACGAAAAGCCGCGGCCCGAACAGTTCGACGTGTTGATTGTTGGGGCGGGACTCTCCGGCATCGGCGCGGCTTACCACCTGCAGACGGAATGCGCCGGCAAGAGTTTTGTCATCCTGGAAGCGCGCAACGCAACCGGCGGGACATGGGATCTGTTCCGCTACCCCGGCATCCGCTCTGATTCCGACATGTTCACGCTGGGCTATCGTTTCCGCCCTTGGCGCGAGCCGAAGGCCATTGCCGACGGCTCTTCGATCTTGCGCTACATCCGCGAGACCGCCAGCGAGCACGGCATCGACCGCAAAATCCGATTCGGCCATCACGTTACGCGCGCTTGCTGGTCATCCGAAGACGCGCGATGGACAGTCGAAGCGGCCGGCGCGAATGGTGAACCTGTTCAATTCGTCTGCAACTTTCTCTACATGTGCAGCGGTTACTACGACTACTCGGAAGGCTACATGCCGGGCTGGCCGGGCATGGAACGATTCCGCGGCCAGATCGTGCATCCGCAGAAATGGCCTGAGGATCTGAATTACAGTCGCAAGCGGATTGTGGTGATCGGAAGCGGCGCAACCGCGGTGACGCTGGTTCCTGCGATGACTGGCGAAGCAGCGCACGTGACGATGCTGCAGCGTTCGCCCACTTACATCGTCGCCAGGCCTTCGCAGGACGTAATCGCCAATTTTCTGCGCAGGATTCTTCCCGCGCGCGCCGCTTACGCCGTGGTGCGCTGGAAGAATGTGCTGATCGGGATGTACTTCTACGGGCTCTCGCGAAGAAAACCGGACTACATGAAGCAGGGAATTTTGAATCTGGTGCGCAAAGAGCTCGGCGCTGAATATGACGTCGATAAGCATTTTTCGCCGCGCTACAACCCATGGGATCAGCGCCTTTGCCTGGTTCCCGATTCAGACTTATTCGCGGCGATTCGCGCGGGCAAGGCTTCGATTGTTACGGACGAGATTGAAACGTTCACCGAACGAGGTCTGCGTCTTCGCTCCGGCGACGAACTCAAGGCGGACATTATCGTGACCGCTACCGGCCTGAGGCTGAAGCTGCTGGGCGGCATGCAGATTATCGTGGATGGCAAGCTGGTCGATATGTCGAGGACGCTTGGCTACAAAGGAGTGATGTTCAGCGATATTCCAAATCTCGCCTCCGCGTTTGGGTACACGAACGCTTCGTGGACGCTGAAAGCGGATCTGACGGCTGCGTACGTTTGCCGTCTGCTGAATTACATGGATGAAAGAGGATTTTCTTTCTGCACGCCCCGCAGACGCGATCCGGATATTGTCGAAGAACCCATGGTGAACTTCACGTCCGGATATTTTTTGCGCGCCAGCGCGATGCTTCCAAAGCAGGGCTCAAAAAAACCCTGGAAGCTTTATCAGAATTACGCGCTGGACACGCTGTCATTGCGGCTCGGCAAAGTAGACGACGGCACGATGGAATTCACCCCCGGCCACAGCAATCACGCGGTTTGAGCTTCGCGACGCACACCGCGCGCCGGAAGAGCAGGCAGGCCGCTCGCTACTTAGCCACTTCCTTCACCGCGTCCACGATGTGCCGAGCCGAAATTCCGAAAGCGTCCACTAGTTCATCCGGCTTGCCGGAATGCGGCATGCCGTTGACGGCGAGGAGCTTGAATTTCGAAGGCGCGACGCCAGCCTCGACCAAAGCTGTGAGCACTGCTTCGCCGAGTCCACCTTCCGGCCAGTGGTCTTCCACCGTCACCAGACGCCCGCCGGTGGCTTTGATCTGTTCGGCAAGCGCTTTGCCGTCGATCGGCTTCACGCAATACAGATCGATCACGCGAATTGCAGTCCCCTGCGATTTCAATTGATCGGCGGCCTTCAGCGCTTCGTGCAGCGTGATGCCCGCCCCGATTACCGTCACTTTATCCTGCGCGCTTTGTCGCGGAACTTTGAATCCGGGCAGAGGAAATTTCTCGTCTTTGGAATAAAGGATCGCAGTCTTGGGACGCGACGTGCGCAAATAGTTGATGCCGGGACGGCGCGCCATCGTCTCCGTCAATCGCTCGGTGGAAACCGCGTCGGAAGGATACAGAACGGCCGAGCTGTGAACGGCGCGCATCATGGCGATATCTTCGAGCGCCATTTGCGATGGCCCGTCCTCGCCAATCGATACGCCGCAATGCGAACCGCAGAGATTGATGTTGGCGCGGCTGATGGCGGCCATGCGCACTTCGTCGTACGCGCGCGAATGGAAGCAGGCGAACGTATCGAGGAATGGAACTTTGCCGCGCGCGGCAAGGCCGACGCCGACGCTGATCATATTCTGTTCGGCGATGTAGCCCTGGCGGAAGCGGTCAGGATAGGCGTCGCCAAAAAATTCGGAGAAGGTTGAATTCTTCACGTCGCCGGACAGGGCCACCACGTGCGGATTCACCGCGCCAAGGCGCTTGAGCGCAAAGCCATAGGCTTCACGCGTCGCAACCGGGTTCGCCGTGTCGTAGTCCGGAGCCGCGACAGCGGGAAAATCCGGAGGCGTGGGGAGCGGCTTGCGTTCATAGGATTTTCCGGGATCGGGTGGAACTACGGGCGGCGTGCCGCCCTGTTCGGCGATGGCTCGGGCGAGCTGTTCCTTCGAGAACGGTTTCCCGTGCCAGCCCATTTTTCCGGCAACTTCGCTGAAGCCGTGGCCTTTGATGGTGCGCGCGAGAATCGCCTGCGGGCGGCCTTTCGTGGCTTTCGCGCGATCGAGCGCCGCGAGAACCGCCGAAACATCGTGGCCGTCGATCACTTCCGTCGCAAAACCTTCGGAGTCGAACTTTTTGCGATAGGTTTCCATGTCGTGCTGATACATGGTGGGCTCGCTCTGGCCGAGCGCATTGACGTCCGCGATCACAGTCAGGTTGTCGAGCTTGTAGTGGCCGGCAAATTCAGCCGCTTCCCAGATTTGCCCTTCGGCCATCTCGCCATCGCCCAGCAAAACGTAAACGCGCGTGTCACTCTTATCCATGCGCGCGCCGAGCGCCAGGCCTGCGCCCACGGAAAGTCCCTGGCCGAGAGAGCCAGTGGCCGCATCCACGCCGTGAATGCGAGGCGTGGGATGCCCTTCGAGCTCGCTTGAGAATTCGCGCAGCGTCATCACGCGCGAAACGGGAAATACGCCCGCTTCCGCCAACGCGGAATAGAGCACCGGCGCGGCATGGCCCTTGGACAGGACGAAGCGGTCGTCGTTATTCGAATTGGCATTCTTGGGATCGAACTTCATGGCGTAGAAAAATATTCCAGCCATAAGTTCCGCGGCGGACATGCAGGATGTGGGGTGGCCCGAACCGGCTGCCGTGGTGGACATCATCGAATAGATGCTCAAGAGGCGCGCTTTTTGTTTAATCGCTTCGACTGTGGCTTGCGACGGCCCTGCGGGGGAAGTAACGCTCATAACAATCTCCTTGCGTTCGTAGTGGGAATCTAATCTTACCCGTTTCAGTTGCCGTCTGCGAATCAGTTTCTATCTGTATCGGCTGAACCGTAGCCGCGCATGAAAGACGGATTGCATTTCCGGGGCGCGAAACGTAGATTTGTCGCGCTGGCATAAGGGGATATTCATGGACGCGATTTCGATCACTGTAAATGGCAAGCCGCAATCGGTGGAGGTGACACCCGACACGCCGCTGCTTTGGGTGCTGCGCGATACGCTCGGCCTTACCGGAACCAAGTTCGGCTGCGGCATGGCGCTGTGCGGCGCGTGCACCGTGCACGTGGATGGCGAGGCCACGCGCTCGTGCACGACGAAAATCTCGGCGGTGGCCGGCAGAAATATCACCACAATCGAAGGGCTGTCTCCCCATAGACGTCATCCCGTGCAAGCGGTGTGGCTCGATGCGCAGGTGGCGCAATGTGGCTACTGCCAGGTGGGCATGATTATGACTACCGCCGCGCTGCTGGCGAAGAATCCGAAGCCCAGCGACGCGGACATAGACGATGTTCTGGGCGGCCACATCTGCCGTTGCGGAACGTATCAGCGAATCCGCGCGGCTGTGCATGAAGCCGCGACGAAGCACACGCCGCAACTGACGCCTGCCGGAGAAACGCGATGAGCGCGGGGGCTGGAAAGAGAGCGCGAGTTTCACGACGCGATTTCCTCAAGGCGGGAGCTGCGGGAAGCGCGAGCCTGGTGATTGGATTCTACTGGGGCGGCCCAGCGCAGGCCGGCGCTACGGCGGATGCGGCGAAAGATTTCGAGCCCAATGCGTATATCGAAATTCATGCCAGCGGCGAGATTCGGGTGATTGCGGCGCGTTCGGAGATGGGCCAGGGCGTTCGAACCTCGCTGACGATGATACTCGCGGAGGAATTGGACGCGGACTGGTCGAAAATCAAAGTGGAACAGGCCGTGGCGACTTCCGAAATGAAATATGGGGATATGACGACGGGCGGAAGCGAGAGCGTGCGCAGCTCGTGGGATCCGCTTCGAAAAGCGGGAGCGACGGCGCGCGATATGCTGGTTACGGCGGCGGCTGAAACCTGGGGCGTGCCGGCAAGCGAGTGCAGCGCGATCGGCGGCAGCGTGGTGGAGCACAAGAAATCTTCGCGACGATTGTGGTATGGCGTGCTTGCGGAAAAAGCCATGGCACTGCCCGTTCCCAAAGATGTCCCGCTGAAGGAAGCAAAGGATTACCGGATTATCGGCACAGTGAAACCGCGCGTTGACGGCGGTGCCATCGTGGTCGGCGAGGCGCATTACGGCATCGACACGAAAGTGCCGGGCATGTTGTATGCGGTAGTCGCCCGGCCACCCGTGTTCGGCGGGCGCGTGAAGAAATTCGACGCGGAAAAAGCGCAGGCGGTGCCTGGAGTGAAGAAAGTTGTGGAAGTGCCAGCGGTGGAAATGACGCCGCTCTTCGGTGAGGAGCGGCCGGCGAATTCTGGGCACCAGCACTATTTGTGGGGCGGCGTCGCGGTGGTAGCCGATTCCACGTGGCAGGCAATTGCCGGGCGAAAAGTGTTGTCGATCGATTGGGACCCCGGCGCGGGTGCGGAAGAATCGAGCGAGAATCAACGCGCGGCGTGCGCGGAGATGGTGAAGAGACCGGGCAAAGAATTGCGGAAGATTGGCGATCCCTTGAAGGCGTTCGACGGAGCTGCGAAGAAAATCGAGGCGGAATACGAATTGCCATTCGTGGCGCATACGACGATGGAGCCGCCGAACTGCACGGCGCACGTTCGCGACGGAAAATGCGAAGTGTGGGCGCCGACTCAAAATTCGGGAGGAATGGCCACGGCGCTCGCCAGCGCGTTGGGGATTCCAGCTTCGGCCATCACGATTCACATCACTTTGCTGGGCGGCGGCTTCGGACGGCGGCTGAACGTTGACTACGGCGTGGAAGCGGCGCTGATTTCGAAAGCCGCAGACGCACCGGTGAAGGTGATCTGGACGCGCGAGGACGATGTACGCCACGATTTTTACCGCCCGATGAGCCACCACCGTCTGCGCGCGGGCGTGGACGCTCAGAATCAGGTTACTGCCTGGATGCAGCACATTGCAGCACCTACTACGGACGGCGTGTACGTCGGTGGCGATCTCCCGGACATGGGCGGAACAGAAGTGGCCGGGACAGGCCTGCCCGGCGGCGTGGTTCCGAATTACCTGCTTGAGACCAGCTTCCTGCACACGCGCGTGCCGCGCGGCTATTGGCGCGGCGTGGATCCCACCTGGAACAATTTCGTGGTGCAGAGCTTCATCGATGAAATCGCCGCGGCTACGGGCAAAGATCCGCTCGATTTGCGGCGTGAACTGATCGCTACGAAGGCGAAGCCGGAAGCCGGCAGTGGCGATCAGCCGCCTGTGGATGTGGCGCGGCTGCGGCACGTTCTCGATCTCGCGGCGGAAAAATCCGGCTGGGGTACGCCGTTGCCTAAGGGACGCGGTCGCGGAGTTGCGGCGATAGCGGGATGGGGTACTTATCTGACGTACGTCGCCGAAGTGACGGTGGCGAATGATGGCGGCATTAAGGTGGATCGCGTGGTCTGCGCGATTGACTGCGGGCAGACCATCAATCCGGACATGGTGAAATCGCAGGTGGAAGGCGGAATCGTCTTCGGATTGACGGCGGCGCTTTTCGACGAAATCACGATAGCGGGCGGCCAGACGCAGCAGAGCAACTTCAACAATTACCCGATGATGCGCATCAACGACATGCCGCGCGTGGAAATTCACATCGTGCCGAGCCACGAACCGCCCGGTGGATGCGGCGAGCCGCCTGTGCCGTCGATTGCGCCGGCGGTGGCAAATGCGATTTTCGCGGCGACGGGCAAAAGATTGCGTAGGCTGCCGTTTCAGACCGGGGAGCTGGTCAAGGCTTAGGCTTCTTGCAGTGAGGCATGGAAGAAGGAAGCAGAGGGGCAAGCAAGGATTCGATCTTGGCCTGCTTTGTCCTGAACGCCCGTGCCCCTCGAATACCGCCGATTAGATAATCGCAAAGTATTGATTTTACTGCGCTTGGGCGGCGTCTAATCGCGGGACTGTAGATTAGAAACTGGGGTGGGAGGGGTGTGAGATAGCCGCCGGGCGGCTATGGCAGATCCTTCGGACCTGAGCTAACTAACTGGCTTATCAGCTGCTGCAACCATTCGCTCCTAAACCTCTTAAGTGGGACGCTTGCGCATGGATGGGGGTTGCCAAGAGGAGGCAGGAGGCAAGGAAGCAGGAAAAGGCAAGGATTGCTAAGCTGGCTGGTTGGTTGTAGTTGACAGGTCGGCGCCTCTGGCTTCTCTTCCGCTGGCTGTGACGATTGCGACCAGGATGGCGACGATCAAGACAGTGCCGGCCAGGACCGGAGCGAAATTGCCGCCGTAGCGCCCCTCGGCAATACGAGCCTGAATCACGGAATTTTTCGACGAAAGCAGATTGCCGAGCTGGTAGGCAAATCCGGGGAATGTGCCGCGCACGGCCTGTGGAGAAAGCTCGTTCAAGTGCGCGGGAATCACGCCCCATGCGCCCTGCACCACAAACTGCATTGCGAAGCCGCCGATGGCCAGCATGACGGCCGTGTGCGAGAAGGCCCACAGCGGAGTCACCGGGATGGCGAGGAGCGAGGCGACGACAATGGCTTTCCGGCGCCCCGCCCGTTCTGAGAACGCGCCAAAGAAAACGCCGCCGAGAAGCGCGCCGATATTGGTGACGATGGCGACGCGGCTGACGAGTTGCGGAGAGAAACCGTGATTTTTCGTGAGGAACGTGGGGTAAACATCTTGCGTGCCGTGGCTGAAAGAATTGAAAGCAAACATGAGCAGCGCCAAGAATAAAAAACTGCCGAGATACGCCAGGATGTCTTTCCCGAGATTGCGCTCCGGGTCAGCCAGGGCCTTTCCGGCTTGCCACGCGGGCGACTCATCGACCTTCGTGCGGATGTAGACGATGAGAAAAGCGGGAAGAGCGCCGACGACGAACATACCGCGCCAGCCGATATGCGGAAACAAAGTGCCGAAGGCGAGCGCCGCGAGAAGATTTCCCACCACGTAGCCTTCCTGCAGAAGACCTGAGAAAAATCCGCGGCCTTTGGCGGGAAGGGTTTCAAAGGCCAAAGCGGCACCAACGCCCCACTCGCCGCCCATGGCAATGCCGAAGCACGCGCGCATGATGAAAAGAATCTTGAAGGTTGGGGCGAAGGCGCTGGCGAGTTCGAAAATCGAATACGCGACGATATCCAGCATCAGGGTGGGTCGGCGGCCGAAGCGGTCGGCAAGAAGACCGAACAAAAACGCGCCGACGGGGCGCATGGCCAGGGTGATGAAATTCGCTTCGAGAACGGTGGAGATTTTCAGCTGGAAATGCGCGGCAATGGCACTGGCGCAAAAGATCAGGATGAAGTAGTCGAAGGCATCGAGTGACCAGCCGAGGAAGCAGGCGACGAAGGTGTTGCGCTGAACAGGAGTGAGCTGGTGAAAATTCCCAAGGAAGCTCAACCAATCCCCCGGCGCCGCAGTTCTTTGGATACTAGCATATCGGCGACGCGGGCCACTTGGGCCATTTCGCACACGTCGTGGACGCGGACGATGTGCGCACCCTGCAGGATGCATGCCGTGACGGCGGCGGCGGTGCCAAATGCCCGTTCGCTTTCGGGGACGCCTCCGAGCGTGCGTCCGATGAAGCCTTTGCGCGATGGTCCGAGGAGAAGCGGAAAGCCGAGGCGCGCCAGTTCGGGGAGGCGGACGATCAGTTCGTAGTTCTGGGCAAAGCTTTTGCCGAAGCCGATGCCGGGATCGAGAACGAGTTGGGATTTGGGGACGCCGGCGCGAATCGCCGCATTGGCGGCCTCTTTTAAGGCCTGAGTGACTTCGCGCATCGCATCTCGCGCGAAGGGCTGGGTCTGCATGGTTCGGGGTTCGCCGCGCATGTGCATCAGGATGAGAGGGAGTTTGCGGCGGCGCGCGACTTCGGCGATGCGCGGATCGCGGCGGAGGGCCGTGACGTCGTTGATGATTTCCGCGCCGGCTTCGGCGGCGGCTTCGGCGACTGCGGATTTATTCGTGTCGATCGAAATTGGAATTTTGAGGCGGCCGCGGAGCAGCTTCAAGACGGGAATCACGCGGCGCAGCTCTTCTTCTGCTGCAAGCCAGTCGGCACCGGGGCGAGTGGATTCGCCGCCGAGGTCGAGGATGTCGGCGCCGCCGCGCTGCATCTCGAGCGCACGGGCGGCGGCGGCTTCGGCATCGAGATGCACGCCGTCGCCGGAGAAGCTGTCGGGGGTGACGTTGACGACGCCCATCAGGAGCGTGCGCTCGCCGAGCAGCAGCGTGCGCGATGGGAGGCGCAGGTGGAATTTTTTTCGGGTGATCATTTTATGGAATGGGTGTGCCAAATCAAGAGCGCTATTGAACCACGGTTGGGGCCGGAGGATAAGTTGCTTTGTTGGATCATGGCGGAGGCAGAGACAGCGTTGTGACGCCTTCGCCGAATTCGAACCGCCCCGGCAAGCTGGGCCTTAAGAAGGCGGCGGCAAGCCGCCGCACTCCATAGAAACCGTGTGTCGCGCCTACGGCGCTAGGACAAGTGGCACTCCGAATGGGCTGCCTAGACTTTTGACTATGGTGTGGTTGCCGGGGCGTAGTAGGCGGCGCGATGGATGATTGTGGCGCCTGGATGTCCGAGGACTTCGATGCGCAGGCGGTGCCAGGCTGCGTGATTTGATGGCACGGCTGGGAGGTAATAGCCGAGCGTGTATTCGGAGCCGATGCGTTGGGCGATGCGGCGGAAAATATCGGCGAGACTCGCGGAATCACGGAGGAAGTAAAGTTGCCCGCCAGAGCGGCGGACGAGTTCGGCGAGATAGAGAGTGTATGCGGGCACGCCGGATTTGGGGGCGTCGGAAACGAGCAGAGAGGAATCCTGGTGCCCGGCGAGCCAGTCGGGCGTCATGATGCGGGGCCGGGGTTCCGTGGATACCGCGAAGATTTGAATATCGGCGGCGGCGAGCGAACGCGCGAGATCTTCGAAAGTGAGGCGATTATTCGGCTGGCCGGGCTTGGGCGCGGCGGTGGCGGGATCGAGGGTGAGGCCGAGGCCGCTGTCCTGGCCGTCGGTGAGCAGCACGATGGCTTTGCGGCCTTCCCGGCCGCCGAGAAACACTTTCGCGGCGGTGAGATAAACGGCCTGATAGATATTCGAGCCGCCGACGTCGCCGAGCAGCTGATGAACGTCCACACGATCGATACCGCGGCGAATCAGCTCGCGGTCGCTTGAAAAATCAGACTGCAGATATGTGTGCGCAGAAAAGTCGACGACGGCCACCTGGTCGGCGGGCGCCAATCCATTCACGAGAGCGACGGCTGCGCGTTTCATTTCGTCGGAATCGCGGAGGACGCTGGGGCTGGCATCGATGACGAGAGCGACGCTGGCCGGTTCCGTGGCTGTGGCGAAATAGGCGATTTGCTGCGGGGCGCCGTCTTCGTAGATGCGGAAATCAGAGCGCTGCAGATCGGTGATGGCGGTGCCGCCGGAAACAAAAACGCTGCAGGTGACGGGAACGATTTGCGATGTGACGCGGATGGCAGGCGCGCGAGAACTCGCGGCGGTAGAACTATCAATGCGCGCGCCTGGCGGCGCTGAGATGAGCTCGCCGGTGGCGGGATCGCGTTGCCAGGTGACGTCCATATCGAGCGGCCTCGGCTTAGGCAGCTTCTTTTTTTGCGCTGCGGATTTTTGCAGCGTTGGCTGCTGTGCGGAAGAAACCGGGATCAAAAATGCGGGGGATGCGACAACGGCCGCGAGGAGCAGCCATGTCCGATTACGACGAAGGAACATTCCGGACTAATCGAGATCGAAATTGCGCAGCGGCTTTTCGACGGGGCCGTCTTTGGCTTTCTTCAAGCCTTCGGCAAATTTCCGGGCGAGAACGTCTTCTTTGGATTTTTCGGCTTCGACGGAGGCGCGGAATTTCGCTTCGACGGCTTCGGTCTGCCGGCGCAGGAGCGCGGCCGTATCGTCCAGATCAACGGATGACGGAGGCCTGGGCGGCGGAACGTGGGAGAGCACGACTCCGAGTTCGCGATCGAGAGTGAGCTTCGCGTGGCAGCAGGGGCAATCGGTTTCAAAGGTTTGTTTGTGTTCGCGCGCCATGGAGGCATTCTACGCCAATTTGCGCAAAGGGGAACGGATTGCGTGCGTGATCGCCCTGCGGGCGACCACAAAGAAAAACGGCGCTCGGAAATTGCAGAGCGCCGTTCGAAAAAGGCTTCTAAATTGCCGAGGTTTTAAGCCGGAGCCGGCTTTTCGCCTTTCGCCAGGCCCGGGATTGGCCGCGGCTCGGGCCGCAATGTAAGCTGTGGCTCTCGCGCGGTAACCGGCGGAGCGGTGGGAGGCGGCGGAGGCGGTTTCTCAGGAAGCGGCTTGCCTTCCATCAGGAGCTTGAGCTCCGTGGCGTCGAGAACTTCGCGATCCAGCAGAGCCTGGGCGACGCGCTCGAGCGCGTCCTTATAGGTGTCGAGGATATTCCTTGCCTTGGCATACCCGGCGTTAATGATGGCGCGGACTTCGCCATCGATCTTGATCGCGGTATCTTCGGAATAATCGCGATGTTGCGCGATTTCGCGGCCGAGGAAAATCGCTTCTTCTTTCTTGCCGAAGGTGAGCGGGCCGAGCGGGCTCATGCCCCATTCGCAAACCATCTGGCGCGCGATTTCGGTGGCGCGCTCGATGTCGTTGCCGGCGCCGGTGGTGATGTGGTGCAGGAACATCTCCTCGGCGACGCGTCCTCCCATTAGCACGGCGAGTTGCGATTCGAGAAATTCCTTTGTGTAGGTGTGCTTGTCGTCGATGGGAAGCTGCATGGTGACGCCCAATGCCATGCCGCGCGGGATGATCGTGACTTTGTGAAGCGGATCGGCGCCCGGCGTCATTGCGGCGACCAGAGCGTGGCCGGCCTCGTGGTACGCCGTGTTGCGCTTCTCTTCGTCGGAGAGAATCATGGAGCGGCGCTCGACGCCCATGAGCACCTTGTCCTTCGACATTTCGAAATCAAACATGGTGACGAGCTTGCGATTCTGGCGGGCCGCCCACAGAGCGGACTCGTTCACGAGATTCGCGAGATCGGCGCCGGAAAAGCCAGGTGTGCCACGGGCGATTACAGAAAGGTCCACGTCGTCTGAAAGAGGCACTTTGCGGGTGTGCACGCGGAGAATTTCTTCGCGGCCTTTCACGTCCGGCCGCGGCACGACGACACGGCGATCGAAACGGCCCGGGCGCAGAAGCGCCGGATCGAGTACGTCCGGCCTGTTCGTGGCCGCAATCAGGATGACGCCTTCGTTCGATTCAAAACCATCCATTTCGACGAGCAGCGCGTTCAAGGTTTGCTCGCGCTCGTCGTGACCGCCGCCAAGCCCGGCGCCACGATGGCGGCCGACCGCGTCAATTTCATCTATAAAAATGATGCACGGGGCGTTCTTCTTGCCCTGCTCGAAAAGGTCGCGAACGCGGCTGGCGCCCACGCCGACAAACATCTCGACGAAATCCGAGCCGGAAATCGAGAAGAACGGAACATTCGCTTCGCCCGCAATCGCACGTGCCAGCAAAGTCTTGCCGGTTCCGGGAGGCCCGACGAGCAATACGCCCTTGGGAATGCGGCCGCCGAGCTTCTGGAATTTCTGAGGATCTTTGAGGAAGTCGATAATTTCGTAGAGTTCTTCCTTGGGCTCGTCAATTCCGGCCACGTCTTTGAAGGTGGCTTTCTTCTGCTGCGCGGTGAGCAAACGGGCGCGTGATTTCCCGAAGCTGAGCGCCTTGTTCCCGCCAGCCTGCATCTGCTTCATCATGAAAATCCAGAAGGCGACCAGCAGCATCAGCGGAGCGAAATTCACTATGAAGGTGAGCCAGTCCGCATTTTTTACTTCCGCGTAGTTGTAGCGGACTCCCTTTTCCTGCAGCGTCTTGGTGATGTCCGGAATCGCGGTATTGGCAATCGTCACGTTGCGGAACTTCCCGCCGTCGCGATAGTCGCCCTTCAGCTCGGCGCTATTGGGAGAAAGAAGAATCGTGACTTCCTTCACCTTCCCCTCGTCCAGCTTCCCGAGAAAATTGGTGTAGTTGGAGTCCTCTTCCTTGGCTGACTGGCTGGTGCCGGAAGCCATTCGCCACAAAACCACCGCAAGCAAAATCATTAAGAGCCAAAATAGAATAGTGCGGACTGTAGAGTTCACCTTGTTACCTCACCCTCTCGACGCCCTGAAACCTTCGCTTCACAGAAGCTCACGGAGACAGGAAGCATTCCTGCCACATTAGATGCGGGCGCGACCCTTGAGTATGCATGCTGAAGGGGTCCCTGACGTTCGCAGCTAACTCGAAGAAGATCAAAGACCTTCCTCCTCGATCAGCAAACCCACCCGAGTGCCTTCACGAGCACAAAAGCCTTCGGCCGGCGCCATTCCGCGCGCCCAAATCACTTCTCCTGCGCTTTCAAGAACTGGCCAACGGACGCGTTGGTGACGGGGGACTCGCTCTACCAGGAACATCTGCTTGAGCTTTCGGCTCTGCCGGTGGCCGCGCGGTCGGTAGGCATCGCCCGGCCGCCAACTCCGTAGAAGCAAAGGCGAGCGAAGTCTTCCGGCGTCAAAGGCGCCGCTGTCGGTTTTAGTGTCGCTCTCCCTCAAGGGCCAGTCAACTAATTTCAGGTGGAAGCACGTTGCGAGTTCCGGCACAGCCACGGTCGTGGCTCCGCGATCGGGCAAGTCCACCACATATTGATACGAAGCCCGTTCCGCTTTGGTTTCGCGGGCGAGGGAGGCTCGATTTTGCCGCCCGTGCTCCGATTTGATGCTTTCCTGCTCGATCCTCGAAAACGTGATGAGGTCGAATACGCGCTCGGCTGCGATTCTTCCCGGCAGCCGCAATTGTTTGCCGCTGATCGATTCCGCGGCCAGGCGGATCACCTGCTGCACATGGCGCGCTGAAAGTTCGCGGCGATCGCCGCGCACCTTTTCGTAGAGACGGCGAATGAGGCGTTCGGTAAGCGCTCGCTCCGGCTGCGCTGCGGTCCCATCGCCTGCGCCATTGAAAATGATAGGCGACAGCAGATCGTGCACGCCGATCGAGAGCGCCGTGCGGGAGTGCGAGTTGCTCGCGATCCTGGCGTGTTTTGCGAGGCAATCCTCAACCAGCGCTGACCAAAACGATTCTTCTTCTCTTGACAAGCGGGCGAGATCGCCAAGGTGCTGGACAACCGCCGGCGAGAAGTCGCGCTCAAGAATCGGCAACAGCTGCGCTCGAATGCGCGCGCGGAGACGAGTCTGATCCGCATTGGACGCATCTTCGCGCCATTCCTGTCCACGCGAACGCAGGTAATCGCGCAACTCCTGGCGACGAATAATGAGGAGCGGACGGACGATCGTGCCTCCGCCCGGCGAGTGAACAACCGGATAGATGCTGGCCAGGCCGGTGGGTCCGGTTCCGCGGATGATGTGTCCCAGAACCGTCTCCGCCTGATCGTCGGCGGTCTGGGCGACCGCAATGCACATGGCTTTTTCACTCGCCAGGATGCGCTCGAAAAATGCGTAGCGCAAATGCCGCGCCGTCTCTTCCATGTTTCTTGTGTTCAGGTTTGCCGCCGCTCGCACGTCTTCGCGTGCGCTCACAAATTCCAGCCCGCGTGCCCGAGCCAATTCTTCCACGAAGCTAGCGTCATGATCGGACTCCGCACCTCGGAGCATATGGTCGAAGTGAACCACGAGCAGCGTAACTCCAAGTTCGTGGCGAAGTGATTCGAGCAAACCCAGCAGCGCCACGGAATCGGCGCCGCCGGAAACGGCAACGCCAACACGGTCACCCGCCGACGCCATCCGCGATTGGCGAATGAAATTGAGCACGCGCTGTTCGAGTGCTGTACGCATAAATGAATTGTACCGAGTTTGAACTCTGATTGATCCCTATCGTAGCAGTCGCGCCAAAAGGGGTCGAGGGCGGGGGGCTGGATCTTCCGCGCGGTGGAAACCCGCGAGGCTAGGTGCGATCAGCAACCTGCTGCGTGAACAGATCCCGGCTGTATGAAATTCGCCTGTCGAGAGCGACCGCGGCGAAGTGCGAACAATTGCTGCATTCGCGCTCGGTCCATGGTCCAAAGCCGGGGATCAGGAACGTCGAGAAATATTTGATAATGCGAAGCAAGCCGTAGTACGTCCCGACGGCGCGAATCTCGGTCTCATCATCACCCTGTTCGGGACACAAGCGCACCAGTTGGACGAGCCGCGAGAAGTCGTCGGCGCTGACGTTTCGGTTGGAAATGCCGCTCACTTCGCGCACCCGGTCGGACAATTCAACCTTGCGGCTGACCGCCAAAACCGAACGGCAGTACGAAACGAAGAACTGCAGAAAGACGGCCACGGACAGGACGCAAATAAGTGCTGCTGCCATTATCGAGCCCTCGCTACCAACCGAGCTGTTGCAAGCCTCGAATCTTCTGACACCTTTGTGAACGTGTAAGCCCAAGCGATCGGGAGCCACACTCCCATGATCGGCGGAACCCAACGGAGAACAGAGGGCTGCAGGACAGGGAAGAGGTTCCTCAGCGCGTAGGTGCATGCTGTCGCGCTGAAATAGATGCCGAGGGCCAGAACCATCTGAATCAGCCGCGTGCGAGTTTCACGCAGTTTGAGGATCGCGCCCCACAAGAGATACGTCAGTACCATGCCGACGAAATGCAGATTTTGCCCCAGCTCGACCACGAAGTGGGTAGTCAGGTGGCTGCGGTTTGTATGAACCACTGCGTAAGAGAAAAGGGCGGTGGACAGCAAGAGCAGGATGGCGGCTCCGCGGATGTAGCCGCCCACATTCATTTCGCGGAACATCTGCTGATAGAACTGAATGATGGTCCAGAAGAGTAGGATTGTCAGTAGGCTCTCGGTGTAGTAGTAATAATAGAAGTATTCTTGCGAGCTGAAGCCGTAGTGCTCCACATAGAAATATTGCCCGCAGTTCACTAAAGCCACGCAAAACAAGTAGATTGTGAGAGATAAGTACCGAAGGAAATCTCTGCGGTAAATTACGCACACCACTACGCCGATTTCCACGAGGAAACCTAATATCCAAAGCGCGTAATCAAACGGGCCAAGCATTCAACCTGATTTCCGAGGCTTGACCCAACCAACTCCCGCTAGCGCGGGACCGTCCCTCTAACTACCAGGGTGACGGCGGCATTGGTCCGCTGCTATTCGCCCAAGGTGAAGGCGGCATTGGTCCACTGCTGTTGGCTGCCAGCCAAGGCGACGGCGGCATGGGACCGCTCGAGTTCGCCCAGGGTGACGGTGGCATCGGGCCGCTCGAGTTAGCCAGCGCCTGAAGACCCATTGCGCTGGTCAAGACGAGCAGAACCAACACCGCCACAAGCGACCACTTATACATTGACCCCTCCGAGTAGGAGAACTACGCGGGGGAGCTTATAAGCGGTATCTTGCCGTCAAGAGGGAAATTTTAGGGGTGTGTGTCCAAACGGTACACACCCCTCCCTTCCTGGCCAAGCCAGAGCCTCTACGAATTGTCGAGGATCAAAGTAGCGTTCGGGACCGGTGCGGTCAATGTTACGAAGGTACTACCGTTTCGGGACTTTCTGAAAAGGCTCGCGCTGAATGTTTCAAACCGGTACAATGCATTTTCGCAATAAAACAGGCCCTATTTCGCATGCGCGGCTGTTCCGGAATCGCGGAAATTGACACCCGACAGAATTCGAATTATTCTTTGTTTCTGATGTTTGCCTCCTTCTATTAGCGATTCTTCCCCGCCCGGCGCCGGGCTCCGACGTCTTTCTTTTGGTTTGACCGACCCATGGAATTCTGTGTTTCCGCATTGATGAGGCTCTGAAATGCCCAGAATGACGCTGTTTGAAAAACTGGACCGGATCGAATCTCGCTACGACGAAATGACCAGCGAGCTTTCGGCGGGCGCTGTCGCTGACACCGACCGTTTCCAGAAGCTCGCCAAAACGCATTCTGACCTTGGCGTGATCGTTGCGAAATATCGCGAGTGGAAAGACCTTCAGCACGCGCTCGGGGGTGCGAAGCAGCTGTACGCCGAATCGACCGACGCTGAAATGAAACAAATGGCGCATGACGAGCAACGCGAGCTGGAGGCGCGCCTCGCGCCCGTCGAACGCGAATTGAAGCTTCTGCTCATTCCCAAAGATCCCAACGATGAAAAGAACGTAATCGTGGAAATCCGCGCCGGTACAGGCGGTGACGAAGCTTCGTTATTCGCGGCCGAGCTTTTCAGGATGTATTCGCGCTACGCCGAATCACAGGGATGGAAAGTGGAAATTCTGGAAAGCTCGCCTTCGTCCATCGGCGGAATGAAGGAAGTGGTCGCGGCCATTCAAGGCAAGAAAGTCTATTCCAAGCTGAAATACGAAAGCGGTGTGCATAGGGTGCAGCGGGTCCCTGCCACCGAACAGCAGGGCCGCATTCACACCTCGGCGGCCACGGTGGCGGTGCTGCCGGAAGCGGAAGATATCGATATTAAAATCGAAGCGAAGGATTTGCGTATTGATACTTTTTGCTCGTCGGGGCCGGGCGGGCAATCTGTGAACACCACCTATTCGGCTGTACGCATTACCCATATCCCCAGCGGGCTCGTGGTTTCGCAGCAGGACGAAAAGTCGCAAATCAAGAATCGCGCGAAAGCGATGCGCGTGCTGCGCTCTCGTTTATACGAAATCGAGCAAGAGAAACAGCATGCCGCGCTTGCTGCCGAGCGCAAAGGCCAGATTAAGACCGGCGATCGCTCCGAAAAAATTCGCACGTACAATTTCCCGCAGAACCGCATCACCGACCATCGCATCAATTTCACACTGCATCAGCTCACCGAAGGCATTGACGGAAAGATCGGGCCGCTGGTGGATTCGCTAGTCACGCATTTCGAGTCCGAGCGGTTGAATGAGGAGCTCGACGAATCGTGATCGCGCCGGCACCTGCCATGGATGCGCGCGCCGCGTTGCGCCAGGCCATGGCGGCTCTGCGCGCCGCGAAAGTTCCTTCGCATACGCTTGCGGCGGAACTGCTCCTGATGCACGTCCTCGGGCGCGATCGCGCCTGGATTTATACTCATCCGGAAGACACGCTCGAACGCACGGCCGTCGATCGCTATTTCGCTTTGGTGGCGCGCCGCGCGGCCGGCGAACCTACTCAATACCTCACCGGCAAGCAGGAATTCTGGGGGCTCGAATTTGAGGTGACGCCGGCGGTGCTGATTCCGCGCGCGGAGACGGAACATGTCGTCGAAGTCGCGTTGGAGCGCTTAGGAGCGCGGGGAATCAAAATCAACATGACCACCGGCCTTCCCAGTCCGCAGCTTCAGATCGCGGATGTGGGCACGGGTTCGGGATGCATTGCCGTCGCGCTGGCGCACGAACTGCCGCACGCCGAAGTGCTCGCGACGGATATTTCTGATGCGGCGCTGGAAGTTGCGCGGCGCAACGCTTCCCGCCACGGCCTTGGGGATCGCGTTCAATTCCTGCAAACGGATCTGCTCGAGTCTGAGAAGGAAGCGGACTCATTCGACCTTATCGCCAGCAATCCTCCTTATGTGGCTCGCAATGAGTCGCACGAGCTTCCGCGCGAAGTGCGCGAACACGAGCCGGCCTCGGCGCTATTTGGCGGCCCGACCGGCGCTGAAATTTATCCTCGCCTCATCGAACAGGCAGCGGCGGCGCTTCGTCACAGAGGAATTCTGGTGCTCGAGCTTGGATACGATTCGCTCGATCATGTACGGCCTCTGCTCTACGGCCAAGCCGCTTGGGTGAACGTCAGTGTGACCAACGATCTGGCCGGCATCCCGCGCGTGATCGCTGCCGAACGATCCTAAACGGCCACGCAGTTTGATGCTTCATCCCGTTCCCGATTCCCCATTGTATAGTTGCTGCACAGGAATGCATGCCTAAGCTGGCCCAGTTTCGCGCCAAGCACGACGCCCCGCTGCAGGTTTCCGCGGATTCGACCGCTTCGATTCTGCACATTGATATGGACGCGTTTTTTGTTTCCGTTGAGCTGTTGGCGCGGCCGGAACTGCGTGGCTTGCCCGTCGTCGTAGGCGGCCAGCGCGACCAGCGCGGCGTGGTTACGGCAGCGAGTTACGAAGCTCGAAAATTCGGCGTCCACTCCGCAATGCCGCTGCGCACCGCCGCGAAGCTCTGCCCGCAGGCAATCTTTCTCGATGGCCACCATCAGCTCTACGGGGAATGGAGCGATCGCGTGGCTACGATTCTCGCGAAATTTTCTCCGGTTGTCGAAATGGCCTCGATTGACGAAGCTTATCTCGATCTCGCCGGCACTGAGCGCATGCACGGTCCGCCGCTCGCAGCAGCGCATAAGCTGCTGCTCGAAATCACCACAACTACAAGCCTGCCGTGCTCGGGTGGCCTCGCCGCCACACGCCTCGTTGCAAAAGTGGCGAGGGATCAGGCGAAACCGCGGGGTCTGGTGTGGGTGGCCCCGGGAAGCGAAGCCGCGTTTCTCGCCCCGCTCGCCGTGCGCCGAATTCCCGGCATCGGCAAGGTGACGGAAGCCGCGCTGAAATCGCTCGGCATCGATACGGTCGGCCAGCTGCAAACAATTTCGCTCGAACAGCTGGAAGAAACCTTTGACCGCTGGGGCACCGCACTCTTTCGCAAAGCCCACGGAATCGATTCCTACGAATTCTTTATCGACGCCGAGCCCAAATCCATCTCGCACAATCAGACTTTCGGCGTCGACACCATCGACCGCACGGCGCTCGAATCCACGCTGAGCCATTTGTGCCAGAAAGCTTCGAAGCGCCTGCGCGATGCAGGCTTGCGCGCGCGAACGGTGGGCCTCATCCTTCGCTACACGGATTTTAGAACCGTCTCGCGAAGCCACACGCTCGGTGAGCCGTCCGACCTCGACGAGATTTTCCTGCGCACGATCCGCGAACTTTTCGCGCGCGCCTGGAACGGAATTGAAATGCTGCGTCTGGTCGGCGTCGAACTCTCGCAATTCTCTTCTGATGCAGCGCAACTCGACCTGCTCGATCCCGGCCGCCGCGAAAAACTGGAACGTCTCGCGCGCGCTACCGACCGCCTCCGCGACCGCTTCGGCTTCTCCAAAGTGCAATTCGGAGGCTCGCTAGGCAATCGCGATCGCCGCGACGAATAGCACCGCTCGAATCGCACCTAGTCGAGTAGCGCGTGACGGAAGGCCAACGAATTTCGCAGCGGCGTCGCGCCTGTCCTATAATTCCTCCGCCGATGTCGTCAGCTCCCATCCCCGCAGCCGTTCCGAAACGCTCGATGCGAAGCCGCGCCCGCGATTTCTGGGCCCGCGTCACCGAAGGCCTCGAGATCGAGCAGCTCTGGGGACAATTCCGCGCCGAAGCCGAAGCGAGCTACGGTCTTTACTCGAAAGATGTGAATTGGGACGTAATCCGCAGCGAGAAGAAGAGGTGGAAGCGTCCGCTCCTCGCAGGATGGGCGCTGTTTCAGACGCTGCTGATGAAACTTTCGCCGGCGCGCCGAGTTCTATTGCTCGTCGCGATCGTGCTTCTCGTCGTCCAGCCCGAGATTCACACCGGCGAAGCACAAATCAGCTTCAGCCTAGGCGGACTGGGAGCGTTGATTCTATTTTTGCTTTTGGCACTCGAGCTTGCCGACCGCGTCACGATGAAACGCGATCTCGAAATCGCGCGCGAAATCCAACAGTGGCTCGTACCCAATGATCCACCGCATGTTCCAGGCGCCGACATCGCCTTTGCCACCCGCCCGCAGAACACGGTGGCCGGCGACTACTACGACGCGTTCACGCGCCCCGTCCCCGGAGGCGCCGCCGCGAACACCGGCCCTCTGATCATTGCAGTGGCCGATGTCGCCGGCAAGAGCGTCCCAGCTGCGCTGCTGATGGCTACTTTTCAAGCGAGCCTTCGCGCGCTCGCTGCAACGCCTGCCTCGCTCGACGAAATCGTCGCCGGCCTCGAACGCTACGCTCGCGCCCACAGCCTCGAAGGCCGCCGGTTCACCACCGCATTCATCGCCGAAATCGATCCCGTCACGCGAGAACTGCGCTACGTCAACGCTGGCCACAACGACCCGATCCTTCGCCGCGCCTCCGGCCAGATCGAACGGCTCTCGACAGGCGGACCGCCGCTCGGCCTCCCGCTCTTCACGCCGGAAGAAATTCCGTATCAATCAAGCCGCGTCCAGCTTCAGCCCGGAGACCTTCTTTTCATTTTCACCGACGGCGTCGTCGAAGCCGTCAACCAATCGGAGGAGGAATATGGCGAGCGCCGGTTGCTTCCTTGTCTTCAGGCCGCGCCGGTGGAAAATTCCGCGGCAGACGTCCTGCGCCGCGTGATGTTCGACGTCAACTCCTTCGTCGGCCAGGTTCGCCAACACGACGACATCACCTGCCTGGTCCTTCGCGTCACCGCGTAGCTTGAATCGCGCCGAATTGTTCGCGAAGTTACTCAACGCGAAACCTCCGAACTTCCCCCGCTCTCCGTTTTCCCGCATAATTTCACTATGAACGTCATGAACAGCCGCCAACTCGCCGACCACATCTGCCGCACCCTGCGCGATCGCGGCCATCAGGCCTATCTCGCCGGCGGCTGCGTGCGCGATATCCTGCTCGGCCGCGAGCCAGTGGATTATGACGTCGCCACCGACGCCACGCCGGATCGCGTGCAGCAGCTGTTCCCCAACAGCCTCCCGGTGGGCGCGAAGTTCGGAGTCGTCATCGTCACCGAGGGTTCCACGCAAGTGGAAATCGCCACCTTCCGATCCGACGTCGGCTATTCCGACGGACGCCATCCCGATCGTATCGAATACGCCAGCTCGCCCGAAAAAGACATCAAGCGGCGCGACTTCACCATCAACGGCCTGATGCTCGACCCGTTCTCGAATGAAGTTCTCGATTTCGTCGGCGGCCAGAAGGATTTGCGCGCAGGAATCATTCACGCCATTGGAAATCCCGAGGATCGCTTCCGCGAAGACAAGCTGCGCATGATTCGCGCCGTCCGGTTCGCCGCGCGTTTCCGCTATGCGATCGAAAGCGCCACCTTCATCGCGATCACCAAGCTCGCGCCGGATATTTTCCAGGTCTCCGCCGAACGCATCCGTGACGAGCTGACCAAAATCCTCACCGAAGGCGCCTCTCGCCGCGGCTTCGAGCTTCTCGACGAGACCCGGCTACTTCCCGAAATCCTGCCGGAAATCACGCGCATGAAAGGCGTTGAACAACCACCGCAATTTCATCCCGAAGGTGACGTCTGGATTCACACTCTGATGATGCTTGAACAGCTCAAGGCGGGCTGTTCGCCGACGCTCGCCTGGGGCGTCCTGCTCCACGACGTCGGCAAGCCGCCTACCTTCACTCCACCCTCGGGACCCAACAGCCGCATCCGTTTCGACCACCATGTCGAAGTCGGCGCCAAAATGGCGGAAGAAATTTGCCGCCGCCTGCGCTTCTCGAATGACGACACGGCGCAGATCGTTGCGCTCGTCGCCAATCACCTGCGCTTCAAAGATGTCGCGCAAATGAAGCCCTCCACCCTCAAGCGCTTCGTGCGCCTCCATGATTTCGAGCAGCATCTTGAGTTGCACCGCCTCGATTGCCTCTCGAGCCACCGCGATCTCAGCGCCTATGATTTAGTCCAGCACTTCCTGGCGGAGACCCCGGCCGAACAGGTCCGCCCTCCCCGCCTCCTTACCGGCGAAGACCTCAAGGCTCTCGGCTACTCCCCAGGACCACGTTTCAAAGAAATTCTAGCTGCTCTCGAAGATGCTCAACTAAACGGTACCATCCGCAACCGGGAAGAAGCCCTCAGGCTCATTCGAGACAACTTTACGGCTTCACCCGGATGGACTTAACAACCCTGTTGTAAATAGGATACGGGCAGGCGGCCCGACGCTAGAGGGCAGGGCAGCTTGCAATCCAAGCTTTAGTCTGATAGACTCACTAAGACTTATAACGTTTAACGAAACCCTCGCAATCCTTTTTGCTTTTGCCTGCATCTAAACGATTACAGCGGCCGATAAGCCGCTGTGGGATTCATTCGGATTCATAGTTTTATAGGCTCAAAAGGGGGACACAGTGAGTAAACCAACTAGAGTGGTTCCGCAAGAGCTCCCCATCCTGCCGGTGCGCGACACGGTTCTCTTCCCGGGCGCGGTGATGCCGCTGCCGGTGGGCCGCGAAAGCTCCCTGGCGTTGCTGAATTCCTTGGACGGAACGGAGAAACTTCTCGGGGTCGTCGCGCAGCTCGATCCGCGCGTGGAGAATCCCGTCGGTTCCGATCTGCACAGCGTGGGAACTCTCGCAAAAGTACACAAAATGGTGCGCATGCCCAACGGAAACGTGGTCGCGTTTCTCGAAGGCCTCGACCGCATCCGCGTAGCGGAAGTAATCGGCTTGCAGCCGTTTATTCGTGCGCGCGTCGAAGCGCAGCCGGATCTCGAAGATCAAACCGACGCGGAACTGACCGCGCTTCAGCGCAATGTTCAGGAGCTGTTCCGCGAAGTGGTGGCCCGCTCGCCGCAGCTCTCCGACGATTTGCAAACGGAAGTGATGAACATCGACTCGCCCGGGCGATTGGCTGACTTTGTCTCTTCCACTTTGCCGTCGCTCAACACCATGGTCCGCCAGGAACTGCTGGAGACTTTCAGCGTCCGCAAACGCCTGGAGACCTTGATCAGCGAGCTGACCAAAGAACGCGAAGTGCTCGAACTCCGCAGCAAGATTCACGATCAGGTACAAGAACAGGTGAATCAGAGCCAGCGCGAGTTTCTGCTTCGCGAACAGATGAAGGCGATTCAGAAGGAACTTGGCGAATCCGATGACGGCCAGGCGGAAATCGAAGAGCTTCGCAAAAAAGTCGAAGAGTCCGGAATGTCCGAGGACGCCAAAAAGGAATGCGCCCGCGAACTGAAGCGGCTTGGCAAGATGACTCCGGCCTCGGCCGAATACATGGTCTCGCGAACGTACCTGGAATGGATGGCCTCGCTGCCGTGGAATAAGACTTCCGGCACCGACGACATCAATATTCCCAAGGCCGAGGAGATCTTGAACGAAGATCACTACGACCTGGTCAAGGTGAAGGAACGCATTCTCGACTATCTTGCGGTGAAGAAGCTGCAACCGGGCATGAAGGGTCCGATTCTCTGCTTCGTGGGACCTCCTGGCGTGGGCAAAACTTCGCTGGGAAAATCAATCGCGCGAGCGATGGGACGCAAGTTCGTCCGCATCTCTCTGGGCGGCATGCATGACGAAGCGGAAATCCGCGGACATCGGCGCACCTATATCGGCGCCTTGCCCGGCCAGATCATTCAGGGAATTCGCCGAGCGGAAACGTTGGATCCGGTTTTTATGCTGGACGAAGTTGACAAGCTCGGACGCGACTTCCGCGGTGATCCGGCGGCGGCCTTGATGGAAGTGCTCGACCCGGAACAGAACTCCACCTTCCGCGATCACTACCTGGATGTGCCTTTCGATCTTTCGAAGGTTCTCTGGGTGGCGACTGCGAACTGGATGGATCCAATTCCGGAGCCGTTGCGCGATCGCATGGAGATCATCGAACTCGCCGGTTACACCGAAGAGGAAAAGGTCCACATCGCGAAGCGCTTTCTGATTCCACGGCAGACCAAGGAACACGGTTTGGCCCTGGGCGAGCAGATCGAATTCACCGATGAGGCTTTGCACTACCTGATTCACAGCTATACGCGCGAAGCAGGCGTGCGCAACCTCGAACGCGAAATCGCAACGCTGGTCCGCAAGCAGGCGCGTCGCATCGCCGAGGGCAAGACGGAGAAACAAATCGTCACGCCCGAAGTGATTCGCGAGGCTCTCGGTCTCGAGAAAGTTCGCCTCGAGAAGGAAGTCGAAGAGCGCGTTCAGAAACCCGGCGTTTCGGTGGGCCTCGTCTGGACACCGGTCGGCGGAGACATCGTGTTCATCGAAGCCAGCAAGATGCGCGGCGGCAAGCAGTTCACCGTCACCGGGCATCTGGGCGAAGTGATGCAGGAGTCCACGCGCGCCGCCTTGACATGGGTGCGCGCGAACGCCGAGCGTTACGGCATCGATCCCGATTTCTTCCGTAAGATCGACTTGCACGTTCACGTTCCATCGGGCGCGATTCCGAAAGACGGCCCGTCCGCGGGCGTAGCGATGGTTACCGCTCTCGTCAGCTTGCTGACGGGACGGCCCGTCCGGCCGCGCGTAGCGATGACCGGTGAAATTTCGCTCTCCGGAATCGTGCTGCCCATCGGCGGCGTGAAGGAAAAGGTTCTGGGCGCGAAGCGTGCGGGAATTCGCGAGGTCATTCTCCCCTCGGAGAATGAACCCAACGTGAAGGAGGATTTGCAACCCGAGATGCTTGAGGGCGTGCAGGTCCACTTCGTCCGCACCGCTGAGGAAGCTCTCGAAATCGCGCTCGGCAAATTCGAGAGGTCCGTCCGGCCCGCAACTGGCGGATTCCCGAAAGATCAACCCGCGGCAGGCCCAGTCCACTAAGGCCAGGCCCAACTCCGAAGCCGCATGTCAGCGGTTTCGCGTCGATAAGACGACAGCCCCAAAAAAGGCCCGGGAAAGCCAAGCCCCCGGGCCTTTTCTTAGTAGCGTAGGCTTCAGCCTGCGCCAGCGGAGCAACGTGCTCCGACCTTTATTGCTTGGCTTCCGCAACACTTCGTTCTTTCGACGTTGCTCTTTCTTCAATAGGGCACGCATGCCGTGCCCGAACGCCGGAACACCACCGCTGCGCCACCCAGTGATCGCGTCCAAACACGTTCGTCCGCCTCGGAGGTTACCAATGGCTTCGCGCCGCTCCAGCCTCCAGTGGCACAGGCACTTCTGCCTGTGCGCCGTTATTTGCCCCAAGCACAAACGAGCTGCCCCGCTTCCCAATCAGTCCCGTCCTCCCATCCAAGCTTTCCTATTGCGACCAGCCCACGATTCAAGTACAGCTAAGACACTCGAATGCCCTACCGCCCCAGAGAACTCGTAATCCGCGCCCGCGAAGCAGCCTTCTTCCTCCTCGCCGCCCTCGACCGCGACGAAATGGTCCAGCGCTTCCTTGATATGTACGCCGCCGAATTCCGCCGCCCAGGCCGCGCCGATCAACCGGTCCATTACCGCGAACAACTTCAAACCATCCGCCGGGAAGCGATTCTTGCCATGACGCTGCGGGTGGAGGCCGCGCTTCCCACACGCCTGAAAGTGCAGGTATCAGTGCGAAACGCTCGCACGAGTCCGGCGAAGAAAAAACGGAAGGGGAAAAAGACGGCAAAACAAAAGAAACCACGCAGCGCAGGACTCGAAATCGCGATCCCTCTGCTCGATCTTTTCCGCGAAGAATTCTTCGTCGCCCTCGGCCAGTCGCTCGATTGGTCCCAGGACGATGCCCAGCAATTCTGGCGCGACTATTCGCTCTACGAAAAACTCTCGGCCAAAGATCCCCGCGGCAACTCCCGCCAAGCCGCGAGCGGCAACGCGTCAGGCCCGTTCGTGGATCGCACTGCCATGCTCCTCGATCCATCCCTGATGGACCAGGCCCGCCGGGCAGCCGGCAAATTCCAACTCGAACTCAACAGCGCCGCCGACCGCGTCCTGCGCAAAGTCTTCTCCCGCCGCCGCGCCAACTAGTTCAGTAGCGTAGGCTTCAGCCTGCGTCACAGTAACCCAAAACCTCGATCACAAATGCTCGGCTTTCTCGCGCGAGCGTTCTTTGATTTTTAAACATTCCACAGTGTGCCAACGCAGCAGAAGTTCTCTCCCATCGAGTGATCTGGGTGGCAGCAACTTGCGGCGCAGGCAAAAGCCTACGCTCTGAAAACCAGCGCAGATTGAGGAAGGCTCGTTCACAAAACTAACTTTACGCCCTCGCTTCCAGCACGATATTAAACGGCGTCTCCGCCGCACGCCGCACCCGCGAAAACCCCGCCGCCTTCAATATCTTCGAAAGCCGCCCTTCCCCCGCCTGCGCCCCAAGCGCCAACCCCACTTCCTGCGAAAGCGAAGCCGGGGTGCACAGCATTGTCGAAGCCGCGTAATAAACGCGCCCGATCGGATTGAGATTGTCTTCCAGCTTGTCGTGCGCAAAGGGCTCGACGATCATCCATGTCCCATCAAGTGCCATCGATTCTTTCACGTGCTTGGCCGCGCCTTCCGGATCACCCATATCGTGCAGGCAATCGAAGAATGCGACGAAGTCAAATCCCTTCCCCGGATAATCCTTCGCCTTCGCGATTTCGAACTTCACGCGATCTGCCACACCGGCTTTCGTCGCCGCTTCGCGCGCCATCTTGATTGAGCCGTCGTGATAGTCAAAGCCCACGAACGTCGATTTCGGATACGCCTGCGCCATCAAAATCGTCGAAGTGCCCAAGCCGCATCCAACATCGGCCACTTTCGCGCCCGCTTTGAGCGGGCCTCGACGCCTTCCAGCGCGGGAATCCATTCGCTGATCAAATGCGCGCGATAATTGGGCCGGAAAAATCGCTCGGTGCCGGCGAAGAGACCGTGATCGTGCTCATGCCAGCCGACGCCCTTGCCGCTGCGGAACGCCTCCGTGATTTTCGGTTCATCCTTCACGCAGGCAGCCACCACCTCGAAAAATCCGGGAAGAAACACGGGACTCGTCTCGTCGGCCAGAGCGAGTGCTTGCTCGGACGGTAACGTGTATTTTCCACTGGCTGCGTCGTAGGTGATAAATCCCCCGGCCGCTTGCGCCGCGAGCCACTCGCGCACGTATCGCTCTGTGGTCCCGGATTTCTTGGCGAGCTCGGCCGACGTCATAGGTCCGGCGCCGGACATTGCTTTGTAAAGTCCCAGCTTGTCGCCGATCACGATGAGCGCCGCATTCATCGCGGCTCCCATTTCCCCCACTGCTCTCATCACAAATTCGTGCAGTTTCACTTGATCCAAGGGTTGAGAGGCCGGGGTAGACATGACTTTTTCTCCTGAAAATGAGCGCGGCTGAGGGGACACGTCGCTGGATTTTGAGTGTGAAGTCTAGTCTTTGCGAATAGGGCAAGTCAATCCGCGAAGATTGCGGAGACTCTTCTGATTCTTGCTATTCTCGCGGTATGGCCACCCTCTTCTACGTACTGGTCATGGCCCAGATCGCACTTGGGATCTATTCGCTCTGGAATGGATTCGAGTGGTTTCGCATGGTGAGGCGCCGCCTCACTTCCCATGCTGGTTTCTATGCGCCCACCACGGCGCTGATCTGCCCCTGCAAAGGAAATGAGCGCGGCCTCGAAGATAATCTCATGGCGCTCACTCGTTTCGAGTACGCCAACTACGAAATTTTTTTTACGCTGGCCACCAGCCTTGATCCCGCGCTGAAAATCATCGAGCGCGTAAAAGCCGCGAGTTCGAAGCCGGTTCATATCGTGATTGCCGGGCCGCCCGAGGATACCAGCGAGAAAGTTTTTAACTTGCGCCGCGCCGTGGAAGCGCTGCCTGCCAATTTCGAAGTGCTCGCGTTCACCGATTCCGATGTGCGCCTGCCTCGCGGCTGGCTGACGAAGCTGGTCGCCCCGTTGCAGGATGCGCGCGTCGGTGCCACTACCGCCTATCGCTGGATCATTCCCAGCGGACAGATCGGCGCGGGCGCATTCTCGAGCGCGCTGGCTTCGGCATGGAATGCTGCGATCGCCACGATGCTCGGAAAGCAGAGCGACAATTTCTGCTGGGGCGGCGGCAGCGCGATTCGTCGCAGGACGTTTGACGACGCGCAGGTACTCGAAGCGTGGAACGGCGCGCTCAGCGACGACTTCGCGATGACCGGCGCGCTGGAAGCCGTAAATCTTCCGATCGTTTTTTGCCCGGAATGCCTTGCTGCCACGCTGCATCCGTGGACCGGCACGCAGCTCATCGAGTTTACAAATCGCCAGATTCAAATCACGCGCGCGTATTCTCCGCGCCGCTGGCAAATGGGCGCGCTCGCGCATGTGAGCTACTCGCTCACCATGATTTTCGCGTTCCTCTTCACCTTCAGCACGATGGTGGACGGCGATCCGTGGGTGCAGCTCGCGCTCATCAGCATGGTTGTGCCGCTCCTGGCCGTAATGAAAGGCGTGATTCGCACCATCGCGGTGAATGAATTATTGCCCGAGTGGCGCGGCAAGCTGCACGAGTGGGGATGGGTCTGGAGCCTGATGGCTCCCATCGTGCCTTTTTTGTTTTCGTGGAATTTCATTCTCTCGCTGGTCAGCAAGCGGATTCGCTGGCGCGGGATTCGCTACGAATTGATCGCGGCGAACCAAGTTCGCATCCTCAGAAACTAGCCGCAGTGGCATCGGGCCGCGGCGCGGCGAACGCGCGCTGCACGCGGCAGAGTAAATATCCCGTTGCAGCGCCCGTAGGAATCGCCAGCCACCATCCCGCCTGAAAGACCATTGTCGGACCGTACAGCAAGAACGAAAGCAGGCCCGGCTCCACTCGTTGACCGGCACCCGTGCGCATTCCCCATTCGCCCAGCGCAGCGACCAGCAACGGCGCGAGTATCGCTGCCGCGGCGGCCCAGCGCAGCGGAGTCTTGCACTTCAGCAGCGTCATGATCCGGCGAAGCAGAAACGCGCCAATCAAAATCGCGAGCGCACCGAAGACGAGGCCGTAAAAATAAAAAAACAAAACGCCGAAGGCTTCACGCGATCGCGGCGACGTGACGCTCGAGCCCCAGAGATCCCGAATCCAGATCGCCAGGCTCATGAAAAAGCAGCCGCAGATCCAGGCCGTGAGATAGTAGATCAGGCTGCCGCGCCGCGTCATGTTTTTTTGCCGACCCTGCCTATCAGATCCTGCGCTGGATGTTGGGGAAATCGGTCCAGACTTTTACGCCGCAGAAGTGGGATCCTTCGGTGCAGATAGGAGTGGAGATTCCAGCTCGGAGATAGCAGGGAGGGCCGATGTATTGAGCGAGTTCGGGGAACACCTTCCGGACTTGTTCCACTTCTTCGATTGACGCCTGGTAGATTTCTTCCTGGGCGTTGAAGCAGGTGCGCATCGTCCACTTGTGGAGAAGGTGCAGGAGCGGGCCGGATTCGACGAGGCGAATCGTCTTCGCGTTGGGCAGAAGGTAGAGCGCAAATTCCGCGGGGACGCCGCGATCGAGCAGCTCGTTTTTCGCCGACCAGGCTTCGTGCATCGCGCGTTCGTAGACTTCAAGAGCGCGGGGATTTTCGCGAATCAAGACGGGAGTGATGTAGTCGGGCGAGCGCGTGTTGGCGAGGGTGAGCAGCGGACGCGAGCCGGGCACCATGCGGTGGCGCTGGTCCTGGCTATCGGCGGTGTGGCTGATCTTTTTGGCAAAGGTGAAATTCGCGTGCTGCAGCGCGCGCATCAGCGGCGCGTGGACACCGATGTTGAGCGTCTCGCGGCGGTAGGCATTGCGCGCGGGATTCAGCAGGCGGTCGAGCGCTTCGGCATCCGAGCACTCGGCGGCGGTTAAACCCATCACGGCGCGATAGGCATCGGCCATCACGGCGAGAGCGCGCGGAGAGTAATCGACGAGTTGCGAGGTGAGCGAGCCGAGCTTCGCATCGAATTCTCGAGCGAAAGCTTCGCCACCGGTATGGGCGTCGCGCGGCGACCCGATCCATTCGACGGGCTCGTCCATCGGAGGATTGTCGAAGCGATCGAAGAATTGCGGATCGATATCGCGAACGCGCGCGACCATCTCGCCAATCACCATGCGCGCTTCGCTTGGCGTGTCGCTGGCGGCGGACATGCGCCACAACCGGTGGAGAACGATGCCGGACAGCGTGTGCACCATAGTGGTGAATGCGGCGACGGGCAGAACGTAACGCGCGATTTCGATGGCGCGTTTTTCGGACTGGCGGTCCACCTTCTGGACGCGCTTGGGGTGCGACATCGCGCTGACGTGCCAGATATCGGAAAGAATTTCTCGCGCGGCCGGTTCGAGCAGGTGAGTCAGCTCGCGGTAGTAACCCCAGGCGCGAGCGATCGCGCGTTCGTAAATTTCGCGCTCGGGCGCGCCGAAGTTCGGATTCTCCGCAGTGGCCACGGGGGGAACGTACGCTTGCGCGCCGTCGAGACGAACGTAACGCTGGCTCTGCTGTTCGGAATTGTAGAAAGGATGCGCGTGCAGGAACGACCAGACGAATTGGCGGCTGATGTTTTCAAGGCCGAATTCGAAGTGGGCGTGCTGATACACGGTGTGATGGCCGCCGAAATACGTGGCGGCGCCGATGGTGACGCGCTGCTTATCGGTGATTTCTTCGGGGCCGATCAGGCGCGGGGCATAGCAGGTGCGCGCTGCGGCGATCGCAGAATCGAAGGGATGCGCAAAGTAATTGCGGAGGGTGACGCGGGGGGCGGTGATTTCGACTTGCGATTCGAGTGGGGCGTCGTGCGATGGAGAAAGTCGCGTGGCCATAATTTCCGTTCTGCATTGTACTAGATTCTCGTGGTCGGGACGCGCCCCTACTGTAGGAGCATGTTTTCGCGGATGGCGTTGAGACGTCCTGGATGCGATCAGTCAAAGGCGCGCTCGCGAACGGTGAGCACGGGACACGAGGCATGCGCGACTACTTTGTTGGCGGTGGCGCGCGCCAGATGAGTTGCGGCGCCGATGCGGCCAGAGGCGTCGCGGACGCCGAGAACGATCAGATCTGACGAGCGTTCTTTGGCTGCAGAAAGTATCCGCTCGGCCGGGTCGCCATATTCGACGATTGATTGCGGCGGGTAGTAGAGATCGGCATCGGTTGGAACCGTTTCATACAGCTGATGAATGGCTTCGGCCACGGAAAGGTCGAAGCACCTCTGCTCGTTCTCACGGTGTTCGTGTTCGTTACGGTTATTCTTGTTGCCTCCATCGCTGCTGGGAGGATCAGGAGGAGTGTGCATCACGTGAAGCAGGAACAGTTTGGCGTTGTTTTCCTGCACCAATGAGAGGGCATATGGCGCAGCGGCCTCGGAGGCAGCTGCAAAATCCGTGGGAAAAAGTATGCGATGGAATCGCCCGCCGGCGTGGACGCTGCTGCGCACATGCGGGCCGATGGTCAACACGGGAACCGGCGAACGGCGGAAGATTTCTTCCGCGACAGAACCCATGAAGAATTTGTCGGCACCTGTGCGGCCGTGCGTGCCCATCACGATGAGATCGATGTCGTTCTCCTTGATCATTTTATGAACCGCGTTCCAGAGATCAACGCTCCAGTCCACGATCGTTTCGTGCTCCAAACCAGCGAGCTGCGAATCGATGCGGGCCTTGGCAGTCTGTTCCCGCGTTTCGATGGCGGCGATTGCCAATTTTGACGGCGCGCCACAAACATTAGGATCGGGAGTGAAGACATGCAGTGCGTACACTCTGGCGCCATACCCGCGGGCGATGCTGGTTGCGAATGGGAGGGCCACCTCGGAAGGCTCCGAGAAATCCGTAAGAAAGAGAATGTTCTTAATCGAGATTGGCACGCCGCATGCAACTTTCTCCATAGGTCACCTCGTATGCGAAAAACGTAAAATCAGGAAAATCCTGTCTCGCTCGCCGAATCCGCCCACCGCGCTCAGGGCTTAATTGCAACTTTTATTACGCCGTCGCGCCGCTCGCCAAAAAGCTTGTAGGCATCGGTTATGCGGTCGAGCGAAAAGGTGTGAGTGAGGAACGGCACCAGATTCAACTTCGCGTGACGGACCAGCTCCATCATCCTGCGCATGTGCTCTTTTCCTCCCGGGCACAGGGTGGTAACGATCCTGTGGTCTCCGAGTCCTGCGGCGAAGGGTTCAAGCGGGAGCGAAAGTTTCCCAGAGTAGACGCCGAGGCTGGAGAGCGTGCCGCCGGCTCGCAATGCGCGGAGCGCATTTTCAAAGGTGGCTTGCGTGCCCAGGGCTTCGATGGCTACGTCGACACCCTTGCCGCCGGTGAAGCGCTTAATTTCGGCAACAACGTCCTGCTTATGGTGATTGAGCACGATATCCGCGCCCATCTGTTTGGCCATGACGGTGCGAGTGGGATCCGATTCCACGGCGATAATCAGAGCGGCGCCCTTGAGCCTGGCTCCGGCAGTGGCGCAGAGGCCGATGGGGCCTTGGGCAAAAACGGCTACGGAATCGCCAATCTGGACGTTCCCACTCTCGGCTGCGGAAATTCCCGTGGAAGCAATGTCGGAGAGAAGCACCACCTGCTCGTCGCGAAGATCGTCGGGAATTTTGGCCAAATTCGCCTGCGCGAACGGAACTAGCAAATATTCAGCTTGAGCGCCGTTGATGGTATTGCCGAACCTCCAGCCGCCGATGGGACCGCCGCATTGAGATAGGTTTCCCCGGAGGCAATCGAGACACTGGCCGCAGGGCGTGATCGCGCCGACCAAAACGCGGTCGCCAACTTTGTAGCCAGTAATGCCAACGCCGAGCTCGTGGATCACTCCCACTGGCTCGTGGCCGATGGTGAGGCCGGGCTTGACGGGATATTCGCCTTTGACAATGTGCAGGTCAGTGCCGCAGATGGTGGTGAGAGTGACGCGGATGACGGCTTCGCCAGGACCAGGCTTGGGGATGGGAACTTCCTCGATGCTAATTTGGTTCGCCCCACGGAAGACGAGGGCTTTCATTGTTTTGGTTTCGCAGGTTTCGCAGAGGCGATGGTCGAGCTTTATTTCGTGCGTGGTGATGGACATCAGCAGCTCCTTTTGGTTGACCTACCGCTTTGTACTACGCGGCGAGAAATTGGGTTATGACCGGGGTCACGGCCGGTTGTGATATCCGTCACGCTTTTTTCGCAAGTGATTGCGCGAGGATGGATCTTGCGAAAGGAGGCGGCCATGGTTTATCAAGATTTTTTCTTTGTAGTGTTGATGGTCATCTTTTTTTACTTCGCCAAACGGGGAGCTGCACACTGGAGACACTAGAACGCGCTTGCCGACTGCGGCCGGACTGGAGCCTGGCTAGGTTGGGAGCTGCGGATTTAGGCCGTGACTTGCGAGGCGGTGGGACATTAGAATGGCGGCCGAAATCGGCGGTTCCTTCATGGAGAAAAAATGACGCGAACGCTTCCGATAAAAGTGGCGAAGCTCGGCCTAGGGCTAATGGCAGCACTGATCGTGGCGCTGATGGCGTGCAGCGCAGCGCGGGCGCAGGATGTGACAACGAATTCGATGCCGGGCACGGACTTCACGAAATATCACATGTACAAGTGGATCACGATCGAGGGCGCCAAACAACCGAACCAGATCGTCGACACGCAGATCAAAACTGCGATCGATACCCAGCTGGCTGCCAAAGGCCTGACCAAGACCGATGGTGACAAGGCCGACCTTTACATCGGCTATCAACCCTCCATCGATCAGGAAAGGCAATGGAACGCTTACAGCACCGGTGGCTTGCGCTGGGGCGGAGGAATGGGGAACGCTACATCTTCCAAGATCAGCGTGGGGACCCTTGTGCTGGATATGTATGACCCGGCGACCAAAGAGCTTGTGTGGACAGGGCGGGTGTCGAAGACGCTTGATCCGAATGCGAATCAGGAGAAGAAACAGAAGAATTTGGATAAGGCGATGCAGAAGTTACTGAAGAATTTCCCGCCGAAATAACGGCTAGCCACAACGGGGCGGGACAAGCTCCACCCAGAAAAGTAACAAGGCGGCGGCAAGCCGCCGCACTCCATATCAACAGGCTAAAGCCTCTCTGATTCCGCGCGTCCGTTAATCCGCGTAGTGTGAAACCGGGCGGGGCAAGCCCGCCCTATGAAAAGCTCTCGCACTCCAAATTTGCTAGACGTGGCGGAAAGGTTCCTCGATTTTTTCGCCGGAGACTTTTTGGGCGTCGCGCTCCAGCGATTTGGTGATTAAATCCTTCGAACCCAGGCCTACCGCCAGCGCCAACGCAAAGACGATCCCTCCGAAAAGAATGCCAAAGGCCAGTTCGACGATGCCCGTGGCGATGCGCAGATGCTCGAGGGCCATTGCCACGGCAAGGACAAGAACCAGCCATCGCACTCCTACGCTGAGCAGACGAGCGTAGTTGAGGTTCAGATTTACTGCGCCGATCAGCACGCTTCGCGAAAGATAGCGGGCGATGACGGTGCCTACCACGAGGACCAGCACAGCTCCGAGCATATTGGGGATGTAGGCGAAGATGCTGCGCGCGAGCAGGGACGTCCACTCGGCATCGAACGCGGCGATTCCAATGAGAAACCCGGCAACGATGATCAGCGCGGCGATCGTTCGGGATATCAGGAGGGTGGGGCTCTTCAGCAGAGGCCACTCCGAGGCGGAGTGAAAGCCCCACTGGGTGAGGCGCTGGTCAAACTGCATGCTGGTGAGCACGCGGCGAACGATCACGGCAAGAAGAAAGCCCAATGCGATTGAGATCAGCACCGCTACGAGAAGCGCTGCGGTACCTGGCAAGAGGTCTGCAAACCGAGTAAGGAACCGCTCGGTGGATTGGGCTAATGCTCGCTTGATTTCTCCCCACATAGGTACCTCCATCGCGACTTCTTCTCCGCCGACATTCACGGAGGCGCTAAGGGTTGAATCGATCCGGCCAACGCCACCGGGATACGAGATAGGGCTTGGCGGATTCGTACGCGACGGCCAGGCGCTCGAGTATCTGTTCCACTCCGGAAGCATCGGCCGCTTCCGCATCACGGGCAAAACCAGCAACCCATGCGAGGTAGAGCGGCGTCATCGATTTGAGCAGGTGGTCGCGATTGATGGTGCGAAGACGATGAGCCAACGCGAAATCGAAGACGATGCGCACCCACAAATCGTTGGGCATACGAAATTGTTCGAGCGGCAAGCGAGCGAGCTTTCTGAGCTCGAGGAGCGTGGAGGGCGGCAAAACCAGATCCCAGATCTCCTGCAGATTGCGGTTGCCCAATTGAAAAGATTCGACCATGCGGCTGACGTCCACGGTGCCGGTGTCCTGAGACAGAAGAACAGGCTTGCCGAAGGAAGGCAGAGGAGCCGATGAGCGCGTTCTCTGCCAGCAGGCTGCGCGTTTTTCCATGTCGGCAAAAATGGGGCTCAGTATCTGCGCGACCAGAGAACTGATGTTGGTCCAATCCGGCGGGGGGTAGGTGCGCGGCCCGACGAGAACCTGGCAAACTTTGAGATTGTCGCAGAGGGCGGCGGGAGCGATGGAAGCCAGCGGGTGCACACCCGTCTTTTCAGTGCCGAGCATTTTGGTGAACAGGCGGCGGGAAATGCCGAGGTCGGGCCCCATGGGATTGCGGATTCTTTTTCCGTAGAGGCAGCGAGTGAGCGGGGAGATGACACTGCTGTTCAGCAAGCCTTCGAATTTCCGCAGGGCGTATTGCGGCGAGACGAGATCGAAATCTTCTTCGAGGAGCGGCTGCACCAATTCGCGAATCCACTCCGGCTTTGCATCCTCGATGGTGGAGGCGACAATGCAGCAGGCGCGGGCGTTGAGCTGCTCGCTTACGGCAAAAGCGGATTGGTATGCGGTGGCGATGTTGACGACCGGGGTGCCGGGATCGTCCGTTTTCGACGAGGGCCAGGGAACAAAATAGGGAGAGTGCATTTTTTCGGAAGCTTCTGAAGTCGCGCCGGCCTGAACGCTGGCGTGATCATTTCTCAGGGCTGCAATGATGGGAGAACCGGGGAGCATTCGCAGAGAATCGCAGAGGGCGATGAGGCTTTCCTCATCGATCTCTACGACGACGCCGAGGACCAAATCGGCGCTCTTCACCGGTTCGACTTTCGGCGCCGGCGGCTGCGAGATGGGTTCGACTTCCAAAGTTACGTCCTCCACTCCTGAGCCGGGTAAAACGCAGCGGGGCGGCTGCTATAGCGATTGTTACACCGTTAAGGCGAATCCTGATGGCCTAACAGCGAGAATAATTTATAGCGAGAGCGACATAATTCCCAGCAACGGAATGCGTACCCAGTCGGGACGGGCATTGAGCTCGTAGAGCACTTCGTAGAGCGCTTTATCCAACAAAAACAAATCGAGGAGCTTTTGAAATTCCGCGATATCGGAGGGCAGAAATGCGGTGCCCCGGGCTGTTTCCCGGTAGGCGCGCAAAAATGCCGCGGATGCGGATCGCTCCCAGAGCTGGGCCCACGGCTCGAGGCGGGCCACATCCTCGGTGTGGCGCTCGGTGTAGTTGATGAGGCTGGCGTAGGCGGCATAGCTGAAAGAGCGCAGCATGCCGGCGACGTCCTTCAGAGGGCACTGTTTTGCACGGCGATAGGCGAGCGGGCGGGCTGGTTCCCCTTCAAAATCGAGGATCACGAAATCGGTCTTCACTCGCAGCACCTGGCCCAAGTGATAGTCACCATGAATTCGAATGCGCTGCGTGCGAAAGCTGGCCGATTTTAGTATTGCGAAATGATCGAGAATGCGGCGGCGCCGGCTGAGCACCGTGGCTGAAATTTCGACCACTTCGTCGGGCAAGTAGGATACGCGCTCTTTCAGGACGTCCAGAACCTGCGAGGCGTGCTGCTGAAAATCGGCGAGGACGGCTTGCAGATCGTCGGACGTCCAAGGCTCCGGCTTGAACGCCGGATCATCGGTGGGAGAAGCGAGGGCAAGATGCAGTTCGGCGGTGCGGCGGCCGAGCGTGGTGGCGGCGTCGAAGTAGATGCCGAGATGGTCGCGAGCCAGCTGAGAGACTGGACGCTCCGACATTTCGAGGGGATCCCCAATCTCCGCGCCGGCATTTTCGGGAAACTTCAGGGGCGCGGAGGTTTCGAAGTAGCGATCGAGCTCTTCGATTGTCCATTTCCAGCCGTCGCCTTCGTTCTGCACGAGACCTTGCAGCATGGCGAGGGCGGTTGATTCGGAGCCGTTGTTGGCCGGCTCCAGTTCGATCGAACCGGCGAAGGGAGGAATATGATCAAACCTTGTTTTTTCGGTGAGGTAGCGCCCGATTTCAACATCGGGATTGATTCCGGGCTCCAAGCGGCGGAAGAGCTTCAGTATGAAGCGGTCGCCGAACAGAATGGATGTATTGCTCTGCTCGGCTGAACCTCGTTTCACGGACAGCGGTTCTTTGGCTGTTCCAAGGATTTTCTGAAAGGCCTTCGCGGGGGTTCCTTGAATGCGCCCTCCGCGCGAGTGCAATTCCCGTCCACTTTTAATGAGCGTGAGCAATTCGCTGCAAAGGGTATCGTCGTTCACTCCGTCGCAGAGAAGACCGGCTATTTTTGCGGATGCAATCGAGGTAACGATGGCGTTGGGCGCGGTGTGGCGCAATTCGTTTGCGGCGTCGCCCAGAATCATTGCCAGCGGGACGAGATACAAGTCGGGATCGCCATTATCGAATTGAACTTCAACGAGAGCCAAGGCAAATCGCTGATCGCTTAGGGGGCTCCAGTTGATGATGCGAGTTGATTTGAGATGGCGAGACTTTCCCGCGAACCAGCGCTGCTTCACCAGGAATTCCGGGAGGTTGAAGGTTTCGAGGCGCTGAAGGCTCGGGCCGTCAAAAATGCTTTCCCAACCGCCCGCAACGTTCAACGGCGATTGTTCAGCAACATCCGCGGCGGACTCCGTGGATTCCGCCCTCTGTTGAAGTTCGAGCCACAGGAAACTGTAGGGAGCCAGCGTGAAGCGGTACGGCTGGCGCTCGATGGGGGGAAATTCCACGTAGCCGAGCATCTCGACCGGCACCAGGCCCTCCTGCTTGGAGAGATCGAGATCGACGGGCTGAGCGAAGCGCGAGAGGTTGGCGAGGCAAAGGACCTGTTCGTCTTCGTACGTCCTGAGATATGCGAGGATTTTGCGGTTGGACGGGTTAAGGAACTCGATGCCACCACGCCCGAAGACGCTGAAGAGTTTTCGCAGGGCGATCATGTTGCGCACCCAGTTCAAGAGCGAAGAGGGATCGCCCTGCTGCGCTTCGACGTTGATCGCTTCGTATCCCCAGACCGGATCCATGATTACAGGACTATAGAGGCGGGCGGGCACGGCGGTCGAAAATCCGGCATTGCGGTCGCCGTTCCATTGCATCGGAGTGCGAACGCCGTTGCGATCGCCGAGATAGATGTTGTCGCCCATTCCGATTTCGTCGCCGTAATAAAGAATGGGCGTGCCGGGAAAGGAGAGCAGCAAGCTGTTCAATAATTCGATTCGCCGGCGATTGTTGTCAACCAGCGGAGCGAGGCGCCGGCGGATGCCGAGATTGATGCGCATCCTTGGATCGGCGCTATAGGCGAGATACATATAGTCGCGTTCGTCATTGGTGACCATCTCGAGGGTGAGTTCGTCGTGATTGCGGAGGAAGAGGGCCCACTGGCACGTGTCGGGAATGGGCGGAGTTTGGGCGATGATGTCGGTGATTGGCAGGCGGTCTTCCTGGCGCAGAGCCATGTAGATGCGGGGCATCAGCGGGAAATGGAATGCCATGTGGCATTCGTCGCCATCACCGAAGTAGGGGCGAACGTCAGGCGGCCACTGGTTGGCTTCCGCCAGAACCATGCGGTTGGAATAATCGGCGTCAATCTCGCGCCGGAGAGTCTTAATGACGGCGTGAGTTTCCGGAAGATTCTCGCAGCTGGTTCCGTCACGCTCGACCAAATAGGGAATGGCGTCGACACGCAGGGCGTCTACTCCCATGTCGAGCCAGAAATTCATCACTTTCAGAACTTCGGCGACGACTCTGGGATTGTCATAGTTGAGATCGGGCTGGTGAGAGAAAAAGCGGTGCCAGAAGAATTGCTTGGCGACCGGATCCCATGTCCAATTCGATCTTTCGGTATCGGAAAAAATAATTCGAGCGTCTTTGTACTTCCCTTCGGTATCGCTCCAAACGTAAAAATCTCGTTCGGGCGAACCAATCGGAGCCTGACGGGCAGCCTGAAACCAGGGATGCTGGTCGGAGGTGTGATTCACGACCAGCTCGATCATCACCTGCAGACCGCGCTCGTGAGCTGCGCCCAAGACAGCTTTAAAGTCGTCAAGCGTGCCGTACATGGGATGGACATTCATGTAGTCGGAGATGTCGTAGCCATCGTCCTTGAGAGGCGACGGGAAAAAAGGCAGAAGCCAGATGCAGGTGATGCCGAGATCCTGCAGGTAGTCCATTTTCTGAAGCAAGCCGGGAAAATCGCCGATACCGTCAGCGTTGCTGTCTTTGAAAGCGCGCACGTGCAGCTCGTAGACCAGTGCGTCTTTGTACCAGAGAGGATCCGATGCGCTGCCGGGCAGCTTTGCCATATCGCTTTTCCCCAACTGTCAGGTGGTGATTGGAGATTCTGGCCGGAAAATCAGGATTCCAAGAGGCGGAAGCGTCATATTCAACGAAAAAGGGCGGCCGTGAATCGGGAGGGGCACGGTTGACAGGCCGCCGAAATTTCCCTGCCCGGAGCCGCCGTACAAAGGCGCATCACTATTCAGAATTTCCTTCCAGTAGCCTTCCAACGGAACGCCGACTCGATAATTTTGGCGCACGACCGGCGTGAAATTGCAGACGAAGAGAAGCTGATCGTTTGGATTCTGACCGCGCCGGAGAAAACTGATGATGCTTCGCTGAAAATCCTTGCAATCAACCCATTCGAAGCCGGCTGCATTGAAGTCCGTGGCGTGCAGCGAAGGCTGGCCGCGATAGAGCGTGTTGAGATCGCGCACCCAACGCGCCAGCCCTGAGTGGGAAGGGTGTTCCAGCAGATTCCACTCGAGGCTGGCATCGTGGTTCCACTCCGACCACTGGCCGAATTCGTCGCCCATGAATAGCAGCTTCTTCCCCGGATGACCGAACATGAAACCGTAGAGAAGGCGCAAATTCGCAAACATCTGCCAGTCGTCACCCGGCATTTTGCGAATCATGGAGCTCTTGCCATAGACGACTTCGTCATGCGAGAAGGGCAGCACGAAATTCTCAGCGAAGCCATAGACGAGGCTGAAGGTGATCTCGTTTTGATGGTAGGTGCGAAACACAGGATCCTGCGAGATGTAGTTCAACACATCATGCATCCAGCCCATATTCCACTTGAGACCGAAGCCAAGTCCGCCGAGATAGATGGGGCGCGACACTTGAGGCCAGGAAGTGGATTCCTCCGCGATCATCATCGCATCCGGGTAGCTGCCATAGACGTGTTCGTTCAGGGTACGGAGAAAATGGATTGCGTCGAGATTTTCTTTTCCTCCAAAACGGTTGGGTATCCACTGGCCTTCGCGGCGGCCATAATCTAGATACAACATCGAGGCGACGGCATCGACTCGAAGGCCGTCAACGTGATATTTGTCCATCCAAAATAGCGCATTGCTGATCAGAAAATTCTGGACTTCGTTGCGGCCATAGTTGAAGACGAATGTGTTCCAGTCCGGATGTTCGCCCTGGCGAGGATCCTCGTGCTCGTAGAGATGGGATCCATCGAAGTAACCGAGGCCTGCTTCATCTTTCGGAAAATGGGCCGGGACCCAATCGAGAACTACGCCGATTCCTCGCTGATGGAGATAGTCGACCAAATGCATGAAGTCGTCGGGGGTTCCGAAGCGGCTGGTCGGGGCGAAATAGCCGAGAGTCTCGTAGCCCCAGGAACCATCGAAGGGATGCTCCATCACGGGCAGAAATTCGATGTGGGTAAAACCAGCGTCGTGGACGTAGTCGGCGAGG
>Ga0306921_10000208_pt1 | contig 46497 bp, 49 predicted proteins | sample sta12Cox44000080_FD_203760 | JGI IMG/M metagenome (GOLD analysis project Ga0306921, IMG submission 203760) | Lab enrichment of tropical soil microbial communities from Luquillo Experimental Forest, Puerto Rico - statoxic.12C.oxic.44.000.080 (v2)... | ecosystem: Environmental > Terrestrial >... | reverse complement strand
CTGCCGCCGCCGTCTCGGGAGATGACGCTATCGCCTTCGGAACCGTGAACACCGAGGGCGCCTCAGGCTGCTTGATCCCGAGGGCGCGCACGTCCTTCAGCATCTGGTCGTAGCGTGTCGGGAAGCTGTCGGCGAGCGCCTTGTTGCCGGCCTGCCATTGATCATAGGTGGATGGTGCCTGCCCCGGATCGAGGTTCCAGCCGAGCACCTTCCCGGCGCCCACGCCCTTCTCGTATTCCATCTGAAGCAGGATTTTCTCCTTGCCGAGGATCGGCAACAGGACGTTTGGCGGCATGTTGGCGTCGCCAACCGTTCTTTCGAGCAGTTGGATTTCAGGCTTGGCCATCCTGACGATCTGCATCTGCTTGGCGAGCTGCGGATACTGCGTCTTGAGGATTTGATCCAAGGCGAGGCGGGCGCCTCCCTCGTCCCCAAGCGTAAGCCCGAACCGCTCATAGGCGTCTTTCGCGCCCTGCAAGCCGAGCTGGTTGATGAGCCCCTTATTGTCGAGGAGCCGGGTGAGCTGCATGGCCCGGTCCATCATCGTCAGGCCGTCCTGGGCGTTGGTGATGTTGCCGTAGGCGCCCATGAGTTCGTTCTTGCGGCTTTCCTCTATGGCGAGACGCTGCTTGGTGACTTCGGGAAGTTCACCCAGGGATGTCCCTCCTGCGCCCGTGGCGACTTCCTGCGCCGGGATCGCGTAGCCTTCCGTGCCCTTGATGGGCGGTGCTCCGTAAGTGACCGAGCCCGGTGCCTGTGCCGTTGTCGGTGCTGTCGGCGGTGCTCCAGGCACTGCCGGTGGTGCTCCAGGCACTGGCGGCACCGGCCCCCCGCCACCTGCCCCAGGGATTATCGGCGCAGGCCCTCCACCTGTCGGCGGGGCTCCAGGAACAGGCAGTGGCGGCGGCACGGCTGCCGCCTGTGACGGCAGCACGGCGGCATTCGGACCCGGAATTGTCGGTAGCGGCGGAAGCTGGTTCGGAGTGATCGCCGGCTGGCCTACCGGCGGGCGGGCGTACAGGGTATCGTAATACGGCTTGACGGCTGCATCGAACGCCTTCGACTGCGCATCGAGGGAGCGCTTGATGTATTCGCCGGCCACGCCGTTCGGCCCGGTGCCTGGAGGCCACGACCCCGTCTCGACAAAGACTTGAAGGCCCCGCTGGTTGGCGGCGTCCTGCTGCGGGTCGCCCGTCGATGGAATGGTCAGCCTCGCGCGTGCCGCCTTCTCCGCGTCCAGCTCTCCGGTTTTCGTGGCTCCGGCCTCCGCGCCTTTCTGCTGGGCGGCGATCCGGTTGGCCTCGGCGGCCTGCGCGGCGTTGGTCGGCACGGGAGTGTTCTTGTCCCAGAAATTGCCCGTGATCTTGCGATACATGTCCCGGTTATACTGGTCGTCCTCCGGCGTGATGCCCGGCCGGAAGGGGTTCACCTTCATGTTGCGCATGGCAAGCTCGAAGGTCATCTTGCTGTCGTCACCCCGGTAGATCGAGTTGGCGATCAATGGGAGTGCTTCGGGCGTCACCCAATCCTGATAACCCCGGAGGGCCTGCTGCTGCGCCTGCTGCTGGCGCATCTTCTCCTGAAGCTCCAGATTGCGAAGCCATATCTGCCGCTGGAGGAGCTGTGCCTCGGCGGCATTCCTGGGGTTCAGGTTGTTGGCAAGCTGCTGGCCCAAGCTTCCAAGGGTCGAGCCCAGCGTGTCGTCCGCCGGCAGCCTCAGGATGGGCATGTTCGAACTCTCCTACATCCAGCTCGACGTGTTGCCGCCCACGCTCGGGGCCGAAGCACCACTACTGCCGCCGCCGAACCAACTGCTGCCGCCACCACCCCGGATACCGGAGCTGACGAGCGTGCCTGCGATCCCTCCCAAAGCATTGGCGATGCTCTGCGTAGCTCCAATGGCCGGGCTGGCGGCGTAAGACAAAGGCTGCACCTGCTGCTCCACTCCGTAGGTCGAGAGGTTCCCCTTGCGGATGGCGTTCTGGAGGTTGATGGCGTTCCCTCCTTGGGTGAAGTCCATCGGCACGGTCGTGCCCAGGCCCCCGAACGAGCCGCCATAGGAGCCGGCCGTCGCGAGGGCCGCGATCCTTCCCCGTGCCATCGTGGTGGCGTTGTTCACGGCCGCCGTCAGGCTGCCGGCGAAGGGCGTCTGGTTTCCGGTCTGCTCTCCAGAAAGTGCCAACGAGGAAGGCTGTCCGGTCATGGCGTCCGGCGTCGCTCTCGCGCCGCCGGGGTTTCCATAGAGGGCGTTCAGGCGCTGCTGCTCGGTTTGCTGGGCCTGCTGCTGTGCCTGCGGGCCAACCTTCGTGAGCGTGTCCTGGCGTGCATTCTCGGCTTGCTGCCTCGCCTGGTTCTCGGCGTTCACCTGGTCCTGGTGGATTTTGGTCTGGTAGGCGACCCACTGCGCGTTGGCGTCGTTCTGCTTCTGCATCAGGTCGGCCTGCTGGCTCGCGGCCGAGGCACCGGCAACGAGCGAGGCGGCTCCCGAGATCAAACCACCAATGAGAGGATCGCACATCTTTAAGCGTTCACATTCGCGCCAGTGCTCTGGCTGCCCGAGGGAGTGGAGACGGCGGGGGTCGCGCCCATCATGCCGCCGCCCGTGATGTAGGCGTAGGGATTGGTGAACCCGGATATGGCGTTACCAACTCCGGCCGTGATCGGCGCGAAGAGCGCCCCAACCGGGTTCAGCATGGGAACGGTGAGATTGGCGTTCGCCACCATGTTCTGGGCCGTGTTGGCCGCCACGCTCGGGTCCTCGGTCGAGTAGAGCTGATTGAGGGCGGTCTGCTGGTCCTGCTGCACCTGTTGCCTAAGTCCTGCGGTCTGGGTGTCGGCCTGCGAGGCGATCTGCGCCCGGTTCATGGTGTCCTGCTCGGCGAGCTTGCCCACGTCCGTCGCCGCGATGGAGGAGTTCAGGCTGCCGGCGCGGGCAAGCGAGTAGTTCAGGCCGGTGCGGGCATTCGCATACTGCTCGTCCTCCTGCGGGAGATAGTAGTTCAGGATCGAGGTGCGGAACTTGTCGTAGAAGTCGCTTCCGAACCCGCCCTCGGTCTGGGACGGATCGCCGCCCGCCCAGACTTGCGTCTTGGTGAGGTCGGCGATGGAGCCGGCGACGTTCACGAGGTTTCCGCTTGGATCATAGAGCCCATATTGCGTGCCTCCGCCGCTGTCGGGCATCGCTCTGTAGCGATAGCCTTCCAGGGGATCGGGAGGCGGTGGCGGTGGCGCTCCGGGTGGGGGCGCAGTCAGGGAGGACAGATCGAGCATGTGCCCGCCGGCCGAGGGGTCGCCGCCTACCGGAACCTGCGTCTTGGCGAGATCGCTCATCGAATAGGCCGTGTTCAACAGATAGCCGTTAGGATCATAAAGCCCATATTGCGAGGTGCCGGGAATGCCTTTGGCCTGATATCCTCCTTCCAAGCCTGGCGGTGGCGGCGGGGGCGCCGGGGGTGACGGAGGATTTGCCAGCGTGGACAGATCGACAAGGTGGGCCCCCTTCGCGTGCCCCTGGAAGAGCTGGTTGATCTGGCTGGTGCCTGCGGCGAGGCGCGCGTTGCGCTCGATATTCGCTTCGCGTGCCTGATCGGCCTGCTGCTGCTGCATCTGCACCATTTGGAGGTTGGTGGGCTGCGCGCTTTTTCCCTTTCCTCCCACTTGTTCTACCTATCCCCCTATGTCATAGGCTGGGCTAAGTTCGGAGCGCAGAGGCGTTTTCATAAAAACCACTAGAGCTTCCTTCTCATGATCACTCCGAAGGGTTCGAAGCCAGCCTTCAGGAAGAGGTTGAAGAGCGAGCGTGCCTCGCCCATCCCGGAGGAAATTGGCGCGTGGAAGGCTCCAGCTTTGGCATTGATGCCTTCCTGTATGGCGAGCCCCACGAGGGCTCTCCCGATGGCGCCTCTCCGGAAGTCCGGATGGACGTAAAGCTCCATCAGCACCAGGCACGGCTGCTTCGAGAAGGTGTGATCCAACCAGTACGAGATGAAGCCCACCAGGCTCTCATCGAGTTCCGCCACAATGTGAGGACGGACATCGTTGAGAATTCCATCGAGGATGGTGGCCGCGACGCGCTGCTCGTCGTAGTCGAGCATGTCCTTGTAGGCCGCTTCCTTGTAGAAGAGCCCATACAGCTCCAATAGCGCAGGAACATCAGCCGCCGTTGCGAAGCGGAAGGCTTTCTCGGCTTGCAGGTCTGCTAGGGAGAGGTGCTTGTTCATCGACGGCATGCCACGCAAAGAGGGTGAAATCTTCGCGTCGGGTGCCGAATTCCGACAGAACGGCTTCTGGAGCAGCCCCCAAGAGATGCAACCACCGCGCGGTATCCGCGCGCTTCGTCAAGGCTCGGCATTCGGCGCGGTGGAAGCCGGTTCTCGCGAGCATCGGGACCATAGACCTCTTGACGTGCCTTGTCATCAGAAGCACGACGTGCCGCCAACCGGGGGTGCCGAAGGCCCAGACCCCGGCACAAGTCGGGGTTATGGGATAGGCGCCTAGCGTGCTCACGGGGCCGTGATCCTCGTGCCAGAAAATCCAGCCGCAGCTCCGGACCGCCAGCCTGGCGATCATGTCGGCGACGCGCTCGGCGCTCCAGCCGATCCCGTGGATGGCCGTCATCTCCTCGTGATCCTCGGGCCTGAGGTTCTTGAGGATATGAATGACGGGCATCAGCGAGACGCCCGTGATCTTGGTAATGCTCACCCCGTGTCGCTCGATGCATAATGGATCATCATCTTCCCGAATGAAGCTGGTCCCGGTGCCTGGTGCGTGACCTTCACCTGGACGTGCGTGCCTCGCCCGCTGATGGGAATTCTCCCTATGGTGGTCGTCGGACTGTCGATGGCGCAAATCTGATCGAAAGGCTGGGGGCTCTGAGTTGGATCGAAGCACATGGAGACATTCCAGAGCGAGCCAGCTTGTGCCCGGCAGATGGCGTCGAAGCCCTGATAGAACTTATAAGTTGCCGGCTTCTCGAAGCTCAGCGCGGGAGTGTCGAACTCCACGGGGCAGCTATCGTAGGTCAGGTCCCCATAGCTGCCGAAGCGCCAGACATTCCCGGCCGTGTCGAGGAGATGCACGAAGGGGTCGGCAAAGACCATGCCCTGCTTCACGACGTTGAAGCCTGGGATGTAGGTGCTCCAGGCCGAGATGTTCGGCGAGGCGAAATTCGACAGCACGAAGATGGTGTCGTAGGCCGACATCCAGATGCGGCCCGTCCTGGGCGACAGAACGGTCTGCATCGAGCCCATGTCGTTAACGTTGCCGGAGTAGCCGCGCGTCGCGATCAGCTCCTGGATGACCGGGTCTATGGGCGAGCCGACATCCGCGACCGCAGCCGTGGTCGTGAGGTCCCGCGCACGGAGAGAACGAATTCCGTGGGCTCCCAGAAAGTAGACATCATTCGCCACATACTGGCGCACGCTGTCGTGCGAGAGCGTGCCTGCGTCGCGCAGTGTCTGGTAATACTGGTTTAGAGACGGGTCTGGGTCCAGGAACCAAAGCTGACATCCTAGAGTGGAGAAGATAGCCATCTTGTCGTAGTAGACTTCCATCGCGACGAGGTTTTCGCTGTCGCTGTCGTTGGAGCCCAGGCTGATATATCCGGAACCGTTATGCGTGACCACGCCCCCTACAGGAGGCGGGTCCACCCAGGTCGTCGGGTCCCCCACGGCCGAGAAGAACAGGTTGCGGCCATTCAGGCCATACATCTTCTCCTTGTAGGTTCGGCACATATAGCAACGCCCATCAGCCTGCGAGATGTAGCTGCCGTCATAATAACTGTAGGAGCCGTAAGCGCTGCCGGTCCATCCCAGGAAAACGAGGAAGACCTTGCCCTCGAAGATGTCCCAGTGAACCAGCTCCGTGAGGGTGATGCCTGCCGGCTGGGTCACTTGGATGGCGCCCACATTAGTGGAGGTCGGAGGGACGATGCTGGAGCCGCCACCTCCATTCACGTAGACCGCAAAGCACTGGTTGTTGACCGCAACGAGCCCCATAGGAGGCCCAGTTACATTGGCGTTGCACCAATTAACGAAGGCTGCGCGCTTCTCGATCTCGCCTCCGGGGGTGATGTGGCAGTTCTGAAGGGTTCGCAGCGTGCCTGCCGGCGCGGTCATCAGGTCTTTGCGGGTATCGATGCCGTTCTGGAAATTCGCTATTTCATAATATAATACGCTGCCGCCGCCTCCGGATACAGAAGACCTAGTTCCTTTAGCCATAAGTTTTCCCCGTTATTACGTGCGAGATAACGGATTGACTTACGTTATACTTAGACATTAGGTCTTTTTGATAGCCTTTATAGCGAGGGTGAGCACGAATTTCTATAACTTGACTTTCCGTGAAGCAAGCATTTACTTTCTGATGTCCTCGCGGAGTATGCCCGTGCCTGGCGCGATCATCCATGTTGTCTTGCGGCGTGCCATAGGCGAGATTGATCAAAGCGTTGTGGTAGGGGTTTCCATCCAGATGCCGGCCGATATGCCCTTTCGGGCAAGGACCGACAAAAGCCCTGAGCACCAGAAGATGAACCTTCGTAGCCCGGTAGCCGGAAGCGAAGCGCTTGCACGGCAGAGAGACAACAAGGGCTCCTCGATTGTCATAGGCAGGCCGTAGGACACGGCCGCCACGCCTGAACGAGCGGACCCGCCCGAAGTCGCTTACCGCGTAGAGATTTTCAAAACCGGGGATGTCGCGCCAGTTTTTCATTATCCACTAGCCCTGGGCCGGGATGAAATCGATGTAGGGTGTGAGCTGGCGCCGGTCGTCGTGGATCGGCCCCATGTAGCCGCCGTCCCGGCTGAGCGAGCGCATCGGCCGCTGCTGCGCTCCCAGACGAGACACCAGCATGCGCCTATACGCATTCGCCTTCTGGAGCTTCATCGCGGCGCCTTCGCTTTTTTGGACGGCCAAAATCTCGGCGGCGGCCATGAGCACGATGAGCGTCGCGTCGATGGTGCAGGTGTCGGTGTCGGCCACCAGAGGGTTCAAGGGTGCGCTGCCTTCCAGGCGGACGGAGATCACGGTCGAGTTCGGCATCGGCCATATCTCGAACTGGGCCGCCGGGAGCGTCACGTTGTTGACGGTGTCGTAGGAGGCGAAGTTGCGCCACCGCTGTGGAGGCGAGCCACGGATCGTCTCGCCGCCATAGGCCGCGTAGATGCTCGGATCGATCCCATAGGCGAGCGGCGCCCAATAGGAGCCGATGAGCGTCCAAATACGAGTGAGACTATCGAAAGGAAGCTGTGGCGGATAGTTGTAGTAACGCTGCCCGTTCACCATCGGGATATCGAAGTAGAGAGTGAGCTGTGGCCAGACGATCAGGTTCCACTGCTCGCGCTGCACCCTCTGAAGCTGGTAATTGTAAAACGGCGTGGAGGAAACCGTCTGCGCAGGCGTCATCGACTGGAAGGTTTCCGCCAATAGCTCATTGCGGAGTTCGCTGAGCGCGACCCCCGTTCGCATCGAGCGCGGCTGCATGGCGGATGCTCCCTTTAGACCATAGCGTCCGTCGCGCCCTCGTCGGGCTTGCGGATTTTTGGAAGCCTCGGCCTGTCGTTGGGCTTGCGCTGGACCTTCGTCGGATCGATGGGCCAGCCGGGCACGAACCACTCCATGACGAACGCCTTGCCGGCATAGACCTGCTCGACCAGCTCTCTTCCATAGCGGAGCACCAGTGTCTCCTTCTCGCGAAGGGCGCTCTCGCGAGGCACCAGCGCCACCGGGCGCACGTCGAAGACGCTATCCTCGCCGTGGGCTTCCTGGAGCACCTTGATCTCCGGCCAGGTCACGGGGTTCGTCTCGTCGCGATAGACGATGGAGAGCCCCTCCCCGCCGAGGTCGATCATGCAGGCACAAGCGTGCTGCATCATGCGGCCCACGTCCGGGTTCTCTTCTTTCTCTTGGTGGTGACCAGGCTCGATCTTCATCGCTCTTCTCCCTTGAAGCACCCGGTCCCGTGATTGCGCATGACGGGACCGGGGCACATCGTCCTCAGGCGATATCCATCACCAGCGACGAGTTCAGTTGCGAGGCGACCATCTGCCCCGTGGAAGTGATGCTCTTGTAAAGCACGAAGACGTTATAGGGCCGGGCCGGCGTGTGGTCCTTGCGCCACTCGTCCTCCATCGCCATCAGGAAGATGCACTTCGGATCGAACCAGTAGAGCCGCTTCTGATAGCCGAGATCATCGAGCGTCGGGTCGTACTCGACCTGCGCCCCTCCCGGCAGCGTGCTCTCGCCAATCGACACGTCCTGATCCCTGGTGAAGCCGGTCATCGAGTAGAAGCCGTTGGCGCGGCGCTCGGTCTGCATGGCGTCAATGAAGGCGGAACCGGCGAGCGCGATGGTGGGCTTACCGCCATAGCGGATCAACTGGTAATACTGCTTCGACAACGCCTGCAAGAGCGCCCCGCCATTCTGGGGATTACTGGTGATCGGGCCGCCGCCCGACACTGCGTCTCCCGGAACAGTCCCGATCTGAGTAGCCATCGCGGCCGTGAAGGCACGGTTGCGCCACCAGGTGAAACCCGTAGCTGCCGTCTGATCCAGGCCGCCGCAGGTCCCCACGCAAGGATTATCCTTGATGATGCTGCGCATGCCGGCGAGCGCCTTGGCGTCGGCCGTGCCGTCGCCCCAGAGCAGGGTGTTCATGGTGCGGGCGTATTGCTCGCCCAGCGAGAACAGCTTCTGCTCCAGGAGGTTCACCAACACCGTGAGTTCCCGCTTCGAGTGCTCGGTGGTCTTCTCGCCATTGGTGTCCACGACCGAAATACCGTCGATCTTGAGTTCCGTGTGCGTGAGCGTCAGGCCGATGTGATGCTCGCGCCAGGGGTAGTTCGCCCGCTTGACGTTGGCGGGGGTGAAGAAGCCCACGGTGTCGTTGTGGGTGTAGCCCTTCACCACGTCGTTGCCGGACCCGTCGCCATAGGTCCCGACGACCGCGAGGCTGATGTTGCCCTTGCCGCCGGGGAAAGTCTTCTTGCGGTCCTCGCACAGCTTCAGGAGAGGCTTCTCCTGAATGGTCTGGTCGAACTGGCCGCCTTTCTTGAAGTAGTAGTCGAGAGATGCGTTCGCAATCGATGCGATTTCGCCTGCCGTAAAGGCCATCTGGGTTCTCCGTCAGGGTCAAGCCCTGCGAGCGCGCTCCAGGCCAAGCATTGCGGCTTCCATCATCGAGTTGGGCTCCTGCCGCACGCTGCCCTGCGCCGCAGAGCGGTTGGTGCTGCTCGGAACCGGCCTCGTGGCCCTCGGCTGTGGAGCGAAGGAGCGAAACACGTTGTTGGCCCTGTTATAGGCTTCCCGCGCGATCTCGACTGCATGCTCCGGCGAGCGGGGAATTCCCTGCTCCCTGACGACGGCCCAGAGGAAGTTCCGAACGGTTTCTTCCTTGCGCGCGTAGTCCGGGTCCTGCTGGCGGGTCGCGTCCTCCCACTGCTTGACGGTCTGCTCGATGGTGTGGGCGAACCGTGTCTGCGTCTCCAGGGTCTGCTGGTCGCTCATGACCTGGGTGGCGCGCGTGGCGCGCTGCTCGGCCATGGCCCTGGCATACCTGTCGCGGGAGATTTGTCCTGCCATGTCGGCCGTCAGGCGCCCGGCCGCGACCTCTTGATGGAGGTCTACCGGGAGCGTGATGCCCAACGCCTGCGTCGCGAGCTGAACGTAAGGCCCGACGCCTTCCAAGAAGCCCCGAAAGTCGCCCCGCCGCATGGCCGCAGCAAGATCGAGCGTGAGCTGGAAGTCTTCCCGAGCGATATCATTCGCGACGAGAAAGTTCCGCAGCGTCTGCGTGACCTGTGCCTCGGTCCTGTAGTGGTTGCGCTCGCCCAGGAGATGCTCGATGCGCTGGCGCGTGCTTGCCTTGTAGCTCGCCAGCTCCTCCGGGGTGGGGTCCTTGCTGAAATCGGGTCTTGCCTGCGCGCCGGCTTCGGTTTCCGAACCAGTTGCGCTTTCCGAGGTTGGCGGGGTCCCGGCCGACGCGTCTCGCTTGTCCTCGTCGGGCTCGACGGCCCGCATGACGGCTTCGAGAAGCGTCTCTTTGGTTTCGCCCTTGGATGCTGCCTCTGACGAAGGGGCCGATACGTCTGGGGTCGCGCCCTCGCGCACCTCTGCCGAAGTGGGCAAAGGCTCCGAGGTCGAGGTGGCAAGTGACGAGCTTTCGTCCGCCATTTTTACGTCGTCTCTCCAGGATGCGACTATCCTGCTAGGCTGCTGGTAATATCATATCGTGTGGCAATTGCCACAGGCACGACCCCGGAGGAGACTTAAGACCGTGCCTGTAGTTTCCCGACTGCACAGCGTCCTCTTTCTCCTCCTGCCACAAACTCGACGTGCCTCGTGCCTTGCACTTCTTACCTGCCCCTTTTTCCCGGAGGAGGGTTAGCCCTTCTTTGCTTCTGGGACATCGCGCCTCTCTGGACACCAAGCTTGGTGGGCTTGTTGGTCCCTTTCTTGAGTTCGCCGGCCTTCTGGAGCGTGGAAGTCGCGACCGCATAGGGGTTCGCCCCAGGGCTCGACTTCTTGATCTGCTTGACGGCCTCATCGAGAATTTTCGGCATGGTTTTGTTCCTTCTTCTATGAACGCCCTCCCGACGCCACTCTAAGACCCGGCATGGGCATCGGCCCTGCCGGCGGCGGCCCCGGTGCCTGTCCCGGCGGCCTCTGTGCTCCAGGAGGAGGCCCTTGCGGCGCATTGGCCGCACCCATCGGCCCCTGCGCCGGGCCTGCTCCTGGAACCGACATGCCGGGAGGTGGGGCGCCCGGAGCGGCGCCACCCGGTGCGCCCGTGCCTGGAGGCCCTGCGGGCGCCAATCCCGAGGCAGCTCTGGAGGCCATCCCGTTGATGGCCATTATGGAGGGCAGCATGCTCTGGAACGCTTGTGTGATGTCCAGCTTGTCGTCCAGCCGCTTGATGAGTTCCTTGGCCAGGAATTCCGGCTTGATCCCCGGTATCTGCATCAGAAGAGGAAAGAGCCGCTCGGCGTTGGCGATCTCCTGCGCCTGGTTGGGCCGGCCCGTGCTTCCGGCCTCGATCTTCAGCCACACCTCGTCGGCAATTTGTTGCTTGGATAGTTCCGGCCACACGGCACCCACGCCCACCACTCTCCGGACAGTCTCGGCCGAGCACTCCTGAAGAAGGATTTGCGAGCCGGTTCTGGCGATCCCGGTGAGAAGATCATCGATGTCATCGATGTTGGAGCCCATCGCGGTGGCGCGGGAAGCTTCGGCAATGTTCGACTGCGTGGCGCTGGCGCCGCCGCCGGTCGCCCCGATATTGGCGTCCTGAAGCCCGGAGACGCGCATCATGTCCCCGAAAAGCTGCTCCGTCTCGTAGAGGTTCGGATCGATGGGCGGTCCCCGGAAGGTCTGGAGGAGATCATCCACCTTCTGCCCCGGCTGGAGCCCGTTCAGCTCGATGATGGCATTGTCCGGATGGCTCTCCAGCTTGTCGAGATCGTCCTGATCCACGGAGCCGGAGGACACCACGATCTTGGGCCGCGCGGCACGGCGGTGCTCCCTAAGCCCCTGGCGACCACGGTTGTAGTCGATCTGCATGTCGCGGATGAGCTTCACGTCGCTCGGCGGGAAGATGTTGATCTCGTGGTCGATGTCGTTCAGCGTCAGGACGAACCACGGCCAGAAGCGATCCGTGTAGACATCCGGCGATGCGGGCTCCCTCAGGAAGTCGGGATATCCATCGCAGATCACGTATACGAGGCCGTCCTTGCGGTTATAGGTTTCCCAGACGCAGCAACTACGGCCGTCGGGGCCTTCCTTGTTGTCGGTGCGCGACCTCTGATCCTGCACGACCACCAGGCCACTTCTCGTGGTGACGGTTGCGCCGTCCCCGACTGCGCCCTTGTAGGCCGTGTAGTTCTTGCCGACATCGAGATTATAGATTTCCTTCACGTCGTTGGGCGAGAGTATGAACTCCTGAGCCACCCAATCCGCGCCCAGGAACTCCCTCAGGTTGATGCATTTCGTGTCTGGGATTATCGAGGTGGAAGAGGGATAATCGAAAGTGAGCCCTTCCCGGACCACGACCTCGGTCTGGGCCGCCAAGTCGTTCAGGAGAAGACGCATCTCCTCCATCTCAGGGCCATTGGGGTCCGCCTCATCGTCATGCAAGTCGGCAGAGAGACGCTCCAAGGTCGCAAGGCGGTTCGAGACATCCGCGATGCGCTGCTCGATCTCTGGCTTCTTCTGCATTACACGCTCGAAGCCAAGCTTGACGTAGCCCACCCCGGTGGTCGAGGCACGGCGCACGACCATCTTCATCATCTGCTTGAAGTCCTGGGGCAACTGATCGATGTTCTGTCTGAAGAAATACTCTAAAGTCTTGGCGATCTTGTCGAGCTGCTGTTCCGCCAGCTTCACCTGTGCCGCATCCTGCAAGATCGGCTGCGCGGTCTGCTGCGCCATCTGCATCTGCTCGGGCGTGATCCCGCCCGTCGCCGACTGCTGCACCATCTCGGCGGCCGTCTGCTGAAGAGCCACCAGGGTGCTCTGGTCCCCGTCCCAGAGCGTGTTCATGATCCGCTTGCGGCGGTAGGCGATGAACTTGGGGTTCTTGGCGTAGAAGAAGGCCACGCGCTGCGAGACGACGCGAAGCGTAAGGTTTATGACGTAGCGATCATCCTTGGCTTCCTTCGACCATTGCAGGCCAAGCACGAAGTCCTGATCGGCCCGCATCTGCTCGAAGACGGGCTCCCAATACTTTTTGGCGCGCTTGATCTTGTCGTTCCACTTCTGGACGAGTTCCTTGCGCTCAAGGGGCGGGTCCGGCTTGTCGCGGTCTATGAGGTCGTCATTGGCCTTCTGCGCATCGAGGTCTGCTTGTTGCGCGGCAAGGCCGAGAGGCACCTCGCCCTTGACGAAGGCGCCTTCGAGCTGGGAGCTGAGGTCAACGCCGGCCATCACCAGCCTCCGGTTCGCCTGTCTTCACGCTGGCGCTCCTTGCGTGCGCTCTCGATCACCCAGCCGTAGGTCATGATCTTGGCCGGGTCCTTCCTGGGCTTGGCGAGACGCTGGCCGCGCTGCTGGCGAAGACCCTCGCCGAAATTGGCCATCGTGTCCACGAAGTCGTCATGGGCGCCTTGCGGGAATTTCAGCATCTGGTCGTGCGCCTCGGCCCACCAATGCGTGAAACTGGGGTAGAGCACCTTCATCATCGCCATGCGCGCCTGGATGCTCTGGGCTCTCTGGAGCTTGTCACCAATCGGAGACAGTTCCACGATAGAGCAAAAGACCCTCTTCTCCATCATCCGCTTGCGCAGGAACGGCCCGATGCTCTTCGAGATGTGGTCCTTGCCGGCCCACCAGAAGATGGGGCTGTACTTGTCCATCATGAAGATCATCGCCTCGACCACGGTATTGGTGTCGGCCTGCTTCCAGAAAATATCGGGCTGCACCCACATTTGGTCATGCTCGTCTATGCCGACTGCGATAAGACAGGTCTTGTCGCGTCCTTGCTCAAGGGAGACTGCATGGTCCGAGGCACAGTAGAAACGGAGCCGTTCTCTGACTGGCATCCGATCCATGCGCGCATAAGTTCTCAGATTGACGGCCTTGAAGAAGCTCCCCTCCTCGGGGGTTGGGCGTCCCTGGTAAAGGGCCTGAAAACCTCTAACGTCCGTCTGTCGGAGGCTGTCGAGATAATCCTTGTCGAAACGTTCGGGCCAGAGCGGTTCCCCTTCAGCCCGTCCGAGAACATCGTCTTTACGGGCAAAGGCCGGCATGTCGATGACACGCCATTTCTTGGCCTCCGCGAGCGAGTAGCAGGGGTTCTGTGGGTCCGTAAGTCGCCCGATAAGATCGTCTTCGTGCCATCTAGTATTCGATGACACGAGTTTATTAGCTATGAAGTTTTCAGTTCGGGAAATTTGAATGTCGAAAACATCTTCTACACCAACTTCGAGTATTTCAACTATAGGGTCAGGAATGACTTCTGATGTAAATAGCGGCGGCGTCAAGCTCATCTGCGGTTTTTGATTTGCTGACCAGCCAATTACAGGTGTTACAGAGTAATCCTCTAATTTTATTTGTTCCATAACAGTGGTCCACGCAAAGAGTGCGGGACCAGTGTCGAGGCAATTTGACGCCAGGAGGCGTTTTGCAAATGGCGCAAACGCCGCCTTGCCGCTCGAACAGAGCGTCATAATCGCTTTGAGTAATGCCGTAGCGGTGTTTGAGATGGGCTCGGCGTGTCGCGCTATGGTTGACCGAAGGAGAGCGAACACCCCGTTCCCACCGGTCCTTGTTGTAATGAGACATGCAGAACCCCTAGCATTTGGCGGGTAGTTTGCAATTTGCCGCCTTGCAGGTTTTTCCGCTCCACTTACCCCAGTGATCCGGAGGATTTTGTCTCCCTTTTTGAGCGTATCCGTTCGCCGCCATTCTGAACTTCCAGCATTCTCCACAAGAAAAGGATGCCTCGCGTTAGCCTTGACGACACTACCGGATTTTGTCCTGATTGCAAAGACTTTATCAGGACCTTGATTGGCCCAGTTCAGAACGGTTTCGACCGTGATTTCTCGTCGGCTCCTGTCATAAGTCGCTACCCGATCACCAGGGCGGATTTCCCGAAGAGGTTTTTCCACGCCATCGGCCATCAGCACTGACGTGTCCCCGGTCAGGCACTGAATGATGACGATTGCGCCCGCCTTTGTCATAAGCCGGGTCTGGAGCACCTGCGTGTACCAGCTCCAGAGCTGTTCGCGGATGGTCGGGCTGTCGGCCTCCTTCCGATCCTTGGTGGGATCGTCAAGAAGGATCACGTCAGCGCCGCGCCCGGTCGCGCCGGAGCCCCTTCCTAGGAAGAACACCACGCCGCCCTCGGTTGTCTCAAGCCTGTCCACCGAGGCCGATCCCGCCTTGAGCCGCGCCTTGGGGAAGACCTGCTCGTAAAGAGGGCTCTCCATGAGGTCGCGCACCGCGCGACCGTGATCCCAGGCGAACTTCTCCGAGTAGGTGGCGACGATGATGGATTTCTCGGGATTTTTCCCGATGAACCAGGCCGCGAACATATGGGAAGAGAGACGGGTCTTGCCGTGCCTCGGCGGCAGGGTGATCTGGAGACGCTTGTAGCTCCCCTTCTCGATCTGTTCGAGGGCGGCTCCCAGGACCTTATGGTGCCTCGCCGGCCGATAGAGGCTGATCGTCACATCGTCACGGTCATCTGGCACAGGGCTCATGAAGCACGCGAAGGTGATCAGGTCCTCCCTCGCAAGAAGGATGACCTTCTTGCGCTGGAGCAGCTTCCTGATGTCGATCCGGTCACTCATTTGTGCTTATGGCGATCCTTGTCCTTGTCCTTGTGCTTGTCGTGCTTGCCATGCTGTTCCGCATCCTGAGGATCATCCTCGGCCGGCTCCCCTTCTGAAGTGGGCGCCTGGCCGCCATGCTTAGCCTTGAGGCGTCCAGCAGCCGTAGCCTCCGAGACGGTTCCGGCTTCGAGCGTGCTCACCCGTGCTTCGAGATCGCTGACCTGGGTCTGAAGCGCGCTCACCTGGCTGGATATCCCGCTCAAGGCGTTGTTGGCCGAAGTCATCTCGCCTTCGAGCGTGCTTATCTTGCTCTCGATGCCATCCACCTGGGTCTGGAGCGCGTCGAAGCTCTCCTGAACGTTGGCGGGGTCGAAGGTCTTGCCCGCCACGGTGACGTGGAGGGTCTGGCCGGGCTCCCACGCCGCACCGGAGTTGTTCGCCACCGTGACCTTCGCGAAGTCGCCGGCCCAGGTGAAGCCGGCTTCCTGGGGCGACAGGACCTTGTTCTCGATCACCCCTTCCGTCTCGTCGGTCTTGTAGTTCTCCGGACCGATGAAGCCCGGTGTCAGGACATCCACGCTCGCGGCGTCGGCGACCTCCTCTTGAAGGCGCTGGTGCCAGGCATAGGACTTCACGGTCATCGAACTTCCTCCTTCTTTCTCTCTAAGAGATACGCATGGGCGCCGGCTTGATCTTGATGCCTCTCTGGGGGCCGCCACGCGGTGCCTTGGGCGCGGCGCCGACCGGAGGCACCATGGGAGGTGGCCCGCCTCCCCCGCTCGCCATCGGGGAAGGCGGACGCACTCCTGGCGGCGGCCCGAGCCCACCGGGAGGCATGGCTGGAGGAGGTCCACCGCCGCCGCCTGGGACGGGTCCGCCCAGGCCAGGACCGGATGGGGCGATATGCGGCATCGGGGGAGGCCCGCCGCCGCCACCCATATGGGGGCCGCCGCCGCTTCCTGGGTGAGCCGTCAGGCTCATTGGAGCGCCATGCTGGGCGGCCAGCCCCGCCAGAAGCTGGGATATCGAAGGACCCGGAGCACCCGTGCCTGCGGGGCCGAGGCCCATGCCACTAGGAGGTGGAGGAGCAATACCGGCAGGGCCTGCCGGATGAACTGGAAAGGCCATGCCTGTTCTCCTTCTTAGTTAATCAAGCTCTACGTGCGGTCCGTCGTAGAAGCTCTTGAAGTCACCGCCCCACATTATACGCACATCGACCTTCTTGGCGGCAGCCTTCATGGCGGCGCCCATCGCGTCGAACGCTTTCCTGTCGCCCCAGTCAAGAGGGTGCGGCACCGCGTCGAAGGCGTGGCTGGGCATCTTATTGTGCTTGGAATTTGGCCATTTCGTCTTGGACTTCCCAGTCTCGTAAGCCTTGTTCTGATCGGCCTGCCCCCTGTGGCCGCATATCACGGTGAAATCAAAGTGCTTGATGGCCTCGTGCGCCACCTTCCTGAGGTCCTCGTGGCAGCTCTCCAGGTTATGGAGAGATCGCTTGCTAAAGCTCGGCATCACCCATCCTCTTCAGAAGGCAGCTATCGATCACCCGCATCAAGTGCTCGTCACGGCGAGCGTTGGTGTTCGTCACTCCGAAATAGAGAAGCGCGAAGACCAGGGCATTCAAGAATGCGATGATCAGAAGACCCGGCTGGTTCCGCAGGCTGTCGATGGCCGTCGTCGCGACATGCGACACGGCACCCGTGACGGTTGATACGACATGCTTCTCGTCCTCGGTCATAGGCTATTTTGGCAACAGCGTTGCGACTTGCTCCTCGGTAAGGACGCCGCCCTTGACGAGAAGATCGAGGATATCCTTCGCCGACGGCTGCGGCGCCGGCAAGGGCGCATTCGGCATAGAGGCTTGCAGGTTGCGGAACCAAGCCTCCTCCTCTGGCGTCATGTCCCGCGTCACGCCATCGACATGCGTTTTCAAGCGTTCCATCAGTTGAACCCATAAAGCTGGTATGCACCTTCGTAGATATTTCCCACCGAATAGTAGATAAAGAGGTTCGTCCATACCGCGCCCGTGGCTATGAGGGCAGCGCCGCCGACAATCATCGCGCCAGCGTAATAGGACTGCCACACCATCGTTCCGAGAGCGCCTCCCGATCCTGGATAAATATCTATGACCCAGGAAGCCGCATTGCCTGACCCCGCGCCGACTTGACCAGCGCTCAGCTCTATCGCCGCCGTGGTCTGCTGGGAAGAATTCCAAGTGCCTTCGGTATTAGCAGAAGTCGAATATTTAATAGCCCAGCTATAGTTGTTGATGGCCTGCCACCACGAAGAGGCGTTGGTCGTGCTGACGACAACGAAAAAAGTGGCGAGACTGACCGGCTCGAAGCGTTCCAGCAGAAGGCGATAAGTCGAATAGCCGCCAGGCAAAGTGAGGGTCAAATTGGCGGCCCCACTAGTAACAGAGCCGCTCGTGATGAGCCTCGGAGCCTTGTCCACATACTGCTTGGTCGCGATGCCGAGCGCGGAAGTGGGATCACCCGCCACCGTCGCAAGCCCGCTGGAACGTGCGATGGTCAGGGCAGGAGAGCCGACGATGGTTCCCGCGTCGTTATAGGCCGAAAGCGAGAAGTTCGACCCCGCATTGGAACCACTCTCAGCCGTGCCGTCTCCCAGTTGCAGCACCCAGCGATTAAGACCGGCGGTCGCGCCGTAAATGTTGTCCCCGCTGCCTGAAGCCGCCTTGTTGAGCGTGAGCCCGACACTGCCGCTCGGCGGCGCAATGGCAAGAGCGCCCGTCAGCGTCCCGCCCGCAATTGGCAAAAAGGTGCCGGTATCGCTCGCCAGCGTCACCTTGTTCCACTGTGTCGCGTTGAAGGCGCCCGGCACGATCGCGGCCTTCGCCGAATAGAGCTGGCCGCCGCTCAGCACGAAGTCCCCGGCATTGTAGGAAGCCAGCGACGAAAAGAACCGGACCGCAACGAGGTCCATCGGCGTCTGGGAGCTGTCGATGACCCCGATCTGGCGGTCCGGCCAATTCACGTAGAGGCTGCCAGGCTGTTGACTTCCGACCACAGGCCGGTTGCCTGCAACATTCGATCTGAGTGATTGCACTCTCCCGGTCATCTGACCTATCCTCTCTGGCTAATTGCAGGGAGTTCCCATATGGGCAGGCACGACGTTAGATTGCCGGATCAGCAAACACTCGACACCATCCGCGACGAGTTTCGCCACGATCCGCAAACCGGCGAGCTTTTCAGGCGCGTTGGAACTCTTGCCATCGCCAAAGGCGGTTATCAGCGTCTTTGCGTAAATATCGAAGGCAAGCTTTTCACTGCTGCGCACGTCATCTGGTTTCTGGAGTACGGTCAGTGGCCGAACTCCATGCTTGATCATGCAGACGGAGACAGCCTCAACAACCGCCCTTCCAACCTTCGCGAAGTCACGCATTCGGCCAATCTGGCGAATTCGAAAACGCGAAATCGTCCTCTGCCAACCGGCGTCTACGCCAAAAAAGGACGCTTTCAGGCGCGTATAACTTCCAATCAAAGTCATCGTACAATCGGCATTTTCGACACACCGGAAGAAGCCGAAAAAGCCTTCATCGCCGAGCATCTTCGACGATTCGGAAAGCATAGTCGCTACTTTGCCGGTCCAAGAACCCAAAGATTTACTTCCTAGAATGTCCCACAGTCAATAATCACGTTGGTATCCGAGGGGTGAACATGGTCAGCACGAGCCCAATTACCGCTCGTCCCTATCGCAGCAGGCCCGTTCATCACCGGAAGAGCGCTCGCAGGCGCCAAGACGGCCGTCACGTCGGCATTCGAGAGCGTCACGGCCCCGGTTCGAGTGTTGAAGCTCGCCACGCCGGCCACGGAGCCGCTTATGGCGCTCGCCACGAAGGCCGTCGTGGCCAATTGGGTGCTGGTAGTGCCTGGAGCGGCTGTCGGAGCGGCAGGCACGCCCGTGAAAGTGGGACTATTAGTGGGCGCGTAGGCCGCCAGCGAGGTTGCCCAGTCGGTTATGTCCGTATGACTGAGGAGAACGTCGCCGGCACGCCCCGCGACGGTCGTGACGGCCGGCAGATTGGCCGGATACCACTCCGTGACGAGCGGCCCGAGGCTCTTCACGCGTATTCCATACCCAACGGTAGGTGCCGGGCTCGGGACCCATCCTCCGAGAATGCGTGGCCGGCTGGTCATTTCGGTGCCTGTGTCTTACCAAGAGTGATGTGAGCCCTCGTCGGGGTATTCGCGGCGGCATTGTTGGACGCAACGCGAAGGTCGTCGCGTATAGACACCATGAATTCGCGCATAGCCTCCAAATCCGCCGCCGTGGGAGGGTCGTTCATCACGGGAGGAACTGGAGGCGCAGCCATTTCAGTAGGCTATGACTGCGAAAGCAACGCTATCCGCCGCCGGAGCGGTCGTGAATACGATGGAATTACCATCCCCGGACATCGTGTAGTCCACACCAGGGTCCTGGGGAGAGCCATCGACCGAGACGACGAACTGCGCCGCGTTGGTGGAGTGATAGGGATTGTTCGAGGCATCGAGAAGCGGGAAGGTGGTGGTGGTGCCGTCGGGCACGATCTTGATCTTGACGAGCGCCACGTTGGAGGGGGCGAAGGCCGAGGCGGGGGTCAGGACATCCACGGCCAGGACAGCGCCGGCCGAGGCGGCCTCGGTGAGCGACACGGTCGAGGTCGCCACATTCACGGTGAAGTCCACGACCGTCGCACCCTTCGAGGGGGTCTGCCTCGCGCCGTTCAGCCACACCTCGATGCCCTGGCTGCCGTCGGCCAGGAGCGGCTGGGAGGCGTTGCCGAACATGTCGGGGGTCGTCAGTGGAAAGTCAGTCTGTCCGGCCGTCGCAGAGTAGAAAAGCACGCTCGAAGCAGACTTCTGGGGTGTATTGAAGGGTTCCCAGGCAGTGCCGTTCCACACATACATGCCATTTAGGGTAGTGTCGTAGTAAATCGCCCCTACCGGAATAGGGTCGCCCTGGGGAGTAGTGGTCGGAGGGGCGCTCTGCGGCCCCAGATACAGGTAGGCCATCTGGCCGCCAAAGGCCGCAGCGGCCTTGGTGGCCCACCAGCGCGACGACCAGTGCTGACCCGTGATGGCGGATATCGCCAGGATGTTCGGGGGAATGGTGTCCGGCATGTGCTCGGCCCATTCGATGGATACCTGCGCCCAGTCCTGCGCGGTGGCCGCAGCGCCTAAAGTATCGACACCGTAAAAGCCTCCAGCGTTGGGACCCAGGGCTCCAGTGGGAAAAGGCGCGTATACCTGTATTCCCGCTGCCTGCGGTGCCTCGGCCGTGTCGGGTAGATTGGAAATCCGTTGCACTCTAGCTTGAACCACTTCAGAGATTTTCTCGATGGCACTAGAGTTGGAGGTTATGGTCCGGAGATACTCTTCGATCACTTGCTTGTTGGCGGCGGCATCGGCGGCAGCCTGCGAGGCACGGGCCGCCTCGTGCCTGATGCCCTGGAGTAGGCTCTCCATGCCCTGAAGCACGCTTTGCGAGAGATCATTCGTGAAGTCCGGGGCTATCGTTTCCGGCCTTACCAAGCCGTTGCGAAGCGCGCCGTCGTCACGCACGACGTTCCGGAGGAAGTTTGCTAACTCCTTGAAAAACCTCGCATGTTCGGCAAACTGCCGCCATATGTCGTGGGGCGATATGCTGGGCTTGCCGAAGTCGGCGACCTTGTCGGGGAGGTTCGGGAAGGCGGTCATGCCATCGTGCCTCGCAATGACCCCGGAGTGTTAGCCCAAACACCGGAGAAAGCAAGCGGAATGGGGCCGGAACGGGTGGCACGAACCTTGCAGTATGGCTCTCTACGGTAGAGACGGACCTCTTCCTAGTCGTGCTCCCGTATGTGAACTCCCTACCTCCCTGGACCGACGCCCACCTGCAAAGGCACGACCCAAGGGACCCCCGCGCGAGGCCGCCTCGTCCCTGGCTGGACGGCAGCCCCCACTCCTCCTACTCCCCAAGTACCCCCCCCATCCATACCCCCGTCCCGGCCCCTTCCGTGCCTGTGTAGCCGGCAAAGCAACAGCTTCATGTTTTACATTAAGAACCCCCATTAAGTGTATTTCCATATTTCTGGAAATGGTTGCCAAAAATGGCAGTATTTACATCAGACACATTTGGAAATTGGGACCGGGAAATTGGGACCGCGAAATTTGCTCCGTGTGCCTGGCTCGGGCCAGCGGGCCGAGGCGACCACCCCTAGGGGCAAACCCGCGCCGAGCCACGGGTGAACCCTGAACCCGGCCTCGGGGTTTTCCCTGACCGGGTTTTCCCTATGCTCCTGATCCTGTTGGGGTTTCTCCCTAGGGACTAACCCTTAGGGGACCGGCTTAGATAGCCGGCTCATGAAGCACGATGCCTAGCCTTCCGAGGCATGGGAATTGGCCAGCATCTCGTCAATCTCGGATGACGATAGTTCGGCTGCCACCGAACCATGAAATCTGCTTTTGCCGGCTAACATTCCGGCCATTTCCAGCAGCGTTCTGGCAGCTTGTGCACGTGCTCCAGCAGGTGCTTTTTCGTCACGACATATCGACTGTAGAGTTGCAGTCGCGAGCCTCTCGACAGCCTCCGGCTCCGGCTCCGGAGCCTTCGATCCGGAGACCGCCTCCGGCGCCTTGCGCCTCACGACACTGGCTCCGGCGCCGGCGCCGGCTTGCGCCTCGGCGCCCTCGGCCGTGTCGCGATGTAGGGTCGGCGCGCGGCAGCCCATCGCGCGCCGCCGTGACAACGGCATGCCGTGCTTTCGCGCATGGCCGGCTGAGTGCCGCATACGACGCACATGCGCAGCTTGCCGGAGCCTAGACCCTGCTCTGGCACCATGCCGGGCGATAGCTCGCGCCGGCCGCCCCAATCGCGAATGCGCGGCTGGCTCCGGCGCCGCTTGCCCGGCTTCCACTCCGCACGCGTGAAGTGTGTTCCCATCTCGATGCAACCCTCGGTATGTGTTTCGAGCCTCGGCCGGAAGATAAGCGCCCCATGGCATGCCGCGCAATGGCCTCTGGAAGCCCCTAGGACGGCCCTTTACGGAGGGAGCCATCACCCTAGCCGGAAAACGCGAACGGCCGTCCTGAGCCGTACCGCGCCCCGGCAATCGGCCTTCCACGAGGCATGCATGGGCGCCGACTCCGGCCGGGCGCCGGCTCCGGCCGGGCGCCGGCTCCGGCCGGGCGCCGGCTCCGGCTCCGAAAACGCCAAGGGCCGCGCCCTCATTGGACGCGGCCCTCGGCCGTGGCTCCGGCGCCGGAGGGCGCCGCCGGCCGGCGCTAGACGGCCCTCGGCGCCCCCTTGTCGAGGATGCGCGTGAGTTCGGCGATGCCTTGCGCCGAAAGGGACCTGACATCCGGAACCATGATGCACTGGCCTCCGAACGCTTGCCGGCACGTATCCGGGTTATCGAGCATCAAGCCGATGCCGGCTATCTCGACACCCTTGCGGCGCCAAGAGTTGCAGTTCAAGGCATTGGCCGCCGGAGAATAGTGGTCCTCGCCGTCAGTCAAGACAAGCAAGATGCGCCGCGTGACATTCCCGACATCGAGCAAGCGTTGCGCACAAAACGAAATGGCCGGAAGCATAGCCGTGCCGGCATGGCCTGACATGTGCGCAACTTTCACTTTGGCCTCGTCATTCCATCCCTTGTTGACCGGCTTAGACACCGAAACAATAGGGCCGCCACCAGTCGAAAACGACACGATCTCGAACTTGACGCCGGCCGCCTTGAGCGCATCGCCCATATGCATCGCCATCGCCTTCGCCGCGATGGAGCGCCGATGCGAATTCATGGAGCCGGACATGTCGAGAAGGATCGAAACGACGGCCTCGCGCGCCTCGTCTTCCGTCCGGCGCCGGTAGACGGTGTCGGCGCGCGTCGCGATGCCGGCCAGATTGCGCATGTCGAGACGGCCGGATGACTGATAGCGCTCGCGGCCGACACGCTCCGGAGCTTTGACGGCCATCGTGAGATGGCGCTTGAGCTTGGCCGGAGAGGCAATCTGCGCCGTGACGATGGCCGGAGTGTCAAAGCTCAAGCCGATGACCGCGACTTGCTTGGCCTTCGGCGCGTTCAAGGCGACATTGGCCGCGAGGGAGCCATCATCCGGTTGGGGCATTCCAAGCTCGGCCAAGGACGCCTCGCCATAGGCTTGCGCGATGTCATCAAGCGCGACGGCAATCGTGTCGCTGTCTGTCATGCCGCCTAGCCGGCCTTCGCCCTTGCCGGCGCCCTCGCCCTTGTCCTCGCCCTTGCTGGCGCCTTCACCCTCGGCGCCCTCGGCCTCGGCCTCGCCCTTGCCGGCGCCTTCGCCCTTGGCGCCCTCGGCCTCGGCGCCCTCGGCCTCGTCACCCTCGGCCTCGTCATCGCCCTTGGCGCCCTTGCCGGCGCCGGCCTCGTCACCCTCGGCCTCGTCACCCTCGGCCTCGTCACCCTCGGCCTCGTCACCCTCGGCCTCGTCACCCTCGGCCTTGCCCTTGCCGGCGCCGGCCTCGTCATCGCCCTTGGCGCCCTTGCCGGCGCCCTTGCCGGCCGGGAGCAGAGCTTGCGCCATCTTGGCGAGGCGCCTCGCGAGCGCCAATGCGTCAGCCGTGCTCTTGAAGCCGTCGAACTCGCGCAAGGCCAGATCGAACAAGGGGAGCATGTGCGGCGCGACGCGTCGGCGCCAGTCAGCCGGAAAGCACGACACATAGTGATGCTTTTCGTGAAAGATCGCGAGATTAAGCACAAACGCAAAGTTATTCGGGTTATCGAAGGTAAAGCCCGGCTTATTCGTATCACGTTCACAGATATAGGCGTTTAATGCCTGTAGAAGCCGGCGCGCCTCCGACACTTGCTTGAGTTCGCCAAGTGACGATGCCTTGAACTCAATCCGATTATCCTCGACTGAGTTGAGCAGGGAATGAATACCCTCGCGCTTTGCCTGCTCGGCCACGGCGAAGTCGGTCCACAACGCATGCAGCAACTCATGAACGGTATATCCCCCGATCAAGTCGGCTTGCCAGCGCGGCAAGCGAACATCGAGCGGGAATGCCGGCATGCAAAGCGTCCACTCGCGCTTGCCATGCTCGATGACTTGCGAGGCAATAGCGGCCGTGCCGGGATATGGGCGGATATGCCAGATATCGCGAGATGAGCCACCATTGGCCACGTATAGGCGGATGCACGTCTCTTTAGACGCCTCGTATAATTCCATGGGAGTGACAAACTGTGATGACATTTTCTTGGTCCTATTCTGTGAGATGCTTTGCGAGGGCGCCACCATTGGCGCCCGCAGGGATGGCGATTGCCGAGCCTGGAAGGGTGCGTAGGCGGCGATTTAGGGGTTGGGAGCCATCACCCTAGCCGGGCGGCTCTACCGCGCTTTCGTCTGGCATGAGATTGCTTAGCTTCGATCACAGTTGGCTCTCTAATGCAGTTCATCCATTCCTTAGGTGAACACACATCTGGACGATGCAGGGGCCACCCCTTGGCTATGCGCTTGCATCTAGGGCAAACGATCTCAGCCTTGATGTCTTGTGCGGTCATGTGAGGCATTCCTTTCGCCTATTCGCTCAGTCGCTGGCCTCAACCGAGAACACCGCGCCGGCCATGCTAGGCGCCGGAGCCTCGGCCGGAGCCGGCGCAATCGGAGGAGCCTCGCCCCGCGCCATCGCATCGATAGCCGCATGCTGGCTGTCGAGTGACGTCGTGGCGAGCATGAGGAGCGCTTCGGTGTCTTCCGGCGCCGCACCCTTGATGACGGCTTGCGAGAACGCGTCCTTGGACGGCAAGCCGGCCATCACGACGCTCGCCCATGCGAGAAGGCGCCTCGGCGTCAAGCCCATCGTGAGCTTGCCGGCCGTGCAATCCTTGCGCGTGAGGGCGGCGAAATCGCTCATGATCCGGCATGCCGGCAAGGCGAGGCGAGTGCGGCGATGAACCATCGTCGCCTCAACGCTAGGCGACATATGCTCATATTCGATGCGGAGGCCGAAACGGTCGAGAAACGCCGCGTTCATGGGCGAGGTATCGACGTATCTGCCAGTGTCATCGCCTACTCCGGAAGTATTGTCGGCCGCGATGACAAAGACGCCTTGCGCTCTTTCGACTATCTCGCCAGTCGGAAGATAGATGCGACGCGCCTTGTCGAGAGCCGTTTGCAGGATGGCGAGGGCGCCCGGCCGCAATAGTGTCGGCTCGTCTATCAGGATGACACTATAGGGGAGCCGGAAAGCGGCCGTAAGCTTGCCGTCTTGCCACTCCATGCCTCCGGCCTTGGAAAGCACGAGTTGGCCGACAATGTCGGCCGGCTCGGTCGCACGGTCGATAGCGATACGCACGAAGGGCCGCTTGAGCCGTGCCGCGTATTGCATCGCGCCCTCGGTCTTGCCGGTGCCAGCAGGGCCGAACGTCCAGACGTTCTCCCCTTGCGTGTCGCATGCCACGAGGGCCGCAAGCGTCTTCGGGTTCCACACATAATCCGGATCGACGGCCGGCGCGTTGGCGTAGTCGCACATGGGCACAGTCGGGCCGTCACGAAGGACAGACGGCACGACACGGACGGCAGCGGCCGACAGCGCGAAAGCTTGCGCCGGCTTCTGCCAACTCACGACATTCGCATGAGGGACAATCGGCGCCGGCCCTCCGATATGGCGCGTGACTGTCCTCGGCCCTCGCACGGCCGCCTCGACGGCCGGGCGCAACAAGTCCGGAAGCCGCTTGCTGAGGTATCCCGTCATGTGAACGTCGACTGGCGAGAGTATCTCGGCGATGACGCTCGCCACGTCTCGGCCCTCATAGCCGGCCGGAGCCGGCGCCTCGGCCGGAGCCGGCGCCTCGGCGCCCTCGGCCTCGGCGCCCTCCGGCGCCTCGGCGCCCTCGGCCTCGGCGGCCGCGCCCTTGGGACCAAGGATGTGGCGCTGATAGGCACCGAGCAAGTCGAAGCCGAGTGTCTCGCATGCCGCGTAAATGTCCTCGTTTTTGTGCGGACCATTGGCCGGAATGCCGTTGCGCTCGCGATACGCTCCCCATGTCGGAAGGCTCCGGAGGGCCGAAAGCACGACCGGCCGGAATTCTCTCGTGAGGGGAATATTGGAAAATTTCGACATCTTTTCAGTCCTTTTTTCTAGTCTTTTCAGTCACTTAGCACATGCCAAAGTGAAGACGCTCCTTGCGCCCAATTCCGTTGATATCATGAAAACACACTACGTGTCGAGTGATTTTGTCATCATGGCCGAAGCCGGAGCCTTGGCGCCCTCGGCCCTCCGGCTCGGCGCCCTCGGCCCTCCGGCTCGGCGCCCTCGGCCCTCCGGCTCGGCGCCCTCGGCCCTCCGGCTCGGCGCCGGAGCCGGAGCCAGAAGCACGGCCCTCGGCGCCCTCGGCCGGAGCCGGAAGCACGGCCCTCGGCGCCGTGCCTGGTGATGCCCCCCTAGGGGAATCCCCGAGAGGGTTTACCTCTAGGGGTTCACCCTTAGGGGTTCACCCTGTCAGGGTTTACCCTGTCAGGGTTTGCCCCTAGGGGCGCCGGGCCAGGCCCTCGGAGAAATTTGAAACTTTGCCTAAGGGCGAAAATGACCCCCGCTGAAATCGGCCGGAATTTTCCCGGAGATTTTGAAACCATGCCTAAGGACCAAAACGGCCCCCGCGCGCACTCACCGGAAATCGAGGCCGGAATTCAAATCTCCCAAACGAAAATCGATTTGTTCCTAAGATGCGCTCGCTGGCGAACCCCCGGGGTTCGAAGATCGCTTCCTGCGCTTGAGGGCTTTCTCTCGTAGGATGTGCGTGAGCACCGCGTAGATCGCCGCGTTCATGCAGGCGCGATCAGCGGCTCCGACCGGCGAATGGTTGTTGGTCTTCCACCAGATATTGGCGGTCCGGTCCCAGGCGCGCTCGGCGATATCCACCATCTCCTCCGTGACCCGTATCCTTTTCATTGACGAACTCCTTGGGAGGGAGCATATCTCATCGAGTTGCCTGCCGCCTAGCCCAAATTCGTGTTTCTTTACATGAGGATGGGATTACACGGGATTACACGGGATTACACGGGTGTGTAATCCAACTTCCTAAACGATATCAGGAAGTTAGCCGGCAGGATTACAGAAACACACGGAAATCGCCCTTGATATATATGCGCGCGTGCGTGCGCGCGTACGTGCGCGCGATCCATGCGTATTACATCATGTCCGTCCCTTTATTTATCACGCGTATATCAAACCCATTTATTGTGTGTTTCTGTAATCCCAAAATATAAGATATTGAAATAATTGAAAAATCAGGATTACATACCCGTGTAATCCCGTGTAATCCCGTGTAATCCCATCCTCATGACAACAAACCCCCATCTTCAAATTAGGTGTTGACAACAGGCCGAGGCCATCCTAACTTCATGGTCATGCCGATCTCCGACCACACACCTTTGATCCTCGCAATCGATCCCGGCCTGTCGGGCGCACTAGCCCTCGTGGCCGGAAACCGCTTCATTCATGCCGAGGAGCTTCCGCGTGTCGGCAACATCCTGAATGGTATCGAATTCGCTAAAATCGTTAGTGATTTTGGGCCAGCCCAGGCCGTCATCGAGCGTGTTCACTCCATGCCGAAACAAGGCATCGCTAGTGCTTTCACGTTCGGACAAGCTTACGGCACGGCCATAGGCGTGATAACCGGAGCCGGCCTTCCGATTGCTTACGTCACACCACAAAAATGGAAGGCGCATTTCCGGCTACGCGGCCATGACAAGAGCTTTTCGGCCCAGAAAGCCATCCAGCTTTACCCCGCCGCCACCCCGTTTTTGAGCCTGAAGAAACATCATAACAGGGCCGAGGCCATCCTTCTGGCTCGTTACTTCATCGACATGACCCAAAAAGGAGAGTTCGTATGAGCCTCATCGATAAGCCACCGCTTATGGCTCCACGCGTCAAGATTGAGGATATGGGTCCCACCATCTACCGAAAAGTCCGCTTCTCGGCGTGGTTGGTTGATGACATCGGCTACGCTTTGGAGGATAAAAGGCCCGGTTTAGGCGACACGCCAATAGAGGCGGTGCTTGAAGTCATGGACCTGATTTGGAACCCGGAGGACGTGTGAGATGCTGGCATTGATCGCATATCTGCTTGGAGCGCCGGGGTGGGCGGTGCTTGTGCTTCTCCTGTGCGACTGCGGCGGTTGCTGCATCGGAGGCGGAAGCTCCAGATGAACCTCAATTCCGCGATACATCCACGCATCCGCCAGGAGCTGGACGGTTTCGGCCGCTGGGAAATCCGCCACGGCGGCCGGCATACGCATATTCTCGTCGGGGGGAAGATCGCGATGGTCGTCTCGCGCGGCTCGCATTCCCGCAACGAGAGCGCCCCGCACAAGGTCGAGCAGCAGCTACGCTACCTGCGCAAGCGGCTCGCGACCTTGAGGGCTCAATGATGGGCAAGCCCGCAAACCTCATCGACTTGCTTTGCAAGCAAACGCTGCATGACTACTCTGTCGAGCATGACGACGAGGCTGGGAGGCCGAAATGACCAAATGCCCTTATTGCGGGAAGGATCACCCTTGGATGACGTGCCCGCGCGTCAGCAGCATCCGCTTCCGGAGCGACGGTAGCGTCAAGAGCGTGAAGCTCCACGCACCGGACCCGGCGCCGAAGCCGGCGGTGCCGGCGCCATCGCCGAACGAGAAGCCCGAGAGCAATAACGGCAATGGCGAGAACGGCAAGGGCCGCTTCTCGGCGACCGAAGCCAAGTTGCTGGAGTTCCTGGCTCTCGGCGACAGCAACAAGATCATCGCGCGCAAGATGGGCAACCGCGAGGCGACCGTGAAGGTCCACGTCAAGAGCATCTTCCGCAAGCTTGGCGTGAATAACCGGACCCAGGTCGCCGCGTGGTTCTGCGGACAACCTTCACAGAGGACGAACGATGGACCTGTCACTGAAGCTCATGCCTTTCCAGGCTGAGGGCGTGGACACGCTGGAGAAGCACGAGAGGTTCTTGCTCGCTTGGTCCCCCGGCGTCGGGAAGACCCCGACCGCCGTCCGTGCCTGCGCCCGCGTCAAGGCGCAGAACATCCTGGTGTTCTGCCCACCCATAGCAACGAGCGTCTGGCGCAAGCACTTCCTCGACTGGAGCGGCTACGGCGACGTGAGGGTTCTCGACAGCACGAACGCCCTGACGCCCTACGGCTTCATCAACGGCACGGGGGTCCGGATCATCCCCTATTCCCGTGCCGGCGTATCGCATCCCGTCATAAGTGCGGCCGCCAGCTTCTCCGACAAGTGGGACGTGGTGATCCTCGATGAGGCCCACTACCTCAAGAACCCGGACGCCAAGAGGACCAGAAACATCTATGGTCCCAAGCTGGACCTCAAGGGCTCTCCTCTTGAGGACGCGAAGCGCATCTGGTGCCTGACGGGAACGCCGCTTCTCAATGGCCCCCACGAGCTGTGGACGCATCTCCATGCGCTGAAGCCCGATCTCATTAAGTTCCCTGGTTTGGGGATGATGGGCTATCAGAGCTTCGTCAACCGCTATTGCCATGTGAGGCACACATCCTACGGCATGCATGTCGTGGGCGCCAAGAACACGACGGAGCTGGCGCACAAGATCAAGGGCTTCACGGACCGCAAGCGGGCGCAGGACGTGCTTCTGGACCTTCCCCCGCTTCGCATCGGCACCTACGAGCTTCCGGAGGATCAGGTCGAGATCAGCTCCGAGCTGAGCAAGGCACTCGGCGATCTGGACATCGAGGGCTTCGATGACGACGAGCTTCTGGCCGCGATGCAGAACGTCCAGACCTCCACGGCCCGGCGCTTGGTGGGGCTCGCCAAGGTGCCTGGAGTGGTGGAACTCGTGACCACCACCCTTGAGAGCGGCCCCGGCAAGCTGATCGTCTTCGCCCACCACCGGAGCGTGGTGGCCGAGCTTAAGGACGAGCTTTCGAAGTGGCATCCGCTGGTGATCATAGGGGGCGACACTCCCAGGACCCGTGATGCGGCCATCGAGGAGTTCCAGACCGTCCCTAAGCGGCGGCTGATCATCCTCTCCATCGAGGCGGCCAGCGAGGCTATCACCCTCCATGCCGCCAATCAGGTGATCATCGCCGAGCCCTCGCCGGTTCCCAGCAGGAATGCCCAGGCGATCTCCCGCGCTCACCGCAAGGGCCAGCGCGATGCCGTGCTTGCGCAGTTCGTCACGCTCCCTGGAGTGTTCGATGCGCGATTTATGGACTTGATCTCACGTAAAACTCGTGACATCATGAAAATCGTTGATCCCGACATGATCGCAAGCGATCCCGCTCAACCCAGCTTCCCAAGCCTTATGGAGGACCAGCCGATATGAAGTTCACGCTCACGATAGAGATGAATGACCGCGTCGAGTTCGATTGGGTCACGGCCCAGCTCAGGAAGCCGGACTTGAAGGAACTCAAGGAGAGGGTTGAGGCACGGGTGGCCGCTAGCACTCCTGCAACTACCGGCAACGGCGCAGCCCCAAGTGGTGGTGATCCCGATCCAAGCACTATCGCCCGCGATCTGGCCGAGGCTTCCAACAAGGCCGCCGCCAAGAGCGACGCTGCGGCCACCGCCGGAACTCCCAAGCCGGCGAAGGCCAAGGCCGCGCCCAAGGCGAAGGCTGCCGCCGCCGGCACTCTCGTTGCGCCGGCTCCGGACGCCGAGCTTCAGAAGCTCAAGGACGTGATCACCAACGCCGCCCGGCTCGCGATGCGCGGCGAGGGCGACAAGAGCATTCTCAATCTCCTTCCTGCCTTCCGGGAGGCGACCGGGCTCGATTTCGTCATGAACGCCACGGCGGATCATATCCCCGCGCTTCAGCAACTGGCCGAGGCGGCCAACCTCGTCACGGTCTAACCCGTGAACGCGAATACGCCCGTCCAGCCCAACGGGAAGGTCCATGCGGAGCTTGGGCCTTCCTCCAGCGATATCTGGCTGACCTGTCTCCAGGCGCCACGGGAGTGGAAGAAATATCCTCCCAAGAGGGCGGGCTTCGCCGCGCACGAGGGAACGCTCGCGCACACGCTCTGCGAGGCGGCCCTCAAGCTCAGGGGAATTCCCTGGAGCGTGGGGCGCACCTTCGAGGTCGAGGGCGATAAGGTTCCAATTACGCAGGAGATGCTGAACGCCGTGCAGCTCTACGTAAATGTCACCAACATGATCTCGGACATCTCTCTTTGGAGGGCGGTCGAGAAGATCGTCTCCTTCGGCTGGCTGTGGGGCGATAACCCTCCTGCGGAAGACCTTTTCGGCACGGTGGACTTCACGGCCGCCGAGCCGACCGTGCTTCATGTTCTTGACCTGAAATACGGGTCTGGAAAGGTGGTGAAGGTGGAGGGCAACACCCAGACCCTTTGCTACGGAGTTGGCGCCTACGGACTTCTGCTCAAGGAAAAGCCCGATCTCGCCAAGACCATCGAGCATGTATCTTTCGGTATTATCCAGCCAAGGGCCGGCGGCGCTCCAGTAAGGCAATGGGTTATCCCAGTTGGGGAGATGCTTTATTGGGCTTATAGTGTTCTGAAGCCCAGCGTGGACAAGATACTATCGGCGCAGGAGCTTCCGCTCGTGCCTGGAAGCCATTGCTACTTCTGCCAGGCTTCGCGAGAATGCCCGGCCTATAGAAAGCACAAGCTCAGGGACGCTAACTTCCCTGATCTCACGACCACGGAGGAAATGTTCGCGGCAACCCTCAATCAGCTTGACATGATATAACCTAGTGGCTACATCTAAGCCTTCTAGGACCCAATAGACCCAACAGGAGAGCCCCTATCATGGCCACCCAAGCCGTCATAACCCCCATCGGAATTTCCAGCTTCCTGACCCTCAAGGAGCCCCGCACCATCGTGGAAGGCGGCGAGCCCCGCTATTCCCTCACCCTGATCTTCGACAAGACGGCCCAGAACACCGAGGCGTTCCGCAACCTCGAAGAGGCCATCGAGAACGCCATCAAGTCGAAATGGCCCAATCGCCGCCCGCCGGGGCTTCGCTCGCCCTTCCGCGACGGCGCCGAGAAGCAGGGCGTCTACGAGGGCTACAAGGCCGGCGACATCTTCATCTCGCCTTGGTCGAAGGACAAGCCCGGCGTGGTGGACATCAACCGCCAGGACCTTCTCGACTTCAACGACGTGTACGCCGGCTGGACGGCCCGCGCCAGCGTGAGGCCCTTCGCTTACGACCAGGGCGGCAACAAGGGCTGCGGCCTGTTCCTCGACAGCGTCCAGTTCCTCCGGCCGGGCAAGCGCCTTGATGGCCGCAAGGCCGCCTCCGAGACATTCCCCGATGACCAGATGGAAGACGAGCGCATCTGAAATGTGTGGAGAAGCACCGAGACTTCATCCCGAGAGCTGGCGCACCTTGCGCCAGCTCATCAAGCTGCACGGCTACGACGACCTGCTCAAGGCCCTCCGGCTCCAGCAGGTCATCGATATCCTCAATCCTCCTGAAGAGATGGACCCCCAAGATGCGCGGAGCCCTGATCGTTAATCTCTGCCCGTTCTGCGGCGAGGCACAGTTCACCTTCCCGGTTCCCGACACGAACAAGAACGTCTCGCTGGCCATCCGCCACGCGGACTTCCTGCGCATGCTGGCCGGCCTCATGAAGCAGGCCGAGAACTTCCACAGCGAGAAGGCCACTCGCGAGGCGGGTCACATGCCTATCAGGTGCTGTCAGGCACAGCACGGGCATTGACCTCCATGACCCAGGTCGTTCACCTCGACCTCGAAGCCGCCTCCACGGTTGATCTTCGCCAAGTCGGGGTGGATGTCTGGGCGCATCATCCAGGCACCCGACTGATCCTCGTCGGCTACGCCATAGACGATAAGCCCGCGAAGAATTTCACCTGGGGCGGCGGGCTGCCCTGGGACGTGGGGCATTTCGACCTCATGGCTTCGACCGTCAGGAACGCCGAGCTTCACACGGCCTACGATCTCGCCCGCGCCATCGAGCGCGGCGCCGAGATACACGCCTGGAACGCGAATTTCGAACGCATCCTTTACAACGCGATCATGGTTCCGAGGGGCTTCCCGCGTGTGCCTCCGGACCACTTCCACTGCACGATGGCGGCTGCGGCGAATGCCGGGCTTCCCATGTCCCTGGACGACGCCGCGCTTGCTGCGGGGGCCCCGCACGTCAAGGACAAGCAGGGCCATGCCAACATGCTGCGCATGGCGAGGCCCAGGGGCTTCGAGCCCAACGGGGACCCTCGCTGGTGGCACGTCGAGAGCCAGCCCAAGATGGACGCGCTGCGCGCCTACAACCTCGCTGACGTAGAAGCTGAGCGGGATATCCATAGGCGCGTCCCGCGCATGACCAAGCGCGAGCGCGAGATATGGCTGATCGACCAGCGCATGAACGACCGTGGCATGCCTGTGGATGATAATCTCATAGCCCAGCTCGAAGCGATCACCGAGGAGGAGCTGCGCTTCCTCAACAAGAGATTGGCGCACGTCACGAGGCACGAGGTCCAGTCCTTCACGCAATCCGGGCGCTTGCTGAGCTGGCTCACCAAGCACGGCTATCCGCTGAGCGACGTGAGCAAGGGCACCCTCCAGGAGTTCATGAGTTCGCCGGAGTTCTACGATCTCCGTGGCGAGGTGCAGGAAGTCCTCCAGCTTCGCCGCGAGGCGGCGAAGACCTCCACGGCCAAGCTCAAGGCGCTCCGGAACTTCTCCCAGCGCGACGGCCGCGCGCGGCACCTCGTGCAGTATGGCGGGGCCGTCAGGACCATGCGCTGGGCCGGAAGAGGCCCGCAAATCCAGAACTTCCCGCGTCCGGTCATCAAGCACGTCGAGGAGGCGATCAAGCAGATCGAGCTTGGGATGCCGTGCGAGGGAATTCGCGCCATCTTCGGAAACCCCCTCGACGTGGTGTCCTCGTGCCTGCGCGGGGTCTTCAAGGCTCCCAATGGGTATTCGTTCGTGGTGTGCGACTTCCACTCCATCGAGGCCATCGTCCTCGGCTGGCTCGCTGGCTTCAAGGACTTGCTCGATGTCTTCCGGCGCGGCGAGGATGTCTACGTCTACACGGCCGCCGGCATTGGCAGCACGGATCGCCAGCTTGGGAAAGTCTTAAGATTAGCTTGCGGTTACTGTATGGGCGCCGCGAAGTTCCAGCAGACCGCGAAGAGCTACGGGATCACCCTGTCGGGCGAGGAGAGTTCGAACGCCGTCTCGCGCTTCCGCGCCAGCAACCGGCCCATCGTCAATCTCTGGTACGCCTACGAGAGTGCCGCGAAGAACGCCGTCAGCTTTCCGGATCAGCAGTTTCATGTAGGCCCGACGCGCTTCCGCATGGGCGCCAGGGACGGCCGCGCGAAGGGCGCGCTCCTGATCGAGAAGCCTTCCGGCGGCACCCTCATCTACCGGGACGCGACCATCGAAAACGGAAGTATTCGCTACTGGGGCGTTCATCAGACGACACGGCAATGGGTTCAGATCGACACCTACGGCGGCAAAATTTGTGAGAATTGCACGCAGGCCGTGGCGCGTGATCTTCTCGCGAGTGCCATGCGCGAGTTCGACGCGCTCCACCCCAATGCTTTGCTCACGACCATCCACGACGAGATCGTGGCGCTAGCCTGGAATGCCGGCGCCATCGCGCCGAGAATGCTCGATGACCTGAAGCGGATCATGAGCGATCCGCCGGTATGGGCCCCCGACATGCCCCTCTCGGCCGCCGGCTACATTGCCGACCGCTACGCCAAAAGCTGACTAAGGGAGGAACGACGATGCCTGCCGACACCCAAGCCGTGTCCCTCGACGCCGTGGCGTTGTTCGACATCGGCCTTGGACCCTACATGCTTCCGGTCACGCCCCCGGACGGCAAGCCTTCGCCGTCCTCGAAGCTGAACCCCAGGGTCATGGGCAAGGCGCCGGGCCGCTTCACGCAATCCGGCTGGACCGGCGTGGACGTGAACGACCTCAAATACCGCTGCCACGACTATAATACTGCGCGGCTCTGGATCGAGTGGGGCGCGAATATCGGCCTCGTGGCCGGCAATGGCTTGGTGATCATCGATAACGATCAGGGCGAGGAATTCTCGAACATCCTCCAGGAGATTTTCTCATCGATCGGGATCGTGCCTTTGCGCCGCTTCGTGGCGCATGAGAAGCACAAGCGTGACGCTTTCATCCTGCGGGTTCTGAACTTTATCGGCGATCCGGCCCCGGTTCTCAATAAGGACTACAAGTTCCGCAAAGGGACCGTCGAGATGAAGCTTCAGGTCTTGGCGCAGAGCAAGTCGCTCGTGATCTCGGGAACGCATCCGGGGACCAAGGCGCCCTATGTCCTCGACCGCAAGATTACGTCTTTCGAGGATATCCCAATCGTAGCTGAAAATAAATTTTATGACTGCGTAAGAAATTTTATGGAGGTCTTGAAAGCCAAAGGCTGGACGGTGCCCTCGGTGCCTCAGGCACCAATCTCCAGTGGACCTACGGCTGTTCCTGGTAAGCCCAATCTTATAATACCTCCCACTCCTACTCAAGGTGCCCTTCCCGATCCAAGCGTCATCAAGTCCATGCTCGATGGCGCGCAGGACCTGTTGCGCCAAATCCCCAACCGCGACACCCTTCCTGGGGAGCTTCGCACCAAGGTGGACGAGTGGCTGGACGACTACCCCAACTGGGTTCAGGTCTGTTATTCCCTGGCTGCCCAACTCGGCAAGCCCATCGCGAACACCTCCGAGGCCGAGCAGCTTTGGCTGAATTGGTCCGACGGCCGCCAGCAGGTGCGGCAGTCTTCGTTGGACCTTTGGCGCAGCGCCATCAGCCAGCCCCAGTTCCAGTTCGGGGACATCGCGCTCCTCAAGCTGGTGCGCTCGCTCGTGCCTTCGGACACGAGCTTTCCGCCCATCGATCCGAACCACCCGGCCATCGCGAAAGTCTACGCGACGCGCACCCCGACACCTGTGCGGGACGAGCTTATGAAAGAGTGGGTTGTCCTGGCCGATGGCAACCGCTCCTTCGTGAACACCAAGAATAACTTGGAGCTGAGCTACATGGCTTTCGCCCAGCACAACATCAACCTTGGCGTGCCTCTCGCCCGGGAGCTTGGCCTGAAGCCGAACAAGCGGACCAAGACCCCCTACAATGTCGCGGAGATTTTCGACCGGCAGCCTGACCGGATCAACATCAGCGGCTTCACCTACTCGCCCGGCGGGGAGAAGCTGATCCCCACCGGAAAGTCCGAGCATGGCAAGCCGCTCTACACCTTAAATCGCTGGATCGAGCCCGAGATCGCGAAGCGCGTCGTCTCCTCGCAGGAGATCAAGCCGTGGCTCGACCACCTCGACTTCATCATGGGCACGGAGAGCGACCGCTTCCTGCGCTGGTGCGCCTATAACGTGCAATACCCTCAGGAGAAGCCCAACTGGCACTTCCTCGTGATGGGCTGCCCCGGCCTCGGCAAGGACACCCTCGTCGCACCGCTGAAGGCTGCCGTGGGCGAGCGCAACCACATCGAGATGGAGGTGCATCTCCTCACGGGCACCTTCACGGACGCCTACGAGAAAAAGCTCCTGGTGATCAGCGAGACGGCTCAGCCCAAGTCCGACGCGAGGCACTTCTGGAACAGGCTGAAGCAGGTCCTGGCGCGGCCACCCGAGAGCTTGAACGTCAACATCAAATACATGCGGCCCTACGAGGTCCCGAACCGCATCGCCGTGGTGATGTTCTCCAACGACCTGAACCCCATCTTCCTTGAGCCCGGCGACCGGCGCGTCCATGTGATCAATCGTCGCCAGATCGTGAAGAAACCCGATGCGTATTACACCAGTCTATGGAGCTGGCTGAACGCCGATGGCATTGGGCTCGTGGCTTCGTATCTGTATTCCTACCCGCTGAGCGACATCGAGAAGCAGGAAATCTACAGTGGCGCCGCGCCGGATACTCCCGCAAAACAAGCACTCATCCAGCAGAACCTGGTGCCGGCTCTAAGCACTCTCTTGGACTTGGTGAACGATGCCCGTGCCGGCGTGGCTCCCTTCGACGCGTGCCTCGCGACCGTGAGCCAGCTCGTGGACCAAATTGGAATTCGCCTTGGTAACCGCCATCGCCCCACTCCCCAGGACGTGAGTGCCTGGCTCCTCGACCTCGAAATGAAGGGAGATGGCGTCGGCCGCTTGCGCAAGGATGCGCGCAATCCGAACCACTGCGGGATCGTCGCGAGCAAGGGGCAAACTTCTCAGCGGATATGGCATCTCTCTAGTAAGGCCCCCGATGGCCGTGCCTGGAATACTTTCAGCAACCTTGAGCTTCTGGCCATGTGGCAGGGCAAGAAAATGCCCTCGCGTGCCACCGTGATCCCCTTCCCGTCCCAGGAAGGCGAGGACGAGCCTATTTGACAAAGCGATACGATATGACTACATCTAGTGTTCATGAAAGGTTCAGGTGTCAAAACATGGTTGGTTGGGCTAGAAATTCCCCTCGCCACAATACTCTCGGCGAGGGCATGCCGATGACCATCTCCTCGTTGGCGGAGGCTTGCGGCGTCTCGCGGCAGCGCATCTACGTCTTCATCAAGGAAGGCCGAATTCAGGCCGTGCCGATGCCCGGCGGCTACGTGGTCATGCCGCACGAGGTCAAGCGGGTGCTTGGCATGCGCAAGCGCGTCCAGCTTCGAAGCGGGGCCGAGCAGGTCCGCTTCGACTTCAGCAAAATCTGACGGAGGGGGATAGTCCACCTGCAACGGGAGTGCGGCCACCGGCAAGCGTGTGAGGCGCTACAAGATCGAGTTCTGGTTCCTTCGTCAGATCGCGACATTTTCCTCCAGTGAAATTCGATAAAGCCGCACAACTACTCAAATACGCAGCAGCGCACAGGCAGATCGCCTGTCCTCTTTGGATAGCCCAATGGGAATTACATGGAGACACCTTGCGATGCACGAACCTAGTGCACGACAATCGGCCCCTCGTGCTTTTCAGGGAGCGCGACCTTGACAGAGACTTACAGCCCGGCCCCGATCAAGCGCATCGCCCAGATCATCAACCTCCACCATGAGGACACCAAGCGGGGAAGCTCGGCCATATCCCGCGCCAAGCGCATCTACGACGAGGAGGTGGCGCCTCCCACGGCGAGGGCCGAGAAGGCCGAGGCCGAGCTTGCCGAGGTCAAGGTCGCGCTTGCTGCGGCACACGTCGAGATCGAACGTCTCCGGACCCCGCCCAAATAGCCCTGATAGTGTTCACGATTTGTTCCTCTTATCCAGAAATTTTGAAATTGGGTCCCGCGCTTAAAATCCCACTGCTGATGGTGCCTCTCTTTCTAGTGGTGCCGGCCGAGGCCAAAACCTGCGGTCATGGAATGATCAAGCGGGTGTCCCTGGGAATCTGCGTGGGCATACACTCCAGGGCGGCCAGGGGGTTCTATCATCCTAGCGGCCGTCATCCCCTTCCCCTGAGGCACGAGAGACGAAAGGGTCATCGTCCGGTGATAGTCGAACCTCCGGAGGAAACCACTTCAGACGAAGTGCGAACTACCCCGAATTGGCGCAAGTTCCAGGGGAAAGTCGGAGACGACGCACCCGAAAAGGTCGAGCGTGGCGACAAAGCCTCGAAAGAGACAACGGAAATGCCGTATGATCTTCCGCTGGGGATCGCAGGCTCGCTGCTGATGCGCCGGCCGCCGGAGCCCGGATCGACCTTCGACCGCATCGACCCTTTGAGGTGATCGACATGGCTGGAAGCTTCAAGCACTGCCTGGACGCCTTCGGAAACTACCGGGGCACCGGCCTCTTGAGTGGGGAGAAGGACTTGAAGGAAGCCCTCGAACAGACAACCTTCATGCTTCTCCTCATCCAGCAGGACTACGGAAAAGAAGTCATCGAGCATGCCGAGAACGACTACTTCGAATGCATCCGGAAAGAGCGCCCCTGGCCGTTCTTCTTCATGGAGAAGCATCGAGATGGATGAGCATACTCTCTACTCGGTCTACCAGTTTTTCGAGGACGGCACCCACGAGCGCGTCCGCCACTTGGTGCCTGCCACCCAGGCCGTCATGGCGGCCCATCACTACACCCACAGCATTGCGGCCAGATACGGCTTTGTCGAGAAGGTGATCATCACCACGGACGACGACGATTGCTGCTTCGAGTGGAGATACCGCGAGGGGATCGTCTATCCCGATGAGTGCAGGAGGCAGTCGTGAGCATGAGGGACCTATACGAATTGATCCCCAACGACGAGCTTGTCGAGCCGAGATACTACGACCAGCTCGTCACGACGGCCCGTGTCCTCGAAAGGATTTTCAATGGCGACCAGACGGGGCAGGACCGCGAGACGGGCGTCATCGTGCTGGTCTTCCCCGCGAACAACGAGGAGAACGATCTTCGGATAAGCTGCATCTCCAACTGTCACCAAGTCGCCATTCTCGAAATGCTGAAGAAGCAGGTCGCGCGCTTCGAGAGGGGCCTCAACGACTACAAGGGTGCCGCATGACGGGCGTTCCCCTGGTATTCATCGCTAGCATCCAGACACCAGAAGGCCGGAAGGAGATCACATGGCACCCGGAGGCGATCCCATACAGGCGGCAAGGAACATCTCCCGAGAGGAGGACGAGTATATGCGGCAGCGCGCCGATGATATCCGTCTCCTCATGGCTCGCGGGCTTGTTCACGACCTTGTTTCGCAACTGGCGCGGATCATCGATGCGCGACACGCGACCGGCCCCGAGGAGGTTCGTCTACAGGACAATATCCTCATGGCGGTCCACGACTACACGGCGGCCATCCGGAGCGCGCCTGCGGCTCTCGATTACATGGCCGGCGTGTCTCCCGTGGAGCGGGCACGTCAGGTCGAGACGCAATCCGTGGGAGTCGCGGAATTCCTGAAGCGGGCCGTCGTGGAGCAGGTCGCGAACGAGCTGGACGCAGACATCAGGAAGGTGTTTGACGAGGACAATATCGGGACCGAGCGCCCCACCATGCCCATCAAGTTCGGAGTGCTGAAAACAACCGAGGAGAGCTGAGATGCTCAAGCGAAGCCTGTGGAGCCTTCTCCCGTGCCTTTTGGGTGCGCAGCCCGCCCTCGCCTGGCCGACTTATTGGGCATCGACCTACAACCTCGCGGTCCCGGCCGGAGCGACCGATGTGGTCTGCTTGGAGAACCCCAACGGGATCGTGGTCCGGCTCCTGGGGGTCAGCGTCTACGGAGTGGGCGCAGTGGCCGGCACCATCAACATATCGGTGGTGCGGCGAACGCCTACGAATACCGGCGGGACTTCGACAACTCCGGCCATCACGGGATCGGATGTGAACGCCTCCGCGACACAGACGATATTCCGGGCCTATACGGCTAATCCCACGGCTCTGGGCACTCTCAGCGGCACCTTCCGCAACCTGCGCTGGGACATCACCACGAACGGCTCGAATGCCGATCCCACGAGCACCGCCATGCTGGCCTTCGGCAATCTGAGAGAGCCGGATGCGACCGTGCCTTTGCTCAGGAGCCGCAACTCGGCCTTCTGCATCAGCTTCAACGGTGCGGCCGTGGCCTCGACCGTCACTCTTGACATGGCATGGTCCGAGAGCAACAACTGAAAGGGTTCCGGCTCTCTCGAAGTCGGCGGTTGGATTTGCCCCCCATACTCCACCGCTCCTTTCCCCAGGGGAGCCGGAACGCCTTCCTCCTCTAGTAGTTCGATCCGCCGGGATCGCGCATCGAGCGCCCCACGAGCGCTGACATCCCGGTTGGGGAGGGCTGGCCGGCCAGGAAGAAACCTCTCAGCCAGTTCGGACCCGAGACATGCTCGACGCCCGGCGTCGCCGGCTGCGTCGTTCCGAGCCCCGGCGGCCTGCTGGGCGGGAAAGGCACCGCCGTCGTCGCGGTCGGGTTCGTCTGCTGCGCCCCGCCGGTCGGAGACGAGATCGCTTGCGTCATCTGCGGCCCCCCGCCTGCCGGCTGCTGCGCCACTTGCGGCGCGAAGGTGGACCGGCGTGGCGGCAGCGGCGGCTGCGGCTGCGGCTGCTGCGCGGGCAGCGGCGGGGGCTGGAGCGGGAAGGGCGGCGGCTGGAGCGGGAAGGGCGGCGGCGTCGGCACCGGGGCTTCGGGCGCGGACGAGGACCCTCCCGCCGCCGTGGCGCCTCCGGCAGCCCCCACAAGCCCTATGGGCGGCATGGCGTTGGCCGCCGAGGCCAGTTGCGTGAGGCGGGGCGGCTGGGTGCCGTAGTAGCTCATGGGGTCGTAGAGGCGGTTCCCGAGGCCGCCGATGGTCGGATCGATCACGCGGACCATATGTGAACTCCCTCTTTCCTAGTAAGGGCCTTGCTTGACGAGGCCGCCCATCATCTGGGCCATCGAGCGCGGGACGTGAAGCGTGCCGGAGGTTCCCACCGGAAAACCCTTCGGCATGGGCATCATCATCATGCCGTTGGGCAGCATCGTGGGTTGCTGGGACCTGGCGTCCGGGTAAGGCGGCGCGGACCCAGGGTGAGGCACGGGTGGCGCCTGCACGCCCACCATAGGGTTGTTCACCGAGAAGGGTCTTTTGGTGGGCACATTAGGATGTGGAGGTCCTCCCGGAGCACCCGGCTGGGGCCGCTTGATGGGAGGCGGCGTTGCCTCCGGGACCACGGCAGCCGCCACCTGGGAGGAACTCATCCCTGGGACGTGCTTGGCGCCCGTGCCTGAAGGCGCCTTCTTTCCTGGATTGGTGGCCGTGAAGGTCCTTCCGCCGGGCGTCGTCATCTGCGTGCCCAGCATGTTCGCCATATCGAATGAGGTGGCCATCGCTAGGCGAGCCTCGGCATGCGGTTGCTGGTGGAGGGAACCCTCACGCCTCTAGGGTCCAGGTAGTTGTAGCTCGCGTCCATCCCGAGCTGCCCGAGCGTCTGGGTCATGCCCTCTCCGGAGGTGATGCTCCCTGGGTCGAGGGGGTTCGTGGCCGGGCTCTGCTGCATCGCGAGCTGTCCCAGCGTTGATCCTACGGAGCCCGGAGCGCCAATGCCTCCCGCATACTGCGCAGGCACCGCGTTGATGTCCTGGCTCTGGGCGGCGCCCAAGGCCGGCGTCCTGATGGCCGGCTGGTCGCTTGCGGCGGCCTCGATCCCGCTGCCGCCGCCACCGCCGCCGCCTCTACCTGTGAAAGAAGATGTGGAGGCCAGGCGGGAAAGCTCCTGGCCGATGGTCATTCCAGGTGTCTGCACCGGGTAAGGCACGGCTCCGGCGGCAGCGCTTCCTCCCCCACCGGATTGCTGGGGTCCCCCGGTTGCAGCTCCTCCCCCTCCCCCTCCGGCCGCCACGGCCGTGTTCGGGTCGTAGCCGGCGTTCCCCCATCTCGGGTCAGGCGTGCTCACGTCTCCGTGATATCCGGCCCAGGGCTTGAGCGAACCACCCTGCGCCAGGTAGTTCGTCACCCATCTGATCTGGGCCGGGATGGTGCTTGCGTTGCGAAGATCGAGCCCGGTGTCCTTCTCGAAATCCACCCCGAGGCCGGCCCGGCGGTTGAGCTGGAACGGCCCCCAGGAGCTTTCGATGTTGTCGTTCTTTACGTCGTAGGCGTTCCCATGCAGGCTTTCGCCGGCCACGATCCCGTAAAGCTTAGGGATCAGCTCAGGGTGCCCCATGTTGTTGGCGGTCTGGGCGATCAGGCCCGTGAGGGTGGCCGGCAGCGGCTGGGCTGGAGCGACGGTGGGAGTGGAGGCGGGGGTGCTCGTGCTGCCGCTGTAACGGTAGCCCTGCTTCGTCAGCCAATCCTGATGCTGGCTGATCCAATCGTTGCGCTGCTGGAACCCAGGATAAGCCTGGAAGTGCGGCGTGTCGGGCCGCTGCCAGACACCACCCCAATGGACGCCGTAGTCCGGTGCCATCGCCCCCAGCCGTTCCCGATAGGGCGCCGCGTCGGCGCCGGAAAGCATCTGCCCGTTGACGACCGGCGCGAGATCGACGGCGGCGCCGAGCTGATGCGCCGAATTGCCGGGATCGGCATGGTAGCCAGAAAGGCCCGCCTGCTGCTCCGGCGTGCGGTAGCCCGAGATGACCCGCCACTCGACATTCGGGTCCAGCTTCGAATAGGCCGAGAACAAATTCGAGAGATTGCCCTGAAAGCCTGGCTCAAGTCCGCGTGCCTCGTCGGGGGTCATTGCCGTGGCGTCGCTCCTAAGGTGGCCTCCGACGTGAAGTCATAAGGCGCCTGAGGCCGGTTCAAGGCGTTCCGCTGCTGATTGACGACTGCGGTCGTCGCCAGCCGGTCGTAGATGTTTCGCGCGAGTTCGGGTGCGAACGGCGCGCCGGCGACCATCCGCTTCATGGCTGGGCTCGTCAGGCCGCCGCTGGACAAGGCTTGAAGGCCCCATCTCCCCAGTGCCCGGCCCGACTGTGGAAGAATTTCCGAGAGGGTCGTCAGGAAATCCCGTGCGCGGCTGCTGGTCGCCACCTCCTTCCCCAGCCCCGAAGGCTCGGGCTCCTTCTCGTGGTACTGGCCGAGCGTCGCTGCGGCATCCATCCTCTCGGTGGCCGGAAGAACTCCCGGAGGCCGTGGAGGCTCCTGCGAAAGCATCGTGGCCTTTATGCCGTCCGAATATGTGCGCCAGTCCTTGTTGAACTTCTTCGGGTTGAAGTAGCCTTCCGGAGTGGTGCCGAGCTGATCGATGGCATTCGCCGCCATCTGGGCCTGTATCGCCGGATCGATATGGTCCGCAAGCACCCCGTATTCGTTGGAGGACTGCTTCTTGGTAGTCAATGCTCTCTCGGCAGCCGTGCCGTAGCCCGGCTGGTCCACCCAGGTCGTGTTGCCGGCGTTGTCCGTGATGGGCTTGCCCCCGATCTTGTAGAGCATCGGAAGGATGTTCTTCTTCATGTCGGCATAGAACTGGTTGGCCGCGTCGAAGGCGCTCCCCAGTCCGTAGCGCTCGACCCCTTCACGCCGGGCGCCCGTGATGCTGCTCTTGGCAAACCTCGAAGCTTCGTCGCTCAGGTTTACGGGAACAGGACTGCTGGGAAGACTGGCCCGTGCCTCGGCCCCATAGCCTTTCAGAGCCTTCTCCTGCACGTAAGGCTCCTGAGGACCCATGCCTTGAGGCACGTATGGCCGTTCCGTCGGGTCAAACCTCGGGTCGTATTGCGAGCTGGCAATGAGATTGCTGCGCAAGCCCTCAAGCTCGGCTCTCTGAGCTTCCGTCACCTGCTGCCCTCTCAGCCTCGCCTCTATGTCCTGGAGGATGGGCATGGCGCTGACTTCCTGCCCCTCGGGAGGAAGCTGGTTGGCTATCGCATCGTAACGCTGGTTGATCTTGTCGTTTATGCCGGTGATGGCGTCCTGCGCGCCGCGCGTCGCCCAGGCCCCGATGTTCTCCTTCGAACTCGATCCGGGTATGAAGTGCCCGCCTGTGAGAGCATTCGTCGTGGCGTTCTTGGCTTCCAGTATGGCCGCCTGATGAGCGTCCCTGTCGTTGGTGATGCTCGAACCTCCCGGTGCCGACGAGAGCCAGTTGAACAGGTTCTGCCAGACCGGCTTCGCCATCGAGTAGATGCTTGCCGGGTTCTCTATCGGCGGCTGTCCCGGATTTCGCCTGTTGTAGTCGTCCGCGAGAGCCTGGCCGGCATCGGAAACTTTCTGGGCTTGCGGACCGGCGATGTCGTCGGCGGTCCTCTTCACCGTGGTGATCCGGCCCACGCCTGGAACCTGGGAGCCGGCAAAGCCTCCAATGTTCGAGCCCAGCTCGCGCCAGTTCTCGCCGAACAGGGAAGCCGCGACATCCCCGCCCCACTCGCTTCCCTTGACCCCGGCGATAGCCGGAATGGCATTCTTGACGGCTTCCCACGCAGGAACGGCCGCGCTTCGCGGAAGCCAGCCGGAGATCACGTTGGTCATGTCTCCGATGCCTCGGGGAAGCACGGCGCCCACGATGTTCCGGGGGCTCATGCCGGAAAGGATGGCTTCTCCGTATATGCGCCTCCAACTGGCGTCGGCGGGCAGCGGCTCGGCGCCCACCACGTTCTTCTGGACGGTCGGCAGGAGATCGCCGCTGTCCTCGGGGTAGAGGCCGTGCCTGACGGCATTGGCGATGCCGGCCACCGCGTCGTAGGCACCGGCCTCGGGCGCCACCATGTAAGGCCCCACCCGCTTCATCGTGTCGGCAACGTCGCCCCAGGTGACGGGAGCCCCGGTTACCCTCTCCGACCCCGGCACCACGTCCTTGTACATGGGATCGATGACGCGCTGGTGGAACACGTTTCCCACTCCCGGATACGTGTCGCTCGCGCCCAGGAAATCGATGGCGGCCTTTATGGCGCCGATCCCGCCGAGAGGCCCGGTGATGTCGTGCCTGCTGGTCGAGCTGTAGGCCGACGAAGGCGTTATGATCGGCGACTTCTGCGCCTCGGCCATCGTGCTGTAGGTGTGATCCAGGATGTTCGTGAGCTGCTGATAGCGGTTGGTGGCGTCCTCGGGAGTGACGGTCTTCGGGTAGTTGAAGGAATACCCGTTGGGCAGAGGCAATCTGACGAATTCCCCGCTCCTGATCTGATCGACGGTTGGCGGATTATTGTCTTTTACGTAATCGCCTTTCGAGTTGAGCGTGAAGTCGTGCAGATAAGGGAGGTCCGGCGATACGGTCCGGGGCGGCGGCGGCGGCTCGACGCCGGCCGCAGAGCCGAACGCGGCCAAGCCTGCCCCGGCCAGGTCCATGCCTCCGGGCGAGACTGTCTGCGGTGGTGGTGTCTGCGAGGGTGCCTGCGGCGGTGCTTGCGGCGGTGCCGGAGGAGCCGTCACCGACGGCGTCAAGGCCCTCCAAGGTTCGTCTGCGCGAGTGGCCGCGCCAACCGAAGGAAGAGGGATCGTGTTGTCGTCGTCGGCCATGAGCGTCACCTGGCGTCGGGAGCATTGCCGCCGCCGCTGGGAGGCGGAAGGACAGCTCTCCCGTCTCTGAACAGGAATATCGGCGGCTGGTCATCCGGGTGGACAGGACCGGGAGCCGGAGGAGGCGAGAGCAGCAAGTTGGGTCCCGTGCCTGGGCCGCCGGTCCCGAAGAAGCTGCCGGCGCCGATGCCGCCTGGAGCTGCGGCTTCCGGAGGAGGAAGGACGGGAGGCCCCGAAGCACGATCCGGAGGAGGCACCACCGGAGGGCCACCACCACCACCACCGCCACCACCACCACCACCACCACCACCACCACCACCACCACTGTCCGGGGCAGGAGGTGCTCCTGCCGTCGCCGTCTCGGGAGATGACGCTATCGCCTTCGGAACCGTGAACACCGAGGGCGCCTCAGGCTGCTTGATCCCGAGGGCGCGCACGTCCTTCAGCATCTGGTCGTAGCGTGTCGGGAAGCTGTCGGC
>Ga0306921_10000206_pt1 | contig 46794 bp, 37 predicted proteins | sample sta12Cox44000080_FD_203760 | JGI IMG/M metagenome (GOLD analysis project Ga0306921, IMG submission 203760) | Lab enrichment of tropical soil microbial communities from Luquillo Experimental Forest, Puerto Rico - statoxic.12C.oxic.44.000.080 (v2)... | ecosystem: Environmental > Terrestrial >... | reverse complement strand
CGGAGCGCCCTCCCAAGGACGAATTCCTCCGCCGCTTAAAAGACAAAGAAGGCCTGGTCTGCCTGCTCACCGAGCGCGTCGGCGACGACACGCTTCGAGCCGCCCCCAAGCTTCGGATCGTCTCTAACGTCGCTGTCGGCTACGACAACGTCGACGTCCCCGCCTGCACTCGCCGCGGCGTCCTGATCACCAATACTCCCGGCGTTCTCGACGAAACCACCGCCGACTTCGCATGGGCCCTGATGCTGGCTGTGGCGCGCCGCGTGGTCGAAGCCGATCAATATGTCCGGGCGGGGAACTGGCAAGGCTGGAATTTCGATCAGTATTGCGGCACCGATGTCTGGGGGAAAACTCTGGGCGTTGTGGGCTTTGGCCGGATCGGCCAAGCCGTGGCGCGCCGGGCGCAAGGGTTCGGGATGAAAATCATCTACAACAGCCGCAAGCGCGTCGCAGAAGACGTCGAAAAGCAATGCAACGCCGAATACCGCGACCTGAATGCGGTGCTTGCCGAATCCGACTTCATCTCACTCCACGTGCCGCTGAACGGCGACACTCGCGGCCTGTTCGACGCCCCCAAGTTCTTCCGCATGAAGCCGACCGCTTTCCTCATCAATACTTCCCGCGGTCCGGTGGTTGACGAAGCCGCGCTCGTCCACGCCCTTGAATCCAAGAAAATAGCCGGCGCCGGCCTCGACGTCTTCGAACAGGAGCCCTTCGTCCACCCCGGCCTCAAGCGCGCCAACGTGGTCCTCGCCCCCCACCTTGGTTCCGCTTCCAACGAAACCCGCGGGCGTATGGCGCTCGCCGCCGCACAAAACATCACCGCCTTCTTCCGGGGCCAACGCCCTGCGAGTCCCGTGAACCCCGAGCTGCTCAAATCCTAAGCTCGCCTGGCGGCGCCGTCACGGTGGCTAGAACACGCAAGCCAGCCGTGAAACCGCCTTTACTCACGGCGCAGCGCCACCATCGGATCGACACGCGTCGCCTTGCGCGCGGGTAGCCAACTTGCGAGCAGCGAAACGCTCACAAGCAAACCTGCCACTGCGCTGAACGTCGCTAGGTCCGTCGCAGGGACGCTGTATAGGAGTGTCTTCAAATAGCGCGCTGCAAACAGGGCTGCCAATACGCCCGCTCCCGCGCCGCACACCGCAAGCGCGAGGCCCTGCCTCAAGATCATCGCCAAGACCTGTCCGCTAGGAGCTCCTAGCGCAGTCCGGATCCCGATCTCCTGGGTTCGCCTGGCAACTTCATACGACAACAACCCGAAAAGCCCCAAGCATGCCAAGATCACGGCCAGCACTCCAAACAGCGTCGAGAGGCGCGCCACCAGACGTTCATTGAACAACAACCGGTCCACGGTTTCCGTCTGTGTGCGCAACTCCGTCACGGGCAAATCCTGGTTTACTTCTCCCACGACGTGTCGTACTGCGGGGATGAGAGCGGCCGGTTCAGACGCCGTCCGCACTTCAAAGAAAACCCGACCTCCGCTCATGGGCACGTAGGTCGTCGGCTCGACACCCTCGCGTAGTCCCACGTACTTTGTGTCACCCGCCACGCCAATGATTTCCCGGTCCACCCGGTTCTCGTCGCTACCGCCTCTCAGCTGCAATCCAATGGGATTCCGTCCCTGCAGGTAACGCCGCACGAAAGCTTCGTTCACGAGAGCCACGCCCGGTCTGGATCTTAGATCGTTCGCTGACAAGGTCCTTCCGCGGATCATCGGAATATGCATTGTTGCGAAATAGTCCGGGCCAACTGCCAGCATATTCGTTTCGACCTGCGCGTTCTCTGGCGTTCCCTGGATGTGGACCTGCGAGCCCCAAAGACTTCCGTCGAGCAGAACGCCGTTTGCGTAGCTCACCGAAGTCACACCCGGCAACGCTTCGAGCCTGCGCTGCACTTCGTCGTACAGGGACGGCAGCTTCTCCTTCGCGTATCCGACCTCGGTCGGGCTGATCGAGAAATGCAGCAGATGCTTGGTCTCGAATCCCGGATCGACGTTTTTCAAATTAGCCACCGAGCGAACCGTGAGGCCCGCGCCGACGAGCATCACCACCGACAACGCCACCTGACCGATCACCAGCACGCTCCCCGTGCTGAGCCGCCGGCTGCCGGCATGTTTGCCGGTCGCCAGCGTCGCGGCGCTATCCTTCAGCGCTAACGACGACCGGATACGGCTGCCGCGCAGAGCCGGCGCCAACCCGAACAAGATGCCGGTGAGCATCGCCGTCAATGCCGTAAACGCCAGCACCCTTCCATTCATGGCGACGTTCAGCACCAGCGGAGAATACGAGTTGGAACTCACAAAGAGCGCCAGCCAATTTGCTCCCCAATAAGCCAGCAGGATTCCGAGCGCTCCTCCAGCAGCCGAAAGCATCAAGCTCTCGGTCAACAGTTGTCGCGTGATCCTTCGCCGGCTCCCTCCGAGCGCCGCCCGCACCGCGATCTCCCGCTCCCTTCCGCGCGCTCGTGCCAGCAGCAATCCAGCCACGTTCGCGCACGTGATCACCAACACCATTCCTACCGCCACGGTCAGGATGTAAAGCGGCGTAGCGAGCCTTGACCGGATTCCGACCAGCGCCTGCTGCGCCGGCAACAAGACAATTTGTGGATCGTCATTTTCTTTCAACAATCGGCTTTTCGCCGTGCATTACCGAATTGCGGAAGAGGAGACTCGCCGCCGCTTGAGCTTGCTCGGCCCCGATCCCGTCCTTCAGCCGGGCAACCACTACGAGCCACCAATTCGCGGAATCATCGAGATCGCCCGCGCGCTGGCTGGTGATTTCTGGCGCCTTGGTCAGCGGTACCCACAGGTCCTGCGCTTTGCCCGGCGTCAATCGCGTAAATCCTGCGTCGGCAACTCCAATGATCCGAAAAGGAGAATTGTTGAGCCTTATGGTTGTTCCAATGGCCTCTTCCGATCCATGAAATTTCTTCTGCCAGTAACCGTAGTTCAAAACAACCACGGCCTCGGCACCGCGGCTCTCATCCGCTGTATCGAAAACTCGGCCCCGCGCCGGGTTCACGCCGAGCAGCTGGAAATAATCGCCAGAAACCACACCGGCCTGCGCCACGCTGGCCTGGCCAACTCCGCCAAAGACGACGCCTGTAGGGCCGGCAAAGGCCGCCGCAGCGGAAAAGATCTCCTTTCGCCTTCGCATCTCCTGAAACATTGGATAGGAAAGCGAGCAACCCCGCTTCCTTCCCGCTCGATTGGCGGGAACGGGCAAACAGTCTCCGTAACTGCTGGTCCCGCCGTTGTGCGTATCATTCGAGAGCCACTCTATCACCCTCAACCCGTTCGGATCCTGGATCGGCAGGGAACTCAGCATCACCGCATGCACGATGCTGAAAATGGCCGTATTCGCCCCAATGCCCAGGGCCAGTGTCAGGACGGCAATGGCCGTGAACCCCGGGCTTTTCCGCAGCATGCGCCATCCGAATCGCAAGTCCTGTATCACTCTGTCGGCGATTCCCACTCGCTTTGCTTGCCGGCACTCCTCTTTCGCCTGATCCATCCCGCCAAATTCGAGCCGCGCCCTGCGCATCGCCTTGGCCGGCGGCACGCATTCCCGCATCAAATCCTCGGCCCGCGCCTCCACATGGAACCGCAGTTCGGCCTCCATCTCGCGTTCCATGCGAGACCTTCCTAGATTCGCTTTGAGCCACGCCCAACCCCTGTGCCTTAGACGCATGACGTCAGGAGCACTCCTTGTTTCCTGCGGGGGGAAGAGACTTCTTGCACAGCCACATTCGAGCCTGAACAAACCGATAACGGAAAACCGAGACAGCGAAACGCTGCCTCACTCACACCGCAGCGCCACCATCGGATCGACTTGCATGGCGCGCCTGGCGGGGCCAATCGCCGCCGCGAGGCACACACCGACCAGCAGCAGAATCGCGCCAGCAATCGAGGCCGGATCCGAGCCGCCCACTTCGAACAGCATGGACTGAAACACTCGGCTCCCCGCCATTCCCATCGGCACTCCCAGCAAGGCCCCAAGCGCCAGCACCAGCCCTGCCTCTCGGGCCACCATCCACAGCACCGAGGAACGCGGTATCCCCAGCGCCATCCGCAGTCCGATCTCGTTGGTTCGCGTGGCAACGTTGTAGGCCATGGTTCCGTACAGCCCGACCGAAACGAGCAGGAGCACCAGCCCGCCGAACAACGCCGACAGCCGCGCCGCCATCACCTGGGAACCGAGCGTTTCTCCCACCAGGGCGTCCGCCGTCTCCGGGTCGTCCATCATCATCCCCGCATTCAGGTTGAGCACCGTCTTGCGCACGGTGTCTAGAAGCGCCCCGGGATTCTTGGCGCGTATCTCGAAATTGATCGCGCCCGTTTCATCAAAACCACCTGCGCTCAGCGGCGCGTACAACCTCTTTTTTGCCCGGGTTCTCACGTCGTGGTCGCGCACGTCTTTCGCGACGCCGATGATTTCGTAAGGCGGCGTGTTCGGATGTTCCGAGTCCTGTATTCCCACGGTATGTCCGAGCGGATTCCGGTCCCCGAAATACTGTTTCGCGAACGTCTCATTCACCACCGCCACACGAGCGCGGCGCGAAAAATCCTGCTGCGTAATCTCCCGCCCCATCACCATGGGCACACCGATGGTGCTGAAATAGTTCGGCCCGATTTCGTCATCCGCACTGTCCTTTTCGCCGTTCGTCGGCGGCGCTCCGTCCAGGAGAATCCTGTCCTCTGATTCGCTTCCGCTGTAGAGCCCGTTGGTCGAAGCAGTCGCTCCCTTTACTCCCGACAGCGCCGCGAACCGGTAGAGCAGCTCCTCGGTAGCATGGTGAAGCGACTCTCCCCGGTATCCGCTGGCGCCCAGGTCCACACGCACCAGCAGCAGCTTGTCGCGGCTATAGCCTAGGTCGGCCCCCTCGAGCTTCCAAAGGCTGCGCACCAATAGCCCCGCCCCCATCAGCACAAAGACCCCCATAGCGATTTGCGCTCCGAGCAGCAGACGGCCCGTCTGCAGCTTCATCCTTGGCCCCGAATGGCGCGCACCACTACCCAAAACTGTGCCCACTCCCACTTTCACAAACCGCAAGGCTGGGCCCAGGCCAAACAGCAGCGCGGCCAGGAAGCAAACCGCCGCCGTAAATCCCAACACCCGCCAATCCAGGTCGAGACGGTTTCTGACCCCGACCCCGGCCTCCGCCATGCGCACCAGAGCCGCCGCTCCCGACTTCGCCAGCAGCAAGCCCAGCGCGCCTCCGAGCGTCGCCAGAAGCAGGGATTCCGTGAGCAGCTGACGAATGACGCGGCCGGCGCCGGCACCGATGGCAAGCCGCACCGCCATCTCTTTCTGTCTCGCCGCCGAACGAGCCAACATCAGGTTGGCCACGTTGATGCATGCCACCACCAGAACCAGTCCCACCATCCCCATCAGCAGCCAGAGCGGCTGCCCGAACTCGGCGCGCACGTGCGACAGCCCTCGCCCTCCGTCTGAAACCTGTACATCAATCTTTTTGTTGCGCACGGCGTTTCGATCGTCGGCAGACAACATCGCCTCGAGCCGCCCGGTCAACGCCCGCCTCACAAGGCCGTCCAGGTTGGCCTTGGCCTGCCCCATCGTGACTCCCGGTTTCAGCCTCCCGACCAGCAGCAGCGAAGAAATGTTCGCAGTCTCCAGATACGGCTTCTCCGGCATCAGTTGCGGCTCCATCATCATCGGCGCCCAGACATCCGGCTGGTCTTCGACGACTTCGCCTTGGAATTTCGGTCCTGCGACTCCGATGATGGTCATCGGAATCCCGTTCAACTCCACGGTCTGCCCCACGACGCCCGCGCTTCCCGCAAACCGCTTTTGCCAATAACCATAACTGATCACCGCAACCGGATCGCTACCCGGCGCACCGCCGTCGCCGCTAACGAACGTTCGCCCGACGAGTGCTTCGACGCCTAGCGTTTCGAAATAGTTTTCGCTCACCACTCGCCCGTGTACGTCCTCCGCCCCCTTGTCAATCACGATTCGCGCGTTGTCCAGTCGGGAACTCGCCAGAAGCGAAGAGAACACCTGGTTCTGGTCGCGCGCCTCGCGGTACAACGGATAGGAAAACGAACTTGTGCCGGGCGTACCGTCGCTCCATGCATGCACACGCGTCGGATCGCCCACCGCCACCAACTGTTCAGGATGCTGTACGGCCAGCGGCCGCAGCAGCACCGCATTGATGACCGTAAAAATGGCCGCGTTCGCGCCGATGCCTAGGGCCAGCGTCAGCACCGCCACTGCCGTGAACCCCGGATTTTTGCGCAGCGTGCGCAGCCCAAAGCGCAGATCCTGTAGCGCGCTCTCCGCAAATCCAACGCCGCGCGCTGTGCGGCACTCTTCTTTCGCCCTGTCCATCCCGCCAAATTCCATTTGCGCCCTGCGCATCGCCTCCATCCGCGACACTCCCTCACGCATCAAATCCTCGGCGCGCGTCTCAAGATGGAAGCGCAGCTCCGCTTCCATCTCCCTCTCCATCTGCGATCTCCCGAGATTTGCGCGAACCCACGCCCGTATTCGCCCGATTGGCCTCACAATTCCTCCGCCTTTGCCGACAGAATCCCCGCAATCACTTCCGTCATCCGGTTCCACTTCTGCTCTTCGCTCTGCAGCCTCTTCCTTCCATCCGCCGTCAACCGGTAATACTTCGCTTTCCGCTTGTTCTCCGATTCGCCCCATTCGCTCGCAATCCAGCCCTGATCCTCCAGCCGGTAGAGCGCCGGGTAGAGTGAACCCTGCTGGATCTCGAGCCGCCCGCCTGAAATCTGCTCGATCCGCAGCAGCACTCCGTACCCGTGCAGCGGTCCGAGCGACACCGCCTTCAAGATCAGCATGTCCAGCGTTCCCTGCAGCAACTCGATTTGCTTGTCCACACCGCCACCTTTCCTAGACAGTCTAGGAATCAATACGCCTCTTCTCCTAGACTGTCAAGGAGAGTCTTCCGCGCTCAGTTCCGAGGACGGCCGTCCATTCCTCTGCTCCGTCCCTTGCTTTCCCTCCTATACTCAATGCGATGGACCCGAAACAGCTCGCGCGCCAAATTTTCCACCGCACGCTCGGAGCCGTCGATCCCTCGGCCGCCGTGGAGCGCTGTCTTGCCATTTCGGGCGACACCTTGTGTTGCTCCGGTCAGGAGTTCGATTTGCGCGCTTTTCCCGATCTCCGCGTGCTCGCCGTGGGCAAGGCCGCGCACCGCATGCTCGACGGCCTTCTCGCCCTTCTTCCGCACCAGGAAAAACTCAGCGGTGTGGTCTCGGCTCCCACCGCTTCCGGCAAAAGCCGCAAGGGCTTCCAGTGCTTCGGGGGCGGCCATCCTGAACCGAACGCGGACAGTCTCCTCGCCGGCAAAGCCGCCGGCGAACTTGTTCGCAACTCCACCAGCGAGACGCTCGTCATCGTGCTGCTCTCTGGCGGCGGCTCGGCGCTCATGGAATCGCCGCTGCTCGGAACCCTCTCGCTCGCCGAAATCCGACAGATCAATCGCGTACTAGTCACTTCGGGCGCCTCCATCCACGAAATCAACTCCGTCCGGAAACACCTCTCCGCGGTAAAGGGAGGACGCCTGGCCCAGTCCGCTCATCCCGCCACCATCCTCACTCTTGCCATCAGCGACGTGCCCGTCGGGAGAGAATCGGCGCTCGCTTCCGGCCCCACTCTGCCTGATCCCACCACTTGTGCCGACGCTCTCGACGTCATCTCCAAATACCATCTGCGCGACGGCCTTCCCGCAGCGCTGCGCGTATGGATCGAAAGCGGAGCGATGCCTGAAACTCCCAAAGCCTCCGATCCGGTCTTCGGCAGCACCCGATTTGAATTGATTTTGGGCATGCACGAGCTTTTTCATGCCGCCCATCGCTTTGCGGAAGCGGAACACTTTATCGCCTGCTGCGATAACTCGACTGACGATTGGCCGGTCCGGAAGGCTGCCGGTGCATTGCTGTCTCAACTCGAAGGGCTGCAAACTGCAAATCCCACCAAGCCCGTGGCGCTCATCGCGGACGGTGAACTCAGCTCCCCGGTCACCGGTAACGGCCTGGGCGGGCGCGACTCCGCGTTCGTCCTCGCTTGTGTCGAAGAAATTGCCGGGAAGCCGATCGTGGTTTTGAGTGCGGGCACGGACGGCGTTGACGGCAACAGCCCGGCCGCGGGCGCCGTGGCCGACGGAAACACCCTCGCCCGGGCGCGGCACTCCGGCCTTGATCCCAAGGATTTTTTCGAGCGCAGCGACGCTTTTCGTTTCTTCGACCGGCTAGGCGACGCCATCGTTACCGGCCCCACCGGCAACAACCTCCGCGATTTGCGTCTCCTGCTTTCGTTTCCTTCGCCTGCAAAATGAAACCGCCGAAAAAAAAGAAGAGCCCTGGTTCCGGGGCTCTTCTCGATGGGATTGAGAGAATTCTACTTAACGAGGCTTCTGCGAGCTGTCAAGCATCATCAGCGATGAACCGCCTGAGGCCTCGCTCGCGGAACGTGCACCCGCTTCGAGCGTGAACAGCCCTTCGGTCGCCGATACGGCAAACAACGAACCGCTGTTGTTCGCTCGCACCAGAGGGAAGTAGCCTTCGGCCAACGGATCGCTCACACGCTGCCAGGTCTTGCCGCTGTCGAAGGAAGCGACCAGCCCGCGGCGCTGCAGCGCGACCAGGCGTGCATTTCCCGCACCCGCCGCATCCTGGAACTGCAGATCGCGGATGTCGGCGCGGTTCCAGTTGCGGCCCGCGTCGCGTGAAATGTACAGCCCCATGTTCGAGGTAATGAAGAGGTTATCGTCGTCCATGCGGCGCAGACGCAGATTGCCGGCCGAGGCGAACGCAAGTTCCTTGGCTTCCCAGTGCGCTCCGCCGTCAGCGGAGTAGAGAAGATTCTTCTGCGAAACGGCCCACAGCTGCGAGCCGTCGAGCGAAGCTTCCAGCGATTGAGCCGGAGATTTCACCAGCGCTTCGGACGCCGCGAGCTTCCAGGTCGCGCCCTTGTCGGTCGAAACCAGAACGCCGCCGGTCGTTGCCGCAAACCACTTGCTGCCGCCGTAGGTCAGTTCGTTCACCTGGAACGCCAGTTGCTGCGGCAGGCCCTTTTTGGGCAGAGGCTTTTTCGCGGCAGGCGCGGCTTTCTTGCCTTTCGCCGTGCTCTTTAGGGAACTCTGCGCAACCGCAGCCGGCGCTTCGGGAACGAACAACCCTGCCTTGACCCACTTGTTGGCGGTCTCGTCGTATTTCATTAAGCCGCCACTGGCCAGCGAAGCCCACCAACCGGTCGGCATGGCATAGACGTGCTTGATATCCGTCCGCTTCAGGCCGGGACCGAGTGTGGTCCAGCTGGTGCCGCCGTTTTTCGTGGCCAGAAAGGCATTGGTGTCAAAGGTCAGAACCACCAATGCGTGATCGGGATGTTCGCGGTCGATCGCCACATCGAGTACATGTTGGTGATGGAAACCGCTGTTCGCTGCAGCGAACGTCGCGCCGCCGTTTTCGCTGATCTGCACGCCTTCGCGCTCGGTGCCGATGATGATGCGCTGCGGATTGCGCGGATCGATCAGCATGGCGTTGACGACCCAGTCAAGCGGGGTCATGCGTTTCCACTGATCGGCGCCTTCGTTGGTCGTTTTCCAGAGTCCGCTGGTGGTTCCGGCATAGAGCGTTTGCGGATTCTCGGGATCCTGCCGAATCAGCTGTGTGCGGCGATAGATGAACGGGATGCCGCCGTAACGCTTCCAGTTTTGTCCCGCGTCCACGCTGCGGTAGATGCCGGAGCAAGCCGTCGCGTGCACGTTCGCAGGATTTAGAGGGTCGACGATCATGGTCATGACGTCGGAGTCGTCAATCATGCCGGCTTTGATGTTGGTCCAGGTCTTGCCGCCGTCGGTCGTCTTCCAGGGGAGGTGATAGGTCCCGGCGTAAATGGTGTTGGAATCTTTCGGGTCGAACGCCAGCGAGTCAAAGTTGCGCAGATCCTCGTGCCCGGTCGGGGTAATGCGTTCCCAGGAGTTGCCATCGTCGGTCGAACGATAGACACCGGAGAGCGAGCCGGCCACGAAGAGCTTGGGATTGGTCGGCGACTGCGCCAATGCGCGCACGGTTTCTTTCGCCAGGCCGATGAGTTTCCAGGAATGCCCGGAGTCGTCGCTGCGATACACGCCGCCGCCGCCCGAATAGAGCGTCCAGGTGCTGGCATAGAGGCGCTTTGAATCGCGCGGGTCCACGATAATATGCGTGACAACATCGTCTTGGCCGGAACCGATTCGGCTCAGCAGGTTCCAGTGCTGGCCTTCATCGGATGAGAAAAAGACGTGGCCATCGGAGGTGCCGAGATAGATCTTGTTTACGTCCCGCGGGTCGGCTTCAAGCGAGATGACCGTCCCACCTGGCGGCCCGACCTGCCGCCACTGCTGCGCCGGGCTGGCTGCGGCGGCAGCCAACGCGAGCGCCATGGCGCCAAACCACTTCGAGTTGATTGGCATACGCTGGAGATTCTCCCAAAAGGGGGCTTGAGCCCACAAGGCTGGAGTGTAGGCTATGTGCCTCGGACTCGCGCCTGTCCTTAGGACCAGATTCGGGGCAGCCTAGTTATAGTTCTAGTACCTTGTTTCGGGGTTTTGTCAGGAATGCAACTTTCCTTCCATTCGCGTGTTCTATCAACATCAGAGGGTCTTGTCCTCCCGGCGGAAGCGCGGTTTTTGCGCTTCCAGAGTGAGGGGATTTTGGCATGAACAGCAAACCGTTTTTCACAAAAACCAGGCTTCTCGGGTTCGCTATGGTCGGCCTCCTTTCACTAGGGGCGACGAGGCTTCTGGCGCAGGATCCGAACCAGCAGGGATCTCAGGACCCGGGCTATAACGACATGAATTACAACGGCGATCCGCAGCAGGACCCTCCGTCGCGGGTTGCGCGCTTGAGCTACATCGATGGCAGCGTTTCCTTCCAGCCCGGCGGTCAGGGCGAGTGGGGAGCGGCCACGCGCAATCGTCCGGTAACGATCGGCGACAAGATCTGGTCCGACAACAATGCGCGCGCCGAGCTACAAGCTGGCCAGGCTTCGATCCACATCTCCAGCATGACCGCGCTTTCTTTCTTGAATCTCGACGATCAAACCACGCAGATGCGCTTGGCGGAAGGCACGATCCGGTTTCGCGTCCGGGAGATGCGTGAAGGCGACGTCTACGAGGTGGATACGCCGAATGTCGCGTTCACGGTGACCCAGGCCGGCGCGTTTCGCGTGGAAGTGAACGAAAACGGCGACGGCACTCGGGTAACCGCGATTCGCGGTGAAGGTCAGGTGGTCGCAAACGGGCAGACCTACACCCTTCGTGCCGGCGAGCGCGGCGAATTCAACGGAAACGACAACGTTAGTTACTTCGTAGCCAGCGCGCCCGCTGCCGACGATTTTGATCGCTGGTCGGACGACCGCGACCGCCGCGACGACGATTCGATTTCCGCGAAGTATGTTTCTCGCGACGTGCCGGGCTATGCCGATTTGGACGACAACGGCAGCTGGAGCGAGGAACCGGACTACGGTCCGGTTTGGTATCCGAACGCGGTCGACGCTGGCTGGGCTCCCTATAGCTACGGCTATTGGAACTACATTGGACCCTGGGGCTGGACGTGGGTGGACTATTCTCCCTGGGGCTTTGCGCCGTATCACTACGGGCGCTGGGCCTTCATTGGCAGCCGCTGGGGCTGGTGCCCGGGTCCTTACTACGCTCGTCCGATCTATGGCCCTGCCTTTGTCGGCTTTCTCGGCGGCTCGCACTGGGGCGTCGGATTTTCCTTTGGCGGCGGATGGGGTGCCGGAATCGGCTGGTTCCCGCTCGGGCCGAGCGAATGCTATCGCCCCTGGTACCGGACAAGCAACGCCTACTACCACAACGTGAACGCCCGTAACACCTATATTCGGAACACGAACGTGTTCAACACTCGCGTCAACAACTACGCCTACGCGCACAACGTGCGCGCGGTGACCGTGGCGTCGAGAAACAATTTCGTGGCCGGGCAGGCCATCGATCGCGGAGCATTCCGCGTCAGCCAAGCAAGCTTGCGCGGCGCGCAAGTGATGAACCGGGCGAACTTTGCTCCTACCCGCCAGAGCTTCATGGGCGCAGCGTCGCATAGCGGAAGTATCGCGCGTCCTTCGCAGGCCATCGAGAATCGCTACGTGGTCGCGCACAATGCACCGGCAGCCGCGGCTTCGCGTATGCCCGTAAGGACATTGGGTAATGGAAACAATTTCGGGCGCGGATTTGACAACAACCGTCAGGCGATCGGGCGCGCAGCACAAATGAACGCTGCAACGAATCGCCCGTCGTTTGCCAACGGGAACATGAATCGTGGAAATGGCAACGGCGGGTTCCACTCCGATACCAACCGGCCGAACTCTGCCGGGAACCGTGTGGGCGGCAACCAAAGCACTCCGGATCGAGGCCCGTCAAACCAGGGCCGCGGCGGATGGGATAACAATCAAGCCGGCATGACGGCGCGCCAGAGCGAGCTTGCGCAGGACAAGCCGCAGTCGTACATGCGCAGGGCACCCGAATCCGGCAACGGGCGCACCTGGTCGGCGCAGGGCAACATGACCGATCGCGGCCGGGCGCCAGCCGGGTTTGCTTCGGACGCACGGAACAATTCGCCGCGCGACAATGCACCCAATCGTCCGCCGGATGCTTCCGCGAACCGAGGCTCGTCGGAAGATGGAACGCGCAACAGCCACATGATTCACGGTGATCGTCCGTCGTGGGCCGCCGGCTCGAATCGGGTGAACGGCTCGTATGCCGCCGGCGGTAATCGCACGGACGGCAACGGCCGCACCTACAATCCGCCGCAACACGGATCGGGCGGCTTCAGCAGCGATCGTCCCGCGAACCGCGGCAGTGGCAATGCCCGCTTCTACAATCCGCCCGAGCGCAGTTACGGCGGAATGCACGATCGCCCGTCATCCTACAACATGGGTGGAAATCGCAGCTACTCGCAGCCGAATTACGGCAACCGCGGAGCTTCGCAGCCTAACTTTGGTAGCCGCAGCGCGCAGCCCTCCTTCGGTAACCACGGGTTCTCGCAGCCGCATTATTCCGCACCGAGCCGCAGTTACGGTGGCGGGGGCGGCGGCCGGCCGAGCGGCGGAGGAGCTCCGCGTAGTTCCGGCGGTGGCAGTCCGCACGGCGGCGGCTCTTCACACGGTCGTCACTAAACACAGTGTAGAAGAAAACCCTTCGCCGCATCCTCGCCGGCTTTTGCGAAGCCTGCTTTTTCGAATGGACTTCCGGCCACCGCAACTCCTACTGCAAATTCGGGTTATATCGCGTAGCTACACAGTATCCCGTCGGGTGATTCCCGTCTGGAAACTGCGGTGAATTCCCAATGTCTTCTGACCCTAAGTCCGGTGCTAGTGTGAAGGGAAGCTAAGCCTCGTTCCCCGAACGGTATTACCAAGCGCGGTCTCGGGTCTTCGTCGCGCTTCAGGAGAGATCGAACATGCGCTTTACCCCGATATGGTGCACGAAATGGCTTGCTGCGTTGGCAGCGATCCTCACTCTTACACTTCTGGGGGCGCCGTCGCGCTCTCTGGCACAGAGCCAGCCGCCCTATCAGGACCAACCGGGCGATGACCAAGACGATCCGCCGACGCGCGCCGCGCGGCTCAGTTACACGGGCGGCGCCGTATCGTTTGCTCCGGCCGGGTCTGACGAATGGGTAGATGCGGTTGTGAACCGCCCGATGACCACCGGCGACAAACTGTGGACGGACCAGGGCGCGCGAGCCGAACTTCGCGTGGACGCCTACGCCTTTCGCCTGGGGCAAATGACGGGCTTTTCCTTCCTCAACCTTGACGATCGGACGGTGCAAATCCGGCTGACGGAAGGCACGGTGAACGTTCGCGTTCGCCGCCTCGATCAGGATCAGACGCTTGAAATCGACACACCGAATATCGCCTTCAACGTTTTGCGTCCGGGTTCCTACCGCATCAGCGTGAATGAAAACGGCGACTCCACCATCGTCAACGTGCGCGATGGCCAGGGCGAAGTCACAGGCGGCAACTCCGCCTATCCGATTCACGCCGGCCAATCGGCAACCTTTGAAGGCACCGATCAGTTGAGCGCCGACGTTGAAGGTTATCCCGGCGACGACGACTTTGACCGCTGGTGCTATGACCGCGACAATCGCTGGGAGCACTCGCAGTCGGCGCGTTATGTCTCGGATGACGTGGTCGGATACGAAGACCTGGACGAATATGGCGGTTGGCGTCCGGTACCGGAATACGGCACAGTCTGGTTTCCGCACACGACGATTGTGGGCTGGCAGCCCTATCGCTACGGCCACTGGGTCTGGATTTCGCCGTGGGGCTGGACCTGGGTTGACGATGCGCCCTGGGGCTTTGCGCCCTTCCACTATGGCCGCTGGGTTTCCGTCGGCGGTGTTTGGGGCTGGGTGCCGGTTGCGCCCCGGCCCGCGGTAGTAACGGTTGCCTACGTTCGCCCGGTTTATGCGCCCGCGCTCGTCGCCTGGGTTGGCGGACCGCACTTCGGTGTGAGCATTGGCGTAGGCGGCGGCGGAGTGGCCTGGTTTCCGCTGGGTCCGCGTGACGTTTACTGCCCGTCCTACCACGTCACGCCGCGCTATGTGGAACACGTGAACGTCTACAACACCACGATCATCAATCGTACGCAGGTAACCAACGTCTATAACACCGTTTACGTGCAAAAGAACGTTACCAATATCAACTACCAGAACCGGAACTATGTGACCGCAACCTCGCAGGCTTCGTTTACTTCGGCGCAGCCCGTCGGACGCAATATGCTTCGCGTGGATTCGCGGGAAGTGGCTTCAGCACAGGTTTCGCCGTTGACGCCGGCCGTGGCTCCGCAGCAGCGCAGCGTCCTGGGCTCCGGCGCCCAAACACGCGTTCGCCCGCCTGCGCAAGCCGTTGCCCGTCCCGTCGTGGCGAAGACCCCGCCTCCTCCGCCGGTCGCGCCCGTGAATCGTCAACTGCAGCAGGTCCAAGCGAACGGCGGCCGACCCGTGGCGTCTTCGCAGATTCGCGAGAACAATCAGCCCCGCAACAATGTTCGCGTGGTGCAGGAAGCGCGGCAGGCGCAGTTGCCGCCGCAAGGCCAGCGCGCGACGTCGCGCCCCAACCAGCCGAATCAGCCCGCTCCGGCACAACCCAACGCGAATCGGCCGGGCCAGGCGCAGCCTAACAACAATCGGGCGGCCAGCCAGCCGGCGCAACCGCAACCCAACAATCAGCAACAGCCGAACAACGATCGGCCGGCCAATCAACCGCCGCAAGCGCAGCCCAACAATCGTCCGAATAACCACCCCTACAACGACCGGCCCCCAACTTCGCGGCCGAACGTGAATCCACAAGTCCAGGAACGCCAGCAGCAACAGATAGACAACCTGCGCAAGGAGCAGGATCAGGAGCGTCAGAAGCTCGAACAGAAGCAGGTTCAGCAGAATCGGAAACTCGAGGAACAAAACGCCAACGAGCAGCGCCAACAGCAGCAACAACAGCGCCAGCAGCAGCAGCTTGAGCAGATGGAACGCAAACACGATCAACAGCAGCAAAAGATGCAGCAGCACCAGGAACAGGAACAGCAAAAGCAACAGCGGCAGGAGTCACACCCGCCAAAGCAAGAAAAGCCGCCAAAGCAGGACAAGGACCGGCCGCAGCGCTGAAGCATGGTCGAATAGCCTCAAAGATAACAGAAGACGGGGGCGGCCGGGCGGTGACCGCCCCTTCTTTCTTGCATCCCTCCACTCACGCCGCGCCACCTCTAACTGTGTTATCTTCGGAAAATCAATGTCATCAGCCCCGCTTACGTTACTGGACTTTCGCCGCGCCCTCAGCCAGTTCGCGACAGGTGTAACGGTTGTTACCGTCGAATGCGCTCCGGGCCGGGTTCACGGCATGACCGCCAATTCCTTCACTTCGGTTTCTCTCGAGCCGCCGCTCATTTCCATTTGTGTGGACGAACGCGCGCATCTTCTGCCCCTGATTTTGGATCGCTGCGTGTTCGGCATAAACGTCCTCAAAGAAGATCAGCAAAATTGGTCGGAATTCTTTGCGCGGCCGGAGCAGGAACAGGAGCTGCACGAAAGGGAAGTGGCCAGGCACCAAGTCTGCTTCCATTGGACTCGAGACGGAATCCCCTTGCTCAGCGATGTACTCTGCCAGATTGCCTGCCGGCTGCACGCCGCGCATGTAGCGGGCGACCACACCATCGTGGTAGGCGAAGTTCTTTCCGCGCAGCTCTATGCGGGTAGCCCGCTCATCTTTTTTCGCAGCGAATACGCACGCCTTTCCTGAATTCTCCGCCCTGGACGCCCTTTTCTATTGACGAGGTGAACACAGGCGCGTTATTTCCCCGTTGCTGCCTGAGTAGTACTTCTAGTACTCTACCGGTACGTCACTTTATTATGACTTTTCGGGCGCTACGTGTGTCTCCACGGAGCGAACCGTCGAGGTGTGTCCACAGGCGACACCGCAAGGAGAAAAGGGATACTCGTATGTACTCCTATGGTCGAAAGTCACCATTCGCATTTGCTCTGGTTTGGGTTTCTCTCGCGCTTGCCGCTTGTAGCGGCGTTGCCAATAAGGGTTCAGGTTCGGGCTCCGGCTCAGGTTCGGGTTCCGGCTCCGGGTCCGGTTCGAGTTCGGGCAGCGGCCCTTACACCATTGGCGGAACGGTGCTCGGGCTTTCCGGCAGCGGTCTGGTTCTTGAAGACAATGGAAGCGACGATCTCGCCGTCTCCGGCACCGGGACCGTCAGTTTCACGTTCAAGAGCGCGGTAAGCGGCGCCTACAACGTCATCGTCAAGACGCAGCCGAGCAACCCGGCGCAAACCTGCAGCATTTCGAACGGGTTTGGCACTGCCACCGGCAACGTCGCCGACATCCAGGTAAGCTGCGCTCCGACCTTCACCGTCGGCGGTACGGTTTCGGGCTTATTGGGCACGGGCCTCACGCTCCAGAACAACGGCGGCGACAATCTTGCCGTCAACGGCACCGGCACCGTGAGTTTCACCTTTGCTACGCCGCTGCTCACGGGCGCAGCCTACGCGGTCACGATTCTCAATCAACCCGGTTCCCCCGCGCAGAACTGCACGGTTTCGAATGGCAGCGGCACAATCGGCGGCATCGTGACCAACGTCCAGATCTCCTGTCCGCAGCCGAAGTTTACAGTGGGAGGAAGCGTCACGGGACTCGTCGTTGGGCCCGGTGACACGCTCGAGTTGCAGGACAACGCCGGTGACAACCTGTTCGTAACGGGCGATGTGCCCTTTACGTTTCCAACGCAGTTCAGCTACGGCACCACGTACAGCGTTACCGAGTTCCTTGGGCCGTCCAGCCAGCTCCAGCCGCAAGGCTGCAACATCTTCAATGCCACAGGCATCGTTACGGGGATTATTTCGAATGTTCTCGTCGACTGCCAGCACAACGACTGGGCCTGGATGTTTCCGGCTGGTGCGCCGTCGCTCAATCAATACGGCGCGGCCAGCCTGCCGAGCTATGTTGCGGGTAAGCCCATCGGGGCGCCGCCTTTTATCGAGCCCAACGCCAACACTCCGGGAAGCAGAGACTTCGCCATGGCCTGGACGGACAATCAGGGCCGGCGCTGGCTGTTCGGCGGCTTTGGTTTTGAGGTAACTCATTCCGGGACCGATGGCGTGCCCGGCTTCCTCAACGACATGTGGGTCTGGCCGACCAACCCCAGCTCCGGCAATGACGACGGTTGGTGGACTCCGGGCGGATGGATTCCGGCGAACTTGCCGATCATTGTCGACCCTACCGCGGGGCCAACCTACACCGCCGATCCGAAATACCTGCAGTTCAAAAATCGCCCTGCGATTTATGGAACCCTGGGTTCGGGCGTCTCATGTGCATCGAACCCTTCCTGCACCACGCCCGGCGCTCGTTGGGGCGGCGTGACCTGGACGGACGCCTCGGGAAACCTGTGGATGTTCGGTGGGCAGGGAGCGGGTCTGCTCAACGACATCTGGGAGTTTGACATTACCTCCGGACCTTGCGCCTACGACTTGACCACGGGCACCGGAATCTTCACAAACTGCAAATGGATCTGGCGAGGCGGCTCGAACGCTGCGAATCAGCCAACCACCACGACCTTTCCGGGCGCACGCTGGGGAGCAGCCAGCTATACCGATGCCTCGGGCAATCTCTGGATGTTTGGCGGGCAGGGTTATGATTCCTCGGGCAACATCGGGCTTCTGAATGACCTTTGGAAATACAACATCGCCAGCCAGACCTGGACCTTGATCGTGCCGAGCGGCGTGATCTCGAATCAGAACGGTGCCTACGGCACGCAGGGTACCGGCGCCTCCGGTAACGCGCCGGGCGGCCGGCAGACCGCCGTCTTGTGGGCGGACGCTGCCGGGAAAATCTGGCTCTTTGGCGGATTCGGCTTGGATGCGCAGGGAACGAGCGGCCCAAGTCAGATCGGTTCCGTGCTCAACGACCTCTGGAAGTACGATTCGGGAACGGGCTTCTGGACCTGGGTATCGGGATCGAACACCGCCAACCAGAATGGCGTGTACGGCACGCAGGCAACCTCGAATGTCACGACCAACGCGGCGGCCACGAACGTTCCCGGTGCGCGCTGGGGCTCGACCGGCTGGGTCAGCCCCGACAACGGCAACCTGTTCCTCGTGGCCGGCTTCGGCTACGGCTCGAACGCCACCCAGCCCACGGGCTTCCTGAACGACGTTTGGGAATACGACCTGAGCAGCGGGCAATGGATCTGGTGGAAAGGCTCGACCGACGTCAACGACCTCAGCACCTACCTCACGAGTCCCGTCAGCTATTTCCAGCTCAACTATACCAATAACAGGGTGGGGGCGCGCCGCGGCGCCGCCCGCTGGCTGCCCGACTCTTACGGATATGTGTATCTGTTCGGCGGAGAAGGCTATGCGGGTTCCGGAGGTCCCTACGGACACTTGAACGACGTCTGGAGATACCTGCCGTTCCCGTGATCGCGAGCGGGGATCAAACTAAAAGCGCGATTGACGGCGCTCGGGGTCGGCGGTACAGGTTGCGATGCCGAACTGCCTGGCCTGCTCGCAAGTTTGCGCGATGAGGAAATTGTCAGGACAGAGGTAAACCGCAGGGCCTCTTCCAGCATTCAGCCTCGACTGCAGGATTAGCAGAGCGTTTTACCTTGCCCCGTATGGAGCTTTACGATGATGTCTCGCGTGTTCTGATGTTCCGCGAACCAACTTCACAGCAATGCTAACTGCTCGGGGCGCAGTGGACCCTTGTCATGCGCCCGATCAAGTGCTTCGTAGAGCTCTGCCGGGTCGGTAGGCTTCTCAACCTTTTTCCCGACGAGACGCTTATTGAAGTGGACCACGGAATGCTCCTATTGGCAGGCTTGCTTCACAAACAACGTATGCACTGAGGCTTTTTATTATCTGCGTAACTACCATCCTCCGTCATCTCACGTCAACGTGAAGGCAAACGCGGCTATGGCATCTCGGTACGTAGCTTTTCAGCGAGCGCCTTTTCCCTTTGATGACGGTCGGCCGCGAGTCTCTGCTCGTCGGCCGTCAGATGCGCCAAGAATCGAAACCCTCGAACGCAATCGGCGCAGATCTTCTCGCGGTCGATTTTTGCGTCGCGCCGCACTAGGTCCCGCAAATCATCCCAGTCGAATTCAGCGCCGTGCTCGAATTTTTGCATCAGCCGCGCCGGGTCGAAAGTGTCTTGCGCCTGCCAGAGCTTCAGCACGACGAGCCGACGGACGCGGTCCTGCTCGAGCGGCCGCGTCGCGTACATCCCCAAATCAAAAATGTCGCGCGACTTGTTGCGCTGATAGCAGGCGCGGATTTTCTCCGCGAGTATCTCGGGTAAGGCCAGGCAGGTGATTTCCACCGGCGCGAAGGGCAGGAGTTCAAAGTAGCTTTGCCCGCATTGAGCCTTTCGTCGCGGCTTCAGCGTGGGCGTTTCGCGGCGGCTGATTTGCAACTTGATTTCGCTTTCTCGCGAGCGGTTCCATTCATGCGCGTATGTTGGATTGACGCCCCACGAAAGGCCGTCCACCGTTTCGTAATAACTGTTATCGGGAATGAGAAACTTGATGCCGTGAAATTCCTGCTCGAAAGCACCCATCATGGCCAAGATCACGTCTTCATGGTCGTGGTCCTCGAGTCCGGTGAAGTCCAGATCGGTTGAGAATCTTCCCTGGCTTCCGATGAACATTTTCCGAAGGCACGTACCGCCTTTGAACGCGAGGCGGGCTAAAATCCCTCGCTCGGAAAGAAGCTGAAGCAGGAAGGTCAACACGACTTCCTTTTCCGCGATCATCAAGTCTCTCAAACCCGATTGAGCCGAGTAACGCCGCACCTGTACTTCCGTGAGCATTTTCAGGCGTCCTTCTTCAGAGTTTTTCCATGACCGAGCGCGGTGCTTTCGCGTAATTCTTCGCGCGCCACGTTGACGAACAAGCGCCACGTTTCGTCATAGCCGACGGCCCCCCTGACTTTTGCATTGGGATTCGGCCCCATCCAAGTTTTTGGTCCTTGCGCTGCCCGCCGCAGCAGGCGCTCACGAATGTCCGCCAGCACGTCGGCTTTCACATGATCGATGAGCCACCCGAACCTGCGTACCAGCGCCGTTGAATCAATCTTTTCGAGGTACTCCACTGCCCGCGGCCAGTCGAAGCGGCGGCTTGCGACCGCGAAAATCGACGCGGCTTCCCCCACGCCGCCGGCTAGCACCGGCCGATCGATGCAATCGATGGCCGTTTTTTCGCGGTCCGACATCATGACCGTATATCCGAGCACGTCCACCGGACCGAACCCGAAAAACTTGTGCGGCTTGGGATTGACGATGCGTACCCGCCCTTCACCCACCGAGCGCGCGCGCAGATGCGCAGGCGTGACGACGATGATCGACTTTCGATGCTGAGTGGTCAGCCCGTAGTGGGCGGCCGCGCTTCCGTAGCCGATGTAGTAAGGACTGGCGATGCGGCTTGCGAGCGCGAGCAGGTTTGTCTCGCCGAGCGCATCCGGGCCCTGGTCGGGCGGAATGGCGATGTACTTCCCCCAGCTTGCCCGTTCCAGCCAGCCTTTTCGGCGCAGGGATTCGATTACCTTGTCGGCCGCTTTCGGTTTGACGCCCAGGAGTTCAATGATCTCGGCCCGGCCTACATCCCGCCGCTTTTCTTCGGCTAGAGCCAGCACGACCCGGCTCTCCTGTGGCGAAAGAGTGCGAGTACCGCGATCCATGATATTCCTTTGCACACAACCCCCCGTCTAAGGGGGTTTTGACGAACAAAATATCAGCTTTTCGCCCTCCTGTCAATATTTAGATGCACAAAACCCCCCATCAAAGGGGGTTTTGTGAACCACAATATCGGCTTTGCCTGCCTACCATCGCCATAGCCATCATCCGGGACCCGCCGACCACGACCGCCCCGGAGTTGGCGTGGTAGCCGGAGTCCCGACAACATCATCAAAGACAGCTCCGGCAATGCCACCCATCACTGCAACAACAATGACGCCATCATGGCCACGGGCGCCATCATCGTCAGCAACACCGGCACCATCGCGATCATCATGACCCGCACCGTCATCGGCATCATCATCGTCGCCGGCGTCCTTCTCCCTCTTCTTCTCTACCTCCTCTTTCTTCGGCTCCTGCGGCGCCCACGCGTCGTTCCTTTCCTTCTGCGTCTCTTTCTGCGCCCGTCGTCGCTTTTTCTTCCTTCATCCCTCGCCCTGTTCTGGCCTTTTAATTCGTCGCGCGCGCCCGTCAAAGGTCTGGCGGTGAGCTCCAGGCCTGTGTGTTCCGTTCTGTAACCACCCACACTTCTCTAAGCCTCCCACGGCTGACCACACTGAGGAAAAGTCTCAAAACCAAGGCCTCGATTTCGAAACTAGCTCTTGGCACGCCGTGTGCCTTCCCTAAGAACTCAGGTACTCTAGAAGAGATCTTCGGGAAAAATGACTTGACAATAAGCGACATCATGTCGCATATTTGAAATGGCACAATACTCGATCTCTGAAGCTGCTCGCTTAATCGGTGTCCACCGTGCTACGTTGCACCGGTGGATCGAAAAACGAGTTGTTCCAGAGCCCGCAACCCAGCAGATCGCCGGTTCCCAGATTCGATATTGGACTGATGAAGGTTTTGCGAAGTTAAAGCAATACAAGGCCGAGCAGTACCGAAAGAAACCGCGCCACAAACCGGGCCGCGGTCGAAAAGACTCCTGAGCTAGCGGGACGCGCCGGTGTTACGAGCACCCACGCGCCCCTGACCAAAGTCGCCTTCAAAGGAGGCAACTATGGCTGCAACAGAACCTATATGTTTCGCTGAACCTGCGCAACTTGGTGGTTCTTCGTTTGGGTCCGCCGCACTCTACCTCAATTCTGATCTCTCCCCTCTCTGGCGGTACGCCTGCCTTCCCGTTGCTGTTCGACAACCGTTGCAAGTTCGGGAGCTACGACGATGAAGCTTCCAATCTTTCAACAGATGGTCGACTTGAGCCGCTCGTTTGACCAAGTAGCTGCAGGCTTGCAGCGTCTGCAAGCCGTGCCGTTTTTTCAACGAGACCTCATCCGACACGCGCTCTCCGACGTTGAAATCGCCCGGGTTTATGCAAACCGGGAGTTCTTCGATAACTTCGAGAAGATTGTCGAGGACGACGCCAAATGGGCTTATCGATTCCAACGGGAATTCAATCAAAAGCTGAAGGATCGGGACGACGTTTACCTCGAAGTCAAAAAATCGGAAGAGCGTCGGAAGCGCAAGGGGCTGGCACCGCGCGTTGTTATTCTGCCCGACTGGAATATGTCTGACGAAGATCGCTGCGACGAGGCACAGGCAAAGCGAAGGGCAAGAACGAGCCCAAAGAAGAGCCAACCACGTTCACAACCGAGGCGGGCACACCAATGAAAAAGCCTCGTGTTGCCTACCATGTTGCCTCCAAGTACGTTCCTGGCATCCGGTATCGTGGTCTACAAGGGAAGGTTGTGGACTGGGTTGAGCACCGATTCGAAGAAGGTGTTCTGTACATTCACGTTCGCTTCATCGACAAAACCGAGGTGTCCTGGCGCGTCAGCACCAGAATGACGATTGAGGAAGCTGACTTCGCAGACTGGACTTCAGGCGACTTCAAACAACTTCGCGTCTTTGTTCGCAACGAGCAGGATAGGAGCCAGTGATGCACCGAAATATCGCGCGTGCATACGACTACCTAAAGCGGGAACACGACCGCATCCGTGCCGCCCACGTCAAAATCCTGGCTCAGAATGACCGCTCATTAGAACGCCACCTCTTCAGAGCCGACCTTGATAGCCCGCGCCACCATGATGAAATGCTCTTGTACGAGGAACGGCTATCTCATCACCAGCGCCGGCGTGTGCTTGACCTAAATCGCTACGGCAGGAAGATCGAGCGCATCATGGATGCCCTCCTTCGCCTATAGCGGCAGTGTCTTCTCTAAAGAAGTACACGCGGGGTACACACCATGGCGCGGTACAATAAAGGGTTCCATTTCAGATGGATAGGTTGGTACGGGCGGTGGGGATCGAACCGTCCCTCTCAATTCTAGAGAACCCCATCCTCAACCGGTGGGGTTCTTGCTTTCCCCGGGCCGGTCGTTGTCTAGTGGTGCCCGCCGATCGGTTCGCGTTTTACTCCGTACTCCGCGCCCCAGCGGTCGGTCATCTCGTTTCGAATCTCCCACAGCGCGGGGAAAAACTTGTGGCGCATGCCTTCTTCCAGGATTTCGACAGGGCGGCCCTTGAGTGACTTCGATTCGAAGCCGATGGTGCGGTGAATCAACTGCAGGTGCTCGAAGCGGAACTTTTGGAACAGTTCATCGAATTCCGCCATCGCCTCGGCCACCACGTATGCGTCGCCGTGGTTGTACTGAGAGTCGTAGATTTTTTCTACCGTGAGGCCGTGCCTGGCCAGATAGAACTCAGCGAAGGAATTCCAGATGGGCTGGTACATTTTCAGCAGGGTGCGGAAGCCCGGCGATTCCTGGCCGCTGCCGTTGCCAAGGCGTTGCCGAATCGCCTGGTACTCCTTGGGTGACATGGTTTCGAGCAAGCCGATCTGCTCGATCATCATGCGCTCGACGGCGTGTACCCGGCGGAAGAGCGTGAGCACGCGGTTGGTGTTTTCCCGCTGCAGATATTCGTCGATGTCGAGCAGCGTGTAGGCGATAAGCTTCATCCAGAGCTCTTCCACTTGATGAACGATTTGAAACTGCAGCTCGTCCTGGTTGCACACTCCGCGTAGTCGGTCTGGCAGCCAAGCAGCGCCTTGGTGCGCAGGTAGAGCTCGTAGTCGAGCGTGCCTTCTCCATTCATGATGGCGTAGAACTGCTCTCGGTTCACAGTCGTCCTCCGAACACAGAAATTTTGCGGTGACCTTACTGCGCTTGAAATACCGCGGGAGGGAGAGAAAACGCGCGTTGCTCGCTATGAAGTTTCATCAACGCTCGGAATTTCCGGACGGGCGCGCCTGCTCGGTGGAGTCGCCCAGTTCCTTGCGGTGGCTCTTTACTTCACGCAGCGTATAGATCGGCTTATTCTGCGACTCATAGTAAGTGCGCGCCATCAGTTCGCCGAGAAGGCCCATGGAAATGAATTGAATGCCGCTTACCAGCAGCGCGATGGAGAGCAGGAGCAGCGGTCCGTGCTCGGTCATCACCGCCGTGTGGTAGAAGAGCTTCTTGAACAGCACATACGCGCCCAGCAGCGCGCCCGTTGCCGCGCCGGCCAAGCCCAGCAGCCCAAAAAACTGCAGCGGGCGCGTCGAATAGTCGAGCAGGAATTTGACGATGATCAGGTCCAGAAAGACGCGAATGGTCCGGCCGATGCCGTAGTTGGACTTTCCGTTCTTTCTCTCGAGATTCTCGATGGGAACTTCGACGATCCTTGCTCCGGTGGTGCTGGCCAGTGCCGGGATGAAGCGGTGCAACTCGCCATAGAGCTGAATTTCCTGAATGATTTCGCGCCGATAGGCCTTAAAGGTGGTGCCGAAGTCGTGCAGGTCGACGCCTGAGAGCTTGGCCATCATCCAGTTCGCCACGCGGCTGGGGATCTGGCGCATCAGCACATGATCGCGGCGCGCGTAGCGCCAGCCGCTTACCAGGTCATAGCCCTCTTCAATCTTTTCCAGAAAGCGGGGAATCTCTTCCGGATCGTGCTGCAGGTCGCCATCCATGGAAATGACGATGCTGCCGCGCGCGAAGTCGAATCCCGCCTTGAGCGCCGGCGTCTGCCCGAAATTCCGCCGCAAACGAATCAGATTTACCCGGCGGTCGTGTTCGTAAATTTCCGAGAGCACTCGAAAGGTACTGTCGCGGCTGCCGTCGTCCACGAACACCAGTTCGTAGGGCTCGCCGATGGAGTCCATCACTTCCGTCAGCTTCATATAGAGCGGGGGGATGTTCTCCTGCTCGTTGAAGAACGGAACGACAATCGAATACTTGATGGGCGTTTCGGTACTCATCTCTACGGAATCGAGGAGGCGCGGCGGCAGCTGGGAAGTGCGCTTATCTGCCGGAAACGCCAACCGGTTCATAGTTTATCAGGCGAATCCCCAGGTCAGCGACACTTTTTCGAATGGTCTTGTCGGTCAGTATCTCCAGTTCCTTCTCCCGGGATTCCTGCAGCCGAGTCCGAGATTTGCGCAGGTCATCGTCGAGATAGCCCGGATGGCACATCAACTCGGTGGTTCCTTCGGGCAGGCTCGCCAGCAGCTTCAACACGCCAGACTTGGTGAGGACGCCGGTCTGCGCGATTCCGCAAAAGTAGTCCGCCGACGCGATTCCGCTGCCTTCAGCCAGTTCGCGGGCGCGGCGCGCCAGCAGTTTCAGCCCGCGCGCCTGTACCCCTTGCTTGAAGGTTACGCTCCTCGATTCGTTGCCGTCGGCGAGCGCCGTACGCAGCGGCGAAGCTTCATGCGCGATGCGCACCGCTTCAATGCCGTGGCGCTTCGCCAGACGTACGGCGACGGCGAAAAGTCCCGGCAGCATCTGCACGTGTTTATGGCCGTCCAGATGAGTAGGGCGCAGGCCCGCGGAGCGCACTTTTCTGATCTGCGCGTCCCACTCTTTTTCGACTTCTCCGACGTCCAATCGTTTGGTCGTCAGTCGCAGCAGCAGGCTTTCCGGACCGCCCGCCAGGTTGTCGTCTTCGCCGAGCAGGGTTCTGACCTGCCCGGCGGAAGCTACCGGCGCCCCGTCGCTCAAGTTCAGATGCACTCCCACGCCGAGGCCCGGGAGCTCATTCGCGGTCTTCACGCCGTCCGCGAAGGCGCCGCCGTTAGCCAGCAGCGAGGCGCTGGTCACAATTCCATGGCGATGAGCTTGTGCAATTCCGCGGTTTACGCCGGCCGTCCAGCCCAGATCGTCCGCATTCACAATCAGATTCCGCATCCCGTGCTTACTCTCGGCTTAAAAATGAATTTGCGCAACTGCACTTGGCTTCCGTTCCGCCTGTCCGTCTGTACAGCTATACAGTTGCCATCGCCATCGCTTTCGTACCATTGACCGCTCCTGTACCCAACTCTAGCATGCAGAAGAGGGGCAACAGATGCACGTCAAGACGCCTGAGCAAAAACGCGCCGGCCTTCGCGAAGTCGGCAACCGCTACAGCGAAAAACGCCGCGGACATCGCATGAATTCGCGCGTGCACGTACGCGCCGAGTGGGAACTTGCGGGCAAACGCCACGTCGCTGAATCCTTCACCCGTGTCGTCAATCCTTACGGCTGCATGGTCATCTTCAAGGAAGCACTCGATCTCGAGCACCGGCTGTCGCTGACCAACCTGGCTACCGGCTCTTCGAACGCTGCCGTGGTGGTCTGGCGCGGCAATCCCCGTCCCGAGGGGTGGGAATACGGCATCGAACTGATCTCGCCCGATATGGATTTCTGGGGACTTGAACTATGAAGCCGCCGACGCCTTCGCAGCACAAATATGTCCCCGGAACACCGGTGAAGCCGGGACTCACGCGGCCGCTGACCTCGGAAGAACGGCGGCGCGCACAGCGCGTTCTCCTGCGCGTACCTGTGCGCATGACCGTCGCGGGCAAAAAGCAGCCGCTTGAAGGCGCTACCCACACCGTCAGCGCCACCGGCGCGCTGATCGTTCTCTCCGAAGCTCTGCAGCAGGGCACGAAGATCACTCTCGAAAACGCCACCACACAGAAGAAGATCGAAGCTCACGTTGCCCGTCCGCCGCAGTTCAGCCCGGAAGGTTCGCTGGTGGCGATCGAATTCTCGACGCCTTCGCCCAATTTCTGGAATGTCTTTTTTCCCCCTGTCATCAACTGAACCGCGCGAGTTTTTTTCTGGCAGCGGAACTCGCTGTAGGTTAGCCGCGTCCGTGAGGTTCTATGGGTCTTTCTCCGCTGCAAAAGAAACGCCCGAAACCATCATCGATACGGCAGCGCACGCCGAAGCCGGCGGTCAAGCAGCTAAATCGCGGGCCAGGCTCATATTGCCGCTTCCAACCCAGAAGCCTACTGCACAGTAACGGAAGTAGATCCGGACGAAGCGGCGTAATTGGTATCGCCGCTATAGGCCGCGGTAATCGTGCGCGCCGAGCCGCCGCCTCCTCCGCCACCGCCACTGCTCTTGGAACTGCCGCTACATCCGGCCAATGCGACCGCCGCGATCATGGCCAATGCGCCGCCCGCGTAGGCGTAGCGCCGGCGCCGGGCGGCCAACTTCAGAGCGAGCAGGAAGCTTAAGATCGAAGAAATCGCAGCTAGAACGGTCACGATCACCAGCGGAGTGTTGCGTGGTCGCGGGTCGATGAACAATCCCGGCGGCAGTGCGGAAAGCGCCGTGGTCAGCTGTGCCGTGCAGAGCGCGCCAACCGGAGTGGCCCCGCTCGAATTCGCGCCGGTAGGCGTGCAGTTCACTGCGGTTCCAAGGTTCGTGCTGCCGTTTTTGAATTGCACGGTACCGGTCGGCCCCTGGGCGGACTTGCTCTGCGAGTTCACGGTCGCGGTCAGGGTCACGCTCCCGCCCGACGCCACGCTGCTCACATTCGAGCTAACTTTCATCGTGGTCGAAGCTTGCGTGATGGTCACGGAAAGGGTGTTGCTAGCGGAGTTCGAATTGTAGCTGCTGGTCGAATCGGCGGTGTACGCCGCGGTGATCGAGTGTGCGCCCGTGTTGAGCTGAATCGGGTGATCCTCCACGAAACCGCGATTGTTCAGGCGCGCCGTGTTCGACTGGTTCGCGGTCTGCGCATTGGGAAAATCGTTCAGTGCGCCGCCATTGTCCGACAAAGCGACCGTTCCCGTCGGGCATACGATGACCACATTGGCGTTAGCGTCCGTGCAGAAACCGGAAGTGGCGCCTTTTACATCCACTCGCAGGATGTAGCCCGAACCGTAGGCCACCGACTGGCTGCTGGTCACGATCGTCCCGGAAGCGGTCACAAAGCTGACCACCACGGTGCTGTTCTGCTTTGCCAGGGTTACCGAGATGGGAGCCGAATCGCTGGGTGCAAACGTGGCGTCGCCAACATAATGCGCTTTGAGCGAATAGCTTCCGGCGGGAAGCATGCCCGTGGTTACGCTGTACTGCCCGCTGGAGTTGAGCGTCGCGGGGTCGTTTGCGATGCCGCCAAACAAGAGGTTCAGCAGAGGGACGTTGCCCGCAGGCGTGCCGGAGGCCGCATTCTCGAAAATGACGACGCCCGAGGGCGTGCCGGCCCCCGAACTCTTGCTCACGGCGCCGTTCAGGGTAAAGCTCGAGCCGACCGTTCCGTTGATCGTCGCCGGATTCAATGTGACGGTCGTCGAATTGCCGCCGGTGCCGCTCACTGCCGTCCAGTTGTTGATCAGGTTGGTCACATTGGGAGTTCCCAGTCCGGTTGCCAGATCGTAGCCGACTCCCGCGGTGAAGGCCGGCGCGCCGCCGGACGCCAGTACGCCAAAGCCGCCGCTCGAGGTCTTGCTGCAGTTTGGCGAGCCGCCTGGGCAGGGAACCGAGTTGTTCAGTGTAGGAGCGAGCGCGTCTTTCGAATTGTTGCCGGTGATGTCGTTGAATACGCACGTGGAGCTGCTCTTGCCGCTGTTACCTTGCGCCGAGTCGCAATTGGAATAAGCTTCGATTTTTCCGAGCGCGTAGAGAGAGGGGTTCGCGTTGCCCTGGCGTTGCCCGGTCTTCTGGTTGATGAGCGCCATGATGCCGGCAAAGGTCGGCGCCGCGAAGGAAGTACCACCCGCGCCCTGAAAATCGTGCAGCGGGCCCGTCGGACTGTCGACGAATTTCGTCAGGTTGCAGCCCGTATCCCCGGCGATGTTCTGGTCCGACTGGCACACAATATAGAAGCTGTTGTTCAAACCATCGCCCGAAAACAGGGAAACATCCGGCAGGTCGCGATGGCTGTCGGCAGGCATGCCGGTAACGCCCGACTGCCATGACGGCTTGGAGTAGATGGAGCTTGGCCCACCGCTGCCTCCCACGACGACGGCGCTGTCGCTGCTGCTGGTGATGGAATTGCATCCGGCCAATCCCGCCGCGGCGCAGGAATCGTTCCAGACCATTTCCGGGATATAGCCTTTGGCCGAAGTCGGCGGGATGGTGCTGCAAGGCGTGCCGCTGCAGGTGTTCCAGTACGAGGTCTGCTTGCCGGCCTGATTGAAATCCGTGCCGCCCATCGCGACGTTATAGGGCGTGGACGCGATTCCGCTCACCGCAATGCCCTTGCTTGCGGAACTCTCCGACGTGTCATCGCAACCCGCGGAACCGTTGTCGCCGGTGGAAACCACGACCGTGATTCCTTGCGCTGCGGCTTGCTGCCACAGCAGCTGATAGAACTGATTGAAGGAGGCGCCGAGATCCGTTTCACACAGGCCATAACTTTCACTGAGTACCGCGGCGATATTATTGTCCACGGCGTAGACAGCCGATGCTTCGACGCCCGACAAGCCGTCGGTGATGCTTGTTTGCGACGCGACAAACTTAATGGTCGCCTTGGGCGCGATCGCTCCGGACCACTCGACATCGAGATCGGATTCGGCCTCATCGGGCGAAACCAGGCCGGGATCGGCACCGTTCAGAATGATTTGCGGATCGTTCGCCGGCAGACCGAAAATCGAACGGAAATCGCGCACATCCTGGATGTTGATGTTCGACTGGCCGACGACCGCAATGCTGACGCCTGTTCCGTCGAAACTGGGAGGCACGTTGTAGATGACTTTGAAGTCTCCCGGTCCAACACCGTAAAACGTGCCGCCGTTGACGTTGGTGTAGGTAAACAGCGGCGTGATTTCGCCGGTTTTCATATTGCGCTGGAACTTGCCGAAGCGCCTCAGCTGCGGCTGCGGATGAAAGTTGTGCAGGCCCACGGCGCCAGAAACAACCGGCGTGAGCGCTTCGGGAATTTGCGGGTCCTGCATGTTGGCGAAGTGCTCGACGCCGCGAACGCTGAGGCGATGAATGTCGGCGTGAAAGGCGTTGCGTACCTGGCCGGCCGTGCCGTCAAACGTGACCAAGGTTCTGCCGTTTGTGACCTGCAGGTTCGAGAAGCCCTGCGCGAGTAGCCAATTCCGGAGGGTTTGCACATCGGATTCCGCCGGGCCGAACTGCTCGCCAAACTGCTGGGGCGTCAGCCAGGCGTGGTAGTTTGGCGACTTAGGATCCTGCTGCTCGGCGAGAAGCTTTTCTAGCGCCGTTGTCTGGGCCGCACTGCGCCCTAGCAGCAGCGCCAGACGGGTCACGGGCTGCGTGGCGGGCAGCGTGCCGCGGTCATTGGCAGAGCGAGCCAGGGGATGCACGTTGCCGCGCAGTGTAGCCAGCTTGTCGTCGCGCACCGACTGTAGGACGCGCGCCTGGGGCGGTGCGGTTTGCGCAAGACTGGGCGCGGAATAGCTCAAAACAGCGAGCAGCAACGCGCACGGTACACACCAAACGTTCATTTGGGGGAATTTCATCACTCGACTCACCCGGATCAGAGGTTTCACTCACTTCGTTTCTTGGCCGCCCCCAGCCCGAGCCAGCGCGAGGCCTGCTAGGACGCGAAACGGCAGTCCGCCAGAGGACGCTGCTTCGTGCTATTCGACTGCGTTCGGAGCAAAGGGGTTGCTCCGAATAGCAGTCCAAGCATGGTGGCAGACGGCGAACGAAGCAAGCACCGAGTTTGTATCAGTATCGTCAACAACATCCGACCGTTGCGCGACCCGATTGGTCACAGTCAGCATAGCGTAGTCAGAAAGGCAACGAACGAAAGTCTACGTTACCGCCAGATAGCAATAGGCCGATTCGGGGCCTCTCGATTCCCGGAAAGAGGGAGTTGGCGGCACCGGGTTTGAGGAGCGGTGCGAGCACAATGGCCGACGATGGCTCGGTGATCAATTTCAGGCGCTCCCAGATTAGCTGCATGGCGTCGATAATCTCTTCTTCGCTGACCAGCAGCACTCCCGAGAGCAGCTGGCGCAGAATCGCGAAGGTACGCGGAGCGAGCGAGGCGCGCAGTCCATCGGCGATGGTGTCGCTCGACTCGAGCGCCTGCAGCGTGCCCGTCTGCAGCGAGCGGAAAGCGTCGTCGGCCTTGGCGGGTTCGCAGCCGTACATACGGATTGCGGGCTGGAAGTGCTTGGCGCTCAGTGACGTTCCGCTCAGCAGGCCGCCGCCGCTCACGGGGGACAGGATGGCGTCAAGCTCACCAACGTCTTCCAACAATTCTTTCCCGGCGGTGGCCTGGCCGGCGATGATGCGGTCGTCGTCGTAGGGATGAATCAAGACCGCGCCGGTTTCGGCCTGGATGCGAGCGGCAGTTGCGGAGCGAGCCGAGACTTTGGGCTCGCAGTAGGTGATCCTCCCGCCGTAGGCTTCCACGGCTTTGGCTTTCACCGTGGGCACGTTTTTGGGCATGACAATCCAGGCCGGGACGCCGCGCCAGGCGGCTGCGCAGGAAACCGCGGCGGCGTGATTCCCGCTCGAGTGGGTAACGATACCGCGCGAAGCCTCTTCGTCGCTCAACGAGAAAATGGCGTTGGTAGCGCCGCGGATCTTGAATGAGCCCGTCTTTTGCAGGTTTTCGCACTTGAAGAAAAGCCGGGCTCCCGTAAGCGCGTCGAGAGTGGCGGAACGCAGCACCGGTGTGCGGTGAATCCTGGGCGCGATGCGCTCGTGCGCTTCGCTGATCGTTTGCCAACTCGGAGCTTCGATGAATGCCCTGGGTTTTGTAATCATGAGTGTTGAGCGCAGGTTCTGAGCTTATCGCACATTTCGCTGACCCAGGAACCGCTCCTCACTCTGGGCCAGGACACAAGATGGCCGGCGAAGCCAAGGCGAAACTGCAGTGCGCCGAGCGCGGGCGTTTAGGGCTTGACCGCCCATCGCACTTTGCTAATCTTGCGCTGATCCTTCCGCGACCGAGTCCGCTCGCTCGAGTGGAGGAATCCTAAATGCAGAACCCCGATCGCCGCCAGCTGACTCGCTTTGCCTTGCGGACGCCCCTCCGCTTCAAGGCCATGACCTTGGCCGCGGACCAGAGCGAACATTTCACGGAGGCTTTGAACGTGTCGCGCGGCGGATTCTATTTCGCCACCTCGGCTCCGCTGCAGATAGGCATGCCTATCGAGGCGACACTGCGCATGCCGGAAGAAGTTACCGGCGAGAAAACCAGGGAAACACTGTGCTGCGCGCGGGTGGTGCATGCCCGCAACGAACCGTATGGCGATGGCCGCATCGGCTTTGGCGCAGAAATCGAGTCTTTCCTCACGACGCAGCGGCCGGACGGTTGGACGCGCTAGCAACAGGCCATCTCGCAGGACCAGCGCAAACCACGACGATTTGCCCATTTGCGGCCAAAGGCCAGCCGGAAGCTCTTCCGTCTATTTCACCGTGATCGAGACCACGGCCTTTCCTGTGCCCACATTGTCGAAGCGGTCGTAAGCGCGCACCGCGATGGTGTGTTCGCCTGGCTTCAAATCGCGCAGCGTAAATTCGTAGGCCTGCTGCAGGCCGTCGCTGATTCCCGACTTGGGTGCGACGAGCGTCCATTCGCCGCCGTCAAGGCTGAACTGCGCCCTCTCGATGCTGGAAGTGGCATCGGTAGCGGAGAATTTGACTTGTACGGTGCGGTTCGATATGCCGGCATCGATCTTGCCGACCACCGGAGGGGTGTTGTCCACTTCAAACCGTTCGCTTTCTCGCTCCGCTTTTAGCGCCTTGTCGGGCGGGTTTGAAGGCAGATCGGTGGCCACGATTTTCAGATAGTAGGCGCCGTCCGCCAAGGTCGTGGCATCGAAGGAATAGAAACGCTGCTCGAGGTTGTCCTTGAGCAGCTTCCACTCCTTCTCGTCCTCGCCACGGAAATAGACCGCGTATCTCAGGTCATCGTCGTTTTCGTCGTGCGCGTTCCAGAGAACCGACTGATAACCTTTCTGCAGGTTGGCTTGCGGCGGGGCTTCAAATTTTGCGGGGCTCGTCGATTGCGACTGGCTGATGACGACTCCGCCCGAAGCCGACGCCGCAGCCGGCGGAAACCTCAGCGTGGCCGTCGGTGCCGCGCCTGTCGCGAGCGCGGGCTGTCCCTGTACGCGCACGCTGGGCTCCTGGATTTGAATGCCGTCGATCACCGGAGCAACGTTTTTCGGCTGATAGGCGAGCGCAACCCATTCGATTCCGTCGCCGGGGCGGCCATCATGGATGACCGCCTTCCACTGTGCGAAGCGGGACGATGGCACACCGGTTTCCGTGCCGCTGGCGGTGTAAGGCCCGTACCATTTGGACCATTCCTTACCGGGATCTTCGGTGTTGCCGGAACGAACATAGAATTCCAGGCGAGGTTCCCTGGAGTTGTTCTGAGCCTTGGCGTCGCTACCTGCCGGCGGACCCCACCACTCGAGCCGTCCCCACTGCGAAAAAAGCTGTGCGTCGAAGGAACGCGATTCGTAGGTGCCCTCCGGCTCGTATTCCGGACCAAGCGAAATCAGTTTGCCGGGGTTGGCCGTGCAGAGAATCACTTTGCCGGCGGAGTTGCGGACGATGGCGGTGATCTGCGCGGAACCCGCTTTGGCCAGTTGGGCGAAGACGCCGCGGCCGTCAATCGCCAGCAGCGAACCCGTGTTGCCCAGCCCGGCCAGAAGCCGGCCGTCGTTTCCGAGCCCGAGCGAGTACACCACATCGTCGCGCGAAGTCCATAGCTCCTCGGGCGCACCGTCGGCAGCAATCTTGTAGACGCCGCTAGAAATCGCGGTTGGAAAAGGGATGTACGGGGTTTGCGGCTGGCCGGTGCCTTGCACCGGCGCGATCACCGTCACATTCCCGCTTGTCGTCACGGTCGCCGTCGCCTGACCGGGAACCCCTGGCGGGATATTCGAAATGACCGCCGCTGTGTGCGGGCGCTCGCCGATCGCCGCCACGTAGATGGCGCCGTCGGGTGCGACGGCGAGCGAGGTCACCTCGCGCTTGGGGGTTTCAAACAGGACGAAGCCCTCCGCCGTCGGATCCTTTTCGTTTTTGCGGGCGGAGCCATCGGCGCGCGTCAAACGCAGCACCCTGCCGCTCGGCTCGGTGCCCGCGATCAGATTTCCCTTGCCGTCGAAGGCCAATACGCGAATGTGTGCTTCATCGCTGGCGTAGAAAAGCTGGCTCTTACCGTCGGGCGCAACTGCGTAAATCTGTCCCTTGTCCCCGGTCGCGACATACAGAGTGCCGTCCGGACCAAATTCGAGGTCCCAGATGTATTTGGTTTTGGGATCGAAGAACACGGACTTCTCTCCGGTCGGCGAAACGCGGTAAACTTTGCCGTCGGGCGACGTGCCGACATAGAGCGTGCTTTTGCTGTCAAAGGCGATGGCTTGCGCGGAGAGTTCGCTCGATTGAAAAACGGTGGTGGTTTTGCCGCCGCCGTCGAGCTGGAAAACCTTGGCGGGCGAACCCCCGGATGCATACGGTGTGCCCTTGGAATCCAGTTTGACCGACCAGAGATAGGAGGCGTCGGCGTCGGCGAGCTGCGTGAATTTGGGAGCAAGTTCGAGCCGCCCGTCGCTGCGCACGGCGATCCCCCGCGTCGTGCCTTTGAGGAATTCGTCATACGTGGATTGGCGCCAGCGGCGCGTGTGCTCGGCGGTAACGATTCCCGCCGTGGCGGCGAGCCATGCCGCAAGGCCCAACCACCGACCGAACCGCTTGCTCCCACCACCCGCGCGCGTTCGCATCCGTTTTCTCTTCTCCTTACCGCCGCAGGCAGCAAGATGGCCCGCACGGCCAAAACCGGGCGCCTCAGCGTGCGCTGCTAGCGAATCGGCAAATTCAACGAGATGATGCCGGTCACCGGCCCGGACATGGGAACTGAGGCTTCGCTAGCCAGAGATTCGCGAAGCACTTGCACGCTTCCCGGTGCCGGCCGTCCGTCGACAGCGTTGATCTGGGAAAGCGGGACGTTCGGCAGTTCCTTGTCGTCCCACAGCATGGTGGGCGAGGGCACAAACAGACCGACGTAAAGGCGATCGTTACGTCGCTCTTTGTTGATCAGCGAAATCAGCGGGTCCAGGCCTTCCGGCCCGCCGAGTCCGCTTGCAGCAAAGCCGCGCGAAGCCCGGTTCATCCAATCCGCGTCGCTCACCATCAAGCGCAGCGTACTGCCCCGCAAAACCTGATCGGGTACGCGCAAGGAAGTTTCTTCAATTCGCGGCGCGCCGCGGTAAGGCTGCAGCAGTACGCGCAAGCGCAGCGTTTCACCCGGCGCCGCTTCACCCTTTTCCAGCCAGGCGCTTTCGATGGTGAAGGATTGGCGGCCGGGAACACTCTCGACGCTCACCGAAATATCCTCGACGTTCACTTTTTCAAAGGCGTTGTTGAACAGGCGCATGAACGTGCCCATGACGGAGAGAGCGACCGGCATGCCATCGGGGCTCATGGCGTCGCTCGGGGCAAACGTGTTCTCGATGCGCACCGGCGTGTGACCTCCGAGCTTGATCTGGGCGTTCATCTTCAACGTGGTGGTCTCGCCGTAGACGATGTTTTGCGTGATGCTGTTGAAAGTCGTGATGCCGACGAGCAAAGGCGTCAGTTTCGGATGGTTTACGATTTCCGCATGAACAGTCTTCGTGCCGAGCGGCGACTTGGTCGTCAGCTCGATCGGAATCATGGCCGGCGCCGGACCAATCGTTCCGCTCACCGCGGTCAGGTGGTCGCCGGTAATCGTGCCGATAGCTCCGCCGGCAGTCACAATTTTCGTGGACGCCAGCTCGGAAGAGAGGGTGGTGAGAACCCGACTGCGCGCCATGGGTAACTGCACGCTGCCAAGGTTGAGGAAAGGGTGGCCGCAGAGAAAGACTCTGTCGCCCTCGATTGCCGTGACGGTGCAAGCGGAGTTGATCGAAACGTCGCCCTGCACCAGCACCATTCCCGCCATATCGCCGGGCGCAAGCTTCGCGTCGTCTGGCCGCGGAGCGGTCGTGCCGCCCTGCGCCGCGACGAACCCTAGGCCGCCCAATTGGTCCGCGAACTTCTGAATGGCTGCCGGTTGGAAACCGGAAAAGATCAATGGGGTTTCGATGGAGTGGAGGTCGGCACCGCCCTGAATGCCGGCATGGCCCGAGAGCGCGGCCGAGAGAGTCGCTCCGGGTGACCCTCGTCCGCTGTCCGCCATCGGGCCGGTCATCGATCCTCCCGCCAGCACGTCGGCGATCGGCGTAACGCCTGCGATCGGCTCCTTCGTAAATATGCCGAGCTTCAGAGAGAGCGCCCCCGCGAGCTTGCCTTCGAGATAAACCGGGCTGCCGCTCATGCCCGCCACCACGCCGGTATGCTCGACCTTCGGCCCTTTGAGCTGCACCAGAATGATCGACTGCTTGGGGCCCAAGAAGTTGGGCATGACGCCGATCACTTCCAGGTCGAACTTCTCAACCTGGTCGCCAGCAAAGATGGTGTAGGCATAACCCTGCATGCCCGGGCGTACCTGATCGACCGGAAGTGTCTCATTCAAAGACGGTTGTGCCTGCGCTTGGGACGGGCTGGCGAGGAGAAGGGCTGCCAGGGCGAGCTGGAGAGCACAAAGCAGCATCGATAAGGTTCGACGGCTCGGCTGGGGCAAGCGGTTGGCCAAAGACATAAAGAAAGGATGATACGCGGGCCGGTACCGCGGTGCAATCCAACCAAAGGTAACGCGCCAGGGACTACGGATGTACTGGCGGTTATAGGACTCAAGATCCGCCTTCTCTCCTGAGGAAATTTCCCTTCCGTGCTGTCGATTTCGAAGGCGGTCCGCGTCGCTCCCATGAGAGGTCAAAGGCGCTAAGCCGTTTGGCCGGAGGATGGAGATGAAAATGGACAAAGTGGTTTTGCTGGCGGGTTTGCTCCTGGCTGCAAGCGCCGGAGCTGCGGGTCCTTCTAAGAACGCCGGGGACGGCAAAGTGGACGCGTCAGCGGGATTGGCGCGACTGAAGGGGTTGGCAGGCGAATGGAACGTGGAGAGCATACGCGGAAAAGGGCACAGCCAGTTCCAAGTGATTGCAGGCGGCTCGGTGGTTCTGGAACGCTTTAGCGAACCGGGAGGAGCCGAAATGCTTACCGTGTACCATCTCGATGGCGACAAGCTGGTGTTGACGCACTATTGCATGGCGGGAAACGAGCCGCACCTGGTGGCGGAGCGATTTGATGCCGGTTCTGGCGAACTGAGCTTCGCATTCGCAGGCGGAGCAAACATCGGCGCCGAGACCGGGCACATGCATGACGCGGCGTTTCGGCTGGTCTCGAACGATCGCTTCGACGTCAAGTGGGACTTTGTCGAGGGCGGCAAGGTCAAGTTCAGCGAGGACATGCACTACACTCGCGTAAAGTAGCCGCAAAGATGCGCATGAGAACGTTGTAGAGAGCTAGAGCAATGCTGCAACAAGGCAAAGGAGCCAAAATGCAATTTCTTCTTTTGATTTACGAAAATGAACAGCGCTACACCACGGGATACAACCCGGGAGAGATGGAAGAGTATATGGCGTTCGGCAAAGAGCATGCCGCCGCGATCCAGGGCGGGAATGCGCTGCAGCCGACTCATACCGCAGCCACCGTGCGCGTGCGCGACGGAAAGACGCTGACTACAGACGGTCCTTTTGCCGAAACCAAAGAGCAGCTGGGCGGTTATTATCTGGTGGAGGCGCCTGACCGCAAGACGGCCGCGTCGATAGCGGCGAAAATTCCGGGCGCGCGGTTCGGCTGCATCGAAGTGCGCCCGATCATGACGTTTTCCTGAACCGGCCGTTGATCCGCAGAGACCTGGAGGAGACCAAGATGAAGAAGATACCCGTTGTTTTGACGCTGTTGGCGCTCGCGATGGTGGCGGGCGCCCAGCAGCCGGCCGCAAAAAGCAGCGCGGAGAGCGAATTCGACCGACTGAAGCAGTTGGCGGGCGAGTGGCAAGCAACGGCTGTAGAAAACGGAAAAGCGACGACGGCTACGCTGAGCTTTCGCCTGGCCTCGGGCGGCTCGGTGTTGATGGCGGATCTTGCTCCGGGGACCGCGCATGAGATGATCACCATGTTCCACCGCGACAACGAGGAGTTGCTCGCGACGCACTACTGCCTTACCGGAAATCAGCCGCGCATGCGCGCCGTCGCAGGCGAGGACGCGAACGTGGTCTCGTTCGAGTTCAAAGACGCGACGAATCTGCCAAACCAGTCGGCGCCGCACATGGGCGGGGTGAGATTTACAATGATGGACGCCGATCACCACACGGAAGAGTGGAGCGTGGTGGCAAACGGCCGCACCGTAATTCGAAAATTTGACTGCCGCCGAAAGCAGTAGGCAGAGCGAGAGTCCAGATGCGCTACATGCTGCTGGTTTACACGCAGGAAAACAACAACGCCACGCCGGAAGAGAGGGCGCGGGTCTTCAACGGCCACCTAACGGTGCAGGAAGAAACCAAGCGCCACGGCATTTTTCGCGCCGCCGAGCCCTTGCAGACCACCGCTTCCGCCACCACCGTCCGCATGCAAGACGGCAAAGTGCTCGTCACGGATGGCCCTTTTGCCGAGACCAAGGAACAGTTGGCGGGCTATTACATTCTGGAATGCGCGGATCTGGACGAAGCGCTCGAGTGGGCGGCAAAAATACCCAGTGCCTGCGGCGGAGCGACGGGCTGCATCGAAGTGCGCCCGATCCGTCAGGTCACCGGGCCGCCGCAGGCTGCGCGGAACTAGGTCCGCTGCCTCGAATACGGACCATCCGGGAGCGGGATTGAGCGAGCTGCGCACCGCCGTTGAGCAGGTCTTTCGCCGCGAATCGGGCAGAATCATTGCCGGCTTGATCCGCGTTTCTCAATCGTTTGATTTGGCCGAAGAAGCGATGCAGGACGCGTTTGCTTCGGCGCTGGCGGACTGGGGACGGAAGGGAATTCCGGCTAATCCGGCGGCTTGGATCAACACCGTTGCGCGACGGAAACTGGTGGACTATGCGCGGCGCGACCGTACGCGCCGCGGCAATCAGGATCAGCTGCTCTATGAAACAGGCCAGCGGACCGCCGCGGAGCAAGAAGGCGACGCCGGCGCTGGCTCGAAGGAGACGGACTTTCCCGATGACCGTTTGCGTCTAATCTTTACCTGTTGTCATCCGGCGCTGAATACCGAGGCGCAGGTCGGGCTGACGCTCCACACCTTGGGCGGACTGACCACGCCCGAAATAGCGCGCGCGTTTCTCGTGCCCGAACCGACACTGGCCCAGCGCCTGGTTCGCGCCAAACGGAAAATCCGAGAAGCCCGCATACCGTATGAGATTCCGCCGGAAAGCGCGCTGCCCGAACGTCTGGCGGCCGTCCAGGCTGTGATCTACCTGGCTTTTAACGAGGGCTACGCCGCAACGGCGGGAGATTCTCTGGTTCGGCGCGAGTTGTGCGCCGAAGCGATCCGGCTTGCACGTATGCTCTCTGAATTGCTCCCCCAGGAACCGGAAAATCTCGGTCTCCTGGCGCTGCTGCTGCTGCACGACTCAAGACGCGATGCGCGCGCGAACCAGGAAGGAGAATTGGTGCCGCTCGAGGAGCAAGACCGTTCGCTGTGGCACGCGGTCCAGATTGACGAGGGTGTGCAAGCCGTTGAAAAGGCGCTACGCATGGGGAATGCCGGGTCTTACCAGTTGCAGGCGGCAATCGCCGCTCTGCACGCGCAAGCCAAGACGGCGTCCGAAACGGACTGGAAGGAAATTGCCGAGCTTTACGGCTTGCTGGCGAGGTGCAATCGCTCGCCGGTCGTGGCGCTAAATCATGCGGTGGCAATCGCCATGGCCGAAGGCTGCGTGAAGGGGCTCGAACGCATTCACGAACTCGGCGCTTCGGGTGCGCTCGATTCCTACTATCTCTACCACGCCGCGCGCGCGGACCTCCTGCGCAGGCTCGCTCGCCGGGAAGAGGCCTTGGCGGCTTACGAAAGCGCGCTCGGCCTCACCGCCAATGCCGTGGAACGCCGCTACCTGCGCCGCCGCATGGCCGAGCTTGCAATCCATCGCCAATAAAATCTGCTTCGCAGGTCCGCACTCGGCAGCCCAACCGGGTCCTACTCGCACTCCTCGGCGCTAGTCGCGATGATGCATGGCGAAAATCTTGTCCCTTGAACTCTCATACGGGTAGACGTGGACCATCCAGCCAAAAATCGTGGGATGGAACTGGCCGCCGGCGGCATCGCAGCCTTCCTGGGTCGAAATCGAGCCGTGCAAGCCGAACTTCGTCCAATCCGCACGCTGCCGCTGATCTTTCGGCGGCATGCATAGATTCGTGTGCAGATGCCACATGGCGATGCTCAGCGGAACGCGCTCGTTGAGCTGGTCCTCGCTGGCGCGCTTCGGCATGGTGTACATCGCGCCTACCAGTTCGTAGCCGTCCGCCGTTTTCCGGTAGAGCAGGGAAGTCGGCTCGGAAGGATCAAACCGCATCGCGGCCAGGAATCCGTTCTTGTAACTGGTGAAGTGATACTCCGGCTGCGGCATATTGGGCAGGAAGATGCGATAGCCGTCGTTGAGCGCTGCGTGATAGTCCTTGTATTTTTCTATGCCGGCGCGGAGCTCGGTGACGATCTGGTCGGCGCGCTGGGTGTCGGCGGCATGCGGGGTGCGCATCTGGGTCATGTGCAGGTGCGGGCTCGAGCCGTGCATGTGGTTCATGTCTCTGACCGCCGCTTTCTCGCTTTCCCGCTCGTCGCCAGAGTCCATGTTCATCTGACGGTGATCCATGCCAGGCATCTCTTGCGCGCCCGCACCCTGTGCTTGCTGCTCGGAGCCAATGGCCTGAACCGCCGGCGCATTGTGACCGGGCATCGCCGCCAGCAAAACGGTAACCACGAAAATCGCTCCCACCACCATCGTGGCGTGGGCTAAAAATCGAACCACTGACTTGCGGGCCGACATGACCGCCTTCTTTCCGATAGGCATGGACGCCCGTGCGGGGCGCCGTTTGGAGAGGATCTCCGTCGAGTCTGCTTCTCCTGCCTACCTCCATGATACGAACCGGACGGCCCGCGCATTTCAGCCGCTTTGTAAGGAAGTGCCTCTGGCGAACTGCCCGCGGGGACAGTTCGCCGGAGGAAACCAGACCGGCGCGCGTGCTAAAATTTCGTTTTCGTAAAGACGGTCTTGAACAACTCTTTCGGTTCCGCGAGCGGAAGGCCTTGAGCAAACAAACCATTCAACCGGCAAAAGTAGTCGCAGGCGGCGTAGTCCCTCCCGGCGACAAATCCATTTCACACCGCTATGCCATGCTGGCCGGCATAGCCGAGGGTGAGAGCGAGTTCAGCAATTTTGCGCTGGCCGCCGACTGTCACAGCACACTCGGGTGTATGAAATCCTTGGGCGCCGAGGTAGTGTCGGACAAGACATCGGTGCGGGTAACCGGTCGCGGCTTGCACGGTCTCAAAGGCAGCCGGAGAACGCTCGACGCCGGGAATTCCGGCACCACCATTCGCTTGCTCTCCGGAATCCTAGCGGGACAAAACTTCACCACCAAGATTGCCGGCGACGAATCTCTGAACAAGCGGCCCATGAAACGGATTCTCACGCCTTTGCGCGAAATGGGCGCGCAAATCAGCGCCCGCGACGACAACTTCGCGCCGCTCGAAATCCGCGGCGGCAAGCTGCGCGGCATGCACTATGAAATGCCCATGGCCAGCGCCCAGGTGAAGTCGGCGGTGCTGCTGGCCGGGCTCTTTGCCGAAGGCCAGACCTCGGTCACCGAACCCGCGCGCACCCGCGACCACACCGAACTGGCGCTGGAGGAGTTTGGCGTTCGCATCGAGCGCCACGGCCGCACCACCGAGATCCGTGCCAATGGCGGCCTCAAGCTCACGGGACGAAAGGTCGAAGTTCCCGGCGATTTGTCCTCTGCGGTATTCTTCATCGCCGCCGCCTCGTTGTTCGAAGACTCCGCGCTGCACATCCAGGGCGTAGGCTTGAATCCCACACGCACTGCGATCCTCGATGTGTTCACCCGCATGGGCGCATCCATCCAGATGCTCTCGCTGCGCACCGCGCAGGGAGAAGTGATGGGCGACATCGCGGTAAAGGGCACGCAGCTGAAAGGCGGGGTCCTCGAAGGCGCCGAAATTCCGCTGGTGATCGATGAATTGCCGATGCTCGCGGCGCTGGGCCCCTTCACCGAGCAGGGAATCGAGATCCGCGACGCTTCCGAACTGCGCGTAAAGGAGAGCGACCGCATCGCGGCGCTGGCGGAAAATCTGCGTCGTATGGGCGCCACGGTCGAAGAACGCCCGGACGGCCTGAAAGTCGCGGGCCGCGGCGCCGGAAAGCTACATGGCGCGGAAATCGAGCCTCGCGGCGACCACCGCATCGCCATGGCCTTCGCGGTCGCGGCTTTAGCTGCCAAAACGCCCACCACTATCCGCGACGCCGAATGCGCCGGCGTGTCTTATCCTACGTTTTACGACGACCTCGCTCGCGTCGCCGAACGCTGACGATCACTCCCCGCTTCCGGGTCAACCCCGAGGCGGCAATCAACGCGAGGCCAGGCCCGCGTACCGATAGTGGCCAATGATCTTCCAGTGGAAAAGCACATCTTCCATCCGCGGCCCGGCTCCGATGTTGTGAACGATCATGTAGCGGCCGGACCCGGGCGATTTCTGGTCGACTACGATTCCGATGTGGGTGATTCCGCGGCCGAGATCCCAGGTCACCAGATCGCCGGGGCGGTATCCATCCGCATCCGCCAGAAGCGGCAAACGTTGTCCCCGGTGGCTGAAGAAGACCATCAGGTTTACCACGCGCCGATGATCGATGTTGGTGTCGGTTCCGTCTCCATTCCCCGGTTGGGCAGCCCAGTTGCGCGGATAGGCGTTGCGGCGCGCCAGCATATCCTCGTGGACCTCTTTCTGCAGATCGATCCCTACGGCGCGATAGGAGCGGATCACCTCGTCCGTGCAAACACCGGTTGCGGCCGGCACATCTCCACCCGGATAGGGAATGCGGACGTAGGCGGGATCGTAATGAACGGTGTGCCGCGTGCGTTCGACCGCCGCCAAGACCAGCGAGCGAAAGAACCTTTCCTCGGTTTGCGACTGCCCCTGGGACGGGAACATCGCGGTGGCCGCACAGAGGGATGCGCACAGAATCAGCGTGATCGCGGTTAAATTCCGACCGGCTGAGCGGGCGTTCATGAGGGTTGTATGATTAGACGACGGGTACCTGCTCGGAGTGCCCGCCAGGTTGGCGGCGCAGGAGTCTCGCTGACGGTCAACGCGGGTGACTCGACGTCGCCCGGTCTCGACCCTTACATCGACAACTAGGCGGTGACCGGCGCGAGGTTTTTTCTGGCTTCCTCGATGCCTTTGGTGATGTTCGATTCCCAATCGAGGTGCGGCGCCGGGGATTTCGCCGCGGTTTGGTAAAAGCGCAGGGCGTCGGCCGGACGATTCAGATTTTTGAGCGAGAGCCGGCCTGCCGCAAGCAGCGCCAGGATCGCCGCACGTTCGCTCGGCCACTGGTTCGCCAGCCGCCCATACTCCGCGACGGCGCGCTCAAGGTTCCCTTGGCCTTCGATGGCGCGACATAGTTCAAGCCACACGGCGGAGGGAAGCGCATTGCCGCCGCCATTCCGGAAATCTTCATAGTCTTGCCAGGCCGCATCGAGGTTCTGCGATTTCAGGTGCAGCTGAATGAGCTTCGCAATCGTGTCACGATAGGCGGGCATGTCGCTTTTGCGCCAGTAGACCTGGTGCAGAAGCGTGTAGCCTTCTACCGAGTCGGGTTTGGCGGCAAGAAATGCCTGAAGAGTGGTTACGGCGGCGTCGAGCTTTCCCTGCTCCATCTGTTCGGTGGCCTGTACAATCGCGGGATCGGCGGACCAGGAAACCTTGGCTTCGATAGCCGCGTTGGCTCGCTGTTCAAGGCCCGAGTACCGCAGAGCCAGCGCAGTGAGTGCGCCGAAAGCGAAACCGCCTACGTGGGCCCAGTGTGCCACCCCGGAAGATTTGCCCACCAGGACCCCGGAGAAGACCTCCGTCAGCAACCAGATCGGAAGCAGCCAATAGGCGGCGGCCTTGAAGCGGGTTCCGTTACCGGCGCTCAGGTTGATCAGGCTCCGGATGCCCAGGATGACGGCAACTTCAATCTTTGACTTGGGGAAGCGAACCAGGAATGCGCCCATCAGCGCGGCTACCGCTCCCGACGCGCCCAAGGTCGGGACCATGCTTCCCGGGTTGAACCAGGCATGAATCTGCAGAGCGGCGACGCCGGCCACCAGATAGAACAGCGGATAGATGATACGGCCCCAGGTGTCTTCGAGAATGGCTCCGGCCAGCCAAAGAAACCATAGGTTCCCGATGATGTGCAGCCAGCCGCCGTGCAAAAAGTTTGCCGTCAGATAGGAAAGCGCGCTCGGATGGGCCGGTATGAACGCATATTTTTCAAGCAGGGAAGCGCTCTCGAGGGAGAGGTATTGCGAGGTCAGCGTGTCCATCTCCGCCTGCAGCGCCGCGGGTTCATCCAGCAGGCGAACCCGGGCGTCCCAGGCGTCCGCGAGGTCGCGGGTGTGAGATTCGGCCTCGGCCCAGGTCCCGGGATGATCGCGTTTGAAGGCGCTGACCATCTCCGCGACTTCCGATGGCATCGTCAGTTCCGGATGCGAAGCCGCGAGCAGCAGGATGTGCGCGCGAAGCTCGGTGCGCTGCGGATTTTCCTCGCCGATCCGCCAATGGGTGCCCAAAAAGGCCAGCACGTTGAGGACGATGAGGCCGATGGTGATGACCGGCCACCGCCGGCCTTCCATATTTTCGTGACCAAGAGGAAGAAACAATCGACCCTCCCGGACGCCATGCCTGTATAGAGGGAAATACTTACTGAAAATCAGAATAGGGCAAGGACAGGGCGGGGAACGGAAAGCTGGTACAGGTGGTGTGAATCAGGCAGTTGTCCGGAAGGACAGGTCCGGCGCCATTTGCAACTTTTCTGCACTGGAGTATACTTTGCTCCTCTGGTCCCCCCTGGTACTTCGGCCCGGTCCGCACGCTAGACGAAATCATCGAGGATTTCTTATGACTGCAACGGAATTAGTGAGGCGGGAGATTCTTCGCTTGGTGCGGGCGACGCGTCATTCAGCGTTTATCAGCACCCGCAGGCTTGCCGGCTTCTATAATGTGCCGGAGAAGAATGTTCGGCGCGAACTTGTGCAGCTGGCGGAGGAAAATCGTATTCGTTTCACGGGCGGTCAGAGCAGGGAAGAGTTTATCGAAAAGTTGCCGGAAGGGCTGGCCGTCAGGATCGATCTGGTGGAGTAGCTCCTCCCGTTCTCAGTGCCGCATCAGTCTGTCCAACGCCGGTGCGATGGCGTCCTGTAAGGCGTGGGCGAACATACCCGGCCGCACACTTCGCCGCCATTTCACGACCAGCCCGTACAAGACCACCGACGCCGCGATGACGGACGCCCGCGCGAGCCCCTGATACCAATGAGCCGCGCCGAACCCGATTGCCGAAGCCAGAATTCCCATGCTGTGGCTGTTTGTCAAGACTGTGAATTGCGTTTGCAGGTACCCGCAGTAGACGGCTTCTTCGCTGATTCCCGCGACGATGGACAGGGCTATCCACAACAAGGCTTCCAGCAAACCTTGGGGGAGCAGGAACCGGATCGACTGATCCGCAGGGGCGGTGTGGCTGCCGACAACAGAGACCCATACCAGGGCGGCCGAACCACAGCCCAAAGCCGATTCCTAAATCGCGCAGGAAGGCGCGCAAAGATTCCCGCGCTTCGCGAAGAGCTCTTGGAAGGACCGCCATAGCGCCGCACGCCGGCCGCCACGATTCCTAACACCACCAGTTCAAAAAAGATCGTGCGCAGGTACATCGCGCTGCGCTCGGGCCCCGCCCCCGCGCGGGACTGTTCCGCGTGCAGCCAGGAGCGACCGGCATTCAGTACCAGCGCCGCCAGCACCACCAGCAGATGGCGGCGGCTCGCGACCAGGCCCGCATGGCTGGGAGCCCTTGATGCCACAACCGCGGTGGATGCCACGAGATCCGCCTTCTCTCGACTGGTGCGAGCGCCTACTCCGACCGCTCAGACGCAAAGGTGCCCGCTTGGTCTTCCTAAATTTCGCGGTTAGCTAGGATTGATGTGCCGGTCGGCAGGCTATTTAGAGGAAAAGCTAGTGTTATGTCCCATAAATAAGTGGCAATAGTATTGCTGGGAATATAGGCATCTCCAGTGCAGAGTGGGGGGTGTCTATGGCGATGGGAAGACCGAAAGCGGCCTTAGTTTTGCGGCCGGAACAGCGGGAACAGCTCGAGGCATGGCCAGTTCGCGATCCCTTCCGGCGGGACTGGTGAGCCGGGCCAGGATTATTTTGCTGAGTGCTTCCGGCAAGACGAACCTGCAGATTG
>Ga0306921_10000205_pt1 | contig 46797 bp, 42 predicted proteins | sample sta12Cox44000080_FD_203760 | JGI IMG/M metagenome (GOLD analysis project Ga0306921, IMG submission 203760) | Lab enrichment of tropical soil microbial communities from Luquillo Experimental Forest, Puerto Rico - statoxic.12C.oxic.44.000.080 (v2)... | ecosystem: Environmental > Terrestrial >... | reverse complement strand
ACCGCCGATGTGAGATCACGACCAGGTTCCCTAACGCGGCGCTCCGGGTGTAGCATGCCCGGCGCTTGCCCGGCCCGCCGCACCGCACCCGGCCACACCCCCTGGGACCTGGCCGCGCAGGAGGTACTCCGTGGAGCATCATCCTCGAGCTCAGCGCCCGCCCGCGGAGCCCGTCCTGCCCGCGAGCGCCGTGACGGCGCTCCCGCTCGCCGACGCGCCGCCGGAGGTCCCGGTCGCCTGGGGCGCGCTCGCGATCCTCGGGCCGCTCGGGTCCGATCACTTTGGCGCCATCTATCGCGCCCGCCATCCCGAGATCGACCGCGAGGTGATGCTCCACCTGCGACCCGCCGCATTCGGCGACGACGCGCGCGAGGCGCGCTTCGTCGACGAAGCCGAGCGCTTCGCCAGGGTCCGGCACCCGGGCGTTCAGGCCGTGTACGGCGGGGGCCGTCGAGACGGCTGGCTGGGCCGCTGGTCGGAGCCGGTGCGCGGCCGCACGCTCGAGGAGCACCTGCTCCGCGACGGGCCGCTGTCGCCCGGCGAGGTACGCCGCCTCGGCCTCGAGGTGTGCCGGGCGCTGGCGGCGATCCACGCCGCCGGCGTCGTCCACCGTGAGGTGCGCACCACCGGTGTGGTGCGCGAGGAGACCGGGCACATCGTGCTCATGGACTCGGGCGCGCTCGGTGGCGTGCCGCGCCTCCGCGAGGACCCGACCCCCGACCGTGCCGACGCCCTCGACCGCATGCTCGCTCCCGAGCGGCTGGTCGACGAGAGTGCGAGCCCCGGCACGGACGTCTACGGGCTGGGCGCGATGTTGTACCGGCTGGTGAGCGGGCATGATCCGGTCGAGACCGACAGTCTCGCCGAGCTCACCGACCACCACCGTCGGCGCTCGTTCGTGCCGCTGCGCGAGCGGCGCCCGGGGCTGCCGCTCGATTTCACGCGCGTGATCGAGAAGGCGATCGATCCCGAGCCGGCACGTCGCTACCCGAGCGCGGCGGCATTCGAGCGCGCGCTGGCCGCCACGCTCATGCCACCCCTGTCGGCGGGCGACGAGGACGAGGCGGCCGAGCGGGGCCCGGTGGTGCGCTGGCTCGAGCGCTGGCGCTCGACCGTCTCGGCGGCGGGAGCGCTGGCATTCGGCTGCGCGATCGCCGTGATGCTGATCGCCGAGCCGAGCCCGAGCCGCATCGCCTCGCTGCCGGCCGGGCCCATGGCGCCCGAAGCCCTGCCGACGCCGCCCCTCACCGGACCGCCCGCTCCGGCGCACCTCGCCGGGACGCCACGGCACACCAGCGCCGCGAGCCCGGCCGAGGAGCCGGAGGAGCAGTGGACCTACAAGCCGGTGACGCGCGAGGTCGGCTACGGTCCGCCACTCATGCGCACGCCCCGCGCCGCGCCGCCCCGGCCGGCGCCGCGCCCCAACGCCGCGGTCGCCGGGGCCACGGCGATGCTGCGGGCGCTCGCGCGCGGTCCCTCGATGGTGTCCGATACCCCCGCGTACACCGACTCCTCGGCCTACCTCGCCCTGCGCACCGATCCCGAGCACGCGCGCGTCAGCATCGATGGGGTGGTCCAGCGCGAGCCCACCAACGCGACGTACGCGCTCGACCCCGGCAACCACTCGATCCTGATCGAGAAGCAAGGCTATCAGCCGCAGGAGTTGTCGCTGCTCCACCTCGTCCCCGGTCAGAAGATGCGCGCCAGCGTCACGCTGGCGGCGAGCCGGCCGGACTCGGCCGCGACGAAGTAGCACGCCCCCGCGTCGCCTCGACGCGTGCCGCCGCCCGCCCGGCTTTGACTTGGGGTGGAGCCGTCGCCCACACTCCGGCCATGGCTCCCCGTGTGGTTCCGGTGGCGCGGATCGCGGCGCTGCTGGCCGTGATCGTCGCCGCGGTGGTGATCACGCGCGGCGCCAGCGGCCCGCACTGGCGCACCCTGCGCCCCGGGGCCGAGTTCACCACCTTTCGCGGCGACGCCTGGTGCCGGCGCGGTCCCGCCGAGGTCGCCGCGCTGCGGCTCGATCCGGCGCGCGTGCGCCTGCGGGTGCGGCACTACTCGCTGATGCCCGAAGGCCGGCCGCTCAACATCGTGGAGTGGCAGAAGGACACCGGAGCGCTGGCGGTGTTCAACGCCGGCCAGTACTACGACGACTACTCCTACATGGGCCTGCTGGTGTGCGACGGGCGCACCGTCTCGAGCCGGCTCCACCCCGGCTTCAAGGCCGCGCTGGTGGCGCTCCCCGACACCGGGTCCTCGGGCGCGCGCGTGCTCGATCTGCTGCGCGAGCCGCTGGACCCCGGGCACCCGGGATGGCGTGAGGTGGCGCAATCCTTCATGCTCTTCGACCGCAACGGGGGGCTGCGCGTGCGCAGCAGCGACCGCATCGCCAACCGCACCGTGGTGGCCGAGGACCGGCGCGGGCGGCTGCTGGTGATCACCAGCGAGGGCGCCTACACGCTCGCCGACTTCGCCGCGCTGCTCAAGTCGACGCCGCTCGAGCTGAGCCACGCGATGTGCATGGACGGCGGCTACGAGGCCGAGCTGTGCGTGAGCGTCGATCGGTTCCGCTACGCCAGCTTCGGCCGCTGGGGCAACGACGCCCAGGCGATCGAGTCGCCGGGCGCCGTGACCCCGCTGCCCGCGGTCGTGACGGTGCTCGCGCCTTGAGGGCGCGAGGGGGGCCATCGCGCCCGGGGCGCGCGCGGCGCGGTGTCGCCGGTCCCGCGTTCCCGTGCGCGCGCTGCGGGCGACCGATCCGCCGCGATCGCGCCACCCGGCCGCCGCGGCTCACCTGCCCGCGCTGCCGCTATCTGATCTACGACTACCCGCGCCCCGCCGCCGGCATGCTGGTGGTCAAGGCCGACACCGTGCTGGTGCTGCGTCGCGGCCATCCGCCCAAGCGCGGCTTCCTCGACATCCCGGGCGGCTTCATCGACGCCCACGAGGGGATCGAGGCCGCGGCGCGCCGCGAGCTGCGCGAGGAGACCGGGCTCTCCGTGGGGCGCGTCGAGTTCCTGGGCTTCTACTGGGACCGTTACTACCTGCGCGGCTTCGGATACTTCCCGACCATGAACTTCTACTTCCTGGCGCGCTGGCGCTCGGGCATCCCCAGCGCCGCCGACGACGCCGCGAGCTCCGAGTGGGTGCCGCTCGCGCGGCTGGGGAAGACCGGCGGCCGCCCGGCGTGGAAGCACATGGCGCGCGTCTATCGCGACCTCAAGCGCCGGCTGGGTGCGCGGTAAGCGGCTGCCGCTCGCACCCGGCCCCCCACCGCTTCGCGCCCCCTGCACGCGCCCCGGCCCCGAGGTGTATGCTGATCTGGATGTCGGGGCTTCGTATCCTCTTGCCAGCCCCGCGCAGATCCGCGCGGTCGCCGCCCGTCATCGGGCCCGCACTCCGCGCACGGCAGACGCCCAGACCTGCCGGGAGACACGGTGCCCGCGAGCTCCGACTCGGCCGGCTGAACGATCGATCGGAGGTTCCATCCCATGACGGCTCAGCGTTCAACCTCGAGCGGCGCGCCCGCCGTGATCAACGGCCACGATACCGCGACCGGTGGCCGGACCGTGCAGAACTACGTCGGCGGCCGGTGGGTGTCATCCGACGCCACCCGATTCGGCGAGGTGCGCAACCCCGCCACCGACGAGTTGCTGGCACGGGTGCCGCTCGGCACCGCCGCCGACGTCGAGCGCGCCGTCGCCGCCGCGGCCACGGCCTACCCGGCGTGGCGCGCCACCCCGCCGGTCCAGCGGGTCAAGCCGTTGTTCAAGCTCAAGGTCCTGCTCGAGCAGCACTTCGACGACGTGGCGCGGGTCTGCACGCGCGAGCACGGCAAGACGCTCGACGAGTCACGCAGCAGCGTTCGGCGCGCGATCGACAACGTCGATCTCGCGCTCGGCATCCCCGATCGCATGATGGGCACCGCGCTCGAGGACATCGCATCCGGGATCGACTGCCACACCGTGCGCCAGCCGATCGGCGTGTTCGCCGCCATCACCCCGTTCAACTTCCCCGCCATGGTGCCGATGTGGTTTCTGCCCCATGCCGTGGCATGCGGCAACACCTTCATCGTCAAACCCAGCGAGCGCGTGCCGCTCTCGCAGGTGCGCATGTTCGAGCTGATGCACGAGGCCGGCTTCCCCGAGGGCGTCGTCAACCTGGTGAACGGCGCGAAGGACGTCGTCGACGCGATCCTCGACAGCCCCGGCATCGCCGGCGTGTCGTTCGTCGGCTCCTCGCCGGTCGCCCACTACGTCTACCGGCGCGCCGCGGAACGCGGCAAGCGCGTCCAGGCGCTGGGTGGCGCCAAGAACTTCGTGGTGGTGATGCCCGACGCCGACATCCCGCGCGCGGCCCAGGTTTCGACCGAGTCGTGCTTCGGCTGCGCCGGCGAGCGTTGCCTCGCGAACAGCGTCGTGCTGGCCGTGGGTGACGCGCACGCGAAGATCCGTGATCGTCTGATCGACGAGGCGAAGCGCATCAAGGTCGGCGACGGCGAGAAGCCCGGGGTGACGATGGGGCCGGTGATCACCAGGCAGCACCGCGAAAAAGTGCTGGGCTACATCGAGAAGGGGATCGCCGAGGGCGCCAAGCTGGTCCTCGACGGCCGCGGCTACCAGGACCCCGCCAGCCCCGACGGCTACTTCCTCGGCCCCACGATCTTCGACGAGGTGACCCCCGAGATGGTCATCGGGCGCGAGGAGATCTTCGGTCCGGTGCTGTGCATCATGAAGGCCCGCGACTTCGACGAAGCGGTCGAGATCGTGCGCCGCCACGAGCTCGGCAACGCCACCAGCATCTTCACCTCGAGCGGCAGGTGGGCCCGCGAGTACCGCTACCGCGTCGAGCCCTCGATGCTGGGCGTCAACATCGGGGTGGCGGCGCCGATGGCGTTCTTCCCCTTCGGCGGCGCCAAGGGCAGCTTCTTCGGCGACCTCAAGGCCCACGGGCGGGACGCGGTCGAGTTCTTCACCGACAATAAGGTGGTGATCAGCCGCTGGTGGTGATCGTGGCCCGATCGATTCGAACCCTGCTGAGCGCCGGCATCTTCGCCGCGGCGGCGTGGGTTCCGGATGCGCTCGCCGCCGCGGGGACCGCCCCGACGGGATTCGCGGACCGCGGCAGGACGCCATCCGCTTCGGAGCTCGCTGCGCTGCGACAGAAGCTGGCCGATCAGCAGCTCGTCCGCCTCATGGGACCATCCATCAGCGAGCGCGACATCGAGCGGCCGCTGGTCGATTCCTCGGGAGTGCGCTCGGCCAACTGGACCCCGCGGCGGAGCGGGCTGTTCGTGAGCGCGGACGCTCCGCCCGCGCACGCGGAGGCGCCGGTTCCCTGGAGTCAGATCACGGAGATTCAGACCGGGCACACGATGACCAACCGCGGCATGCTCATCGGCGCGGCGCTGGGCCTGTTCGCCAGCGGATTCGTGATGACCGGGATCACCCGCAGCTCGTCGAGCGGGGAGGCGGGGCTCGCGACCCTGGTCGTTGTCCCGGTGGCGCTCGTGACCGGCGCCCTCATCGGTGCGTCGATCGGTCACTCGCAATGGCGTGGGGATCCCGTCTACCGCGCGGATGCGGCGCCATGAACGCACACGCGATCGAAGCGGACTTCGGTTACGATGGTCTCGACAGGCAACCCTCGATCGCCGCCCGCGACCCAGGAGATCGCAATGCCCCGCAAGCTCATCGGTGGTCTGATCCAGTGCAGTAACCCGATCAACGACGAATCCGTGCCGGTCGCCAGGGTCAAGCAGGCGATGTTCGACAAGCACGTGCCGTTCATCGAGGAGGCGGGGAAGAAGGGGGTCCAGATCCTGTGCCTGCAGGAGATCTTCAACGGCCCCTACTTCTGCCCCGGCCAGGACAAGCGCTGGTACGAGGCCGCCGAGCCGGTGCCCGGCCCCACCACCGATGCGGTGGCGAAGCTCGCCGCGAAGCACGAGATGGCGGTGGTGGTGCCGGTGTACGAGAAGGACATGCCGGGCGTGCTCTACAACACCGCGGCAGTCTACGACGCCGACGGCAGCTACCTCGGCAAGTACCGCAAGAACCACATCCCGCACACCTCGGGCTTCTGGGAGAAGTACTTCTTCAAGCCCGGCAATCTCGGCTACCCGGTGTTCCAGACCCGTTATGCCAAGGTCGGCGTGTACATCTGCTATGACCGCCACTTTCCCGAGGGGGCGCGCGCCCTGGGCCTCAACGGCGCCGAGATCGTGTTCAACCCCAGCGCCACGGTGGCCGGGCTGTCGCAGTACCTGTGGAAGCTCGAGCAGCCGGCGCACGCGGTCGCCAACGGCTACTTCATGGGCTGCATCAACCGCGTCGGCACCGAGGCACCGTGGAACATCGGCAAGTTCTACGGCTCGTCGTACTTCGTCGATCCGCGCGGCAACTTCCTCGCCCAGGCCAACGAGAACGACGACGCGCTGGTGGTGGCCGACATGGACCTCGACATGATCGACGAGGTGCGCGCGGTGTGGCAGTTCTTCCGCGACCGGCGCCCGGAGACCTACGAGGAGCTAGTGGACCTGTAGCGCACGACCCGACCGGGGAATCGGGGGAATCCATGATCCAACACGAAGCGGTTCGCGTCGCCCGTCGCCGGCTCCTCTCGCTCGCGATCACCGGGAGTCTCGCCTGCCTCGCGCTGCTCACCGCCTGGTTCTTCGCCAGTCGCGGTGGCGCGGTCGCGGGGCTCAAGCCCGCCGCGCTGATGCTCGAGTTCATGCTGTTCTTCGTCGTCGTCTTCGGGGCGCTGATGCTCGCCCGGGTCCTGCTGGGCGGGCTTCCCGCGCGGCTGCGGCGCGCCCGGAGGAACTGAGTGGCCCACGACCTCTTCGCGTCGCTGCGCGGTCCGGCAGCGCCTGTGCGGTTCATCGCCTCGGGCCGCTACCTCATCGACCATGCCGGCCGCGAGTGCGGCGAGGAGCGCTGGAGCATCGAGGAGGGCGAGGCCGGTCCGGTCGCGACCGGCGAGCAGGTGCTCGAGAGCCCGCACCCGTTTCCGAGCCGGCAGGAGTGGCGGGTGCGGCTGACGCGCGCCTGGCGGTTGTCTGGGATCGAGATCGCGTGGACGGTGGGCACGCGGCGGCTGCGCGCGGTCCACGGCGCCGAGGGCGAGCGCTGGCATGCCCGCATCGAGTACGGCGGGGAGGTGCGCGAGCAGCAGGGGGACTACCCGGCCGGATGCGAGGTCGAGTTCGCCTCGCCCCTCCACCACGCCTTCATCCTGGCGCGACGCGATTTCGCGCTCGAGGGCGAGCACGAGTTCCCGGTGCTCCGGATCGGGCCGCCGTGGATGGCGGTGAGCCCGGAGCGCATGCGGATCCGCTGCGTCGAGCTGGGGCGCCGCGACACGCCCTGGGGCGCGGCCGCCGCGAAACGCTACGTCGCGAGCCTGCTGCGCCCGGCGCCGGGCGGCGGGTATCGGGAGGACGACCAGGGGTACACGTTCTGGGCCGACGAACGGGGCTTCGTGCTCGAGTCGCACGAGGGGCGCACGCCGACCAGCCCGTGGATGAGGCTGATCGAATACACGGGCAGGCCGTGGGGCGGGCCCGCGGGGGGAGGGGCGTCATGGGCATCCTGATCAGGAAGGGCGAGATCGTGACCGCGGCCGATCGCTACGTCGCGGACCTCTTCGTCGAGGACGGCAGGATCGTTCAGATCGGCGAAGACCTGGAAAAGCGTGGCGCCAGGGACCGGGTCATCGAGGCCGACGGGCTGCTGGTGTTCCCCGGGCTCATCGATCCGCACGTCCACATGGAGCTGGGGTTCATGGGCACGGTGTCGGCCGACGACTTCGAGAGCGGCACCGCCTCGGGGGTGGCCGGCGGCACCACCACGATCATCGACTTCTGCATTCCGGCGCGCGGCCAGTCGCTGCTCGACGGGCTGCGCGAGTGGCGCGAGAAGTCGAAGAAGGCGGTCGCCGACTACAGCTTCCACATGGCGATCACCGGCTGGGGCGAAAAGACCGCCGAGGAGATGCGGGTGGTGGTGCAGGAGCACGGGATCACGTCGTTCAAGGTGTTCATGGCCTACAAGGGCGCCATCATGGTGGACGACGCCGAGCTCTACCAGGTCATGAAGCAGGCGGCGCGGCTGGGCGCGGTGGTGACGGTGCACGCCGAGAACGGTGACGCGGTCTACCAGCTGCAGCAGCAGCTGGTGGCCGCGAAGAAGCTCGGCCCCGAGTTCCACCCCGTGTCGCGCCCCAGTTTGGTCGAGGGCGAGGCGACCGGCCGCGCGCTGATGATGGCGCGGCTCCACGGCACCACTGCCTACATCGTCCACATGACCTGCCGCGAGGCGGTCGGCGCGCTGGAGCGCGCCAAGCTCTCGGGCCAGCGCTGCTTCGGCGAGACCTGCCCCCAGTACCTGCTGCTCGACGACACCGTGTTCGCCAAGCCCGACTTCGAGGGCTCGGCCTACGTCATGAGCCCGCCGATCCGGCCGCCGCACGTCGGCCACCACGAGGCGCTGTGGAACGGCCTGGCCTTCGGCATGCTCGACTCGATCGGCACCGATCACTGCCCGTTCACGATGGCGCAGAAGCGGATGGGCCAGGACAACTTCACCCTGATCCCGAACGGCGCGGCCGGGATCGAGGACCGGCTCCAGCTGCTCTACACCTACGGCGTGTGCGAGGGGAAGTTCGACCTGAACCGCATGATCGCGCTCGCCAGTACCAACCCGGCGCACATCTTCGGTCTCTACCCGCGCAAGGGCACGATCGCGGTGGGGAGCGACGCCGACCTGGTGCTGTACGATCCGTCCGCCACCGGCACCCGCAGCGCCAGGTCCCACCACTCGAAGTGCGATCGCAACATCTTCGAGGGCTTCAAGGTCAAGGGAAAACCCGCGGTGGTGATCGTGAACGGGCGCGTCCAGTTCGAGGACGGGACGCTCGCGGTCGAACGCGGCGCGGGGCGGTTCATCGCCCGCGAGGTGGCGAAGACCGGCCATCCGCTGCCCGTCACGCCCGCCGAGACGGGCCGCATGGGCTAGTGCGCATGGCCGGCCGCGGGCTGTGGGTGGCGCTGCTGACGCTGGCCGCCGTCGCGCCGGCGCGCGGCTACCCGGCGGGGCGTGACTCGCTCGACGACTACAACACCGCCATCGTGCTCTACAACCAGGGCATCGTCTGCGCCAACCATGGTGAGCTGACCAGGGCGCTGGAGTGGTTCCGGCGCGCGCGCGCCATCGCACCCGACGACTCGCTGCGGGCCGATACCGAGCGGCGCATCGGTGAGACCACCGGACGCTTACGCATCCGTCAGGGTGTGGCGCTATTCGACGCCGGCAGCCTCACCGCGGCCCGCCGCAAGTTCGCGGCGGCGCTGGAATGCCCGATTGACGCCGACGAGAAGGCGTACGCGCGGCGCTTCATCCGCGAGATCGACGACCTGACCAGAGGCGCGGGCGCACCGGGCCGGTAACCCGCCGCGCACCGCCCTACTCCCGCCGCAGCGGATTCAGTACCTCGAGCGCCAGCTTCCACTCCGCGGCAGCGTTCCGGCGCCAGATGTGGACGTAGACGCACGAATCGGCCTTGGTGGCGCCGCCGGGCGGATGGTGCTGCGCCACCCCCCAGGTGCAGCCGAGATCACCCGAGGCGGCGACCCGCTGGCCCTCGGCGCGGTAGTCGAAGTAGCCCGGCATGCGGCCGATCTGCAGCTTCACCGAATCGACCCCGGCGATCGGCATGATGTGGTCGCGGTGAAAGCGCAATTCGGGAGCGCCCATCGCGCCGTAGCTGGCGCTGATGCCGCTGGCCTTCATGAGCTTCGAGAACGTGCGGTCCTCGGAGGTGAGCGACACCGGCGGCGTGCCGCTGGATCCGTGCCGCACCGTCGCCGGGCCGGCGGTGAAGTCGACGTTCCCTACGCCGTGCACGGGCTGGTCGTGCTCGGTTCCGACGTCCAGCACCACGCGCCACGGCCCGCTCTTCTGCTTCTTCCAGACCGAGATGAAATGCCCCCATCCCGCGAAGGGCCGGTTGGGATCGAGTCGGCGCAGCTCCCAGGGGCCGGTGGTGTAGCCCAGGTCGCCGGCCGCCGAGACCTCGGCGTACTCGGGCTCCCAGATCAGCGTCATGTTCGAGGACTGCTGGGCCTCGACCGCCTTGCGGCCGTTGGTGGCGGTGGGCCGGAACACGATCGCGTCCTCGGCCAGGTAGGCGAGGAACGAGGTCTTGATGCCCTTCTGGACCGACAGCGCCGAAAACGCCCGCTCCGCGGCGACCAGGGAATCGAGCGCGGCGCCAGCCGCCACGCAGGGGCGTGCGGCCACGGTGAGCGCCAGGGCGCAGGCGAGGGCGAATCGGCGGTGAACCATCGGCTTCCTTTCGGGTTGGAGCGTCGTGCCCTGGCGGCCGACGGCGACGGACGCCGGCCTGACGCGGGCGCGCCGCCCGTCTCGGCCGGGGGGTTTCGCAAACCGGCCAAAAGCTGGCATGATGGGTCTCGGCGCGGCCATTATCGCCGACCCGCCGGCATCGACAAGCACGCATTCGCCGCAGGGCTTCACCCGGGCGAGCCAGGCCACGGCCGAACCCGGGCCCACGGGGAGAGCCACTCACCATGAACCCGCCCGCGTCCGCCGCGCAGACCGCGAGCGCCGCCGAGATCCGCAGGAAGCACAAGGAGTTCCTGTTCCCGGCGACCTCGAATTACTACGACGAGCCGATCGTCCTCGCCGAAGGCAAGGGTCTGCGGCTCCGGGATCTCGATGGCCGCGAGTACCTCGACTTCTTCGGCGGCATCCTGACCGTCTCGGTCGGCCACGCCAACGACGAGGTGAACGCCGCGGTCAAGGCGCAGATCGACCGGCTCGGTCACGTCTCGACGCTCTACCCCACGGTGCCGATCGTCGAGCTGGCCGAGAAGCTCGCCAGCATCACGCCCGGCCAGCTCAAGAAGTGCTACTTCACCGCCAGCGGCACCGAGGCCGACGAGACCGGGGTCATGATGGCCCAACTGTTCACCGGCCGCAGCGAGGTCATCGCCCTGCGCCACGGCTACTCGGGCCGCTCGATGCTGGCCCAGTCGCTGACCGCCCAGTCGAGCTGGCGCGCGCTGCCGACCAAGATCCCCGACATCAAGCACGCGGTCTCGCCCTACTGCTACCGCTGCCCCTTCGGGCTCACCTACCCGAGCTGCGAGGTGAAGTGCGCGCGCGACATCGAGGAGCTGATCCGCACCACCACCACCGGGCAGGTCGCCGGCTTCCTCGCCGAGCCGATCCAGGGCGTGGGCGGCTTCGTGACCCCGCCCCGGGAGTATTTCCAGATCGCGGTCGAGATCGTTCGCAAGTACGGCGGCGTGTTCATCTGCGACGAGGTCCAGACCGGCTTCGGACGCACCGGCGGCAAGTGGTGGGGCTGCGAGCAGTACGGGATCGAGCCCGAGATCATGACCATGGCCAAGGGGATCGCCAACGGCTTCCCGCTCTCGGCCACCGTCTGCACCCCGGCGATCGCCGACTCGCTTCAGAAGCTCACCATCTCGACCTTCGGCGGCAATCCGGTCAGCGTCACCGCCGCCAACGCCACCATCGGCGTGATCGAAAAGCAGGACCTGCGCAAGAACGCCGAGGTCCAGGGGCGGCGGCTGCGCGCCGGGCTCGAAACGCTCAAGGCCAAGTACCCGCGCACCATCGGCGAGGTGCGCGGCATGGGCCTGATGCAGGGGGTCGAGCACGTCGAGGACGAGACCCGCAAGGACCGCACCCCCAATGCCCGGGCGACGCTCAGGCTGTTCGAGGAGACCAAGCAGCGCGGGCTCCTGATCGGGCGCGGCGGAATGTACGGCAACGTGCTGCGCATCTCGCCGCCGCTCACGGTGAGCGCGGCCGAGGTCGACGAGGCGATCGGCAAGCTCGACGAGTCCTACGGAGCGATCGGGGCGTGATGGCGCGCCGCATGGAGCCGCGATGACCAAGGAAACCTTCGCCAGCAAGTACTCGAACCTGCGTCGCATCGAGGGCGTGGTGCTGCTCAAGCCCCACGGCAACCTGATGGGGGGGCCCGAGACCGACGAGCTCGAAAAGCTCATCGGCCAGTTCGACAGCGAGAAGGTGCGGTGCCTGATCGTCAATCTGGTCGACGTCTCGATGATGAACAGCCTCGCGATCGGCCGCCTGATCGGCGGGCACCTGGCGTTCAAGAAGCGCGGCGCCCACATGTGCCTGTGCCAGGTCGACAAGCGCATCCAGAACATCTTCGTGATCACCAAGCTGTCGCTCGAGTTCAACGTCTACGACAGCGAGGAAGCAGCACTCGCGGCGTGCGCGAGCGGCGTGGACGAAGACGAGTAGGGCCGGGCGGCGTCGCGGCGCGGCGATGACCACCTCCGGCGCACGCTCCCGCCAGCGCCTCGAGCTCACGTTTCCCGACGCCAAGCCGCTCTACGCCTCCGGCGAGGCGGTCGCCGAGGCGAGCCGCTGCCTCTACTGCCACGAAGCGCCGTGCGTCGCCGCCTGCCCGACCGGGATCGACGTCCCGGGCTTCATCCGCAAGATCGCAACCGGGAACCTGCGCGGCTCGGCGCGCACCATCCTGTCCGCCAACCTGCTGGGTTACTCGTGCGCGCGCGTCTGTCCGGTCGAGGTGCTGTGCGTGGGCAAGTGCGTGTACAACGACTGGCACCGCGAGCCGCCGATCCAGATCGGACGCCTGCAGCGTTACGCGGTCGAGACCGTGCTCGGCGGCGGCGCCGCGCTGTTCGCCCGGGCGCCGCGCGCCGGCCGCCGGGTGGCGTGCGTGGGGGCGGGGCCGGCCTCGCTGGCGGCCGCCGGGTACCTGGCGCTCGAGGGTGTCGAGGTGACGCTGTACGAGAAGCGCGCGATCGCCGGCGGACTCAACGCCACCGGGGTGGCGCCCTACAAGATGCACGCCGAGGGGGCGGAGCTCGAAGTCGACTTCATCCGCTCGCTGGGGGTGACGATCCGGACCGGCGTCGAGGTGGGGAAGGACGTGTCGCCGGCCGACCTGCTGCGTGACCACGACGCCGTCTTCATCGGGGTCGGCCTCGGCGCCGACTCGCCGCTCGGGCTGCCGGGCGAGGATGGAGCGGGTGTGGTGGGCGCCACCGCGTGGATCGAGCGCATGAAGCTCGAGCCGGGTTTCGCGGTCGGCGAGGTGCGGCGCGCGGTGGTGGTGGGCGGCGGCAACACCGCGATCGACGCCGCGCGCGAGCTCAAGAGACTCGGCGTGCCGAGCGTGACGATCGCCTACCGCCGCACGACCGCCGAGATGCCGGGTTACCGCCACGAGCTGGATCAGGCGCTCCGCGAGGGCGTGAGGCTCGCCGAGCAGGCGGTGCCGAAGGCGATCCGGCGCCAGGCTTCCGGCCAGCTCGCTGCCCTGCAACTCCAAAACGGGCAGGAGCTTGCGGCCGATCTCGTGGTCCTCGCGATCGGCCAGGCGCGGACCGGGGCGCTGGCCGCCAGCTTCGACGGAGTGGTGGTCGACGAGCGCGGCCGGGTGGCCGCCGATCCCGCCACCGGAGTGACCGGAAACCCTAAGGTTTTCGTGGGCGGCGACGCTCTGAACGGCGGGGAGCTGGTGGTGACGGCGGCCCAGGAGGGCAAGCGCGCGGCGCGGGCGATCGCGCGCGCCCTGGGGCTCAAGATTCGGGTTGACGCCCCGATGGGGGCAGGGCACCCTTGACCGTGGGAGTGCGGCGCTCGTCCGCGTGAGATATCGGAGCGGAATATCGAAGCGGTATCACGCGGTGTGGCGTACTCCAGAGCGGACGGGCGGGGGTCACGCAACCCCGCCCGTTTCAATTGCCTGCGGCGCCGCGCATCGCGCGGCGAGGCGGGCCGCGACGCCATCCACCCGGCCGGTGAGTGAGACGCGCTGATGCCGCGCACCCTGTCGTCGCTGGCCGTCCTGGTGTTGACGGTCGCGGTGCTGGGCCTCTATCTCGCGCATGCCCTGTTCGCGCATGGCCCGGTGGCGATCGCGGTCCAGGTGCTGGCGGCGCTGCTCATGCTGTGGGCCCGCCTCACGTTCGGGGGCCGCAGCTTCCACGCCGGGGCCAATCCGACCGAGGGCGGGATCGTGACCACCGGCCCCTATCGCTTCATCCGCCACCCGATCTACGCCGCGATCCTCGCCTTCGTGTGGGCGGGGGTGGCCTCGCACTTCTCGGTCGCGGCGCTGGCCGCCGGCCTGGCCGCGACCGCGGGGATCGTCGTGCGCGTCGCCACCGAGGAGCGGCTGCTGGTCGAGCGCTATCCCGAGTATCGCGACTACGCCGCCCGCACGCGGCGCCTGATCCCGTTCCTAGTGTGAGCGCGCCCGGGGCGCGCCGGCCACGCCGGCTCTGGATGGCCGCCGCGCTCGCCATCGTCGTGATCGTGGGGGCCGCCGACTATCTGACCGGTCACGAGATCCTGTTCTCGACCTTCTATCTCGCGGCGGTCGCGCTGGCGGCGTGGGCGGTGGGGCGCGGCTTCGGGATCGTGGTCTCGGTGCTGAGCGTGGGCGCGTGGGTGGTGGGTGACTTCGCGGCCGGCGCGGTCTACTCGCACCCCTTCGTCCCGGTGTGGAACGCCGCCATCATCCTGGTGTTCTACCTGGTGGTGGTCGGTCTGCTGGGCCGCCTGCACTCGATGCAGCGCGACCTCGAGGAGCGCGTGCGCCAGCGCACCCTGGCGCTCACCGAGGAGATGGCCGAACGCGAGAGGCTGGAGCGTGAGATCCTCGACGTGGGCGAGCGCGAGCGGCGGCGCATCGGCCGCGACCTGCACGACAGCCTGGGGCAGCTGCTCACCGGCACCGCGCTGGCCGGCCAGGTGCTGCGCGAGAAGCTGGCGGCGCGCTCGATTCCCGAGGCCGCCGAGGCGTCGCGCATCACCGCGCTGGTCGAGGAGGCGATCGAGCAGACCCGCGGCTTCTCGCGCGGCCTCGATCCGGCCGAGGTCGAGGGCGGCGGGCTCGAGCAGGGTCTGCGCGAGCTGGCCGCCACCACCAGCGCGCTGTCGGCCACGCGATGCGAGTATCATTCCATCGCGCCGGTGGACGTGAGCGACAGCGTCACGGCCACCCAACTGTACCGTATCGCCCAGGAGGCGATCACGAACGCGATCAAGCACGGTCATGCCCGGAACATCGAGCTCGGCCTCGAGGCCATCGCGGGGCGGGTGAGACTCACGGTGCACGACGACGGTGCCGGGATCCCGGATCCGCCGCGGCGCGGGCGCGGCATGGGACTCAGGATCATGGCGCACCGCGCGGCGGTGATGGGCGGCGCGTTCGAGGTCGGGCGGGCGGCGGCGGGCGGCACCCTGCTGGTGTGCGAGGTCCCCAACCCATGAACGAATCGCGCGGCACCCGGGTGTTCATCGTCGACGATCACCCGCTGGTGCGGGAGTCGCTGGCCAGCCTGATCGAGCAGCAGCCCGACATGACGGTGTGCGGCGAGGCCGCCTCGGCGGCCGCCGCCTTCGCCGGCATCGAGGCCACGCGCCCCGATGTGGCGGTGGTCGACCTGACGCTGGGTGGCCGCACCGGCCTCGACCTGATCAAGGACCTGCGCCACAGCCGGCCCGAGGTCGCGGTGCTGGTGCTGTCGATGCACGACGAGGAGCTGTACGCCGAGCGCGCGCTCAGAGCCGGCGCGCGCGGCTACATCATGAAGCGCGAGGCGACTCGCAAGGTGATCGAGGCGATCCGGCGCGTCCATTCCGGCAAGGTCCATCTCAGCGACCATCTGGCCGAGACGCTGGCCGAGAAGCTGGTGGCCGGCACCCCCGCGGCGCCCGAGTCGCCGGTCACGCGGCTCAGCGATCGTGAGCTCGAGATCTTCCGGCTGGTGGGCGTAGGCCGCGCGACGCGCGAGATCGCCGAGACCCTCCATCTCAGCACCAAGACCGTGCAGGCCTACTACGTCCGCATCAAGGAGAAGCTGGGGCTGGCGAACGCCAACGAGCTGATGCGCGAGGCGATCCGCTGGGTCGAGAGCCAGGCCGAGCGCTGAGCACACGCGGCGGCGGCTGCGGCGGCCGGGGTAGGACTTCACCCTACACGAGTTCGAGGCCGCACCCGACAGACAGGGCGCGGCGCGACGCGTAGCCTTCGGGCATGAAGTCGATCGTCATCCAAGCCGCGCAGTGCCGGCCCTGAGCGCCGGCCGCCGTTGCTCGGCGACCCTCGTGGCCCTCGCAATGTGCCAGATGCTCGAAGCCGTGGTCGCGCCCGCGGCCGCCGGTGACCCCCCCCGCAGCGCTGATCGCGCGCCCGCCGACAGCGCGCGCGCGGCGTCCGCGGCGGGTCGCGGCGGGCTGCCGCTCCATCTGGAGGACGCGCTGCGGCTGGCGCTGCGCGACAACTGGGACCTGCGCTCGGCGCGCGCCGCGGTCGCCACCGCCGAGGCCGGGCTGCGCGCGGCGCGCGCGCATCCCAATCCCCAGCTCGCGGCGCTGGTGTCCCGGATCCACGCCGACGGCCACGACGCCACCGATCTCGGCAACGATCTGTGGTCGCGCAGCTACGACACCGTGATCCAGCTCGGCCAGGAGCTCGACTTCGGCACCCGGGGCGCGCGCAGCGGCGCGGCCCGCGCCGGGGTCGATGCCGCCCGCGCCCGCCTCGCCGACGAGCGCCGCACGCTGGTCGCCGCCACCACACGCACCTACGTCGCCGCGGCCCTCGCCGAGGCGGACGCGAGTATCGCCCGTCAGTCGGCCGGCTACCTGAGCGGCGAAGCGCGCATCGCGGAGGCGCGCTGGCAGGCGGGCGATATCTCGCGTTCGGACCGCGACCAGATCGAGATCGCCGCGTCGCGGCTCGAGCTCGACGCCCGGAACGCCGAGGCCGGCGCGCGCGCCCAGCGCATCGTGCTCGAGCTGCTGCTCGGGCTGCCGCAACCGGCCGGCGAGCTGATCCTCGCCGACTCGCTCGAGGCGCTGGCCGAGCGCGCCAGCGCGCCGGCCGGAACCGCGCCCGCGGCCGAGCGCGCCGACCTGGCGGCGGCGCGCGCCGATCTCCGGCGTGCCGACGAGCAGCTGAGGCTCGAGCGCCGCGAGCGGCTGCCCGATCCGACGCTGCTGGGCCAGGTCGAGCACGAGCCGCCGATCCGCACCAATTCGATCGGCCTCGGACTGTCGTTTCCGCTGCCGCTGTGGAATCTGAACGGCGGCGCGATCGCGGCCGCCGACGTCGAGCGCGACGAGGCGGCGCGCGCGGTCGGGCGCATCGAGGCCGAGATCGCCTCGGACATCGCCACCGCGCGGGTGGGGTTCGACGAGGCGGTGACGCGCTGGCGGCGCTATCACGACGAGCTGCGGCCGCGCGCGGACGAAGTACGCCGCACCGTGTCGCTGGCCTACGAGCGGGGCGGGGCGTCGCTGCTCGATCTGCTCGAAGCCCAGCGCAGCGACAACGACGTGCGCCTCGCCGCCATGCAGGCGGCGGGCGACGCCGCCGACGCGGCGGCGACGCTCGCGGCCGCGCTGGCGCCCATGACCGCCGAGGCCGCTCGACCATGAGAGGCCGCGCCCCGCTGATGATCACGGCGCTGGCCCTGGCGGCCGGCGGTTGCCGGCACGCCGCCCTCCCGGACCCGGTGCCCGATCCGCGCATCGTCGGGCAGAGCATCTCGTTTCCGCCCCGCGCGCCGCAGCTTGAGGCGCTGGCGGTCGAGCCGGCGGCCGCGCCCGCCACCGACGCGGCGCACCTGTTCGGCCGCCTGGTGTGGGACGAGGACGCGACGGTGCGCGTCTTCACGCCCTTCGCCGGACGGGTGCGGCGGGTGCTGGTCGATGTCGGCCAGCGGGTGAGCCGTGGCGCCGCGCTCGCCGAGGTCGAATCTCCCGACTTCGCCGAGGCCCAGGCCGAGGCGCGCACCGCGGCCAGCGACCTGGTGCTGGCGGAGCAGAACCTGGCGCGCCTGCGCGAGCTCTACGATCACGGCGCGGCGGCGCGCAAGGACCTCGAGGCGGCGGAGGCCGAGCGCGCCCGCGCCGAGTCCCAGCGCGCCCGGGCCGCGGCCCGTCTCGGCTCCTACGGGGCGCGGGCGGACTCGATCACCGGGCTGTTCGTGCTGCCGAGCCCGATCGCCGGCACCATCGTCGAGCGCGCGATCTCGCCCGGGCAGGAGATCCGCCCCGACCAGATGCTGGCCAACGCGCCCGCGCTGTGCTCACCGCTGTTCGTGCTCAGCGACCCGTCGCGGCTGTGGATCCAGCTCGACGCCAGCGAGGCCGACCTGGAGCGGCTCAGCGCCGGCTGCGCCCTGCGCTTCACGACCGGCGCGCTGCCGGGCCGCAGCTTCGAGGCCCGCATCGACGTGGTCTCGGAGTCGATCGATCCCGGCACCCATACGGTGCGGGCGCGCGGCACGGTCGGGAACCCCGACCACGCCCTCAAGGCCGAGATGCTGGTGAGCGCCGAGGCGCCGGCGCGCCATGGCTCCGGCGCCAGCGTTCCCGAGGGCGCGGTGTTCCTCAAGGGCGACCGGCACTACGTGTTCGTCGAGGAGAGACCCGGCACCTTCGTGCGGCGCGAGGTCGAGATCGGCGCCGAGCGCGATCACGAGATCGAGGTTCCGTCCGGCCTTAGGGTCGGCGACCGGGTGGTGACCGAGGGCTGCGTGCTGCTCGAGCAGCTGCTCGACTAGACCCGGCTCCTCCGCCCCGGCGTGATCCAGCGCCTCGTCACCTTCGCGCTGCACCAGCCGCTGTTCGTCGCCCTGATGGCGGTGCTGTTCGTGGCGGGGGGCGTGGCGGCGTTCGCGCACCTGCCGGTCGAGGCCTTCCCCGACGTCTCGGACATCCAGGCCACCGTCATCACCCTCTACCCGGGGCGCGCTCCGGAGGAGGTCGAGCAGCAGGTCACCATGCCGCTCGAGACCGTGCTCAACGGCCTTCCCCACATGGTGCGGATGTTCTCGCACACCCAGTTCGGGCTGTCGTTCATCATGCTGACGTTCGACGATCGCACCACCGACGCCCAGTCCCGCCAGCAGGTGCTCGAGCGCCTCACCACCGCCGACCTGCCGCCCGGCGTCCAGCCCCAGCTCGCGCCGCTCGCCACCGCGATCGGCGAGATCTTCCGCTACCGCGTGACCGGCCCCGGCACCAGCTCGCGCGACCTGCGCACGCTCGAGGACTGGGTGGTGGAGCGCAACCTCCGCGCCGTGCCCGGGGTCGCCGACGTGGTGCCGTTCGGCGGCCTGATCAAGACCTACGAGGTCAATCCCGACCTGGCGCGGCTGCGCTACAACGGGGTGTCGCTCCAGCAGCTCTACTCGGCGCTGGCCCGCGGCAACGCCAACGTCGGGGGCAGCAAGGTCACGCGCGGGCCGCAGCAGTACCTGATCCGCGGCGTCGGCCTGCTGCGCTCGGCGGACGAGATCCGCAACATCGTGGTGGCGGCGCGCGGGGGCGTACCGCTGCTGGTGCGCGACCTGGCCCAGGTGACGGTCGGGAACGTGCCGGTCGAGGGCATTGTCGGCCAGGACCGCGACGACGACGTGGTGACGGGGATCGTGCTGATGCGCAAGGGCGAGAACCCCTCGGTGGTGCTCCAGGCGCTCAAGGAGCGCATCGCCCTGCTCAACGCCTCGATCCTGCCGCGCGGGGTCCGCATCGTGCCGTTCTACGACCGCACCTGGCTGATCGGCACCACGCTCACCACCGTGTTCCACAATCTCGCCGAAGGCGCGCTGCTGGTCACCGCCGTGCTGCTGCTGTTCCTCGGCAACCTGCGTGCCGCCCTGATCGTGGCCGCGGTCATCCCGCTGTCGCTGCTCGCCACCTTCATCGGGCTCAGCTGGCGCGGCATCCCCGCCAACCTGCTGTCGCTGGGGGCGATGGATTTCGGCATCATCGTCGACGGCGCGGTGATCGTGGTCGAGAACATCTACCGCCGCCTGGCCGAGAGCCAAGTCACCGAGCGCAGCGCGGTGCGGCGCGTGATCGAAGCCGGCACCGTCGAGGTGGGGCGGCCGGCGTTCTTCTCGATGCTGATCATCATCGCCGCCCACATCCCGATCTTCACCCTGCAGCGTCACGAGGGCCGCATCTTCGCCCCCATGGCCTGGACGGTGACCAGCGCGCTGGTGGGCTCGCTGATCCTGTCGCTGTCGCTGGTGCCCCTGCTGTGCCTGCTGCTGCTGAGCGGCCGGGTGGCGCACGGCGAGACGCCGATCGTGCGGCGGCTCAAGCGCGCCTACCTGCCGTCGCTGCGCATCGCCCTCGAGCGCCCGCGTCTGGTGATGACGCTGGCGGTCGCGGCGTTCCTCGGCAGCATGGCGCTGGCGACGCGCCTCGGCACCGAGTTCCTGCCCGAGCTCAACGAGGGCAGCATCTGGGTCAACGCCAACCTGCCGCCCGGGATCTCGGTCGAGGAGGCGCGACTCCAGTGCCGGCGGCTCCGCGAGCTGCTGCTCGAGACCCCCGAGGTGCGGACCGTGATCTCCAAGTCCGGCCGCCCCGAGGATGGCACCGACCCCAAGCCGATCAACATGGCCGAGGTCTACGTCGACTTGAAGCCGGCCCGCGAGTGGCGGCGCGGCATGAGCAAGGCGAAGATCATCGACGAGCTGGCGCAGCGCCTCGACCGCCTCCCGGGGATCGAGACCAGCTTCTCGCAGCCGATTCGCGACAACGTGCTCGAGAGCATCTCGCAGATCGACGGCCAGGTCGTGATCAAGGTGTTCGGCGACGACTCGGCCCGGCTGCGCGACAAGGCGCGCGAGATGCTGGCGGCGCTCCAGGGCACGCCCGGCATCGTGGCGGCGACCGTGGACCGGGCCGGCGAAGTCCCGCAGGTGCTGATCGAGATCGACCGCGAGCGCGCGGCGCGCTACGGGCTCAACGTCGGCGACATCGAGGACGTGATTGACATCGGGCTCGCCGGCCGCGAGGCCACCGAGCTGTGGGAGGGGGAGCGCCACTTCAGCGTGGTGGTGCGGCTGCCGGAGCCCGAGCGGAGCATCGCCAACCTCAAGCGCGTGCTGGTCGACACCCCCGACGGCCTCCACATCCCGCTCGAGCAGGTCGCCGACTTCAAGGAGACCTCGGGGAGCATGAACATCAGCCGCGAGGGCAGCACCCGGCTGTCGGCGATCAGCGTGTTCATCGGCGGCCGCGACATGGGGAGCGTGGTGGCCGACATGCAGCGGCGGCTGCGGGGCATCGCGCTGCCGCGCGGCTGGCGGGTGACGTGGAGCGGCGAGTTCGAGAACCAGCAGCGCGCGATGCGGCGGCTCGCCATCATCGTGCCGATCAGCACGTTCCTCATCTTCATCCTGCTGTTTGACGCCTTCAAATCGGTGAAGAGCGCCCTGCTGATCCTGGTCAACGTGCCGCTGGGGCTGATCGGCGGGATCCTGGCGCTGCTGCTGACCCGCACCCCGCTCAGCGTGTCGGCGGCGATCGGCTTCATCGCGCTGTTCGGCCAGGCGGTGCTGAACGGGGTGGTCATGGTCACCACCTTCAACCAGCTGCGCGACCAGGGCCTGAGCGCCCGCGACGCGGTGCTGGAGGGCGCGGCGACGCGCTTCCGCACCGTCATGATGACCGCGCTGCTCGCCATGCTGGGGCTGCTGCCGATGGCGCTGTCGCACGGGATCGGGGCCGAGACCCAGCGCCCGCTCGCGGTGGTGGTGATCGGCGGCCTGGTGTCGGCGACCTTCCTGACCCTGGTGGTGCTGCCGACGCTCTACCTCGCGACCGCGGGAACGGAGCAGGGCGCGCCCGGCGGGTGAGCGCCGCGCCCTACGCCGCGGCGGCCTTGAGCGCCTCGACCAGCTTGGCGACCGCGCCCTTGGCGTCCCCGAACAGCATGTAGGTCCTGGGATCGTAGTAGAGCGCGTTGTCGATCCCGGCGAAGCCGGGATTGAGGCTGCGCTTGATGACGATCACGTGCTTCGCCTTGTCGGCGTCGAGGATCGGCATGCCGTAGATCGGGCTCGAGCGGTCGGTGCGCGCGGCCGGGTTGACCACGTCGTTGGCGCCGATCACCAGCGCCACGTCGGCGTGCTCGAACTCCGGATTGATCTGCTCCAGGTCGTAGAGCTGGTCGTAGGGCACGTTGGCCTCGGCCAGCAGCACGTTCATGTGCCCGGGCATGCGGCCGGCGACCGGGTGGACCGCGTACTTCACGTCCACGCCCTTCTGCGCCAGCATGTCGGCGAGCTCGCGCACCACGTGCTGGGCCTGCGCCACCGCCATGCCGTAGCCGGGAATGATGATCAGCGTCTGGATGTTCGAGAGCAGCACGCCCGCGTCCTCGGCGGTGATCTCGTGCGCGCTGCGCGCCGGACCGCCGGCGCCGGCGGCGCCGGGGGCGGCGACCGGGCCGGCGCCCACGCCCGCGAACAGCACGTTGGTGAGCGAGCGGTTCATCGCCTTGCACATCATGAGCGTGAGCAGTGTGCCGGAGGCGCCTACCAGCGTGCCGCTGATGATCAGCGCGTTGTTGGTGAGCGCGAAGCCGGTGGCCGCGACCGCCAGGCCGGTGAACGAGTTGAGCAGCGAGATCACCACCGGCATGTCGGCGCCGCCGATCGGGATCACCATCAGCGCCCCGAACGCCAGCGCCGCGGCCAGCAGGCCCAGGAACCAGGTCGCGCCGCCGCCCATCGCGATCACCGCGATGATGGCGAGCAGGCCCGCGAACAGCAGCCCGTTGACCAGCTTCTGGAGCGGCGAGGTGATGGCGCGCTCCGAGATCAGGCCCTGCAGCTTGCCGAAGGCGACGATGCTGCCCGACAGCGAGATCGCGCCGATCACGCAGCCGAACATGGTGGAGACCGCGGCGGTGGCGCCCGGGCGGACGCCGGACCAGGCGGTGTGCAGGAACTCGACGGTCGAGATCAGCGCCGCCGAGCCGCCGCCGGCGCCGTTGAGCAGCGCCACCATCTGCGGCATGTCGGTGATGGCGACGCGGCGGGCCGCGAACGCGCCCACCGCCCCGCCCAGCACGATCCCGCCCAGGATCAGGGCGCCGTTCCGGGTGTGGGCACCCGGCATCCACAGCGCCACCAGCGTCGCGGTGGTGGCGATCGCCATGCCAAGCACCGCCAGCAGGTTGCCGTTGCGGGCGCGCGCCGGGTGGCTCAGGAACTTGAGGCCGACGATGAACAGCACCGCTGCCGCCAGGTAGGCCAGTTGAAACACCGCGGTCACAGCACTGGTCATGTGCGCCTCTGCGCCGGCTTCTTCTTGAACATCTCCAGCATCCGGTCGGTGACCACGAAGCCGCCGAACAGGTTCATCGCCCCCAGCACCACGGCGAGGAAGGCGAGCGAGACGAGCAGCGGCGACTCGGCGGTGGCCAGCACCGCGACGCCGCCCAGCATGATGATGCCGTGGATCGCGTTGGTACCCGACATGAGCGGGGTGTGGAGGACCACCGGCACCTTCGAGATGACCTCGAAGCCCACGAACACCGCGAGCACGAACACGTAGATCTCGGACAGCAGCACCGGGTTCACACGCCCACCTTGCCGGCCGGAGCCGGGGCCGGCGGGCGCTCGGCGCCGGCGATCGGCCGCCCGGTGGCGTCGAGCAGCCGGCGACCGCCGTGGGTGATGCAGCAGCCCTTGACGATCTCGTCCTCGAAGTCGATGGCCAACTCGCCCTTCTTGGCCAGCAGGTTGAACAGCGCGCTGATGTTGCGCGAGTACATCTGGCTGGCGTGCTGGGGCATGCCGGCCGGCAGGTTGACCGGGCCCAAGATCGTGACGCCGTGCTCGACCACCGTGGTCCCGCTCTGGGTCAGCTCGCAGTTGCCGCCGGTCTCGGCCGCCATGTCGATGATCACCGCGCCGCGCCGCATGTCGCGCACCATCGCCGCGGTGATCAGCACCGGGGCCTTGCGGCCCGGGACCAGCGCGGTGGTGACGACGACGTCCGCGCTCTTGACGTGCTGGTGGATCAGCTCGCGCTCGCGCTGCACGTGGTCGGCCGACAGCTCCCGGGCGTAGCCGCCGGTTCCCACCATCGCCTCGCCGGTCAGCTCGAGCTGGACGAAGGTGGCGCCCAGGCTCTGCACCTCTTCGCGCACCGCCGGGCGCACGTCGAACGCCTCGACTACCGCGCCGAGCCGCCGCGAGGTGGCGATGACCTGGAGGCCGGCGACCCCGGCGCCCAGCACGAACACGCGCGCCGGCGCGATGGTGCCGGCGGCGGTCATCAGCAGCGGGAAGAACTTGCCGAGCGTGCCGGCGGCCAGCAGGGCCGCCTTGTAGCCGGCGACCGTGCTCATCGAGGACAGCGCGTCCATGCCCTGGGCACGCGTGATGCGCGGCACCAGCTCCATGGCGAACGCGGTGACGCGGCGCGCCGCCAGCCGGTCGATGACCTCGGGGCTCTTCGCCGGGGCGAGGAAGCCGATCAGCAGGGCGCCCTCGGGCGCCAGCTCGGCCTCGTGGGTCTCGAGGCCGGGATGGAGCACCGGCTCGCACACCTTGAGGATGGCCGCGGCGCCGGCCCAGATCTCGCGCGCCCCGGCCGCGATCGAGGCTCCGGCGGTGCGGTAGGCCTGGTCGTCGTGGCCGGCGCGCTCGCCGGCATGGGACTCGACCGCGACCTCGAAGCCGGCCTTGACGAGGCGGCCGACGGTCTCGGGGACGAGCGCGACGCGGGTTTCGCCGGGAGCGATTTCGAGCGGGACGCCGATACGCATGGTCAGGAAGGGGGAATCTAGTCGCAACGCGCCGCCGCGCGCAACTCGTCCGCGCGCGTGGCGTTGCGCGTGCCGGGCCGATCCGGCGGTGCGGGGGTCCAAACGTATCCGCCCGGCGGCCTCGCGGCACCCCGTGTCGTCTGCTACCTTCGGGGGCGGCCGTCAAACCAACCGGGGGAGGGGGGCTGGACATGTGCGCGGAGCTGCGGTCCCAGGGGTCCCGAATCAGGGTCAAGACCCCGCTCGTGGAGATCGACGGGGACGAGATGACGCGGGTCATCTGGGCCCTGATCAAGGAACGCCTGATCGAGCCGTACGTCGACGTCCGGCTCGAGCGCTACGACCTCGGACTGCCGGAGCGGGACCGCACCGACGACCAGGTCACCATCCGGGCCGCCGAGGCGATCAAGAAGCACGGGGTGGGCGTCAAGTGCGCGACCATCACGCCCAACGACGATCGCGTGGTCGAGTACAAGCTCAAGAAGGCGTGGCCCAGCCCCAACGCCACGATCCGCGCGATCCTCGACGGCACCGTGTTCCGCCGCCCGATCGTGGTCCGGAACGTGCCGCCCATGGTGCGCTCCTGGGTCAGGCCGATCACCATCGGTCGCCACGCCTACGGCGATCTCTACAAGACGGTCGAGATGCGCATCCGCCAGCCCGGCAAAGTCGAGCTGGTGTACACGCCGGCCGATGGCAGCCCGGAACAGCGCGCCACGGTCCACGATTTCAAGGCCGCGGGCATCGTGCGCGGCGCCCACAACCTCGACGCCTCGATCCGCTCCTTCGCGCGCGCCTGCATCCGCTACGCGCTCAGCGAGCGCGAGGACCTGTGGTTCAGCAGCAAGGACACCATTGCCAAGATCTACCACGGCGCGTTCCGCGAGATCTTCCGCCAGGAGGTCGAGGCGCGGAAGGCCGACCTCGAGAGGGCCGGCATCACCTACACCTACATGCTGATCGACGACGCGGTGGCGCGGGTGATCCGCAGCTCCGGCGGCTTCCTGTGGGCATGCATGAACTACGACGGCGACGTCATGAGCGACATGATCGCCTCGGGGTTCGGGAGCCTCGGCCTCATGACCTCGGTGCTGGTGTCGCCCGAGGGACACTTCGAGTACGAGGCCGCGCACGGCACGGTGCAGCGCCACTACTACGAGTACTTGAAGGGCCGGCCGACCTCGACCAACTCGACCGCCACCATCTTCGCCTGGAGCGGGGCACTCGGAAAGCGCGGTGAGCTCGACGGCACGCCCGAGGTCACGCGCTTCGCCCGCGCGCTGGAGGAGTCGGTGATCGAGACCATCGAGTCGGGCACTGTGACCAAGGACCTGGCCGCGATCACCGCGCCGCCGGCCCCCGGGCACGTCACCACCGAGGGCTTCATCGCCGCGATCGCCGAGCGGCTGGCGACCCGCGTCGGGCAGATGGCCGGAGCGCGGTAGGCGCCCGAGCGTCATGGCGGATCTGTCCATCGAGTTCGCCGGCATCAAGAGCCCCAATCCCTTCTGGCTGGCGAGCGCCCCGCCCACCAACTCGGGAGAGCAGGTGATGCGTGCCTTCGACGCCGGCTGGGGCGGCGCGGTGTGGAAGACGCTCGGCGACCCGATCGTCGACACCTCCAGCCGCTTCGGCTCGCTCGACGTCGGCAATCAGCGCATGGTGGGATTCAACAACATCGAGCTCATCACCGACCGCCCGCTGGCGGTCAACCTGCGCGAGATCCGCGAGGTCAAGCGCAAGTACCCCGACCGGGCCCTGATCGTGTCGCTGATGGTCGAGTCGCAGGACGACTGGCGCGAGATCATCCAGCGCACCGTCGACACCGGCTGCGACGGGATCGAGCTCAACTTCGGCTGCCCGCACGGGATGTGCGAGCGCGGCATGGGCTCGGCGGTGGGGCAGGAGCCCGAGGTCCTCAAGGTGGTGGCGGGCTGGGCGGTCGAGTTCTCGCGCGTCCCGGTGCTGATCAAGCTGACGCCCAACGTCGGCGACATCCTCGAGCCCGGCGTGGCCGCGGTCGAGGCCGGCGCCCACGGCCTGTCGCTCATCAACACCATCAAGAGCCTGATCGGCGTCGACCTCGACCGCTGGGTGCCCTACCCGGTCGTGGGGCAGCGTTCGACCAACGGCGGCTACTGCGGCCCGGCGGTCAAGCCGATCGCGCTCCACATGGTGGCGGCGCTGGCGCGCGATCCGCGCATCACCGTGCCGATCTCGGGGATCGGCGGGATTGCGACCTGGCGTGACGCCGCCGAGTTCATCGCCCTGGGCGCCACCAGCGTCCAGGTGTGCACGGCGGCCATGCACTACGGCTTCCGGATCGTCGAGGACCTGATCGACGGGCTCTCGAACTACCTCGACGACAAGGGCATGAAGTCGGTGAAGGAGCTGCACCGCCGCGCGATCCCGGCGTTCCAGGAGTGGGGCGATCTCGACCTCAACTACAAGGTGGTGGCCGAGGTTGACCCCGAGGCCTGCATCGGCTGCAACCTGTGCTACGTCGCGTGCCGCGACACCGCCGTCCACTGCATCCACAACGCCGGCGAGCCGCTGGCCCAAGGCCACGCCGCGCCGACGCGCGCGCGGGCGGTGGCGGCGGCCGGGCAGCGCGGCGCCCACATCGTGTGGGTGGACGAGACCGAGTGCATCGGCTGCAACCTGTGCTCGCACGTGTGCCCGGTGCCGGGCTGCATCACGATGAAGGACGTCACCAGCGGCGCGCCGTTCGAGTCATGGAACGACCGCATCGCCCGCGGCACCGCCGCGGTGCCGGGCGGGCTCCACGATCCCGCCGGGGCGCCGGCCCAGTCCAGTCCCAGGAAGAGCTGACCGATACCGGGTCCAGGGAGGGACCATGAAGATCGCAGGCCTCGTCCTGGTGGTGCTCGGCTTCACCGCCCTGCTGGCGGGCGGCATCCCCTACAAGAAGACCGAGAACATTGCCCAATTCGGCGACATGAAGATGGAGGTCACCGAGAAGAAGCAGTTCACCGTGCCGCCGGTGCTTTCCGGGCTGGCCATCCTGGCCGGGGCGGCGCTATGGTTCGCTGGCGGGCGCAGGTCCGACGTCTGATCCTGGCGCCGGAATGCCGCCCGCGGTTCTTCCCGCGTGCCGGCCCAACGACGGGCCGCACGTCACCCTGCCATAGGAGGGCACCATGAAGCGGTTCATCGGAGCGATGGTCCTCGTCGCCGGCGTGCTGGTGATGACGGCGAACGCGTTGTCGGCCGAGAGCGCGAAGCCGGCCGCCAAGCCGGCGATGTCGCACTATCTGGTCATCTCGCCGCACACGCCCGAGGAGTGCCTCAAGACCCTGGACGATGCCGCGGCGATGGGCGCGGATCAGCTCAAGCTGTGGCGCTGGGGCTGCGCGTCGGGCGACCACACCGGCTACCTCATGGTGATGGCGGCCAACGAGACCGACGCGCTCAGCAAGGTGCCGGCCTCGGTGCGCGACAAGGCCAAGGCGATGAAGGTGGACACCTTCACGCCCGCCCAGATCAAGGCGATGCACGAGAAGAAGATGTAGCCCGGGAGGTGCCGGCGGGCGCCCCTTCGCGCCGCCGCTCCGCGACCACGGGGAGCGCCGGAGCCGCGGCGGGGCGCCCGCGGCGTTCAGGGGCGTCGGCGGCGCTCAGCGCGGGCCGCGCCCGGCGTCCGCCACTGGCGTGAAGCGCGCCGGCCACCGGAAGCGCGTCTCTCCCATCAGCAGCTCGGGCTCGCCGCTGTCGAACGTGGCGCTGGCGATGCAGGCGTCGTGGCCGCGCGCGACGTGACCGCTCCACTCGAAGCTCCGCACCGCGCCCGGCAGCACGAGCCCCGGCTCCATCGGTCCGCCGCCCAGCCGCGCCCCGGCCGAGTCGGTGAGCGCGGCCGAGCCGGTCATCACGAAGTAGCGCAGCCCGGTGTTGTGGACGCGCGCCGTGATGGCGATCGAGTCGCGTCCCAGCGCGCGCGCGGTGAGGCCGACGAGCTCGGCATGGACCTGGTCGGCCGGCACCCGCGACACCAGCACCGTGGTGCCGAGCTCGGTCGCCGCCGGGGATCCCGGCACACCGGCGGGCGCGAACAGGGAGCGGACCTCGCTCAGCACGATGCCCCAGCGGGTCGGGGGACCCTTCGAGTCGAGGGCGACCCGCACCTCGATGCGGCCGCTCGCGCCCGCCGCGATGGTCTGCTCGACCGGGGTGACGCTCAATGCGCCCTTGAGGCTGCGCTGGTTCGAGCCCAGCGGCTCGAGTCCGATCTCGCCCCGCTCCGAGAGGCTCCAGTCCGAGAGCCGGACCCGCACCCGCACCGGCGCCGCGCCCAGGTTGCTCACCACCAGCTCGCGCACCGCGGGCTCGTCGCCGATCACCGTGATGCTGGCCTGGGTCGGATTCACCATGGCGAGCACCTGGGCGCGCGCCGCCGTCACGGCCAGCAGCGCGCCGAGGCATGCCGCCGCCAGCGGCGCGACCAGGCGGCGCGTCGCGGCGGGGCTCGAGCGGTGCGCGTGCGTCATCGATGGGCTCCGGGTCCGGACCGGCCGCGCGAGCGCGGGATTCGGGCGCACCCGGCCGGGGCAAATGGGAGGCAAGGAGTCTGCCACCTGCGGAACTGGCGGGCCCGCAACGCGTGGGTCCGCCGCCGGGCGGGCGCATTCGGCGTTCTCGGTAAGGGATTGGCCGCCCAGGCCGATAACGGAACGGGGAAACCAGCGGACCCGCGGCGGCGTGCACGTCGCCGGCGGGTGCGCTGCACGTCTGGCCGGCGGGGTCCGTCTCGCCGGCCCGATCGTGCATGCGCGGGGACCGCCACAGCGGAAGGCAGCGATCGTCGATGGAAGCAGCACCCCGGCCCGGAGCCTGGAAGGATCCCGGTGAGGAGGCCGCGCTGGTCGCACGCGCGCAGCGGGGCGACCGCGCCGCGTTCCTGACGCTGCTACGCTTCTACGACCGCTCGGTGCACCGCATCGTCTATGCGCTGTGCCGCGATCAGGAGCGGGCCGCGGAGCTGACGCTCGAGACCTTCCTGCGCGCGTGGAAGGGGATCCAGCACATCCCGGCGGGGCAGACGTTCTATCCCTGGCTCACACGACTAGCCCGCGGGCTCGCGATCACGCACACGCGGCGTCGCACCACCCCGCCCGAGCACGGGCCGGGGCCGGCGCTCCCCGCCCATGTCGATCCGGAACGCGCGCGCGCCTGTGAGGCCGCCTACGCGGAGCTGGGCGTCGACTCCCAGACCATCCTGGTGCTGCGCGTGGTGGAGCGGCTGACCTATGCGCAGATCGCCAAGACCCTCGACATTCCGTTCCGCACCACGCTGGCGCGGCTCGCGTCCGCGCGCGGCGCGCTGCACCAGCGGCTCTCGCCGCCCGAGCAGAGGGCCGCGTGACCCATCTGACGATCCAGCAGCTGGTGGCCCACACCGATGGCGAGCTGAGCGGACCCTCGCTCAAGCTGGTCGAGAAGCACATCGCGGAGTGCCCGGACTGCTGGCGGCAGAGGGAGCGCCTGGCCGAGCAGGACGCGCTGCTGGTCTCGGTGATCTCGTTCGATCCGGGCGAGGACTTCTTCGAGGAGCTGGCCGCGAGCTTCGAGCGGGAGATCAGCGGCCGCCGGAAGCCCTCGAAACCCGCGGTCTCGAGGGTCGCTCCGGCTCCGGTCGCCGCGCCGCCGGCCTCGGTCGCTGCGCGGGAGCCGGCCCCGTCCGCGCCGCCACAGCCGCCTCCGGTCGCCGCGGCAGAGCCCGTTACGCCCGCCCCGCCACCTAAGACGCTCGCCCCCGCCGCCGCGCCAGAGCCGGTTCCGCCCACCCCTCCGCAGCCGCCTCCTCCCGCCGCGTCGGCGCCGGCTCAGGCCGCGGCCGAAGCCCCGGCTCCGGCTAGGGCGCCAACGCCCCCCCCGGCGCCATCCGCTTCGTGGGGCGCCGAGTTCGCGGCCACCTTCGGGTCGATGCTGGAATCCGGGCCGGCGGGGAGTCCGCCGACTCACAGGCCGTCGGCGCCCAGGCCCAGGCCGCACGGGCCGAGCCAGCCCGCTGACGACCTTGCACCGATCCGCATCTACGACGAGCTGATGCCGCGTGCGACGGAGTGGGACCTCATCCGGCCCACACCGCTGCCGCCCGTTCCGCGACCGTCGCGACCGCGTCCCGCGTCGCCGCCTCCGCGCCCGGTCGGGCCACCTCCGCGTCGCGCGCCCGCTCCGGCCGGGGCCGGGATGCGCCGGCCGATCCCCGCGGCCGTCAGCGCGGGCGCCACGTCGCCGCGCCGCGCCGCCCCGGTCGCCGTCTCGATCGCGGTCGGAGCGGGCGCGGTCATCAGCGGGCTCGCGGTGGCGATCGTCGTGATGATGCGACTGTTCGGACCCCATGGGTCCACGCTGTTCCCGCCCCACCCGGCGGCCGTGACGGTGAGCGAGGTGCCGGAACAGCCGGTGCCCCAATCGGCCGCCGTGCCAGGCGACAGCCTCGCGGCGCCCCCGACCGCCTCGCCGGCTCCCGAGCCAGTGATGCCTTCGGTGTCCGAGCCGCCGCCTCCGGCGCCCGGCCCCGGCACGCACCCGCTCCATGCCGGGTCGCGGAAGCCGTCCGACCGCTCGGCGGACGGCGCGCTGGCGGCGGATCCGACCGTGGTCGTGCCGGTCGAACGCATCCACACCGAGACCCAGAGCGCCGGCGAATCCGCCCCCACGCCGCCGCCCGCGTCCACGACCGCCCCCGCGGCCGGCGGCGAGCCGGCGATCCTGTGCGGACAGGTGATCGACCCCGACCGGCACCCGATCGTGCGCGCCCAGGTGATGATGGCGGACGTGCGCGTGGTCGCGCTCACCGACCGCAGCGGGCGTTTCTGCCTCACGGCCCCGGCCGGCCAGCGCACCCTCTCGGTGATGGCGCTCGGCTTCACCTCCTCACGCCGCGTGGTGACGATGGGCAAGCGCACCGCCGAGCTGACCATCACCCTCAGGGCCGTGGCGCCGTTCCCCACCGCCCACTGAGCCCGGGCCGTCAGAGCAGGCTCAAGTGCCGGGGCCGTGAGCCGATAACTGTCGATAGCGGGCAGGGTTGTACGTTCCACGCAGCGCGTGCGATGGGCGGATGCCGGGGCGTTCCCGGGACCCGCCGCCGCGCCGTGCGGGGCAGGGATGCGCGCGCGGAGAAACGCCGTGAACGAGATGGACGACAGCATCGTCAAGGAGTTCCTGGTCGAGAGCTACGAGAACCTCGACCGGCTCGACCGTGACCTGGTCGATCTCGAGCGCGATCCCGGCTCGCGCGAGACCCTGAGCAGCGTGTTCCGCACCATCCACACCATCAAGGGCACCTGCGGGTTCCTGGGCTTCACGCGGCTCGAAAAGGTGACGCACGCCGGCGAGAGCCTGCTGAGCCGGTTGCGCGACGGTCAGCTCAAGCTCACCCCCGACATCGCGACCGTGCTGCTGGCGATGGTGGACGCGGTGCGGCAGATGCTGACCTCGATCGAGCACAGCCGCACCGACGAGGGGCGCGACTACGGGGGGCTGATCGAGGCGCTCCAACGCTCCGAATCCGGCGAAGTCCCGGAGCCGGTGGCCGGGGGCCGGCACTACGAGGTCGGCGCCGCGGCACCGCGCACCCAGGGCATGTTCGAAGACCTGATTCGCAGCGGACGCCTCGATCGCGAGCAGGTGGAGCTGGCGGCGCGGCTCCAGCAGGCCGGCGATCCGCGCCGCATCGGCGAGATCCTGGTCGACATGGGGGTGCTCCACCCCGACGACGTGCTCCAGGCGCTCCGCACCCAGAGCCAGAAGTCGGCCGCCAGCGCGGTGCAGAGCAGCATCCGGGTCGACCTCGACCTGCTCGAGAAGCTCATGAACCACGTCGGCGAGCTGGTGCTGGCGCGCAATCAGATCCTGCAGCTCATCGCCTCCCAGGATCACGCCGCCATGCCGGCGGCCTCGCAGCGCCTGAGCGCGATCACCAGCGAGCTCCAGGAGTCGGTGATGAAGACCCGCATGCAGCCGATCCGCACGCTGTGGAACCGGCTGCCGCGCGTGGTGCGCGACGCGGCCGCGGCCTGCGGCAGGGAGGTGCGGCTCGAGATGGACGGCGCCGACACCGAGCTCGATCGTGGCGTCATCGAGGCGATCAAGGACCCGCTCACCCACCTGGTGCGCAACGCCGTCGACCATGGCATCGAGGACGCCGCGACCCGTGCCGCGCAGGGCAAGCCGGCGGCCGGCCGGCTCACCCTGCGCGCCTACCACGAGGGCGGCCAGGTCAACCTCGAGGTCGCGGACGACGGCGGCGGCATCGCGGTCGGGCGCATCCGCAACCGCGCGCTCGAACGCCGGCTGGTGACCGCCGAGCAGGCCTCGCGGATGCAGGATCGGGACTGGATGAACTTCATCTTCCTGCCCGGGTTCTCGACCGCCGAGACCGTCACCAACATCTCGGGGCGCGGGGTGGGCATGGACGTGGTCAAGTCGAACCTGGAGCGCATCGGCGGCTCGATCGAGGTCGAGAGTCGTCCCGGACACGGCACCACGATGAAGATCAAGATCCCGCTCACGCTCGCCATCATCCCGGCGCTGTGCGTGCGTGCCGGGGGCGAGGAGTACGCGATCCCCCAGGCCAACCTGGTGGAGCTGGTGCGGCTCCAGGGCGAGGTGGCGCGGCGCGGGATCGAGCGCGTCCACGACGCCGCGGTTTTCCGCCTGCGGGGACGGCTGCTGCCGCTCGTCGTGTTGAGCGACTGGCTGGGCGTGGGGCGCGTCGACGCGACCCCCGACGTGCTCCAGTTCGCGGTGCTCCAGACCGACGGGCGACACTTCGGCCTGGTGGTCGATCAGGTCGGCGACAGCCGCGAGATCATCGTCAAGCCGCTCGGCCGCCCGCTCAGCCAGGTCCCGACCTACGCCGGAGCCACCATCCTCGGCGACGGGCGCGTGGCGCTGATCCTCGACGTCCACGGCATCGCGCGCCAGGCCGGCATCGTGGTCGAGGCCGGGCACACCATCGTGGGCGGGAGCGCCGAGCCGGACGACACCGCGGCGCCGGCGGCCGCGCTGACCCCCCTGCTGGTCTTCGACCTGCGCGAGGGCTGGCGCGCCGCCGCCCCCCTGCGTTCGATCACGCGCCTCGAGGAGTTCGCGCCGAGCGTCATCGAGCAGGTCGCGGAGCGCCAGGTGGTCCAGTACCACGAGGCCATCCTGACGCTGGTGCGGCTCGAGCACCTGCTCGATCCCGGGGCCCCCGCCCGGCACGACGGCGATCGTCCCGCGACGGTGCTGGTGTGCGAGCGCGGCGGCCGCGCGGTGGGGCTGGTGGTGCACGCCATCGTCGACATCGAGGAGCACGCCGCGCTGCCGGGGCCGGCCGATCACAGCGGCATCGCCGGATCGCTGGTGATCGGCGGCCGGGTCACCGACGTTCTCGACCTCGAGCCGCTGCTGGAGCACACCGCCGCCGGGCCGCGCGAGATCGCGGCGCCGTTCGCCGCCTCCGGAGGAGTGCGTCCGTGAGCGCGCCCGCCTCGTACTGCACCTTCATGCTCGGCCCGCACCGTTGTGGCATCGAGGTCGACACGGTCCGTGAGGTGGTGCGCGACCAGTCCATCACCCCGGTGCCGCTCGCGCCCGCCGCGGTGCGCGGGCTCGTCAACCTGCGCGGCCGCATCGTCACGGCGATCGACCTGCGTCGCTGCCTCGGGCTCGAGCCCGCCGCCCCGGGCCCGGCCGGCACCCTGGTGGTGCTGCGCGCCTCGGTGGGCGACATGAGCTTCATCGTCGACGGGATCCACGACGTGTGCGACGTGGATCCCGACACTTTCGAATCAACGCCCCCGACGGTGCAGGGCACCGGCCGCGAGCTGATCCGGGGCGCGTACCAACTGAACGACCAGCTGCTCGTCGTCCTCGATCTCGCGCGGACGATGGAAGCGGCCGCCGCCTGAGGAGCGAACGTGACCCTTTCCCTTCGCAACCAGCTCAACGCCGTGGTGCTGCTGTCCTTCCTGGGGTCGGCGGCGTTCGGGGTGCTGGCCTTCAGCACCCTCGACCGGCTCAAGATCGGCAGCGCGTCCTACCACGAGATCACCCAGAGCAAGGATCTGATCGCCGACGTGCTGCCGCCGCCGGCCTACCTGGTCGAGTCCTACCTGTTGGTTCACGAGATGCTGGACCAGAACGACAAGACCAGCCTCGACGCGCTGGTGCGCAGGTCCCACGAGCTGCGCGCCCAGTACGAGGAGAGCTACTCGCGCTGGTCGAGGACCCTGCCCGAGGGGGCGCTGCGCAACGCGCTGGTCGAGCGGTCGCACCGCCCGGCCCTCGAGTTCCTGCACATCCTCGACGAGCAGTTCATCCCCGCGGTGCAGGCCGGCAACCGCGCCAGGGCCGAGGCGCTGGACGCGGGGCCGCTCAAGGCCCTGTACCTCGAGCACCGCGCGGCGGTCGACGAGGTGGTGCGTCTGGCGCGGGCGCACACCAGCGCCGAGGAGCAGGCCGCCGAGGAGACGGTGCGCTGGCGCACCGCGATCCTGGCCACGGTGTGGGCGGTGGTCGCGTTGCTGGCGCTGGGCGTGGGCTGGTCGGTGGCGCGGCGCATCGCCAACGCGCTCGAGGAGGTGCGGCGCGTCGCCACCACGGTCGCCGCCGGGGACCTCACCTCGCGCGCCCAGGTGCGCAGCCACGACGAGATCGGCGAGCTGGCCGACGCCACCAACGCGATGGCGCGCGCGCTCACCGACGTGCTGGGGCGCATGGCCGCGCGCGCCGATGTGCTGGCCGGGGCGTCGAGCGAGATGTCGTCGGTCAGCGACCAGATGAGCGCCACCGCCGAGGAGACCTCGAGCCAGGCCAGCATGGTCTCGGCCGGCGCCGAGCAGGTGAGCCAGAACATGCAGACCGTCGCGGTGGCGGTCGAGGAGATGGGGGCCAGCATCCAGGAGATCGCGAAGAACACCAGCGAGGCGGCGCGCATGGCGACGCTGGCCGCCAATGAGGCGCACTCGACCAGCAGCACGATGGGCAAGCTGGGGGCGAGCAGCGCCGAGATCGGCAACGTGGTCAAGGTCATCAACGCGATCGCGCAGCAGACCAACCTCTTGGCGCTCAACGCCACCATCGAGGCGGCGCGCGCCGGCGACGCCGGCAAGGGATTCGCGGTGGTCGCCAACGAGGTCAAGGAGCTGGCGCGCGAGACCGCGGCGGCCACCAAGGACATCGGCCAGAAGATCGTGACCATCCAGGCCGACACCGGCGCCGCGGTCGAGGCGATCGGCCAGATCCGCGAGACCATCCAGAGCATCAAGGACGTGTCGGCCAACATCGCCGGGGCGATCGACGAGCAGCTCGCCACCACCGCCGAGATCGGCCGCACCCTGAGCGAGGCGGCGCGCGGCAGCACCGAGATCAGCCACGGGCTGGTGTCGGTCGCCGAGGCCGCCAAGGAGACCGCGGCCGGTTCGGTCAGCACCCAGAACGCGGCCGGCGACATGGCGCGCATGGCCTCCGAGCTGCGCCAGCTCACCGCGCGCTTCCGGCTCTCACGCGAGGAGGAGGGGCGCGAGCCGGCGGCCGCCGGTGGGCTCGCCATGGTGACGGCGCTGCCGACCGCGACCCCGTCGCGCCGCGGCGGCTCCTCGCGCGCGCCGTCCGCGGGCCGCGCCGCCGGCTCGCGCGCCGTGATTCCCGGACCCGCCGGCCCGGCGTGGCCCAGCCCGTCCCGAGACCCCGAAGCCGACCGCCGCTCGGTGGCCGGATGAGCGCCGTGCCGTACTGGCGCTCAAGGAGACACGAATCATGAAAGCACTGGTGGTGGACGATTCGAAGGCGATCCGATCGATCATCAGCAAGCACCTCAAGGCGCTCGGCTTCGAGGTGGTCGAGGCCGACAACGGCGTCGACGCGCTGGTTCAGCTCAAGAAGATGGGGGGCGCAGACATCGCGCTGCTGGACTGGAACATGCCCGAGATGAACGGGTTCGAGTTCCTGGAGCGGGTGCGGAAGGACAGCGAGTTCGCCGACCTGCGCGTCATGATGGTGACGACCGAGAGCGAGATGAGCCAGGTCGCCAAGGCGCTGGAAGCCGGCGCCAGCGAGTACCTGATGAAGCCATTCACCAAGGAAGCGCTGCTCGAGAAGCTGGTGCTCCTCGGTCTCGATCCGGGCGAAGCGGCGGCCTGAGAACGATCAGTGCGCTCCATCCGCGTGCTGGTCGTGGACGACGCGGCGACCATGCGTCGGCTGGTCGCCGAAGCACTGTCCGCCGATCCCGGGCTGGAGGTGGTAGGCACCGCCGCCAACGGCCGGCAGGCGCTGGAGCGCATCCCGGCGCTGTGGCCCGACGTGGTGATCCTCGATCTCGAGATGCCGGTGATGGGCGGGCTCGAGACCCTGGCCGAGCTGCGCCAGCGTTACCCGCGGCTGCCGGTCATCATCTTCAGCTCGGTGAGCCCGGGGGCCGCGCGCTCGACGCTCGAGGCGCTGGCGCTGGGCGCCAAGGACTACGTGACCAAGGCGAGCGGCGGGAGCCTCGCCGAGTCGATGCGCCGCGCCCGCGCCGAGCTCATCCCGCGCATCCGCGCGCTGTGCGTGCGGGCCGGCACCGGACGCGCCGCCGCGGCGCCGAGCCGCACGCTGCCGCTCCGGCCGGCGCCGGCGCGCGCCGGCATGCGCCATCGCGACGGCGCGGCCGCGCACGTCGAGCTGGTGGCGATCGGCACCTCGACCGGCGGACCCAACGCGCTGGCCGAGATCCTCCCGGCGCTGCCCTACGACCTGCCGGTCCCGGTGCTGGTGGTGCAGCACATGCCGCCGGTGTTCACCGCCCACCTCGCCGAGCGGCTCGCCGAGCGCTGCCCGCTCGAAGTACGCGAGGGCGTGACCGGCGCGCTGCTGGTGCCGGGCGGGGTGTGGATCGCCCCCGGGGACCAGCACATGGCGGTGCGGCGCAGCGGGGTCGAGGTGCGGATCGCGCTCCACAGCGGCCCGCCCGAGAACTCCTGCCGGCCGGCCGCGGATGAGCTGTTCCGCTCCGCCGCCGCGGCCTACGGCGCCGGCGCGCTGGCGGTGGTGCTGACCGGGATGGGGCAGGACGGCCTGCGCGGCTGCGAGCACCTGCGCGCCGCGGGCGGCGCGGTCATCGCGCAGGACGAGGAGACCAGCACGGTGTGGGGCATGCCGGGCGCGGTGACGCGCGCCGGCCTCGCCGACGTGGTGCTGCCGCTCTCCGACATCGCCCCTGAGATCGTGCGCCGTGTTCTCATCGGACGACGGGGCGGGAGGAGCGCGGCATGAGGCCGGGGCGCGCGAGCGTGGGGAGGCGGCCGTGACCCCCAACGGCTTCGCCTACCTCCAGCAGCTGCTGCTCGAGCACGCCGGCATCCTGCTCGAGCCCGAGAAGCTCTATCTCGCCGAGGCGCGGCTCGAGCCGCTCGCGGCCCAGGAGGGTTTCGAGTCGATCGACGCGCTGCTCGACGCGGTCCAGGCGGGGGCGGACGCCGGGCTGCTGGAGCGCAAGGTCATCGAGGCGATGACCAACTCGGAGACCTCGTTCTTCCGTGATCTCCAGCCCTTCGAGGCGCTGCGCAAGCAGGTGCTCCCCGAGCTGATCGCGCGCCGCGCCACCGAGCGCGCGCTCACCATCTGGTCGGCCGCCGCGGCCAGCGGGCAGGAGCCCTACAGCCTGGCGATGCTGCTGCGCGAGCACTTTCCGCAGCTCGCAGCCTGGAAGGTGACGCTGATCGCGAGCGACATCTCCGAGGCGATGATCTCGAGGGCACGCGCCGGCGCCTACAGTCAGATCGAGGTCAACCGCGGGCTGCCCGCCGCCATGCTGGTCAAGTACTTCCGGCGCATCGACGGCGAGTGGCAGGTGATCGAGGACCTGCGCCGCGCGGTCGAGTTCCGGCGCATCAACCTCACCGCGCCATGGCCGTACCTGCCGGCGATGGACCTGATCCTGATGCGCAATGTCCTGATCTACTTCGACATTCCCACCAAGAAAGCCGTGCTGGCGCGGGTGCGGCGGCAGCTCAAGCCCGACGGCCATCTGTTCCTGGGCGGCGGCGAGACCACGATGAACCTGGACGAGTCATTCGTTCCGACGCAGTACGGCAAGGCGATATGCTACCGGCCGGCGACGCGGCTCGCGGCTTGAACGCGGCGCGGCCGCGTGACCCGCGGGCGGGGGCCGGGGAGAGGGAGGGACGATGAGCGGCACGATCGATCTGCGCGAGTGGATGGTGTACTTCCGGGAGGCCACCTCGGAGGTGGCGTCGAGCGCGCTCAAGTTCGAAGGCCCGCGGCCGGCGCCGCGCCGCAAGGGCGCGCCGGGCGCCGAAACCGACAAGCCGCGTCCCGGCGGCTTCATCTCGCTGCTCAGCGAGGGCGCGTCGCTGAGGCTCGGCATCACCGCGACGCTCGAGGGCTGCCGCACGCTGGCCCGCAGCCTGCTCGGGCTCCACCCCACCCAGCCGGTCACCGATCGCGAGGTGGGCGACGCGGTGAGCGAGCTCATGAACATCATCGCCGGCCGGGTCAAGTCGCGGGCGTCGGAGCGCGACGACTCGATCCAGCTCGGGCTCCCGATGTTCGTCGAGGGCCGCGTTCAGGAAACCGGCAGCATGGAGCGCCAGGCCGCCGAGATCCAGCTCGGCCCGGTGGATTGCACGCTGCTGGTGTACCGGAGCAAGCGGGCGGCGTAGCGTGGCGCTCATGCCGCGGCTACACGCTGCGGCGACCGGGCGTGGCCGCCGTCTCAACTCCCCTCGGGGCTTGCTGAAGCCTGCTCGGTCGAGCGCTCAAGCCCCGGCCATGGCCTCTCGAGCCTGTTCGCGCTTGCGCGCCATGAACCCTGCGCCAAACGCGCACTCGGCGGCGTACTGGTTGTGCGCGCGGCATCTGAGCCGCATGCCATCCACGGTGGCTCGGCCCCCGCGAGCCACCGGCTCGATATGATCGAACTCGAGCCGCATTCGGGCCGGGCAGCGCTGGCCGCTCTCGCTCTGGAACGTGCACTGGTCCTGATCCCGCTCCCTCACCGCGCGCTTCACGGCGGCCGGGATGTGGCGGGGGTTCCTGCTCGGGCGCCGCGCCCCGCGGCGCGGGCGGCTGGTCGCTCCGAACTTCCGCCGCTCCAGATGGCGCACCAGCAGCTTGAGGGCGCGGGTGACCGGGGCGATGTCGCCCGAGCTGATCTGGTGGCCGAGCAGGGTGTGGGCCTGACGCAGCAGGTCGTAGGTCTCCTGATCGACCGTGGTCTGGAGTGCATAGCGCTGCGGCGAGAGTGGCGCAAGCTTCTGGGGCGCATGCTCCTCCGCTCGTTCGGGCGAATGTGGCTCAACACGCCCCGGGGCGTGTTCAGCAGCCATCACCAGCGTCGGCTGTAACGCGCTCATTGGCACCACCTGCTCGGGCAGGTCGGGCCGAGGGAAACGCTCGGCCATGAGCCTTTCGATCTCGGCCTTGCTGCGGTGGGTGGCAGCAGTCAGCAGCTCGGCACGGTTCTCCGGCGTCAGGTGGGGAGCCAGCATCACGACCGCGCTCAGGTGCAGGCGGCCGTCGGCCACAGCGCTAAAGATCGCCGGGAAACGGCGGGCTGCCCGTGCGGCGTGGATGCGCTTGAAGGCCGCCTCTTCGGAGAGCTTGAGCTCATGGACGCAGTACGAGAACATCGACGGATGCGCCGCCGGCGCGTAGAGCTTGCGGGCGTCGAACTCAGCAACATGCGCGAGCAGATCTGCCGTGCTGGCGCGATCGAGCGCCACGGCCGCAGCGAGGTCGCGAGCCAGGGCCGCGTCGGAAACCTGGGACAGCGAGTACTTACTCATGTCCGGTGACTCCGCGGGGACGGGTCGCCGGGGGCACACGCATTCATATCATGCCCAATTTCGGCGCTATGGGAGCCACCCGGACGCGACACCAGCGAGCCGCCCAGGAACTTTCTTGGCTCGAGTCGCGCGGATGCAAGAGCGCACATCCCAGACGCGATGGCGCGCCGTCGGTGTCGGTGCACCTGACATGAGGGCGAGCCCGCCTTTCAGCTCGTCAAGAGAAATTTCCGCCGCGCTTCTCTCTCTTGCCCCACGCGCATCGCCCCCGTCAGGTCCAGGGCGTCGGGTCGGGGGGAGGACCATCGTGCGACGAGTGCCTCGCTTACCGAAGCTCGCGATGGCGTTTGCCGCCATCATGGCGGCGACGAGCTGCGGACCGGCCCCGTCGCCGAAGGACTCGAAGGCCCGCGAAGAGGCCCTGCGGGTGCAGCACGTCCTCGGGCTGGAGTATCCCTATCGGCTCGTCGCAAGGAATGCGTTCCGTGACGGGTCGCTCGGCTTCGTCGTCCGCGACCGCTGGGGAGAACAATTCACCTTCTTCTTCAAAGCGCAGCCGCGGGTGCCAATGGACACGTCCTCCGCGGATACACTGCGGATGGCGCCACGCTTCTTCCTGTCAAATGGCGACTTCAGGACCATGCGCGGGGCGCACAAGCTGCCAATAGGCGGGCAAGAGGAGTCGGCCATTTTGGACATGCTCGATGTAATCAGCCTGGACCAGTTCGCGAGGCCGGTCCGGGACAGCCTGCTCGCCAACGTTGCGATTCGTGACGCGAAGACGATGAACGGGCTCTCCGAAGCGCAGCGCGACGCCCTGGTCGCCGCTTCGCTATCGGTCACCGCCAGGAACAGGGATCCACGGGGCATGGTGGTCTGGATTCGAGGAAAGGGCTGGCAGATCAGGTAGCCCGCTCATCTCGCCGAGCCTCAACCGCCTGAGCTGGTCCCGCCGCCGCCGCAACCCTCGTCAGCCCGAGATGGATGAGCGCCGCGCTGCCGAAGCCCACGAACCAGGCGTAGTCGTAGAGCGGGCGGAGCGCCGGCACGACCAGCCCGATCCAGGCCAGCGTGCAGCCGGCGAGCGTGGCCACGACCGCGCGCCAGTTCCAGCCCGCGGCGTACGCGTAGACCCCGTGCGTGCGGTAGAGGTCGCCGAGCTTGAGCTGCTTCCGCCGCACCAGCCAGTAGTCGGCGATCAGCACCCCGGCGATCGAGCCCAGCCCGCCCGAGTAGCCCACCAGCCACTTGAAGATGTAGCCCGAGGGATCGGCCAGCAGCCGCCACGGCTGCATCAGCAAGCCGATGATCCCGGTGAGCAGGCCGCCGCGCCGGAACGAGATCCACTTCGGAAACGCGTTGGCGAAGTCGTTGGCCGGCGACACCACGTTGGCCGCGATGTTGACCGCCAGGGTGGCCACCACCGCGGTGAACATCGAGATCGCGACCACCCACACCAGGCTGAACTGGCGCACCAGCTTCATCGGGTCCCACAGGTCGCCGGCCGGGAGGTGCGGGTAGATGACGATCGCCGCTGAGGTGATCATCACTCCCATGGCGGCGAACACCGTCATCGTGGTCGGCAGTGCGACGGTCTGGCCCACCACCTGCTCGCGCTGGCTGCGCCCGAAGCGGGTGAAGTCGGGCATGTTGAGCGACAGCGTCGCCCAGTAGCCGATCATCGCGGTGAGCGAGGGCACGAACACCGGCATGAACTCAGCGAAGCTGCGGTACTTGGGCTGCTCGTGCAGCAGGTAGCCGAGCCCGTGGGCGCGGTTGATGGCCCAGCCCAGCAGCACCGCGGTCATCACCAGCACGAACGGCGCGGCCCAGTTCTCGACCGCACGCAGCAGATTCATGCCTTTGTATATGATAAAAATATTCAGCGCCCAGAACAGCAGGAACGAGACCCATTCAGTCGCCAGGTGCCCGCCGATGAGATTCGTACCCAGCAGCATCGGCCAGCCCGGGAAGAGCGCTCCGAAGAACGTCTGGAGCGCCTCGCCGCCGATCCAGGCCTGAATGCCGAACCAGCCGCAGGCCACCACCGCGCGCATCAACGCCGGCAGATTCGAGCCGATGGTGCCGTAGCTGGCGCGCGCGAACACCGGGAACGGGATGCCGTACTTGGTCCCGGCGTGCGAGTTGAGCAGGATCGGCAGCAGCACGATGGTGTTGCCGAGCAGGATCGTGACCAGCGCCTGCCACCAGTTCATGCCGACGCTGATCAGGCTCGAGGCCAGCATGTAGGTGGGGATGCAGTGCGCCATGCTGATCCACAGCGCAGCGTAGTTGTAGGTGGTCCAATCGCGCCTCGCGACCGGCACCGGCGCCAGATCGGCGTTGAAGAGCGGGCTGCCTTCGATGGGCGCGAGGTCCCGCAGCTCGACCCGGCCGTCAGGGTGCTCGATGACTTCCGGATCGGCGCTCGCGTGCATGCTCGGGGCTCTCCGGGTGGATTTGACGCGGATCGGGGGGCGCGGCAGGCTGCAGGGGCACCGCCCCGGTGAGGGGGGCGGCTCAGCGTCATCCTAGCGCGCCCGCCGTTCGAAAGGAACCGCTCTCGTGTACGAGACACGCCCGGAGCCGTCGGAGTACGCACCGTTCTACGCCTCGTACGTCGCGCGGGTGCCGGCCGGAGACCTGATCGAGATCCTGGGTCTTCAAGGCGCGCTGACGCAGCGCCTGCTGGCACCGCTCGACGAGGCGCGGGCGCTCCACCGCTACGCGCCCGGCAAGTGGAGCGTGAAAGAGGTGATCGGCCACCTCGCCGACGGCGAGCGGGTGTTCGCCTACCGCGCGCTGCGCTTCGCGCGCGCCGACGAAACGCCGCTGCCGGGCTTCGACGAGCAGAAATGGGTGCCGGCGGGCGGCTTCGACCGGCGCCCGCTCGCCACGCTGCTCGCCGAGCTGGCGGCGGTGCGCGCCGCGACCCGCGCGCAGTTCACGGGGTTCGACCCCGCGGCCTGGCTGCGGCGCGGCACCGCCAACAACAACCCCGTGAGCGTGCGCGCGCTCGCCGCCATCATCGCCGGCCACGAGCTGCACCACGTCGCGATTCTGCGGGAGCGGTACGGAGTGGGGGAGGCCGGGGTGGGGCGGTGAGCGGACGTCCCGCCCCGAGGACGGCCTCGCGCTACAGGCTCAAGAGGTACTGGACCAGGTCGTCCTCCTCCTGATTCGTGAGCCCGAGCTTGAGGAACGAGTTGTAGTGCTCGATGACGCCCTTGAGCGTCGCGAAACGGCCGTCATGGTAGAAGCCGCCCTTCTGGTGTGCCCAAAGCCCGCGAAGAGGCGCGGTGCGGTAAGCGTGCGTCGGGGAGCGATCCGCTTGAAAGGAGTCCACACCGACTTCGGCGGGCGCGTGCAGATTGTTTCCGGGCTCGGTGTAAAGGGGCGGGACGTGACAGCTCGCACAGCGGGCCTTGCCTTCGAATAGCGCCTTTCCACTCGAAGCAGATTGCGCGTTGAACGATTCCGCGGGTGGCCTCGGCGCCGGAATCGCAAGCTGGTAGAAGTGCAAGGCCGCCAGCTTCGCGGTGATCTGGTCAGGCGTGCCTCGCGGGTTCCATGACCCGGAACGAGCTGCGACTGGGAACTGCCCGCTGTCATTGAGACGCGCGTCGAAGAACGTCCCGGATCCATGCATTTCGGTGGCGGCGACGTAAGCGTTCCAGTAGGTGACCGACCCGAACCCGGTCCATGTGTGAAGATTGACCCCGGCAAGTCCGAAGGCGGGCGGAATCAGCGTGCCCGCCTGTTTGCCGTCGGGCCGGAAGGCCTTCCCATCCTTGTCGAGTTCGGCGTCGAATCGGCCCGGCCCCCAGCTGGCGAGAACCTTCCTGACGGTGGCGACGTCAACCTTCAGCAGATCGGCGATCGGCTGCAGGTTCGGGGCAAGCGCCACGATCGCGCCCACATTGAGGTCGCGATTGGCCCAGCCGTCGAGCCGATGCCCGATGCCCGGCGCCAGCGAGTTGTCCACGGTGGAGTGACAGAAGGAACACTGAATCCCCACCGACTTCAAGGTGCCATCCGCGTTGAAGTGGCCGGTGACACCGACCACTGCATTGAGCTTGAGCAACGCCAGGGTCGTCGCCGGGTCGTCGAGATCGACTTTGCCTGCTTTCAGCTGCGTCTGGAGTTCGCCGGGAAGCGCGTCGACGTCGACCTTGAGGCCTACCGCGAGCGCCGTCTTCGGATCAACGCCGGCGCCTACGCCACCGTGTTTCCCGCCTTCGATGGCTTTGTGAAGCTGCAAGGCGTCGCCCCAGAACGCCTCGTCTCCAAACGTGTCGTATCGGAAGGTGCGCCGGCCCTCATCCAGCATTCGTTGCGCGTTGCCTTTGATGGCGGCGTCGAAGCTCGGCGACGAAGCACCTGCGGCTCCGGCGTTCGTGGCCTCGACTTGGGTGATCGCAAAGAACGCGTAGACGAAGCAAAGCGCCGCAATCAGCATGCGGGTCATGTCTCGGGGCTTCATGGCCAAGCCTCCTGTCAACCAGGTCTTGTGCATTCGCGGCCGTGACCGCCCGGAGAACACACGGACCCCAAGACGCCGATGGGCCGGGCCGGGGGAACGGAGCATGCGCGCGTTATCACCATTTGTAAATGTTTTATTTGACTTAGTGGCCGCGGGCGGAACCCCGCTACAATGGCCGCCCTAAGGAGGACGAACGGACATGGCATCGCGATTCTGGAGCGAGCGGTTCTTGAGGACGACACGGGGCCGGGTCGTCGCCCTGCTGCGAAGGTCCGAGCACACCGTCAACGAGCTGGCCGCGGTGCTCGGCGTCAGCGACAACGCGGTCCGGAGCCATTTGGCGGCACTCGAGCGCGACGGGTTGGTCGAATCCCGGGGCGTCAGGCGCGGCGTAGGGCAGCCGGCTCGCGTTTACGGCTTGGCCCCCGAGGCCAGCGCCATGTTCCACAAGGGATGCGCCCTGATCCTCAGCGGGCTGCTCGATACCGCGCGTGCGCGGTTGTCGATTCGGGAGCTGCGCCAGATGGTCCGCGACGCCGGCCGGCAGTGCGGCCGGTCGTTGGGCCGCGCCGCCGGCTCACGACAGGAGCGGCTCGAGGCGGGAGTGGCGGCCTTCAATTCGCTGGGTGGCCGCGCTGAGCTGGAGCGCCAGGGCGCGCGGCCATCGATCTGGGCTCGCGAGTGTGCGTTTGGCGATCTGGCCCGCACACACCCTGAGGTCTGTGAACTGGCTGCCACGCTGCTGGGCGAGATCTCCGGCGCGCGACTGGCGCAGCAGTGTCAGCGAACGCCCGACCCGCGTTGCCGGTTCCGGTTGATGGGCAACCGTCGCTGAGTGGCGCGCCGCTCGCCGCTATCGTCATCTGCATTGGCCCTCGTCACCGGGCCGGCGACAGGGCCTTCCATCCCCAGATCCGCGTCACCTCATCGGCGCCGAACTCGTGGCCCAGGTCGCGTGCCAAAGTGCAGATCTGCCCCCGATGATGCGCATCGTGCTGGATCAGGTAGGTGAGCATGTCGACCGTGCGTCGCGGCATTCCCTTCACCCTGGCTCGACGGTCACGGAGCGCCGTCTCGAACAGGCTCGCGAGTTGGTCCGTCGACTGGCGGAGCGCCATCCGGGCCTGAGGAGCGGTCACGGTCTTCCGGTCGAGCGGCGGCGGGCCGGGTCGCGCCCCGCCCATTCTGGCGAACGTGCGTCGCACGCCCTGCATGTGCGCGACGATGGCGGCGATCGAACGCCCGCGCCCGCTGGGAGGACTCATGTGCCACAGACGCTGCGGCACGACCGAAACCAGGTACTCGCTCACCATGGCGCTGCGCCTGAAGGCTTCGAGCAGTTCCGCCTCGACCTCCAGGGGTCTTCCTCTTGCCATCAGGTCTCCCCTGCGGGTCCCGGCGGGGCGCCCGCGTCATCCACCCCAACCGTGATGCCGCCCGCGCGCAAGAACGCTTCGAGGGCCGAGCGCTCCGCGCCGATGTCCTCGTGGACGATCCGGTCGACGAGCCCATCATCGCGGACGCGGAACCACTGCCGGCAACGATAGCGATGTGGCCGGCCCTCGAGGACCAGGTCGTCGGTGAAGAGCACCGGGACCTCGTTGCCCACGGTCGACTCGATCTCGCTCGAGTACGTGACGGCGATCTGGTGCTCGCGCCCCCATCTGGAGCTCGCAGCGTACGACGCCACGATCGCATCGCGCCCGACCAGCGTTTCGCGGCGCGCGCGGTATTCGCAATCGGGCGCGATCAGGTCGGCCGCGGCGCCGAAGTCATCGGCATCGAGGAAGCGCGCCAGCCTTCCGACGGTCTCGAGCTTCGCAGGGCTACCGGCGCCGTGCCCGGCCTTCATCA
>Ga0306921_10000203_pt1 | contig 46900 bp, 51 predicted proteins | sample sta12Cox44000080_FD_203760 | JGI IMG/M metagenome (GOLD analysis project Ga0306921, IMG submission 203760) | Lab enrichment of tropical soil microbial communities from Luquillo Experimental Forest, Puerto Rico - statoxic.12C.oxic.44.000.080 (v2)... | ecosystem: Environmental > Terrestrial >... | reverse complement strand
CGTCGAAGGGTAGCGACTGCTGCCCCGTCGCCTCGGCCTCGCGGTAGTGCAGGCGCCAGACTCTGCGGCCGCCCGGTCGACGCGGCGCGGTCTGCCGACGCCTGCGCGGCGCGGCCCGTACGACTCCTTGCTTCTCTGTGATCATGTGCGATACGTTCATGGGTGATTCCTCCTATGCCCCGCTACGGCGTCCAAGGCCGGGCGGGGCAGCTCTTTCCCCGCCATAGGGGCGATGTGTGGTGAGGGGCGCACAGGGTCGACGGTTTCCTCGCTGACGGCGCCCATGCGCAGCGAGATCCAGCAGGGACAGTGCGCACCCGCATCGCCCGCGCAGGCGAGGCAGGCCGCACAGGTGGGACAGGCGGGCCGTGACGGGCGCGAGATCCCCGCGCACGCCGCAGAGGGTGCCCACAATCACGACGCGACCTCCTGTGCCTCGCCGGCCAGCGCCCGAGCGAGGAGCACGTCGGCCAGAGCCGACGCGACCGCCTCACGGTCCTCGTCGCGGAGCGCGAGCGCCGGGCGCCCCTCGATAACTGCCTCGTCGGCCGGCCGTCGGGCTCGGCGGGCGCGCGTCGAGCGTCTCGTACCAGTCTCGACGTCTGCCGTCACGGCGCTTCGTCTCCACCGCGGATCGGCCCGCGGCGGCCGCGAACGGGGCGAAGCGGGACGACGGCGGGAGACGGGAGTGTCACGCGACGGAGAATCACGGCCATGACCTCCCGAATGACGCGCGGATCGCTTGTCGCGAGGATCGGCGACGTTGGTCTGCCCTCGCGGCCTTCCGAAAGCGTCAGGAACAGTGCCATGGCCTCTCCGATCTCCGAGGGGATCTTGTGCCCCTCGTCGAATACGAGGCGAACGGCGTTTACAAATCGGCCCAGCGGCGGATTCGGGAGTGTCGGAAGACCGGGGGGTTACGCGCGTGTTTTTGCGGCCAAGTCGTTTACAGTTTCAGGCCCTTCTTCTTCAGCCGGTATATGAGCACACGAATCGTACTGGGATTCAGGTTGAGATGCGCGGCGGCCTGCGCGGTAGTCTTCCCAGCCCGGAGCAGGTCGTAGAGCCGGCGCTCTTGCTTCGAAGGCCGCCGTTTGCGGAGAGTGGCCGGTGGCGTCGGGCGGTACTCGGACATGGCTTCGACACGGTCGTGATCCTCCCCCAGCGCGGCGCGGTCATGCTGGGAAAGTCGGCGGCGCGGCCCCGACGTCCCATCGTCGCCGAGGATGGCCTGCTCGGTCAGTCGCCGGGCGCGTTGGACTAGCCAGCGGATCGCCTGGGGGAGATCCAAATCCAAAGGCACGACGTGTTCGGCGCGGCGGCCCCGAGAATCCTTCACCCACCGGCGACCGAGGCGGATACGTCCCGGCGTCTCGCGTTCCTTGGCGGCGTCAAGTAGGGCTGACGCAAACAACAGACGCACGTAGCGGTCTCGCTCCGAGAGCCCGCGGAGCGCCTCCCGAACGGCAGGCCGTTTGAAACGGATCGATGGCAGCGAGGCCGCGATACGTCGGGCTGCCGCGTGGCGCCGCTTGGATGTGGACCCCGGAGACAGCAGGATTACGTAGGGATTACGCGACTCCCGAAAGAACGCGCGCACCAACTCCCCGATCTCCGCCTGGAACCGCTGGGCGGCGCGCTTCGGTGCGTCGAGCTGCTCCTGGACCCGCTGGGACTCCGCGCGTACCTGATCGAGGAGCCTCTGGACCCGCTGGGACTCCGCGTGCACCTTATCGCGCAGCTCGTCGGCGGCCCGGCGCCAGGCCGTATCCTCCTTCGGCTGGTCCGGGAATCGGCTGAGTGCGCGGAGCACCGCCGTGCGGTCCAGCGGTTTGCGCGCGCTCGCCACTCGGCGCGTCTTCGGCTGACCGCGGCGTTTCGGCGGTATCGCCCCTCCTGTAGCGGCGCTCGAAGGAGATCGCGGGCCAGACCGTCGGGAACGGCTGTTCGGGCTGCAGACCCTAGGCCCGCAAGGTGATACTACGCGGCGAGCGCCTCCCCGACCAGGGTGAACTCGCCCAGGTCGGATAACTCCAACGAATGTGGTGGCCCCAACGGGATTCGAACCCGTGTTTCAGTCACAGCCGGCTTCTTGCTCATGACGTTCCCCACCTTCAGCCAAGCCTGATGTACTCCCTCAGGAACGCGTGTCGCGATGCGTAACCTTGATGGATTTGTCTGTATACGACTCGGTTCCCCGAGAGTTCCCCGAGACTTGACCTGAAATCCTACCGTCCACCCGACATACGAAACCCCCGAGACCTGAATGATCTCGGGGGTTTCGAGTGGTTGCGGGGGTCGGATTTGAACCGACGACCTTTGGGTTATGAGCCCAACGAGCTACCGGGCTGCTCCACCCCGCGGTGACGAATCACAATGTAACGGAGGGGCGACAGGCTGTCAACTGGATCGACGGTCGCGTGAAGGGTTAGTGACGCGGAACCCAAAGACCAAGGCCCCCGTCACCCTGCCCTCCCCCAAGAGGGGAGAGGGAGAAGCTAGAGCGGCTTGCAGCCGGGGCGGTCGTAGCGGTGGAATTCGCCGCGCGCGTTGATGGCCACGCGGATGCTTGGCTCCGTCCCGGTAGGCTCGAGGTGGTGCCAGCGGTTCTTGGGACCGAAGACGAAGTCACCCGCGCGAGCGCGGATGGGCTGGGGCTCGTCCTCGATGTACCAGGTGATCTCGCCCTGCAGCACCACCCACCATTCGTCGTGCAGATGGTAGTGCGTGTCGTTGGGCTGGCCCGGTAGATGGCAGATGATGAAGGCCTGGATGTCGTCCGTCAGTACTACCGCCTCTGACCAAGGTGGCGCGCCCTTCGTCGCCTTGAGCTCCCTCACGCGAGCGTGAAGCTTGCCGATCTCCAGCAGGGGCACGCGGTCGGCCATGCCGGGTCTCCTTGGACGGTCAGGCGCGGCGGGAGCGGGTCACGCGATCGGTCTTGCCGGGCTCGTAGCGCCCCGTCCACAGCAAGCTCAGGAGCACGCGCCAGGCGCCGCGCGTGGCCAGGAGCCAGTAGGTCTGACAGCGGAAGGTGCCGAAGAACTTCTCGCGCAAGCTCTTCCGGCGCAGATCGACGGGACGCGGCAGATAGGGCCGCAGCTCTTCGACCAGGCTCTGAGTGGCGATGCCGCCCACCCACACAGTGAGGATGAGGGAAAGGGTGGGGGCGCCGATGGCCACGTAGAAGAGCCATGGATGACGATCGCGGTAGGTATAGGCGAGCCACCATCCGATATAACCCATGGCGGGATAGACGAGGGCGGCCACGGGCCACTCCACCACCTTGTTGCCCACGTGGCGCAGGAGCTGGGCGAGATTGAAGGCGGTACGACGCTGGGCGAAGATCTGCCGCAGGAAGGGAATGTCGTCCAGCACGCCCAAGTACCAGCGCGCGTTCTGCCGCACCATTTTCTCTGGCGTCTCGGGCAGATCGGTCAGCTCCACCATAGGTAAGGCACGGATCAAGATGCCGCGCGCGCCCAGCGTGTAGCCGAGGGTGGAGTCCTCGGTCGCCCCCGAAGTCGGAAAGCCGCCCACCTCCTGCATCACGTCGAGGCGTACGAACTGGTTGTGGCCGAGGCAGATCTGCGAGCGCCGGAAGCAGAGCTCGAAGGCCGGGCGGAGGGCGCGCCCCAGCCGCGGGAAGCGCGCGGCGAAGGTGCCGAAGAGCTGCACGCGCTTCACCTCGTTGATGAGGCGGGCCATCGATACGCGGATGAAGATCGACGACTGCTGGATCGCGCAGATCTTGCCGCGGATGTCGAGCCGGTCGTAGTTGCCCAGCGACAGCGTAATGCCCTGGTATGCGCGGCTGGCGTCGCCCGCCAGCTCGCGCTCGGCGATCCAGCGGTAGGTGTCGGGATCGGGGATGGAGTCCGCGTCGCTCACCCCCACGAACACGCGCGTGGGATCGTAGTCGTCGCCCAGCACCTCGCGGAGCGCCTCCGGGCGCAGTGCCCAGTTGAGTTGCTGCGCCTTGCGCCCCTGCCCCGGCATGAGGAAGTGAGTGAGCCGCTTCTGCTGATAGGGTGGCAGTGTCTCCTGCAGCCGGCGCACGAGCTCTCCCGTGCTGACGCCCATCTCGGGATGCGGGTGGCGCTCCTCCTCCTCCTTGGTCACCACCACCACGTGAAGCCCCGGGTGCGGATAGCGCGAGGCGCACAACGCGCGCACCGTGCCGGCGACGTCGGGTTCCTGAAAGGCCGGGACCACGTGGAGGAACACGGGCGCCTGCGCCTCGCGCTCGATGGTCTCCTCGGTGGGCAGGGTGGCCCGACGCGCATAGGCCTGGCGCACGAAGCGCACGGTGGTGAGCATGCCGCGCCAGTCGAGGCCCAGCTTGAACGAAGCGCGGATGTTCAAGAAGAGCGCCATCACGAACAAGACGGGCAGGATCGTCTCGAGCGTCGGCACTAGCGGCTCCCCGAGGCGGGCGGCAGCTTGTACACCCGCTCGCCGGGTTTCACCAGGCCGAGCTTCTCGCGGGCGATCTGTTCGATGTATTCAGGGTCGGTACGGAGGCGATCCACCTCTGCCGTGAGCCGCGCGGTGTCGGCGCGCAGCGCCCCCACCTCGCGCTCTAGGATCTCCACCTCTTTTTTGAGCGCCCACACGCGGGTGAGGCTCTGGCAGCCGTAGGCGGCCAGCGAGATGGCCAGCACGGCGAGGACGGCCGTGCGCAGGAGGCGCCGGGAGCGCAGGCTCAACGCTCGCGGCTCCCGAAGGCGGCGCGCCCCGGCCACACCGCGGAGGGTCCCAGCTCCTCCTCGATACGCAGGAGCTGATTGTACTTGGCCGTGCGCTCGCCGCGCGAAAGCGAGCCCGTCTTGATCTGGCCCGCATTCACCGCTACCGCGAGGTCGGCGATGAACGTGTCCTCCGTCTCGCCGGATCGGTGCGAGATGACGGTGCCCCAGCCCGCTCGCTTCGCCAGCTCCACCGCCTCCAGCGTCTCTGTGAGGGTGCCGATCTGGTTCACCTTCACGAGGACGGCGTTGGCCAGATCACGCCGGATGCCCTCCTGGAGGATGGCGGGATTGGTAACGAAGAGATCATCGCCCACGAGCTGCAGGCGGCCGCCCAGCTTGCGCGTCAGCGTGCGCCAGCCGTCATGATCGTCCTCACCCAGGCCGTCCTCGACGGAACAGATGGGATAGCGCCCGAGGAGCGACTCGTACCACGTGGCCATCTCCTCGCTGGTGCGAGTGACGCGGTCGGCCTTGAGCGTGTAGCGCCCGCGCTTGCCGAACTCGCTCGCCGCCGGGTCGAGGGCCAGGAACACCTCGTCACCCGCGCGATAGCCTGCACGCTCGATGGCCCGCATGATGAAGTCCAGGGCCGCCTCGTTGCCGGGCAGGACGGGCGCAAAACCGCCCTCGTCCCCCACGCCGGTGGAGAGGCCCTTGTCCTTGAGGAGCTTCTTGAGCATGTGAAAGATCTCGACGCCTGCGCGCAGCGCCTCGCCGAAGGAGCCCATGCCCGCGGGCATGATCATGAACTCCTGGATATCGAGGCCGTTGTCGGCGTGCGCGCCGCCGTTGAGCACGTTCATCATCGGCACGGGCATGATGCGGGCGCCCGGTCCGCCCAGGTACTGGTAGAGGGGTAGGCCGCACTCGTCGGCGCCCGAGCGCGCCACGGCCAGCGACACGCCCAGCAGCGCGTTGGCGCCGAGGCCGGACTTGTTGGGGGTGCCGTCCAGCTCGAGGAGGGCGCGGTCCACCGCGGCCTGCTCCGTCGCCTCGAGGCCTTCGATCTCGGGGGCAATGGTCTCCGTCACGTTGCGGACGGCCTGACGCACGCCCTTGCCGCCGTAGCGCGCGTCATCGTCGTCGCGGAGCTCCACCGCCTCGCGCGTGCCCGTAGAGGCGCCCGACGGCACCATGGCGCGCCCGAAGGCGCCGGAGTCGAGCCACACCTCCACCTCGACGGTGGGGTTGCCGCGGGAGTCGAGGATCTCGCGCGAGTTGACCGTACGGATCTCGGACACGTCAGGCCTTTCGCTCGATGATGAAAGTTCCCAGGGCGCGCAGGGGCAAGGCGCGCTCGCCGAAGGGCGCGAGGGCGGCGTGGGCGTCGGCGACGAGCGCCTGCGCGCGACGGCGCGAGGCTTCGATGCCGTGCACGGCGGGATAAGTCGCCTTCTGCTGCGCCTGGTCCTTGCCCGCCGTCTTGCCCAGCTCCTCCGACGTCGCCGTGATGTCGAGGATGTCATCCATGATCTGAAAGGCCAGCCCGAGGCTGTCGCCCACGACGCCGAGGGCCTTGAGCTCGGCGGCGCTGGCCCCGGCAAGGATGGCGCCCGAACGGATCGAGGCACGGATGAGGGCGGCCGTCTTGTGGGTATGGATGTAGTCCACGATGGCCGCCCCCGCCACCTTGCCCTCGCACTCGATGTCGGCGACCTGTCCGCCCACCATGCCCGCGCTGCCCGCGGCATCGGCCACCTCGATGAGCATGTCGCGCAGGCGCCCCGCCTCCCCGCCCGCCGGCGAGCTGTTGGCAAGGAGTCGGAAGGCTAGGGTGAGCAGCGCGTCGCCCGCGAGGATGGCGATGGCCTCGCCAAACACCTTGTGGCTGGTGGGCACGCCGCGACGAAAGTCGTCGTTGTCCATGGCGGGCAGGTCGTCGTGGATCAGCGAGTACGTGTGGATCATCTCCACCGCGCACGCCGCGGGCATCACCGCCTCCAGGGTGCCCCCCACTGCTTCGGCCCCCGCGGCCACGAGGACGGGGCGCAGGCGCTTGCCTCCCGCGAAGACGCTGTAGCGCATCGCCTTGTGGAGCGACGCGGGCGGTGCAGATTCGCGAGGCAGGAAGCGGTCGAGGGCCCGATCGACGGCCTGGGCGCGATCGGCCATGTAGGCGGTGAGGTCGAAGCTCACCCCTGTGCGTCCTTGTCCCACTCGAAGGGTTGAGTCTTGAGCAGCCCTCCTTCGTCCTTGGTAAGGAGCTCGATGCGCTTCTCCGCCTCTTCCAGATACTTCGCACAGCGCCGCGCGAGGGCCACACCTTCCTCGAAGACCTTCAGCGAGGTCTCCAGGGGAAGCTCGCCTGCCTCGAGCTGATCCACGATCTGCTCGAGCCGCCCGAGGGCATCCTCAAACTTGATGTCGCTCATCCCGTTCCCGGACCTCGGTGACGCGGGCGCCCAGGGCGCCCCGGTGAAGAAGAATCTCGAGAGGATCACCCACCATGACCTGGGTGGCGCTGCGCACCACCTCTCCCGAGGCGAGGCGCGTCAGCCCGTAGCCGCGCGAGAGCACGGCGAGCGGCGACAGGCTCTCTAGGCGGCCCACCGCTTCCGCGAAGCGCGCTCGCGAGGTCTTGGCCTGGTGGGCGGCCGACGAGGCGAGGCGGCCCCGGAGCTGGCTCAGCAAGGTATGTGCGCTCTCCACGGCAGCCCGCGGATCGCGGGAGCGGAGCGCGCTCATGGCCAGAGCGAGGCGATGGCTCGCGTGCCGCTGGTTGGCGCGCAGGCCCAGGCGAAGCCGGCCGCGCAGCTCCTCGAGGCGGCGATGGAGATCGCGCAGCGCGCGGGTCGGCTCGGTGAGCACGCGCCGGCGCAACAGCGAGCGCACGCGCTCGCCCTGGGTGCTCACGTGGGCGCCGATGGCCTGCTTCAGGCGTCCGTCCAGATCGTCCAGCCGCCGGTGCAGATCACGCAGGCCTCGCGAGGGATCGGTGAGCACGCGCCGACGCAGGAGATAATCCACGCGCTCGCGGCGAGCTTCGACCTCCGCGGCGATGGCTTGCTTGAGCCTCGCGTAGAGATCCACCAGCGTGGCGATCACGGCGAGCTTTTCCCGCACCACGAGCTCGGCGGCCCCGGAAGGGGTGGGGGCGCGCAAGTCCGCCACGAAGTCGGCGATGGTGAAGTCGGTCTCGTGTCCTACCGCGGAGATGACGGGGACGCGGCAAGCAACCAGCGCGCGAGCCACGCGCTCGTCGTTGAAGGCCCACAGGTCCTCGATGGAGCCGCCCCCCCGGCCCACGATGATTACGTCGAGCTCGACGATGGTCTGGAGATGCGCGAGGGCCTGCACGATCTCGCCGGGCGCCTCATCCCCCTGCACGCGCACGGGAGTGATGAGGATCTGCAGGTCGCCGAAGCGGCGGCCGATGATGTTGAGCATGTCGCGGATGGCCGCGCCGGTGGGCGAGGTGACAATGCCGATCACTCGCGGATAGGCGGGGAGCGGCCGCTTGCGCCCGTCGTCGAAGAGCCCTTCCGCCTCGAGCTTTCGCTTGAGCTGCTCGAAGGCGAGCTGGAGCGCGCCCAGGCCCTTCGGCTCCATCATCTCCACCACGAGCTGGTACTGCCCCCGCGCCGCGTAGAGGTCAAGGCCGCCGAAGGCCATCACCTGCATGCCGTCCTCGAGCTCGAAGCGCACGCGGCGGCCGCGGCCGCGGAAGAGCACGGCGGAGATCTGTGCGCCCTCGTCCTTCAGAGTGAAGTACGCGTGTCCCGATCCCGGCATGCGTAGGTTGGAGATCTCCCCCTCGACCCAGAACATGGGGAAGTGCTCCTCGAGGGCCGCCTTGATCGAGGCGGTCAGCTCGGAGACGGTATAGACCTTCCGCTCCACCTCACGCACCGAGCTGGCGGGCGGTGCCGCGCAGCGTGTTCTTCATGAGCATGGCGATGGTCATGGGGCCGACGCCGCCGGGCACAGGGGTGATGGCGCGGGCGCGCTTGGAGGCGGACTCGAAGTCCACGTCGCCCGCGAGCTTGCCCGTGTCGAGGCGGTTCACGCCCACGTCGATGACCACGGCGCCTTCCTTGATCATGCCGCCCGTGATGAAGCGCGGGCGGCCCGCGGCCACACAGAGAATGTCGGCGCGGCGGCAATGCGCTCCCAGGTCACGCGTGCGGGTGTGGCACATGGTCACGGTGGCGTTGCGCGCGAGGAGGAGCTGAGCGAGCGGCTTGCCCACGAGCCGCGACCGGCCCACCACCACCGCTTCCGTGCCCTCGATGGCGATGCCGTAGTAGTCCAGGATCTCGAGACAGCCGGCGGGCGTGCACGGCACCGCGGAAGGCTTGCCTCCGAGCAGATTGCCGAGGCTCATGGGATGCAGGCCGTCCGCGTCCTTCGCGGGCGCGATGGCCGCCACCGCCTGGTCCTCGTCCATGCCCTTGGGCAGCGGGAGCTGGAGGAGGATGCCGTGGATCGTCGGATCCGCGTTGATCCCACCGATCGTCTCCAGCAGCTCGGCCTGGGAGCAGCCGCCGGGGAAGAGGAAGTCGCGTGCCGCGATGCCTACCTCGTCGGCCGCGCGCTTCTTGTTGCGCACGTAGATCTGGGAGGCGGGATCGTCGCCGACCAGGATCACGGCGAGGGTCGGCTGGACCTTGGTTCTCTCGTGAAGGGCGGCCACACCGGCCTTGACCTCGGCCAGGACCTTCGCCGCGACTTCCTTCCCCGAGAGTATCTGCACCGTGCTCAGTCGGGGAGAGGGACGCGCAGACGCTCGATGGACAGCCCTCGCCCCGTGTCGGGGTCTATGCGGATCAGCGCGCCGTGGAGCGCGACCGGGCCCTTGGCGGGCTCGAAGCGATTCGGCATCTGGGAGATGAAGCGCTGGACGGCAGCGTCCTTGTCGACGCCGATGACGGAGTCGGTGGGACCCGTCATCCCGAGGTCGGTGATGTACGCCGTGCCCTGGGGCAGAACGCGCTCGTCCGCCGTCTGCACGTGGCGATGCGTCCCCACCACCGCGCTCACTCGGCCATCGAGATACCAGCCCAAGGCCTGCGATTCGCTGGTCGCCTCGCAGTGCATGTCCACCACCACGATGGGTGTCTCCGCCTTGAGGCGCGCGATCTCCTCGTCGGCCTTCTTGAACGGACAATCGAGCGAGGGCAGGAAGACGCGGCCCATGAGGTTGAGCACGCCCACCTTGTGCGGCCCCGCCTTGACCACGATGGAGCCGGCCCCGGGCGTGCCCTCGGGGTAGTTGGCAGGCCGCAGAAGGAGATTCTCCTTCACGATGTACTCGATGATCTCCTTCTTATCCCAGATGTGATTGCCCGAGGTCATGACATCCACGCCCTGCTCGAGGAAGGCCCGCGCGATGAGGGGCGTCACCCCGAAGCCCGCGGCGGAATTCTCCACGTTGACGATGGCGACGTCCACCTCGTACCGCTTGCGCAGCGGCGGCAGGAGCGCCTGCACCGCCTTGCGGCCCGGCTCGCCGAAGACGTCGCCCACGCAAATGACGGTCAGCGCTTTCGTCATCTGGACGGGCTCTGGGAGGGAGCGGCGCCGCTCCTCCCCCAGACCCCCCCGCCGCATTCGTCAAACAATGAGCCGGCCATCACTTGGCCACTTCCACCGCGCGCGTCTCGCGGATCACGATGACCTTGATGTGCCCGGGATACTGCATCTCGGCCTCGATGCGCTTGGAAATGTCCTTGGCGAGCTGGTGCGCGTCGAGGTCGGAGATCTGCTCCGCCTTGGTCATGATGCGGAGCTCGCGCCCGGCCTGAATCGCGTAGCACATCTCCACGCCCTTGTAGGACATGGCGATCTCCTCGAGTTTGGCCAGCCGCTTGATGTAGCTCTCCAGCACATCGCGCCGGGCGCCGGGCCGGGCCGCGGAGATGCCGTCGGCCGCCTCCGTGAGCACGGCCTCGATGGTCTCGGGCTCCACGTTCTCGTGGCCGCACAGGGCCGCATTGATCACCTGGGCCGACTCGCCCCACTTCGTCAGGACCTGGAGGGAGAGCTCGGGGTGGCTGCCTTCCTGCTCGTGGGTCAGGGCCTTGCCGATGTCGTGCAGCAACCCCATGCGCTTGGCCAGTTTCACGTCGGCCTTGATCTCCGCCGCCATCATGCCGGCGAGCCACGCCACTTCCTTGGAATGCTGCAGGCAGTTCTGTCCGTAGGACGTCCGGTACTTCATCCGTCCCACCAGCTTGACGAGCTCGGCATGCAGGCCGTGTACGCCCACCTCGAAGCAGGCCTTCTCGCCTTCCTCCTTGAGGTGCTCGTCCATGTCCTTCTTGACCTTCTCCACGACCTCCTCGATACGCGCGGGATGAATGCGTCCGTCCGCGATCAGCTTCTGCAGGGCAAGGCGCGCGATTTCCCGACGATAGGGATCGTAGGCGGAAATCAGCACCGCCTCCGGGGTGTCGTCCACGATCAGGTCCACGCCCGTGTGGAGCTCGAGGGCGCGGATGTTGCGTCCTTCGCGGCCGATGATCCGCCCCTTCATGTCGTCCGAAGGCAGGTCCACGATAGAGACGGCCGTCTCCACGGTGTAGTCGGGGGCGAGGCGCTGGATGGTGGAGGCGAGGACCTCTCGCGCCTTCACTTGCGCCGTCTCCTTCGCCTCCTCCTCGAGCCGCATGCCGAGGAGCTGGGCCTCGCGACGGCTCTCCACCTCGACCTGGGCCATGAGCTGGCGCTTGGCTTCCTCCGCGGTGAGGCCAGCGATGCCCTCGAGCTTCCGGCGCTGCTCGTCCAGGGCGGAATTGAGCCGGGCCTCCGCGGCGATCATGGTCTTTTCCCGCTCCGTGAGGGAGCGGTCGCGCCCCTGTAGCTCCTGCTCGCGCCGGTCGAGCTGGTCGAGCCGGCGGGCGAGTTGCTCCTCCTGCTGGAGGACTCGACGCTCTACCCCCTGTATCTCTTTTTGCCGGGCGCGCGTCTCCTGCTCGAGGTCGCTGCGCATCTTGAGCGCCACCTCCTTGGCCTCGAGCTCGGCGTTGCGGAAGCGGGTCTCACCCTCGCGCAGCTTGGCCTCGGCGTCGGTGCGTGCCTGGTCCACGGCGCGCCGGCCCTCGTCGAGGATGCTCTTGGCGCGCGTTTCGGCGTCGCCGAGCGTGCGGGCGATGGTGAGCTTGTGCGCCAGGTAACCGATGAAGAGGGCGAGGAGAGCGACGACTGTTAAAAGTGCCAGGACGATCTTCACGTCCATCGCTATCTCCAAACCGGGGCGTGACCCCGGACCGATCGGAACTTTCAGGTGCTGCGAACGGGCGAAAACCGCTGAAAGTATAGGCTCTTCGAGGCAACAAAGTCAACGAGGAGGGGACCCCGCCTCTGCCGTGTGCCGACGGTGTTTCGAACCTGGCAAGCCAGGTGGGCGCCAAAATGGAGGGCTTCAGGCTTCCCCTCTGCTGAGGGGCTTGCGCACCACCCTCTTGAGCGGCGTCCTCTTGTGTATCGAGGTTGAAACTTTCCCCCGACATCACAGACAGCGCAGGGTGGTCTCTGTGTACTCCCGGCCCCCGGGGCCCGTCAAGGACAAAGTCCCAAGGGCCCGGGCCCGTCCGCAAGCTCCGCCGATGAACATCGCGGTATGCTGGCGCGTCACCGACCCAAGCCAGGAAGGGAGCCCATGCCGGCATCGCGACTTGTTTTCGCTGTCACCCTGTTCCTCGGCTGTCTCGGCGTCCTTCCCGCGGGCCACGCGCAACAGCCGGCCCAAGTATTCCGCATCGGGTTTCTCGGTTCCGGCAGCCCGGCGGACACGGACCCACGCCTCGATGCCTTTCGGCAAGGATTGCGTGACCGCGGTTACACGGAGGGACGAACCATCGCGATCGAGTATCGGTGGGCGCAGGGCAAGATGCAGCGCCTTCCCGCGCTCGCCGCCGAGCTCGTGGCCCTCAAGGTGGACGTGATCGTGGCGTCGGCTACCCCGGCCGCCCTCGCGGCCAAGAACGCCACCACGACCATTCCCATCGTGTTCGCCACGGGCGGCGATCCCGTGGGCCTCTGGTCGCCAGCATCGCCCGCCCCGGCGGAAACGTCACCGGCCTCTCGCTCGTCGGACTATCAACTAGGCGCTTCTGGGAGTTCCAATTCGCGGCACTTGGGCGTCCGCTTCGAGCGCGGGCTTTGCCCGCGCCATCCTTCCTGTGAGGAAGGTTCGGAAGGGGCGAAGCCCCCCTCTGAGTCTACTCAGCGTCTGGGAGCGATGGCGTCGAGGAGATCGACCATGGCCCCGATGCGCTTCGGCAGGTCACCCTCGAACTTCGACAGCTCTTCGCGCGCGCGGAAGAGCTCATCGGTGATGTAGAGGGAGGCGAGGGCGAGGGCCTTCACGGGATCTGGGCCGCGCAGCTGGCCCTCCACGCTCTTCGCCCGCTTCTCCACGTAGGCGGCGATGTCGCGGACGTGCTGGGGATCGGCCTCGCTCCGGATCGTGTACTTTTGGCCGAGGATCTCCACTTCGACGCGCTGGGGCTCGCTCATAGGTCGAGCTTCTCCATCTCTTTGAGCATGGCGTTGATCTGGCCCAGCATCTCCTTGCGCTCGTGCCGCAGCCGCTGGAGCTCGGCGCGATCCGCCTCTCCGGCCGCCAGCTTCGCCTGGAGGGACTCGCGCTCCTTGCGGAGCATGACGATGACTTCCGCCGCCCGCCTCACCGCCTTTTCCAGGTCCTCGAGTCGCTCTCCGACCGGCTCGGTCATGACACCCCTCTCACCTCGGCCGCGAAGCGGCGGCTGATTTCGGACACGATCCTGGCATGGAGCTCGTTCACTTCCCGGTCGGTCAGGGTGCGATCCGGCGCCTGGAAGATGAGACTCCAGGCGAGGCTTCGCTTGCCCGCCCCCACCTGCCCGCCCTCGTAGACGTCGAAGAGGATGAGGCGCGAGAGCAGGGGTAGCTCGAGCGAGCGGATGGCCGCCTCGATCTGTCCCGCCGTCACCTCGTCGGGCACCACCACGGCGAGATCGCGCTGAACGGCGGGGAAGCGCGGCAGCGGCTGGTAGCGGATCTCCGGCCACGGGAGAGCCAGGAGCGTGGTGAGCGAGAGCTCGGCAAGGAAGACGGGCGCGGAGAGATCGAAGGCCTCGCGCACGCCGAGCGCCACCTCGCCGAACCAGCCGACGACCCGGCTGCCCACCGCGAGGGCGGCGCCGCGCCCCTGCTCCAGATAGCGCGGGCCGTCGCCGGGCGCATAGAGGGTCGTCTCGACCTCGCGGAAGCCCGCCGCGTGCAGGGCGAGCTCCGCCGCGCCCTTGACGTCGTGCACGTCGACGCGCTCGCGCGTGGCGTGCCAGGCCCGCGGCGCGCGCTGCCCCGTCATGGCCACGGCAAGCCAGAGCTCTTCGTGGGCGGGGTGATCACCGTCCCCCTCCCGGTGGGGAGCAAAGGTATGGCCGATCTCGAAGGCGCGCACATCGGGAATTTGGTGCGTCCCGTTGAGGGCTACGATCTCGAGCAGCCCGGGCGCGAGCGAGGGCTGGAGCACGGACCGCTCGGAGGAGATGGGGTTCTGGAGCGCGATGAACTTCTCCGGCGTGTCCCATCCCATGGCCTTGAGCCGCGCCGGATCGACGAGGGCGTATGTGATGGCCTGGGACACTCCCGCCGAGGTGAGGGCGCGCGTGATCGCGCGAGTGAGGGACAGCGCGGGGGGCTGCGACACGGGCTCCCGCACCCCACCGCCGGCCAGGGCGGAGGGAACCTTGTCGTAGCCCCAGACGCGGACGATCTCCTCGACCAGATCGTCCTCCTGGGTGATGTCGCGGCGGAAGCTCGGGACCACAATCTGCAGCGCGAGCCCGGAGTCGTCCACCGCAAAGCCCAGGGCCTGAAGGATGCGTACCATCTCCTCGTGCGGCGGACACACGCCGATGACCCGCTCCACGCGCGCGCGTCGCAGCGCGAGGCGGGGGCGCGGCTTCGGCCCTGGATACACATCGACCACGCCCTTGGCCACGGTGCCCCCGCCCAGGTCCGCCATGAGCTGCGTGGCGCGATCCAAGGCCTCGCGCAACCCTTCGATGTCGGCGCCGCGCTCGAAACGATAGGCGGCGTCCGTGTGGAGCCCGAGCGTGCGGGACGTAGCGCGGACGGAGCCGGGATTGAAGTACGCGCTCTCCAGCAGCACGTTGGTGGTGCGGACCGTCACCTCCGTACTCGCTCCGCCCATCACCCCGCCTACCGCGATGGGACCGTCCGGGTCGCAGATCAGGAGCATGTCGGGAGCGAGGGTACGGTCCTGCCCGTCGAGGGTGACGATGTGCTCGCCGGGCTGCGCTCGTCGCACGATGATCCGGTGGCGGACGATGGAATCGTAGTCGAAGGCGTGGAGAGGGTGACCCATCTCCCATAGGACGTAGTTGGTCACGTCGACCAGGTTGTTGATGGGACGCAGGCCCACCGCGCGGAGGCGCTGGGCCAGCCACGGAGGCGACGGCTTCACGGTGAGCCCGGTGATCACGCGGGCGGCGTAGCGCGGGCACAGGTCGGGATCGAGAATCTCCACGCTGGCCATGCCGGCCGCATCGCTCTCCCCTTCCGTCACCGCGATCTGGGGGAAGCGGAACGGCGCGCCCGTGATGGCGGCAACCTCGCGGGCCACGCCCACCACGGAGAGTGCGTCGGGGCGGTTGGGCGTGATCTCGATATCGAAGATCGTGTCCTCGAGACCCAGGTACCGATCGAGCGGAGCGCCGAGCGGCGCATCGGCAGGCAGCTCGAGGATGCCACTGCCGTCCATGCCGATGCCGAGCTCCTCCTCGGAGCAGAGCATGCCCTCGGAGAGCGTACCGCGGATCTTGGTCGCCTTGATCGTGCGCCCACCGGGCAAGGTCGCTCCCGGCGGCGCGAAGGCCGAGCGCAGGCCGGGGGCGGCGTTGGGAGCGCCGCAGACCACGGAGAAGCGCTTGTCGGGCAGGGCGACTCGGCAGAGGCGGTTGTGATGTCCGGCGGGCGTCACGCCGAGATCCTGCTCGATGGCCTCGATCTCGCCGATGACCACGCCGGACAGACCCTCCACGAGCGGCTGGAGGGCCGCCACCTCGATGCCCGCGTTGACGAGACGGTCCGCCACCACGGCGGGCGGCAGATCCGTCTCGACGAACTCCCGAAGCCAGCGATACGAGACCTTCAGGGCTGTCCCCTCACCTCGACCCGATGGCGAACTGAGAGAGGAAGCGCATGTCGTTCTCGAAGAACAGACGGATGTCGTCGATCTCGTACTTGAGAATGGCCACCCGCTCCACGCCCATGCCGAAGGCCCAGCCCGTGACCTCCTCGGGATCGTAGCCCACGTTGCGCAGGACGTTGGGGTGCACCATGCCGGAGCCCAAAATCTCGATCCAGCCTCCATGCTTGCAGAACCGGCAGCCCGTGCCGCCGCACTTGAAGCAGAGCACGTCCACCTCCGCGGAAGGTTCCGTGAAGGGGAAGAACGAGGGACGGAAGCGTACGCGAGAGCCCGGCCCGAACATCTCGCGGGCGAAGTAATCCAGGGTCCCCTTGAGATCGGCCATGGTGACGTGGCGATCCACGGCGAGGCCTTCGATCTGGTGGAACATGGGCGAGTGGGTGGCGTCGGTGAGGTCGTGCCGGAAGACTTTGCCGGGGCAGATGATGCGCACGGGCGGCCGTTGCGCCTTCATGGCGCGGATCTGCACGGGCGAGGTGTGGGTGCGCAGCACGACATCGGGGGCCACATGGAAGGTGTCCTGCATGTCGCGCGCGGGATGGTCGTCGGGAAAGTTGAGCGCGCTGAAGTTGTAGTAGTCCGTCTCCACCTCGGGCCCCTCCGCCACGGAGAACCCGAGCCCCTCGAAGATAGTGATGATCTCTTCCTGCACGCGGATGATCGGATGCACGGCGCCCGGCGCGGTGAGCCGGCCGGGCAGGGTGAGGTCGACGTGGCGCGAGGCGAGGGTCTGGCGATGCTCCTCCGTCTTGAGGCTCTCGTGCCGCGCGGAGAGCGCCTCCTCTACCTGCTCCTTGGCGAGATTCGCCTCTTGGCCGACGCGGGGCCGATCGGCGGCGGGCACCTTGCCGAGGCCGCGCAGCAGCGCCGTCAGCTCGCCCGAGCGTCCGAGCACGCGCACCCGCACCTGCTCGAGGGCAGACGTGGATCGGGCCCCGGCGATGTCCGCCAGGGCCCGGTCGAGGATGTCCTGGACCCGCGGGTCCGCCGCCATCGGCTAGCCCTGCTGGGCGGTCGCCACCGAGGCGAGCTTGGCGAAGGCGGGCGGATCCGACACGGCCAGCTCGGCGAGGATCTTCCGATCGAGGTTGATCCCAGCCTTCTTGAGCCCGGCCATGAAGACGGAGTAGGACAGCCCGAGCTCGCGGCACGCGGCGTTGACACGCACGATCCAGAGAGATCGCGCCCGGCGCTTCTTCTGCTTCCGGCCCTTGTAGGCGAAAGCACCCGCGCGGAGCACCGTTTCCGCCGCGGTACGGTACAGCTTGCGGCGCCCGCCAAAGTACCCCTTCGCCTGCTTGAGGATCTTCTTCCTGCGCTGGCGGGTCTTGGACCCGCCCTTGGCCCGTGGCATTCTCCGTTCTCCTTTACGTTACAGGTACGGGACGAGCCGCTTGAGCGTCGGCTGGTCCGCTTCCGAGATCAACGCCGCCTTGCGGAGCTGGCGCCGCCGCTTGGGACTCTTGCCCTCGAGCTTGTGGCGCTTCCATCCGCTCCGGCGCTTGAGCCCGCCGCTCGCCGTAGCCTTCACGCGCTTGGCGGCCGCCCGCTTCGTCTTCATCTTCGGCATGTTGGTAATCCCTTCCTTCTCATCTCCCTCTCCCTACGGGAGAGGGCCGGGGTGAGGGTCCCTTACTGTCTCTCCGAACCGCTCCGCCACCTCACCCTAACCCTCTCCCCCTTCGGGGGCGAGGGAAGCTAGTGCGGCTTGGGCGACAGGATCATGGAGAGCATCCGCCCTTCCATCCGCGGATGGTTCTCGATCACCGCCACGTCGGACATGATCTCCGTCATCTTCGTGAGCATCTTCCAGCCGAGCTCGGTGTGGGCCATCTCGCGCCCCTTGAAGCGCACGGTCACCTTGGCCTTGTTGCCTTCCTCGAGGAAGCGCCGCACGTGCTTCGCCTTGAAGTCGAAGTCGTGGGTGTCCGTCTTGGGGCCGAGCTTGACCTCCTTCACCTGGATCGTCGTCTGTTTCTTGCGCGCGTCCTTCTGGCGCCGCGCCTGCATGTATTTGTACTTCCCAAAGTCCATGATCCGACACACCGGGGGCACCGCTTCCGCGGCTACCTCGACGAGATCCATGTCACCCTGCCGCGCCAGCTCCAGCGCTTGCGCGATGGGCAGGATCCCCAGCTGCTCGCCGTCCGCGCTCACCACGCGGACTTCCCGCACGCGAATCCCCTCGTTGATCCGGATCTCCTTGGACTGTATGGGCGTCTCCCTTAGCTGCGGGTCTCGCTCAGCCCGAGCGGCCCACGGTGAGAGTGGCGGAGCGGGCGCCGACCTCGCTCACGAGGTCGTGCACGATCTGGTCGACGGGAAGCACGACCGATTGATCGCTTCCCCGCTGGCGGAGGCTCGCCGTTCCCTGCTGCGCCTCGCGCTCGCCGACCACGAGCATGTACGGCACCTTGTGCACCTGCGCCTCGCGGATCCGATAGCCGAGCTTCTCGTTGCGGTCGTCGAGGTAGACGCGAATCCCCGCCGCCCGCAGCCGCGCGTGCACGCTTTTCGCGTACTCGCTGTGCTTCTCGCTGATGGGCAGCACGCGCGCCTGCACGGGGGCAAGCCACGTGGGGAACGCCCCCGCGAAGTGCTCGGTGATGATGGCCACGAAGCGCTCGTAGGACCCGAAGATGGCGCGGTGGATCACCACCGGGCGCTTGGGCTGACCGTCGGAGTCGACGTATTCGCAGTCGAACCGGTTGGGCAGGTTCAGGTCGACCTGGATCGTGGCGAGCTGCCAGGGACGTCCCAGGGAATCGTGCACGTCGATATCGATCTTGGGTCCGTAGAAGGCGCCGTCGCCCGGGTTGAGGGCATAGGCGAGTCCGTTGGCCTTCAAGGCCTCGTGGAGCGCCTGCTCCATCTGGTCCCACTGCTCGTCGGTGCCCAGCCGCTGGGGCGGGCGCGTGGAGAGCTTGTACGACGCGTGCAGCGTGAACGTCTTGTACCACTCGCCCACCAGTTGCAGGAGCGCGGTGATCTCGTCCTGGAGCTGATCGGGCCGGCAGTAGAGATGCGCGTCGTCCTGGGTGAACTGGCGCACGCGCACGAGGCCGGAGAGCACCCCCGACCGCTCGTTGCGATGGCAGCGCCCCATCTCCGAGTAGCGCAGGGGCAGGTCGCGGTACGACCGCAGCGCCCGCCGGTATACGTAGGAGGACTCGGGGCAGTTCATGGGCTTGAGGCTGAACGTCTCCTCCTCGATCTCCAGCCTGAACATGTTCTCGCTGTAGTGCTCCCAGTGCCCCGACTGCTCCCACAGCTTCTTGTTCACGAGCATGGGCGTGGAGATCTCCTGGTAGCCCCGCGCGTCGAGGTGCTCGCGGGCGAACTTCTCGAGCTCCCGGATGAGCACCATCCCTCCGGGGAGCCAGAAGGCCGCACCCGGCGCCACCTCGTGGAACTCGAAGAGGTCGAGCTCGCGGCCGAGCTTGCGATGATCGCGCTTCTTCGCCTCCTCGATGCGCCAAAGGTACTGCGTGAGCTCGTCCTTGCTGAGCCAGGCCGTCCCGTAGATGCGCTGGAGCATCGGGTTCTTCTCGTTGCCGCGCCAGTAGGCAGCGGACGACGAGAGGAGCTTGAAGTGCTTGATCTGACCCGTGGAGGCGACGTGCGGCCCGCGGCAGAGGTCGATGAAGTCGCCCTGCTTGTACAGGGAGACGGCGGGCGCGTCGATGCCGCGAATGATCTCCACCTTGAACGGCTCGCCCTTGTCCTCGAAGAAGCGGATGGCCTCCTCGCGGGACAGCTCCGAGCGCTCGAAGGGCGCGTTGGCCTTGGCCAGCTCGTGCATCCGCGTCTCGATCCGCTCGAGGTCCTCCGGCGTGAAAGGTTCGGGCTTGGCGAAGTCGTAATAGAAACCGTCTTCGATGGCCGGCCCGATGGTGACCTTGACCTCGGGGAAAAGCTGCTTCACCGCTTGCGCCATCAGGTGCGCCGTGGAGTGACGCAGCGTGGGTAGCGGCTCCGGCGCGCAGTCCGTGTCACCCGCGAGACTGAGATGTCTGTCTTCTTCGTTGATCATGTCCGTGTCCGACATTCCGTGCCTAGAGACAAAAAAGCATCACGGGGATTGCGCCCGGTGATGCTTCGCACTCCCTCAACCACTGACGTGCTGCCCGTTCCCGGCGATGGCCTCTCCTCAGCGACTGGTGAAGGAATGGTAGGCTCGGGCGGTGTCGAACCGCCGACCTCTACCGTGTCAAGGTAGCGCTCTCCCGCTGAGCTACGAGCCTACACCCAAAAAAGTACAAACGAGACTACAGGATAGGCGACACGGCTGTCAAGGGGACGCCCCTCTTTCGAGGGCCTCGACCACGATTCCGATGAGCTCAGGACCATCCTCGCTCGACACCAAGCCGGGCGCCTCGCTCAGGACCACGTAGCCGTCCCCTCCCCGAGCCAGAAAGTCCGCCACGGCGACTCGATAGCGGCGGACCGGCTTGCCGCCCACCGAGGCCGCGCGCATGGGGCTCCTCGCCGTCCGGGTGACATCGACGGAGTAGTCGAGGCCCGCCGTCCGGCGGAACCTCTCCGCCCCACCGCGGCAGCGCCTCGACCGAGTGCTCGAGGATCACGCGTAGGGCGCCGTCCACCTCGGGGCGCGAGAGGGAGGAGGGCCGGGCGAAGGCCTAACGAGGAGGGATCAGCGAAGATACTGGTTGATCATCCCGGAACCGAGGAGCTGATAGCGGAAGATCCCGTGAATGGGCAGCCCACCCTTCGAGATGGCGTCGGGCACCGGAGGGAACGGCGAGGCGAGCTGCACCGCGCGCATCGCGTAGTCATCGAGCATCTCCACGCCCGAGGAGCGCCGCCGCTCGATGAACTGCAGCTCCCCACTCTTGGCGATGCCAAACTCGATGGACAGCTCCCCTCCAATGCCGCGACTCGACGCCTCATACGGGTAAATCCACTTGCTCTTGATGCGTTCGCGGATCTGGTTGAAGTAGTCCTGGTAGCGCGGATCGGGCGTGTCGAGGGGAATCGCCTCGCCTTCGATGCCCCCCCGCCCGCCCTTGAGCCCGCCTCCGCCGCCGCGGCGGAACATGCCGGCGGTCGGCGACTGGTCGGACGGCGCAGAGGCGACGCGGGGCGGGCTGGGCGCTCCTAGGAGCGGCGTGGGCGCGCCGGGCTGGGGCGTCGGCTTCGCCGTCTGCGACGGATCGGGAGCGGGCGGCGCCGGCGGCGGCGTCTTGGAGGCGGGGCCCGGCTCCTCAGACTTTGGCGTAGCGGGCGGTGCCTTCGCCACCTCCTTCGGCGCATCCGGAGTCTTCGGTGCGGCGCGCGGGGCGGGAGCCGGAGCGGGTGGCGCCGCCGCGGCGCGCGGCGCGGGCGGCATGGGTGGCGCAGGAGGCGTGGGCGCGGAGGCGCGCGCGGGCGGCGCGGGCGCATCCGGCCCGACAGGACGCGAAGGATTCCCGAGGGGCGCGCTCTCATTCGGCCGGCTCGGCGCGATGTCCACGAGGAGCGGCTCGCCGCGCTTGCTGATGATGCGCTGCTGCGCGGCGCCATGCAGGATCAGCCCGAGACCGACCCCGATGTGGAGGAGCACGGATATGGCCACCGTGACGACGAGATACCGGTTGGTCCGGTCCTCGGGCAGGTAGCGGAGACACCACGTCCACACCCCTTGCATGCGCGATCGATTATAGGCTACTTCGCAACCAAGCCCCTCAGAGGCTGCGCCCCACCGCCTCCGCCACGGGCTTGAGCTCGCGCATGAGCTGCGTGAACTTCGACGGCTTGAGCGACTGTGGGCCGTCCGAGAGCGCCTCCTCGGGCTTCGGATGCACCTCGATGATGAGTCCATCCGCTCCGCACGCCACCGCGCCCTTGGCCATGGGCGCCACGAGATCCCAGTGCCCCGTGCCGTGCGAAGGATCTACCACCACGGGCAGGTGCGAGAGCTTCTTCAGCACGGGCACCGCGTTCAGATCGAGGGTGAAGCGCGTGCTTGTCTCGAAGGTGCGAATACCCCGCTCGCACAGGATCACGTCGGGCGTGCCCGCGGACAGGATGTACTCGGCCGAGAGGAGGAACTCCTGGATGCTCGTGGCCATGCCGCGCTTGAGGAGGACGGGCTTGCCCATCTCCCCTACCCGGCGAAGGAGGGTGAAATTCTGGATGTTCCGTGCGCCGATCTGGAGGATGTCGCTGTACTGGGCGACCAGCTCCACGCTCTCCGTTTCGAGCACCTCCGTCACCACGGGGAGGCCCGTGCGCTTGCGCGCTTCTGCGAGGTACTTGAGCCCCTGCTCCTTGAGCCCCTGGAAAGCATAGGGCGAGGTGCGCGGCTTGAAAGCGCCACCGCGGAGGATCTTGGCTCCCGCCGACTTGACGGCGTCGGCCACTTCCTGAACCTGCGCTTCCGACTCCACCGAGCAGGGGCCTGCCATGACTACGATGGGGTTGGCCCCGATGGCGACGCCGTTCACCCGCACTTCGGAGGGCTCGGGGCGCACCTCGCGGCTCGCCAGCTTGAACGGCTGCTGAACGGGCATGACCGACTCGACCGTCTCCACCGCCTCGAGGAGGCGGAGATCCGGACGGCCACGCTCCTCGCCCACCGCGGCCACGATGGTCTTGAACTCACCCCTGATGATGTGCGGCGCGTAGCCCATCTCCGTCACGCGACGGCATACATCCTCGATAGCGTCGTCCCCGATTCCCGACTTGAGCACGATGATCATGTCGTCTCCCCCCGTGAGAAATGAAAAACGCCGCGGGTCCGTGCCCCGCGGCGCTCGATGTCTCTCCTGGCCACGGGCCGGCGGATCGTCCGCCCCGTGGCTCCTCGGTTCAGCTCATGGGAGCCAGCGGGCAAACGTGGGGAAAGTAAAAATACCGCTGCCAGACCTGCGCGGCGTGCGTTCCCCGATGTCTCACCGGCTCACGACCCCCCATGAAGAAAGTGACGCAGACTCTACGCGGTCGACCCTGCTCTGTCAAGCTCTGTCGTGCCCGCCCGACGGCCCCTTCTCCTCTTCCGCAGTCGCCGGCTTGGCCTGGCTCCGCCCCTCGAACCGTCCCACGATGCGGTGGCGGTAGTAGTAGAGCGGGATCGCGATGGCCGCCACGACCACGGTGAGCACGATCACCTCGGTGTAGTGACCGGTCGCCGTCTTGGCGCCCTGGGCGGACAGGACCCAAGTGCCGGGAATTCGCCCTAGGGTGGAGACGACCGCGAAGACCCAAAAGGGCATGGGGCTCAGGCCGAAGAGATAGCAGATGATGTCCTTGGGCAGCCCGGGTATCAGATAGATGATGAAGCAGAGAATCGTGCCCTCCGCCTCCACGATGAAGCCGAGCTTGTTCCACGTCTCCTCGCTCACGAGGTTCCGCACGTAAGAATCGCCGAGCCAGCGCCCGAGTCCGAACGCGAGGAGCGAGCCGACGGTGAGGCCGATAGTGGAGTAGATGAGGCCGAGCCACTGTCCGAACACGAACCCGCCGAGGATGCCCGTGACCTCGCCGGGGATGGGCGCCACCACCACCTGCAGGGCCTGGATAAAGATGAAGATGATGGGCGCGGCCGCCCCCCATTCCACGAGCTTGTCCCTCATGAACTGGCTGTCGTGGAAGAGGCGGTGGAGGAAGCGGTAGACGGGCGCGTCCGTCCACACCAGCCAGACACAGTACGCGCACACGGCCACCGTGACGACGACGCCCAGCGCCCACCGGGCGCGGGTGGTCAGAGTCGATCCTCCATCGCGCCCGGCGATCTCACGCGAGGACCGCGGGATCCGGATCGAAGCGGCCGAACCAGCCGTAGCGTGGCCACCAGCGAGGCAGGACGGGGCGGCGTCCCGCCAGCCCCGTCAGCGCCACGAACCAAGCGGTAGGCGTGCGCTCGCAGACCCACTGCGCCACGCGCAGGATGCGGTAGGCGTGGCGATACCGCTCTACGAGGACCCGGTAGCGTTCGAGGCCCTCGGCGATACCGAGCCGCCCCTCGAAGATCTGCCCGATGATGCGTCCGCATTCCACGCCGAAGTAGAGCGCGGGACGGATGCCCTCGGCGGTGAGGGGCAGGCACTGTCCCGCCGCGTCGCCTACCGCGAAGAGGCGCCCCACGGTGGGACGGAAGAGGCGATTCGGGAAGTAGGTGCCGTGGTACGTCGTGCCGACCGCGCCGCGGTCGCGCAGGAAGCGCTCGAGGGCGGGCTTGAGCTTGGAGAGTCCCACGTAGGAACCGAGGCCGATCAGGCTGCCCTTGCCCACGGGAAATACCCAGCCGAGCCCGCGCGGGATCAGCCGGCCGTCGAGCCAAAAGGAAAGCCCGTCGTCGGAGAGATCCGTCTTCGTCTCGAGGCCGAAGGAAAAGTGTCCTTGCCCGGGCGAGGCGGGCGCGCCATCGTTGACGAGGGCCCCGCGCCATCCCGAGCAGTCCACGATGATGGGCGCGGTGAACCGCCCGTCGCTCGTGCGCACCGCGCCATCCTCCAGCCCCGTCACGGAGGCGCGGAGAAAGCGCGCCCGCGTCTGCTCGAGCAGCCCCTCGCAGAATCGCCGGTAGTCGAAAGTGCAGAAAGGTACGGCGGACAGATCGTAGGTGACGCTGCGCGTGGGGGCGCGTACGGTGAGCTTGTCGTGGACCTGCAGCACGCTATTGGCCACGCCGAGCGCCTGAGGAACCCAGAGGGGCGTGCCGCAGGCCGAAGTTTGCACGGCGCCGACTTCATGCCGGTCGAGGAGGAGGACTCGACCCGGGAGACGGCGAGCCACGGCGAGGCCGGCGAAGCTGGCGCCCACGATGATGGCGTCGTAGTCCCGGCCGGACATGTGGGAGGGATAGTCCACTAGACTCCAGGAGAAGTCAAATCCGGTCGCTCTCGAGCCAATGCGCGCCGCCACCTCCGACCTCCATCTTGCCGCGCACTCCGGGCGCGAGCATAGTGAAAACATGGTCGTCGGCGTGCCGAAGGAGATCAAGGTCGGCGAGCAGCGGATCGCCCTCACCCCCGCGGGGGCCCGGGCCTTCTCCGACGCGGGCCATCGCATCCTCGTGGAGGCGGGAGCCGGCGCGGGAAGCGGCTTCCGGGACGAAGAGTTTGCCGCGGCGGGCGCCGAGCTCGCCGGCGTCGCAGAGCTGTGGCGTCAGGCCGAACTCGTTCTCAAGGTGAAGGAGCCGCTGGCCGAGGAGGTGCCGCGCATTCGCGACGGCCAGACGCTCTTCACCTATCTGCATCTGGCCGCCGTGCCCGACCTCGTCCGGGGACTCATCGCTCGAAACGCCATCGCCATCGCCTACGAGACGGTGGAGCGAGCCGACGGCAGCCTTCCTCTTCTGACGCCAATGAGCGAGGTCGCCGGCCGACTCGCCGTCCAGGAGGGCGCGCATTATCTCGGGCGCGCGTACGGCGGTCGCGGGATCCTCCTCTCCGGAGTGCCCGGCGTGCCCCACGGCAACGTGGCCATCCTGGGCTCGGGCACCGTCGGGCTGAACGCGGCCAAGAGCGCTCTCGGCCTGGGGGCGGACGTCTCGCTGCTCGACATCAATCTCGATCGGCTGCGTCACGCCGACGACGTCTTCGGCGGCCGCGTCATCACGCTGGCCTCCAACGCCTTCAACATCGAGCAGGTCATCGCGCGGGCCGATCTCCTCGTGGGCGCCGTGCTGGTGGCGGGCGCGCGCGCGCCGCGCCTCGTCACGGAAGTCCTCGTCCGCCGCATGAAGCCAGGTGCCGTCATCGTGGACGTGGCGGTGGACCAGGGCGGCTGCATCGAAACGGTCCGACCCACCACCCTCCTCGAGCCCGTGTATACCCTTCACGGCGTGCTCCACTACGGCGTGACGAACATGCCCGCCCTCGTGCCGCGCACCTCGACCTTCGCCCTGACCAACGCCACGCTTCCCTATGTTCTCGCCCTCGCGCGCAAGGGACCACTCCAGGCCGTGCGAGACGATCCCGAACTGGCGGGCGGCGTCAACATCTGGCGCGGCCGCGTCGTGCATCCGGCGGTGGCGGCCACCGTCGGGGAGAAGCCGCTCGCCCTCGCCGAGCTTCGCTAGGCGCGCGGAGTCACGTCGCTGGGCACGGGCTCCGCCTCGAGAGTGAGGGTGAGCGTGTTGTGGCAGGCGGGGCAGTCGAGCCTCCAGCTCGGGGTGAGGCGATTCCCCGCGGTGAAGTCCTGCTCGCGCCCGCAGCGGGGGCAGGTCCCATGCACGCCCGACACCACCTCGGTGCCTCTGAGCTGTCGCAGACCGGCGACCGCACCCAAGATCAGGAAGGTCGGCACGAGCACGAAGTGCAGCCCGGGGACGAACACGAAGCCCACGGCAAAGGCCCAAAGAACGCCAGCCGATCGGCCGGCACGGACGAAGCGCTGGCCGGGAGAGGCCGTGGTCACGGTGACGACGGCCGGAGAGGGTGAGGCGCCGAAGATGGTCAACGAAGCTGGACGTTCTGGCACGGTTTAGCCCGCCTTTCGCCGTCGCGCTCGTCCCGACGTTGCCGGCTTCTCGAGGCCGGCGGTGAGGAGACGCTTGGCTGCGAAGTATTTCTTGGGACGTCGCTTGATGTCGCGGTTGCGCTGCCGGTAACGCTCGAGTTGGCGCTCGAGAGAGGCAAAGGCGCCGTCGAAGGCGAGCCGGCGCGTGAGGGCCACGTGGTCCACGCGGATGAGCGGGCGATACGGGACGCGTACGCTGATGGCACAGCGCATGCCGAGCCCGCCCCGCGGGCCGTTGTCGTCGAAGAAGGTCACGCGCGCCGAGATGGGCGCCACATGCAGCGAGGCCAGCGCGCCCTCGAGCCGCTCGGCCGCGCGGCCAGTGAGCTGCGAATCCTGCCGGATGCCCCGGATCGCAATGATCATGACCCACCTCCTCCACACAGGGCCGGGCACGCTACAATCGGCCCCGTGGTGGCTGACTCCATCTCACATTATCCCACCGAGCTCGAACGCACGGTGCGGCTCCGCGATGGGAGCGAATTGCGCCTTCGGCCCATCCGACCAGACGACGCCCCTCGCCTCGTCGAGCTCTACGATCGGCTGAGCCAGCACACCGCCTATCAGCGCTTCTTCACCATCATGCGGCGATTGCCCCCCAACTGGGCGCGCATGCTCTCCCGCGTGGACTATCACCGCCGCCTGGCCCTCGTGGTCGAGCAGGGCCGCGAGCTCATCGCGGTGGCCCGCTACGAGCCTGCCGACGAGCCCGACACCGTCGAGGTCGCCTTCGTGGTGCAGGACGGATACCAGGGCAAGGGCATCGGGGCGATCCTCCTCCACGCCCTGCTCGAGGCGGCCCAGGCGCGCGGCCTCCATCGCTTTCGCGCCTACGTGCTCGCGGAGAACGCTCGCATGCTCGACCTCCTCGCGCGCTCCACCCACGTTCGCGAGCGGCGCTTTGAGAGCGGCGTGATCAACATCCTCTTCGAACCTGCCCCGAGCCCGACGCCGAGGTCATGACTCCGCTCGCGCGGCGCTACATCAAGACCAGCTTCGTCTTCCTCATGGCCGGGTTGCTCCTCGGCGGCTGGATTGTCGTGGCCGAGTTCGTTCTCGGGCGCTATCCGCCGAGGCTCTTCATCACCGCCCACGCCCATCTCCTGCTCGTCGGCTTCATGCTCATGATCGTGATGGGCGTGGCGACCTGGATGTTTCCCCGTCCGGCCCGGGACGATGCGAGCTATCGACCAGCGCTCGCCGAGGCGGTGTACTGAGTAATGGCCACCGCCACCGCGCTCCGCGCCGCGGCCGAGCTCTGGGCGGGTCTTTCACCCGCCCCCATCCTCCGGTTCCTCATCGCGGCAGGCGGGCTGGGCCAGCTCGCGGGAGCGGGCCTGTTCGTGCTGAACATGTGGCGCCGCGTCCGCATGCCGCCGGCCGCCGTGGCACTTCGCTCGCCCGACTGACTAGAGCCCAGCCCAGTGCTGCGAGAGCTCCGCGGCGACCTCCGCGGGACGCTCCAGCTGCCACCAGTGCGAGCAGTCTCGAAAGGAGACGAATCCGGCCTGCGTCCTCTGGGCAAGCCGCCTCCCGAACCCAACCGCGGCGAACGGATCCTTCTCGCCCCACAGGACCAGTCCCGCCGCCGAGACGCGGCGCAGGTCGTCCTCCCACTCCACGCCCACGTGTACCGCGGAGCGGTAGAGGGCGAGGATGCATCGCTTCATCGTGGGGTCCACCCGGGCCGCCGTCTTCGCCGCGTCCGCGGGCGGGACCCCGGCCGAGACGAGGTTGGCGGTCATCGTCTCCGGTGTCAGGGCGGTCATGATCTGCTCGCCCTTTCCGGGTGTCTGCCACGCCTGCGCCACCTGATGCCACACGTACTCGCGATCAAGCGGCGCCCCGCCCGCGGCCCAGCTGCGAACCAGAGTGGGTCTGAGCGACATCACTCGCACGGTGAGGAGCGCGCCCCAGTCGTGTCCCACGATGTCGATGGGACTCGGCAGCGCAGTGAGTTGGCCGATCAGCCAGTCGACATAGGCTTCCTTGGTCGCACTGAAACCAGCAGGCGCTGGGGAGCCGAATCCGGGCAGCGAGACCCGCACGACGTCGCGGCGATCGAGACGCGAGACGACGGCGTCCCACACGTGCTGCGTATCCGGGACGCCGTGCACGAAGACTACAGTCATGTCGTAATGGCGAGACGACCGCGCGGTGTCACGGCACCGTCGGACGCCATTTCCCCGGGACCACGATGGCCTCACCGTCTCCGGGCCACGGCGGCATGGTTACCCCGACGACGGCCAGCGCCTCGGTGCCCGTGGATCGAAACTGGAAGTGCGTGCCAAGTGGAATGGTCAAGCAGACGCCCGGCTCCATCTCCACCACGCTCTCCCTATCCGCGTGCCGCCGCCACATCTCGCCGCGACCGGATAGGACGTACCAGATTTCCTCCACGGTGCGATGGGTCACCGCCGTCGAGGTGTGGCCGGAAGCGAGGACGAAGTGCGCCATGCCGCCACTCGCGAGGGCAAGCAGCACCCGCACGTCCGAGCCGTCCGGTGCAACCACGTCACGGCCGGCGGGCAACTGCTTCGTCTCGAAATGTGCCATGGCTGCGCTCCCCCTCGGTGTGCCAGCTTCAATGTGGCCACACCCACCCGACGCTCGGATACCGACCGAGACTCGAGGCACCTCGAACGGCCCGGCGAGGACGAGGTAAACTCAGCTCATCGGCCTATCATCAGACGAACGGCGCCCGGGTTTTGCCGGTCCCGGACCTCCGCGACGCGCTCCGGCCAATCCGTCGCATAGACCTCGTCACCTCTCGTTCGAGAGCACGAGGGTCCCCGCCGCCGAAAGCATGCCGCCCATGCCGTTGACCAGCGACACGTTGCACTTCGGCACTTGGCGGGCGCCGCAGTCGCCACGAAGCTGGCGCGTTGCCTCGATGATGGGGAAGATCCCGTACATCCCGGAGTGCGTGTAGGACAGCCCGCCGCCGTTGGTATTGATGGGGAGCGAGCCACCCGGCGTGGACCTGCCCTGCTCGAAGAAGGTCACGCCCTCTCCCGATTTGCAGAAGCCCAGCGACTCCAGCATGATCGGCGGCCCCGAGGTGAAGGCGTCGTACAGCATGATGTGGTTGAAGTCCTTGTGGCCAACACCGGCCATGGCGAAGGCCTTGGCCCCCGACTTCTTGGTCGCCTCGCTGAAGGTGAGGTTCTTCATCTGGGTGAGGCTGACGTGTTCCGTCGCCTCCCCCGCTCCCCGCACGTAGACCGGCTTCTTGGCGCAGTCCTTGGCGCGGTCGGCCCGCGTCAGCACCACCGCGCCGCCCGCGTCGGTGACGAGGCAGATGTTGAGCAGATTGAACGGGTAGCAGACGGGGCGCGAGTTGAGCACGTCGGCGATGGTGATGGGCTCGCGTTTCTTGGCCTTGGGATTGAGGGCCGCCCATTGCCGTGTGGACACGGCGACCTGCGCCCACTGCTCGAGCGTCGTCCCGTGCTCGTGCATGTGCCGCGTGGTGATCATGCCGAACATGGTCGAGGCGCCACCGAAGCCGAAGGGTGCCTCGTACTGCCCGGGGATGGCGGTGTCGCGTCGCGGGGTGACGCCCACCTGCGAGCGGCCCGACTCGCCGTGACAGACCACGGCCACGTCGCAGAGGCCGTGATGGAGGGCGACAAGGGCGTGGCCGACCATGATGATAAAGGAGCAGCCCCCGACGGTGGTGCCGTCCACGTAGCGGGGCACGATGCCCAGCGCCTCGCCGATGGTGGCGGGTGAGTGTTGCCCCGCCGTGAAAATCCCATCCACGTCGCTGATCTTCAGGCCAGCATCCCGCACGGCATTCCGCACCGCCTCCACGTGCAGGGTGAGCTGGCTTTTGTGGGGCAGCGTACCGAGTTCATCGCTCTCCTCCGCGCCCACGATGCAGACCGAGTTGCGGAGCTCTTTCATCGCGCACCGCCCGCGGGGCGGAAGAGCGGCAAGGTTATCTCGTCCGACTGCTTCTCGAAGACCACCTCGACGGGCATGTCGCAACGGATCTTCTTCGGATCGGGCTCGATGCCGATGAGGTTCGACATCATGCGGGGGCCTTCCTCCAGCTCGATCATGGCGAGCACGAAGGGCGGCTTCACCTTGAAGGCCTTGTTGAAGGTCTGGTAGCCGATCTCGAAGGAGAAAAGCTTGCCCCGCCCGCTCGCCTGGAACCACTCGATGTCGGAGGCGTGGCAGTGCGGACAGACCACCCGCGGGTAGAAGAAGGCGCGGCGGCACGCGCGGCAGCGCGGCAGCATGAGCTTCTGCTCGCGCAGGCCGTCCCAGTACGGCTTGGCTTCCGGCGTGATGGGCTGAGGCAGGGGACGCTCGAGTTCCATGGCTCTCCATTCCGTGGCGAGAATTGGGATCGAACTCTTGGGAGAGTAGACAGAGCCGACGGCCAGGTCAAGCGCTGCGTCCTTCGTGCGCGCAGTTTCGTCAGCGTGACGGCAACGCTCATCCCGCTTCGAGCGCGGGCTTCGCCCGCGCAACCTGGGGGAGGTTCGGAAGGGGGGCGAAAGCCCCCCTCCGAGTCAGTATGGCCTGCTCTCCCGTCCCATCAGCTCGCGCGCCACGATGGTCTTCATCACTTCGGCGGTGCCGTCGCCGATCTCGAGGCCGATCACGTCGCGCATGCGCTGCTCGAAGGGCAACTCGTCGGTGTAGCCGTAGTGGCCGTGGAAGAGCAGGCACTGGTGGATCGTCTCCACGGCGAGCTTCGGTCCCCACCACTTGGTCATGGCCGATTCCTTGCTGTACGGCCGGCCCTGGTCGGCGAGCCACAGCGCGCGATGACACAGGCCGCGGCAGGCGTCGATCTGCGTGGCCAGCTCCGCAATGCGGAAGGAGATGCCCTCGAAGGTGGCCAGCGGCTTGCCGAAGGCGCGGCGCTCCTTCACGTAGGTCATCGTCTCTTCCAGCGAAACCTGAGCGACTCCCAAGGAGGCGAGCGCGATGCCAACCCGGTTGTAGTCGAAACCGTGCATCACCTGGTAGAAGCCCTGTCCCTCGTCGCCCAGGCGGTGGGAGAGGGGCACGCGCACATGGTCGAAGGAGAGCACCGCCCGTCCCACGCAGTGGGAGCCCATGTCGCGCAGCCGGCTGCGCGACACGCCCGTCAGGTCGAGCGGCACGAGGAAAGCGGTGACGCCGCGGGCCCCGCTCGTCGAGCCCGTGCGCGCGAAGAGCACCGCCGACTGCGCGGCCATGGCGAGGCTGATCCCCGACTTCTCGCCGGTGATCACGTAGCTGTCGCCGTCGCGCTCGGCGCGGCAGGCCAGATGCGCGGCGTCGGAGCCCGCGCCCGGCTCGGTGAGGGCGAGGGCGATAATCTCCTCGCCGCGTGCGGTGGGCGGCAGCCAGCGCCGCTTCACCTCCTCGGTGCCGTTCGTTCCCACGATTTCCCCGGCCAGCCCAGCAAGCTGAATGCCGTAGGTGCAGCTGAAGTCCCCCCGCGCCACTTCTTCCATGGCGAGGCCGAAGGTCATGAGGTCCGCGTCCTGTCCACCGTAGGCCGTGGGAATGCGCAGCCCGAGGAGTCCGAGCTCGCCCATCTGCTTCCAAGCCGGCCACGGAAAATCGCCCGTCCGGTCCCATTCTCGCGATCGCGAGGCCAACTCCTTGCGCGCGAATACACGGAGCGTCTTGACCAGCTCCTCCTGCTCGGGGCTAAGGGCGAAATCCATGGAGTCCTCGATCTACGACGCGTTGAACACGGGCTTGCGCTTCTCCGCGAAGGCGCGCAGGCCCTCCGCCGCCTCGCTCGAGCGCATGTGGGCCGCCACCATAAACAGCTCCAGCTCGAGCCCGCTCGTGAGATCGGTATCGAAGGCGCGGTTCACGAGTGCCTTCACGGTGCGGGCGGCCGAGCCACTCCCCGCGGCGATGGCGCCCGCGACCTCTTCGACCACGGCGTCCAGGGTGCCCGCGGGAGCGACGCGATTGACGAGACCCCAGTCGAGAGCCTGGGCAGCGCTGAGCCAGCCCCCGAGCAGCATCATCTCCTTCGCGCGCCGGGCGCCGATCAGACGCGGGAGACGCTGGCTGCCTCCACCTCCCGCGACGAGACCGAAGTTCGCGTGCTGGTCGCCGAGGCGCGCCGCCTCGTCGGCGATCACGAGATCCGAGACCAGAGTCAGCTCGAGCCCCCCCGCCAGGGCCAGCCCGTGGACGCCGGCGACCACCGGCACGGGCAGCGCCTCCACGCGATTGAAGACGCGATGCCAGAGCCGCATGAAGGACGACCACTTCACGGGATCGGGCGAGAGCTCGCGCACTGCCTTGAGGTCTGCGCCCGCGCAGAACGCGCGGCCCGCCGCGGTCAGCGTCATCGCGCGCACGGAGGGATCGCCCTCGATCACCGCGCAGGCGCGGTCGAGATCCTCGAGGAGGGTGGGGCTGATGGCGTTGAGCTGATCCGGCCGATTGAGGACGACTCGCGCGACGCCGTCCTTGACCGAATAGGCGACCGTGCCGTGTTCCATGGGCTCTCCTGTGATCCGGGGCGGCGCCCCGGCGCTGGGTCACATCATGGTATACCCGCCGCTCACGGACAGGGTCTGGCCCGTGATAAAGCCTGCGGCGTCGGAGGCGAGAAAGAGCACCGCGCCCGTCACGTCCTCGGGCTTGCCGATGCGGCGCAGCGGATAGGCCTTGGCGATGCGCGCCTGCATGTCCGGGGTGCCCCACGCGCGATTGACCTCGGCCGCCCACATGGAGAGACCGCCGAACTCCTCCTCGGAGCTCGGCATGGTCATGCCGGGGCATACCACGTTGAGGCGGATGCCGTGGCGGCCAACCTCACGCGCGAGGCTCTTGGTCAGGGCGATCACGCCGGCCTTGCAGGCACCGTACACTGCCTCGCGGAACTCGCCCATACGCCCGGCGTCCGAGCCCATGCTCACGATGGCCCCGCTCTTGCGCGCCATCATGCCGTCGAGCACCGCCCGCGTGCAGTTGATCATGCCCCAGAGATTGAGCTGGACCTCCTTTTCCCACTCCGCGCGCTCCTTCTCGACGAAGAGCCGGTCGAGGGTCCAGCCCACGTTGTTGACGAGCACGTCCACTCGCCCCGTGCGCGCCTCGACCTCGCGCACGGTCCCCTGCACGGAATCCCACTTCGTCACGTCGGTGCGGGCCACCACGACCGAGGCCGCTCCCGCCCTCCGAGCCTCGGCGGCCGTCTTCTCGCCCTGGCCCGTGTCGATTTCCGCGATGGTGACGTGGGCCCCCTCGCGGGCGAAGGCGAGTGAGATGGCCCGCCCGATGTTCGACCCGCCTCCCGTGACGATGACGCTCTTGCCCTTGAGGTTCAGCTCCATGCGTAGAGCCCTCGCTGTGCTGGATGTGGGCGGCCGACGGCGTCACCAAGCCGTCGTCTGTCCGCCGTCAAGATAGATGGTCTGCCCGGTGAGGAAGTCCGCGGCGGACGACGCCATGTAGACGGCGAGCGCAGCCGCCTCTGTCGGCTCGCCGATGCGCCGCGCGGGGATCTTGGAGAGGAAGCGCTCGCGTGTCTTCGGATCGGCCATGGCCGCGCGCGGGATGTCCGTATTCATGTAGCCGGGGGCAAGGCAGTTGACCTGGATGCCGTGTCGCGCCCACTCCGCGGCGAGGCTTCGCGTCAGTCCGTCCACCGCCGCCTTGCTCGCGCAGTAGGCGGCGTAGCGCGGCACGCCGAGCCTGCCGTACATGGAGCCGACGTTGATAATCTTGCCCCGCTTGCGTTCGATCATCCCGGGCGCCACCGCCCGCGCGCAGCGGAACATGGAAGTGAGGTTGGTCACGAGCACTTCGTCCCACTCCTCGTCGGTCACCTCCACGGATGCTTTGTCGAGCGTGACCCCTGCGTTGTTGACGAGGATGTCGATGGGCCCCAGCGCGCGCTCCGCCTCGGTGACGGCAGCGCGGATCCCCTCGGCGCTCGTCACGTCGAGCGGGATGGCCCGCGCACGGCCGCCCGCGGCCTCGATTTCCGCCGCGGCCAACGCGATCTGGTCCCTCCCGCGGGCGGCGCAGGCGACAGCGGCGCCTGCTTCGCCCAGGGCGAGGGCGATGGCGCGACCGAGTCCGCGGCTCGCGCCGGTGACGAGCGCAGTGCGACCCTCGAGGGAGAAGAGTGACCCCAGGTCGTCCCCCTCACCCTGCCCTCTCCCCCTGGGGGGGAGAGGGAGCCGTGGCGGTGATGCGCTCGGCCACGAGTTGGCGGAGACGGTACTTCTGGATCTTGCCGCTGGGGGTCATGGGGAACTCGGAGACGATCTCGAGCCGCTCGGGAAACTTGTGGCGCGCGAGCTGCTGCCCCTCGAGATAGGTGGTGATCTCGCCCAGGGTGAGCGATTGCCCTTCCCGGGGAATCACCACGGCGCAGCAGCGCTCCACGAGCCGCGGGTCGGCCATGGCCACGATGGCGACGCCGACGATCTTAGGATGCGCGTAGAGAAGATTCTCCACCTCGACCACGGGGATGTTCTCGCCGCCGCGGATGATGATGTCCTTGCTTCGCCCGGTGATCGAGACGTAGCCGTCACCGTCCAGGGTGGCGCGATCGCCCGTCTTGAACCAGCCGTCCCTCGTGTGGCCGTCGGCGGTGAACTGCGGGCGCTTGTAGTAGCCGACGAACTGGAAGGGGCCGCGCACGAGCAGATCGCCCTCCACCCCTGAAGGAACAGGCGCACCGTCGCCGTCCACCACCGAGAGCTCCATGCCGCGGAGTGGCGCACCGTCGGTCCCGCAGACCTTCTCCTCCGGATCGTCGAGCCCATTGCAGGTCACGAGGCCGTTCTCCGTCATGCCCCATCCCGCCGAGATGACGCACCGGAGCCGCTCCCGCGCGTCCTTCACGAGCTGGCGCGGGATGGGCGCTCCCGCGGAGATGAAGACGCGCAGCGAGCTGAGATTGGCACGCGTGTCCACGTAGGTGAGGTCGCGGAGGAATGGCGTGGCCCCCATGGTGAAGGTGACGCCCTCGGCCTCCACGAGGCTGGCCGCGGCTTGAGCGTTCCACATGTCCATCCACACCACGGTGGCGCCCAGGAGCACGGTGAGGCAGTAGCTGTAGAGATAGCCCGTCTGGTGGCCGAGGGTGGAGGCCATGAGGAGCACGTCGCGCTCGGTGAAGTCGAGGCGCTCGATGAGGGGATAGAGCGCGGCCAGCGCGGTGTTGGGCGTGTGCATCACGCCCTTGGGCTCGCCCGTCGTGCCGGAGGTGAAGATCACCTCGTGCACGGCGTTGGGCTCGCCGCCCGGCAGGGAGCCCCGGTCGGGCTTGTCCTCCCAGGCGACGTCGGTGAGGGCAGCGAAACTCTCCATGCCCGGGGGCGCCTCGCCGCGAGTCACGAACACGCGCTCGAGGCGGGGCAGCGCCGGCTTGAGCTGGCGCGCCATCTCGCGGTAGTCGAAGCCGCGGAACGTCGCGGGAATCACGAGGGCGTGGGACTCGAGGAGGTCCAGCATGAAGCGGAGCTCACTCGCGCGATAGGTGGGGGGGATGGGGTTGACTACCGCGCCCAGTCGAACCGCGGCGAGGAGCACGAGGGCGAACTCGCTCCAGTTGGGGAGATGGCAAGAGACCACGCTTCCCCGCTCGACGCCGTGCGCGCGCAGCCCATGCGCCACACGCTCCACCGCTCGAGCGAGGGCTGACCACGTGTAGCGTCGCTGCCTGTCGACCACCGCGACCTTGTCGGGCCGCTCCCTCGCCCAGCGATCGAGGTAGGCGTCGAGACTCTCGTTGCGCCACAACCCCGCCGCCGTGCAGTCGCGGATGCGCGCGTCGGTGAGGCTGGTGTCCATGCCCGACTCGAATCTCCAGGATCGCGAGGTTGGAGGTGCGGGTCGAAGCTTACCACGGTACCGCCCCCCCACCGGTCGCGGCCCAGCCGACGAAGATCCCGATGCGGGCCGGCGGCTCCCCTCCCGCTATCGGCCGCGCACGGTCAGCACGGGGCAGGGCGCCGCCGTCACCACTCGCGAGGCGACGCTGCCCAGGAAGAGCCTGGCCAGCCCGGTGCGTCCGTGGGTCCCGAGCACGATCACGTCGGCCTTCTTCGACCGGGCCGCGCGCACGATCTGCTCGTCGGCCACGCCCTCGCGGATCAGCGTGCTCGTCTTCACGCCGGCCGCCCGCGCCTTGTCTTGGAGAGCGTTCAGCCGCTTATCGGCGTACTTGCGCGCGGACGCCTCGAGATCTTCGTAGACGTTGGGCGGAATGTATCCCTCGCCCGCGAGGGGCATGGGCGGCGCCAGCACGTGAACGAGCACGAGCTCGCTGCGATCCTTCTTGGCGATGGCGATGGCCCGGTTGAAGGCGGCCGTCGAGGCGCGGGAGAAGTCGGTCGGATGCAGGATGCGACGGAATCGGCTCATGCACGGTCTCCTTTGAGCGTCGATGGATCGGCCACGGCGCCGGGCAGCCGGCGCATGCTCAGGATAGCGCGCCCGAGCCTCGCGCGCAGGCCCCGGCGCCGCCAAGGGCACGAGGACGCTGATCTACCTCTGGTGGCCGCGAGGCGCGCTGCCCCTCGCGTATTCGAAACGGTAGTGCGTCCGACTCATCGATTCGAGGCGGGGCGTGCTGAGCGACAAGGTGGCGGTCTCGCCGGGACCGAGGGAGGCGGGCGTGGGCACCGCGGTGCGCGCCCACAGGACCTTGCCAAAGAAGTCGTAGAACTCGACGGTGACGCGGAGCCGGTGCACGGGCGACGCGGAGACGTTCTTGAGAAGGACCACGTGCTGAATGCTCGGGCGCTGCTTCGTCCCTCCGGGAGTGCGAGTCTCCTGCACGACCACCACCGGGTCGCTCGTCTCCGCGCCGGCAACACGAGCGAGGAGCGACAGGGCGAGCGTGGTGATGATGACCGGCTTCATGCCCCGCGAGGCTAGAAGCCGGACCCTCCAGCGTCAATGTCCAGTGTTCGATACGGCGGCCGGCTCGACGAGCTCGTGCCGGTCAGTCGAGCTGGACGTCGGGCTCACGCAGGAGAGCGTCGGGCACGGGCTTGCCGGCCTTGCGGAGCGCCTCCGCCCGCGCCTTCAGGCCATCGGAGTAGCACGCCACGAACGGTCGATACTCGGAGCGCGAGTCGGCATCGGCGTGGATCTGGAGGCCGCCGTCCAGGTCGGCCTGATCCACGTGAATGGTGTGGTAGCGGCTCTCGCACTGATAGGCGACGTCCAGGAAGATCTCGTGCATCGCCTTCTGCTCGGGAGTGAGATTCGCGGCGACACATCCTGCGCTCATCAGGGCCACCAGCATCGCGATTCGGAGGCTCACGATCGCTACCTCCTGTCTGCTCCGCCATCCTAGCACCGGCAATGCTCGAGCAAAAGGGTGCGCTTCTCTCGGGCGTCGTTGACGGTCTGCGGCCCCTGTGCTATGACCGGGACCCCGGCCGGCGGACGCGCACGGCCAGCCACACGCGAACCGAGAGGAGGCCTGGCCATGCAACGGACACGCGTCGCTCTTACCGTCGTGCTCGCCGCCGTCCTCGCGCTCGCGGGCGCCGTCGCCGTCCTCGACGCCCAGGACGCCGAGGTCAAGCTGGGCGCGTTCATGCCCATTTCCGGCATCAGCGCCGACGTGGGCGCTCAGATCAAGGCGGGCACGGAGATCGCGGTCGAGCGGGCTCAGGAGCAGGGCCTGAAGCTGGGCGGCAAGCCCATGCGGGTCCGCGTCATTTGGTATGACGACGAGGGCAAGGCCGACGTGGGCCTCAACGTGGTCACGCGCGCGCTGACCGTGGACAAGATCACCGTGGGGGTGGGCGTGCTCTCGAGCGACGTATTCCTGCGGGTGATGGACGAGTTCCAGAAGGCCTCGGTGCCCGTCATCACCTGCTGCTCGGCCTCTCTCAAGATCGGCGAGCGCATCGCCGCCAACAAGATGGGCTACGTGTTCCAGCTGAGCCCCACCGCCAACGACATCGTGCGGTCCTTGGTCGCCGCGGTGCACGAAACGCTCAAGCCCAAGAAGGCGGCTCTCCTCAACGAGAACACCGACGCCGGCCGCGACTTCTCGCGGATCTCGCGCGAGTGGTTCCAGCAGAACGCCAAGGAGGTGGAGGTGGTGGCCGACGAGTTCGTGGACCGTGGCGTCACCGATCTCACCCCGCAGCTCGCCAAGATCAAGCGCGTGGGAGCCCAGGTCATCATCGGCGAGATCTACGGCTCGAGTGGGCCCGTTCTCTTCAACCAGTGGTACGAGCTGAAAGTGCCCGCCCTCATCGCGCACATGGGCGCCACCGTAGCCGCCCAGAGCTTCATCGACCAGCACGCCAAGGTCATGGACGGCGCCATCATCAACAATCGCTGGTGGCCCGCGCGGTACTCGGAAGTCTCGGAGCCCATGATGGCCGCCTACCGCAAGAAGACCAACACCGACGCGACCAACTTCGTCGTGCAGGCCCACGACGCCACCCTCATCGCCCTCGAGGCCATCTCGCGGGCGGGCAGTCTCGACCCGGAGAAGATTCGCGTCGCCATCGAGAGCGGCACTTTCGCCACCGCGTGGGGCACGCGCAAGTTCACCTCCCTCGCCGAGGGCCATCGCATGCCGATCCAGACAGTGGTGATCCAGGTCCAGAACGGCAAGAAGGTGCCGATCTTCCCTGCTTCGGTGGTCGCCACCGCCGGCGGCAAGTTCATATCCATCCCGCCCTACGCGTGGGAGAAGAAGTGAGGCGCCGCCCGGGCGCATGAGCCCGTCCCTCGCCGACACGGCGCCGACGTTGGCGGTGTCGGGGCTGACCAAGATCTTCGGCGGGGTCCGCGCGGTGAGCGACTGCTCGTTCGAGGTCGCGGCGGGCACGGTGGTCGGGCTCATCGGCCCCAACGGCTCGGGCAAGACCACTGTCTTCAACCTGATCACCAATCTCCTCCGTCCCGACGCGGGCGCCGTGCATTTCGGGGGCAGGCGCCTCCACGGCCTCAAGACCTACGAGATCGCCCGCCTCGGCATCGGACGGACCTTCCAGGCGGTCAAGATCTTTCGCGATCTCTCAGTGTGGGACAACCTCTCCATCGCCGCCATGGGACGCCAGCGATCGGGCTGGGAGCCGGCGGCCACGAGCTGGCTCGAGCGCCTCGGCATGACACACCTGCGCCACGATCCGGGCGAGCGTCTCTCGGTGGGACAGCAGCGGCTGCTCGAGCTGACCATGAACCTGATCGTCGACCCTCCCTTCCTGATGCTCGACGAGCCCCTGGCCGGCGTGCATCCCGTGGTGCGCCAGCGCATCGCCGAGACCATCCGCGCGCTGCGCGCCGAGGGGCGCACCTTCCTCGTCATCGAGCACGACATGGCCTTCGTGATGGGACTCTGTGACAAGCTCGTGGTGATGGACCACGGGCTCAAGATCGCCGAGGGCGCGCCGGAGGAGATTCGCCGGGACCTCCGCGTCATCGACGCGCTGCTCGGGCAGCGGCATCGCTCCTCCTGATGCTCGAGGTCGCGGAGCTCCGCTCGGGCTATGGACGGCTCGAGATCCTTCAGGGCGTGTCCCTGTCGGTGGCCCCCGGCACCATCGTGGGCGTGATCGGGCCCAATGGGGCCGGCAAGTCCACCCTTCTCAAGACGATCTTCGGCTATCTCGCTCCCTTCGCCGGCCGCATCACCCTGGAAAACCGAAGCCTGGTCGGGCTCCGCCCAGATCAGATGCTGAAGCTCGGCGCCGGCTTCGTGGCCCAGTCGGGTGGGCTCTTTGCCGAGATGACGGTGCACGAGAATCTGCTTCTCGGCGGCTACGGCCTGACCTCGCGACGCGAGCTCGCGGACTCCGTCGACGGCGCCTATGAGCGGTTCCCGCGACTTCGCGAGCGCCGGCGCCAGGCCGCGGGCAGCCTCTCCGGTGGCGAGCAGCGCGCCCTTGCCCTCGCACGGGCCCTCGTGACGCGGCCGCGTCTCCTCCTGCTCGACGAGCCCTCGGCCGCCCTCGCGCCCCGCTTCATCGACGAGGTGTACGCGGCCATCGAGGCGCTCAATCGATCCGGCCTCGCCCTGCTGATCGTGGAGCAGAACGTGGAGATGATCATGCGCGTGGCCCATCGCATCTTCGTGCTCGACCTGGGGCAGAACGCCTTTGACGGCGCCCCCGCCGAGCTTCGTCAGACCGATCGCATCCGCCGCCTCTACCTCGGAGAGACGCGAAAGGAATCTCATGCAGGCTGACCGACCAAGCGCGACGGTTTCGAGCGCAGGCTTTGCGGGCGCAATTTGGGTTTCAGGGGGGAGGTTCGGAAGGGGATTTAACTCGGTCCTTGTCTCGCGTCGGCCGGACCGCCGCTCAACTCGATTTAGCTCGGTCCTCGTCTCGCGTCGGCCCGGCCGCCGCTCAACTCGAACTGCGGCCCCCCTCCGAGGATCATGGAATCGCTGCTTGAGTTTCTGATCCAGGGCGTCGTCCTGGGCGGCCTCTACGCGCTCTTCGCCGTCGGGCTGACCCTGATCTTCGGCGTACTGAACGTCATCAACGTGGCCCACGGGGAGTTCTTCGCGGTGGGCGGCTACGTCCTCTTTGCCGCGGTCGTCCTCCTCCACCTCCCCGCGGCCCTCGGCGTGGTCGCCTCCGGCCTCGGAGCCTTCCTCCTCGGCCTCGCCGTGTATCCCCTCCTCATCGCGCCGCTCAACCGCCGCCTCGGCCGGCGGCCCGCTGGATCACTCTATCTCGTGCTCACTCTCGGGCTCTCCACCTTCATGCAGTCCTCGCTCCTTGCCATCGGGGGCGGCGACTACCGACAGGTGCCACCCCTCGTTCGCGGCATCCTCGAGATCGGCCCCACCGGTGTGAGCTATCAGCGCGTGCTCGTCCTTGTGGTCGCCACCATCCTCCTCGCCACGCTCTTCGCCTTCCTTCGCTGGAATCGGCAAGGCCTGGCCGTGCGGGCCGTGGCGCAGAATCCCGAGGGCGCCCAGGCCATGGGCATCAACCTCGCCCGCATCTTCTCCCTCACTCTCGCCCTCGGGGTCGGCCTCGCGGGAGTCGGCGGGGCCCTGATGGCGCCGCTCTTCAACGTGTACCCGGCGGTGGGATTCCCGCTGACCATCAAAGCCTTCGCCATCACCATCCTGGGCGGCATGGGCAACCTCGCGGGCGCCCTCCTCGCCAGCCTGATCATCGGGGTGGCGGAGTCGATGGTGGTGATCGTGGTGCCGTCTCAGTGGCAAAACGGCGTCGCTTTCCTCGTCATGATCGCCGTGCTCCTGCTCCGCCCGCAGGGACTACTCGGACGCAGCGACGCGCGATGAGCCGCCGCCCCCTGCTCGCAATCGTGGGCGCGGCCACCGTGCTGCTGCCCTTGCTGGTGGCGCATCCGTTCGTCCTGAGCCTGGCCACCCAGGCGCTGATCTGGGCGCTCCTCGCTTCGAGCTGGGATCTCCTCTCCGGCTACACGGGGCAGATCTCGTTCGGACACGCGGGCTTCTTCGCGCTGGGCGCCTACACCGCCGCGGCCACGAGCAAGCACCTCGGCTTCTCATCATGGGTGGGCATGGCCCTGGGCGCCGCGGTCGCCGCCCTCGTCGGTCTCGGCGCCGGCTTTCCCGCCCTCCGCCTGCGCGGCCACTATCTCGCCCTGGTGACGCTGGCCCTCGCCGAGCTGATCCGGCTCGTAGCGCAGAACTGGCTGGCCGTCACCGGCGGGCCCTTCGGCATCTACGACTTCGGCAGCTTCACGGGATTGCCCGCCTCCGGCCTGGCGCGCGCCCGCGCCGCCTACCTCCTCGTCGCCGTCATCGCGGCCGTCGGTCTCGGGCTCATGCTCTACGTTTGCCACAAGACGCGCGCCGGCCGGGGCTTTCGCGCCATTCGCGAAGACGAGGTGCTCGCGGAGAGCCTCGGCATCAACACCACCGCATACAAGCTCCTCGCCTTCGGCGTGAGCTCGGGCCTGGCTGGCCTCGCGGGCACCCTGTACGCTTACTACATCCAGCTCGTGAGCCCCACCGTGGCCTCCGCGGCCACCACCTCGCTTGTAATCGGCATGGCCGTGTTCGGCGGGCTCGGCACCATCTGGGGGCCGGCATTAGGCGCAATCCTCCTCTTCGCCATCAACGAGGGGCTGCGCTTCATCGGGGTCGTTTACAATCTGATCGCCGTGGGGCTCGTCATCATGGTCTTCGTGATCTTCCTGCCGCGAGGACTGGCGGGCCTTCGCCTCCGCCGAAAGGAACGGACGCTCCGGGGGGACGCGGCCATGACGGGAGCGGGGGGATCGGGTGCCTAGCAAGGAGACGCTCATGACGTTCCGGCTCGGAGTCGACGTGGGCGGCACCTTCACCGATCTCGTCCTCGTGGGACCGGACGGACGCGCGCTGACCCGCAAGGTCCTTTCCTCGACGGCGAACTACGCCGAAGCGATCCTCTCCGGCACGCAGGCCCTCCTGGCTGACGCGGGACTCGGCCCGGAGGCCATCGGCGAGGTCATCCACGGCACCACGGTGGCGACCAACGCCATCCTGGAGCGGCGCGGAGCGCGCACGGGGCTCATCACCACGGCCGGCTTCCGCGATCTCCTCGAGATCGGCCGCCTCCGCCTCGCGCGGCTCTACGACCTCGACTTCGAGCGCCCCACTCCCCTCGTGCCGCGGCGGGTCCGCCTGGAGGTGACCGAGCGGATGAATCACCTGGGCGCGGTGGTGACGGCGCTCGATCGACGAAGCGTGGAGGCAGCGGTGGACCGCCTCGTCGCCGAAGGGGTGGAGTCCATCGCGGTGTGCCTGCTCCACGCCTATGCCAATCCCTCGCACGAGCAGGCGGTGGGCGCCATCGTGCGCGAGCGCGCGCCGAGCGTCGCCCTCACCCTGTCCTCGGACATTCTGGCCGAGATGCGCGAGTTCGAGCGGACGAGCACCACCGTCACCAACGCCTACGTGATGCCGGTGATGGCGCGGTACCTCGAGTTGCTCGAGCGCGAGCTGACGCGCATCGGCCTCCGCGGCCCTCTCCTCGTCATGCAGAGCAACGGCGGCGTGATGACGGCAGAGCACGGCCGCCGCCGTCCCGTGCACGTGATCGAGTCGGGCCCTGCCGCCGGGGTCATCGCCACCGCTGCCCTCGCCCGGCGCATCGGCGAGGGCAACGTGATCAGCATCGACATGGGCGGCACCACCGCCAAGGCATCCGTGATCGAGGCCTACGAGATCAAGCGCACGGGCGAGTTCGAGATCGGCGGCAGCATGTCCCAGGGGAGCCGGCTCTACAAGGGCAGCGGCTATCTCCTACGCGTCCCCGCCATCGACATCGCAGAGGTGGGAGCGGGTGGCGGAAGCATCGTCAGCGTGGACGCCGCAGGCGCGCTCCACGTGGGTCCGCGGAGCGCGGGAGCGGTGCCCGGACCAGTGTGCTACGGGCTCGGAGGCACTGAGGCGACCCTCACCGACGCGAACGTGTGCCTCGGCTACCTCCATCCCGAGCGGCTTCCCAGCGGACTCACCCTCCACGCCGAGCGCGCTCGGGGCGCGATGACCGAGCAGGTCGCGGAGCGTCTCGACCTCGACCTCCATGAGGCCGCCTACGGCGTCTATCTCCTGGGATGCGCGGGGATGGCGCGGGCGGTGCGCGCCGTCACCATCGAGCGCGGCCGCGATCCGCAGGAGTTCACCCTCATCGCCTTCGGCGGCAACGGCCCGCTCTTCGCCGCGGAGATGGCGCGGTCGCTCGAGATCGCCACCGTCCTCGTGCCCCCCGCTCCCGGCGTGTGGAGCGCCTTCGGTCTCCTCGAGGCCGAGGTGGAGCACCACCTCGTGCGCACCTTCCTGCGGCCGTTGGCCGACCTCGACCCACGCGATCTCGCCTCCACCCTCGCCTCTCTGGAGCGCGAGGCGGAGGCGCTCCTGAGTGCCCAGGGCTACGGGGGCCATGTGGAGATCGAGCGGAGCGCCGACCTCAAGTACCAGGGACAGTCCTATGAGCTCGCGGTACCGCTCGGCTCCGGCGCGGGTGGCGCGGACACGATTGCCCGGCTCGCCGAGGCCTTTGGCAAGGAGCATGAGCGCACCTACGGCCACAAGGCCGAGGGCGATCCCATCCAGATCGTCAATCTGCGGCTGACCGCGCGCGTGCACCGCGGTCCCGAGGCGCGAGGAGAAATGCGGCTGGTCACCGGAGCGCGGGCGAGCGCCCCCGCACGTGAGGCCTACTTCGGCGCCACGCATGGCGTGTTGCGCACACCGGTCATCGACCGGCAGGATCTCGACGCCACGCCGCGTCCCGGTCCCATACTTGTCGACGAGTACGACGCAACGACCCTCGTACCCCCGGGCGGATCCGCGCACCTCGACGCCCATGGCAACATCGTCATCCGCACTGGAGCCTGACATGATCCAGCCGCGTTCGAGCGCTCGCTTCGCCGGCGCAACTCTTCCTCGGGGAGGCTTCGGAAGGGGGCCACGCTCTCTCCGAGTTCGGGAGCCTGACATGATCCAGCCGCGTTCGAGCACCGGCTTCGCCGGCGCAACCACTCCTCGGGGAGGCTTCCGAAAGGGTCCACGCTCTCTCCGAGTTCGGGAACCTGACATGAACAGGCCGCGTTCGAGCGCCGGCTTGGCCGGCGCAACTCTTCCTGGGGGGAGGCTTCGGAAGGGGGGCAAGGCCCCCCTCCGAGCCTAACAGCATGCCCACCCGCGAGCTGAGCGATCCCATCTTGCTCGAGCTGATCAAGAACGCGCTGGACACCATCGTGGACGAGATGGCCATCGCGCTGGTGCGCACCGCGTACTCGAACAATCTGAAGAACGCCATGGACATGTCCTGCGCCCTCTGCGACGCGGAAGGGCGCCTCATCGCGCAGGGCCTCACCCTGCCCCTGCACCTGGGCTCCATCCCGGACGCCATGGCGCGCGTGCGCCAAAAGTTCGCCGGCCGCACCAACCCCGGAGACGTGTTCATCCTCAACGACCCGTTCGAGGGCGGCACCCACCTGCCCGACTTCTACATCTTCAAGCCGATCTTTTTGGACGGCGCCCTCGTCGGATGGTCCGCGAGCATCGGCCATCAACTCGACGTGGGAGGCAAGACGCCGGGCGGCAACGGGTGTGACGCCACCGAGATCTTCCAGGAAGGGCTGCGCATCCCCGCCGTGAAGCTCTACGCGGCCGGCGAGCCGGTGGACGCGGTGTTCGAGATGATCGACCGCAATGTGCGCGTGCCGCGCCAGGTGCTGGGTGACGTGCGCTCACAGGTCGCCGCGTGCCTCACCGGCGAGAAGGGCTATCTCAAGCTGATCGCGCAGCACGGCGCCGCGCGCTTCCAAGCCTGCACCACGACGCTGCTTGCCCAGGCCGAGCGCCTTGCTCGCACGGCCATCTCGCGCATGCCGGACGGCACCTACGAGTTCACCGACTGGCTCGACGACGACGGCATCGATCCCGATCCCATCCCCCTCACGGTCGCTCTCACCGTGGCAGGCGATCGCATGATCGCGGACTTCACGGGGTCCGCCCCCCAGGTGCGCGGCGGGATCAACTCGCCGCTGCCCTTCACCAAGTCCGCGGTCTACGCGACGGTGCGCCACCTCATCGGCGGCGACCCCCCGAACAACGAGGGCTACTTCCGACCCATCGAGGTGATCGCCCCGCCCGGCACCATCGTGAATCCTGTGATGCCCGCCGCGGTGGCCGCGCGCGGCCTCACGGGCTTCCGCCTCGCCAACGCGCTTTTCGGCGCGCTGGCCCAGATCGCCCCCGACCGCGTCTTCGCCTGCGAGGTGGGTGGTGACACCGGCGTCAGCTTCGGCGGCTACGATCGCGAGCGGCGGCCTTTCGTGTTCCTGGAGTTCCTCTTCGGCTCCTGGGGCGGACGCCCCGCTCGGGACGGCGTCGATGCCTGCAGCTCGAGCGTGGTCAACTTCTCCAACAATCCCATCGAGGTGATCGAGTCGGAGTACCCGCTCCTCATCGAGCGCTACGGCTACGTGCCGGACTCCGGAGGCGCGGGCAAGCATCGAGGCGGGCTCGCCGTGGAACGGCAGTACCGCTTCCTCGAGGCCACGGGCACGCTGCAGCTTCGCACGGATCGCCGCCGCCACCTCCCCTACGGCCTCGCGGGCGGTCGGCCGGGCACGCCGTCGGACAACGTGCTCAACCCCGATGGCGAGCGCCGCCAGCTTCCGAGCAAGTGCACTCTCGAGATCCGGCAGGGCGATGTCTTTCGCCACCTCCTCGCCGGCGCGGGCGGATGGGGCAATCCGCTGGAGCGCGATCCGGAGCTCGTGCTCAAAGACGTGCTGGAGGAGAAGCTCAGCGCGGACTACGCGCGACGAGAATACGGCGTGGCCATCGACGTGGCAGCGCGCAAGGTGCTGGCAGAGGATACGGCCACTCTCCGCGCGGCGCGGCGGGCCAGCGCACGCTAGCCCGAACTATCGCGAACCCGCGAAGCGCGCGACGGATCAGGCCCGTCGCCGAGGACGAGGGTGCGCTTCGCGGAGTGGGATCCCTCGTCCTGTGCCGCACGTGTGATTGGGGCGGGTGGCGGCGGGGATGCGCTCCGGCGGAGTGGGACCCCCTCGTCCTGTGCGCCGCCCGCAGGGC